>Ga0351965_1190_pt2 | contig 12203 bp, 11 predicted proteins | sample TotcelT113001K13_FD_206839 | JGI IMG/M metagenome (GOLD analysis project Ga0351965, IMG submission 206839) | Enriched cells from coal bed in the Powder River Basin, Montana, United States - Total cells T11 rep3 HSBNCT.T11.300.1.K13 ... | reverse complement strand
TTTCTGAAACTTTTCTTTTGCTGCGCTTCTTCCACCAGACCATACCAGAAATCACAACAAAACCCGTCATCGTCAATAAAATCACCTGCATTTCACTGGATGCTCGCCCAATGGCGGAAGCATAGAGAAATACCAGGGTCACAAAAACACTGGTTCGGATAAGTTCCGCCAGTACCAGCATGCCAATCCAGCGCCGGATTGGCACCTTACTTAATCCCGTAGCAATCAGGGATGGGACAGGTAAACCGATCGTTAGTTTTGCCAGGAAAAGGAATCGCGGAGCATGTTTCTGGATTTCGAGCTCCATCTCATCAATCATTTCCACATTTACCCCAATTCGAGGCCCCATTCGTTTGATCCAATCCATCTGGGAATACCGACCCAGGTTATACCACGCCATATCAGCCATTAAATTACCAGAACAAACAGCGCAGATAATTTCATTATTGGTGTGTCTTCAGGCAGCATCACCGTCTGAGAATAGTCTTTGATGACATCCGCAGCCAGCATACCGTAAGCGGAGAGTGTAGATGCTAGTGGGGGGATGAGGACTTTTGGAATACCCAATCCACGTGCCAGGTCTGCAGCGTGCAATCCGCCAGCACCACCAAATGACAACAGAGTAAAAGTGCGGGGATCCCAGCCACGTTCCACAGAAATGACACGCAATGCACGTTCCATATGTGCGTTGGCAACCTGGATGATGCCCATAGCTACCCGGGTGGTTTCCATATTCAGTTCTTTTCCGATGCTTTCAACCGCTCTCCATGCACGCTGTGCATCCAGGTGCATCTTTCCACCCAGGAATAACTCCGGAGCCAGTCGACCCAATACAACGTTAGCATCGGTAATGGTAGCGATTTCCCCTTTGCCATAACATGCCGGACCTGGGTCTGCGCCGGTACTCTCCGGACCAACACGCAGCGCTCCTCCAGCGTCCACCCGTGCAATCGATCCACCACCCGCCCCGATCGTGTGGATATTTAGCATCGGCAGATGGATGGGATGACCGCTGACCTTCGCCTCTGTGGTGATTTGCCTGCTGCCATCAATTAAAGAGACATCCGTCGAAGTGCCGCCCATATCAAAGCCAATCAGGCGTAATGACTCATTGGAATTTAAGGATCTTCCAATATACTCACAGCCGACCACGCCCCCCGCCGGACCGGAAAGAATGCAGCGTACACCCGCCTGGCGTGCCTCTTCCGGTTGAATAGCGCCACCATTGGATTGCATCACACTCAAATGCATGCCTGGCTCGAGCGCACTTTCCAGATAGGTCAGGTATTTTCCCAGTATCGGAGAAACATATGCATTCACAACAGTTGTGCTACAACGTTCATACTCGCGGAATTCGGGCAGGATCTCAGACGAAACTGAGACAAAGAATCCAGCGGCACGTAGGCTTTGGGCGATCATCTTTTCATGCTCTGGTTGTAGGAATGAAAACAACAGACAGATAGCTACAGCTTCTGCTTCACACTCCTGAATTCTTGTGGTTAACGCCTGTACCTGGGCAGAATCCAGTGCTTTCAGAACCTCACCGGTATGCAAGACGCGTTCGGGCACTTCATAAAGCAGATCTTCACGGACCAATGGGTCTGGCAATCTTACGTCCAGGTCGTACAAGGAGGGGCGATTCTGCCGGCCAATCTGGAGGATATCCCGAAAGCCTGTTGTGCTGACCAGCGCTGTGCGCGCTCCTTTGTACTCGAGCAGAGCGTTTGTGGCGACGGTGGACCCATGCACAATGGTAGCCTGGTTGTCAGACCGATCCGAAAATATTTGATTTAAACCTGCCAACACTGCCAGTGCGGGATTGACAGGGGTGGAGAGCAGCTTGAACGTATTGATTTGTTTACTGAGGGGATCGTACACGACAAAATCCGTGAAAGTGCCGCCAATATCAATACCAATGCGTAAAGACGAATTGTTTTCCATAGAGATTAATTATAGCAGGCGTGAGGTTTCCTCTTGAATTTTTGAATGTTACCGAGCAGCTGATCTTGATAATAGGATTATGATTGGTTAAAATCAGATAATCGCTTCTATCCAATACACGTGGAAACGACTTTTTCTTGGTGCCAAAGAATGATTTTGATTAAAATCCAAAAACCTTGATCAGACATGATTCTTGGAATGGATACCAAATCTTTATTCAACGAAGATAATGATCAAATATTCAAGAGAGACTATGAACCTACAATTTTCCATCAACGATATGCAGCATGTAAAACAGGATTGGATCGATTGGTGGTCTGGGGCGATAGATCACCCCTTTTTTGGAATTGAAGCGATAGATGATGCGCTTGCTGGAACACCGTTTACATATAATGAAGTCACCCCGGTCGAGACAGACGCCCTCAGTGCGGAACAGATTTTGGACGGAATCGAGCAGTTTGGTGAGGGGATTCACTGGTTTGGGGGTTCTTTCCCGAAGTTCTGGCCGAATTATGGTCCGGGATTGATGGCAGCCTTTTTGGGATCCGACCTGCATATTCGTCCGGATACTGTGTGGTTTGATCCGTTGGGGGTCAACGTGTTAGCACAAATCAAGCCGCGTTTTAATCCTGAAAACCTGTGGTGGCAGCGGGTGCGCAAGCTGACGACTCTGGCAACCGAGCGCTGGGATGAAAGGGTGATGGTGGGGTTGACGGATCTGGGTGGCAATCTGGACATTCTGGCTTCGTTGCGCGGCAGTGAGAATTTGTTGTTGGATTTGAGTGATGATCCTGAGGAAGTTCTTGGGTTATTGACCGAAATCACTCACCTGTGGATGCAGTATTATGATCAATTATTTAACCTGACCAATGGAAATGAATCAGGTACTTGCTGCTGGAGTCCTTTATGGGCACCTGGCAAGCTCTATATGTTGCAATCCGATTTCTCGTTCATGATCTCGCCACGCATGTTCAAGCGCTTTGTGATGCCAGATCTGACCGCCTGCTGCGATTTTCTGGAATATCCCTTCTACCATCTGGATGGGGGTGGACAATTAAACCATCTGGATCAAATCCTCTCGATCCCCTATCTACGCGGCATCCAGTGGATCCCAGGTGCCGGGCAACCCGAGCCGGAAGAATGGCTGGATGTACTTAGGAAGATTCGGGCAGCCGGCAAGTTGTGCCAGGTGTATGTCAGCCGAGCGGGGATGGAGAAGATTGTCTCTGCTTTGGGATGGCAGGGCTTTTATTTTCATATCAACGAGGATTTGATGTTGACCGCCAGCCAGGCAAGGGAATTTTTCCAAGAATATAAGTGATTGACCTTGTTTAAAAGAAAAAAATCCGGTTTTCGTTCACTCTTCCGAATATAACCCAAACGCTAAATATTCATATTGCTCAATGAACTCCTGGGAGTAGTAATATGCCATGTCATCATTACCTTGCAACTGGTGGCTGAAGAAAGCCACCGCAAAATGAGCCATCCGGTCGATCTGGATCGGATCGTATATCATCATATGTTGCTAGCCGATGAAGGAAACCATGGTTTTATCTTTTGACCCGAGATGTTCGAAAATAAAAGCTCCCTCAGTGGGTTGGTACTGGCTGTCTTTGGATGCCTGAATCATGAATACGGCGCGGTTGGCGGCTGCCAAACCTTTTTCGCCAAAAAACCAGGCGCCATCCGGTGCCATTGGCATGACTGCTCGAATACGCTCATCCGTGATGGGTTGCCAGAGACCATCTTCACTTGCGGTGATGTCCTTTCCAATATAATCTGATAACTCATTCCATTTTGTAGAAAGATAACAATAGTAATTAAGATACCAGTATTCCAATGGTGGTTCCATCACGGAGGCTTGTTTGCAGTAAGAGAGATAATACTCCGGATCGACACGTGCGCCGCTTAAGAAAAGTGAATTGGTGCCATCGAAAGAGTAACCCACCGTCCCGGCTTTTTGAGTATCCAGCAAGCCTTCCAGCCCTTCAACAGGTGCAACCGAAACCTGATCCAGGGCAAAAATGATATCCAGTGGTTGATCAAAGGCATTCTTGTCAAAATGCATATAGGTATCAATTCCATTAATCCCTACATAAACAAAGCCATAGGAGACCAGTTGTTTGGCAAAAATGAAACCAAGTTTGGAAGATGACAGGATCACAGGATATGGCGCAGAGGATAAATCGGCCAGTGCATCTAAATAAGGTTCGGTTGCAGATTCGTCTGGTTTAATGGCTGGATACCATATGGTCAGATAGACTTCACGATTATTGCGGTTGGTATCCACGAAATTGATATTGCGGCGGATACCAACAGTAAATGAGCCTGGTTCTGAAAGCGGTAATCGAACGACCTCTGCTGATTGAACAGCTTCATTCGTTGTGATTTGGGTGTTATCCACTTCTGATGATGGTGAAATGGCAGGATTGCAGGCTGTGATGAATAGAATAACCATAAAATGCAGGCTTTAAGTAATCGGTACGACCAAAGCTAATTCCACCTGTCTTCAATCCAAATTAAATTACAAAAAAAGAAATCTTCCAAGGAGTTGAGAACATGAGGCCACCTCTAATCCGAGCTTTTGTTCTATGCGTAGGTATTATCCTTTTGATTTCAGTACTCACTGGTTGTGCAAACACGTCTGATGGAAAAGAGATTGTATTGGATTGAACCCAGGAGTCTGAAAGCGAGAATATCAGCATGGACAACAGATCCAGGCGGAGATTATCGATTTGAGCGGAGAGGAAGCAATCTATCAGATCTCACGTGCAACTCGTCGCTTCAACAGCTCACAGGTGTATGCATCCCAGGTGAGCCAGATGGTCAATCCACCTGTCTGTCTACCAATTGATTTGTAAAATCGAAGGTTTATCAATTGGATTGATCAGCTTGGGATTGCCCGTTCTTGTCGCAATCCCAATTACCCAGTTATTTAACAATTCTTTGAGTAGGTTCTGATGATGGTTCCGATTCTCAATATTTTCGCTGTCCAGGAATTATTTATCGGAAGATGAATTGTCTTGTTCTCTCAAGCATCGCCTGCCTGATTCCTGCCTGAAATTTGGCACGCTTGACCATCCGAGATGTCCTGGCTTATGAGTAAAGATTATTTTGAATTTAATGAGATTGATTACCGGTAGCCTTTTTCGCTCGCAGCTTTATCCAGTGACCAGGTCAGGATCGGTTCAGCTATCAGATCGACTACTGTGCCAGCAACGCGTTGATCAACAGCCTTGAGATACCGTTTACAATGATCACATACATACAACCGGTGAGATTTTTTCTCTCCGGCCGGGTAAAAGCGTATTGTTTTGGGATCGATGTTGTTGCAATATGGGCAACCAGTACGCCGGTAACGCCACTGATAACGGCACCGTGAACAAACCAAGATTCGTGTTCCCTCAGCGTCCAAATAGGCAAAATTCGACTCAGCGCCACAACACGGGCAGTTTCCCCGCAGCCACTTTTTTGTGTCCAGATGTGGCATGACCTGCACGGCGGCGTGTTCCAGATAAGGCATCAGCGCCTGATCGATTGCCAGCTCCAATAGATCGTCTTTTTCCATGGATTGGTTTTCCTGAAAATACTGGTGTGCTTTTTCGAGTAGTTCATCTTCCTTTAATACTGGGATCTCAACCTCATCCCCCTGATAAGCAAGCAGCAGAGTCATGATTCTATGCACCTGGTTTGCAAATAAAATTGGATCAATAGAAAGATGCTCAAAGGACAGCTGTGGTTTCCCGGAATGCAGGCGGTCGTTCATCGCGTTCACATCCACAAGGTCCAGACTGGTCGTAATATCGCCAGCCACCTCTTCTTGAATTTGTAATAGATCCTGATACAGCTGATAGTAGGAACTTAAAGCAGGCTCTTTTTTCTTCGCTTCTTCAAGCTGAAGAATTGCCTTTTGCCGAAAGGTTTGTTGCATGTTGCTATGCTCCTGACTCTTAGGAAGGAAAATGGTGAATGACTGTTATGTTTTATACCAAACTGTGAAGAAGTCCATTCACCATTGTAGATGAAATTTTGATTTATGGATAATTCAAGCCTTAATCTGTTTTCTCCGGGTGGTGGCTTGAAAATACAGCCAGGTAACGGGTTGCCAGCACAAAAACAAGAGCACCGATCGAGACCATGCCAATCGAAATGAACAACTCCTGCCAGGTTGGCCAATAGGGAGCGCCATCAAACCCGATCAAACTGATATTGATGCGGTTAAAGATCAGGCCAAATACGACGAGGATAGCTGTCCAGAACATCCGATAGCGATTCTTTCTGGTGGCTGGCAGGGAGAACAAAATGGTCGGCACAATGACACCTAAAATGAGCTCAGCCCAAAACAATAGACTGTACAAATCTCCAGCAAACATATAGCGTAGATCACCGGCAACCAACATATCAACCACCCGTAAGGCAAGATACAATCCCAAGACATAGGGGATCGCTTTGGCAAGTTTTCCCAGTAGCCCAACTTCAAGACGGTGATTTAATCCGGCAGAGCTCAAGGTTGCTTCTATTATTACCATGGATAAACCGGCAGCAATCGCGGAAATGTAGAATAGGATTGGCATGATGGCTGAATACCACAAAGGATTGACCCTCGATAACATCGGCAGAAATAGCGTGCCCAGTGAGGATTGATGCATGGTTGAAAGAACCACTCCGAGTATTACCAAAGGAATCGTAATCGAACGGATCAGCTTCAAAGGTGCTTTGAGGTTGTATTTTTCTAAGACAATCGGAGAAATCTCCAATCCCAGAACAGTCAGGTAGGTCATCACACACCAACCAACCTCAAAGAGAGGTGAGTGGACATTCCAATAGACCAACAAGTGCCAGATGCGGTGCGGAAAACCAAGGTCGATCGAGATTGACAGGGCAGCCAAACCGTAACCGATGAACCCGGTCAGCACCGTCGGACGCAGAATCGGGTAAAACTCCTTGAGTTGGAAGATATATACGACGGCTGCTACACTGAATGCGCCAGCAGCCAGAGCGATTCCACAAAGGACATCAAAACCAATCCAAATACCCCAACCTCTGCCATCGATCATGGCGGTGGTGGCTCCCAGCCCGGTCACCCAGCGGAGGATCATCAAGGCAAAACCAAAGACTGACAGACCTGCCAGGACAATCGTCCCCGGACCAAAAGAAGGTTTGCTTTTTTGAACAATTGCAGTCATGTCATTCCTCCTTTTTCTCTTCCTTTGCCTGGTTACGCTTTTTGGTATACATGTAAATGCCACCCATCAAGCTGGAAACAACCACGGCAACAGCAGGAACCGCGGCCATCCATGGCCAGGTAAGACCGGCCAACGACACAGCACTCAATGCCTGGAAGCCGAGCAGCTCAAAAGGAACATGCGAGATGTACAGTTGAGCAGTTCCACCTACTTCATGTTCGCCATAGATGTGATCAACATAGCGGGAATCGTTGTTAATGCGTTCCCTGGCAATTTCCAGCAATTCTTCCCGCTTTCCGAATAATAGGGCACCGGTCGGGCAGACACTGGAACATGCCGGTTGTAATCCAGCTTCCTGTCGGTCGGCACAGAAATCGCATTTTTGGATCAGTGGAAAGACTTTGTCCCATTGATACTTGGGAATATCAAAAGGACAGGCAGCCATGCAATAACGACAACCAAAACATTTTTTGTCGTCATAAAGCACTGGTCCGGATTCCGATTTGGTCAACGCACCGACCGGACAAACAGACACACAGGCGGGGTGTAGGCAGTGCATACACTGCACTTTTACAAAGCTGGAATGACTGTCATCTGTCTCGTCTTTATACAGCTTGATCAGAGACCATGTATAGGCAGAAAGATCTTCAGGATTGAGATCATATTCGCTAATATCCTCTTCCGGGTTGAGCGAATTGAGCCGTACTTTGCAAGCCACCTGACATTCTGTACATCCGACACATTTTGATGCGTCGAATAACATGCCTGCGCTACCTGTTGCGTCTCCTGAACTGAGCCTCAGTTTCCTTAAATCAGGTTGAACAAGCAGCCCCCCCAGACCTAATCCCGTTTTTTTGAGAAAATCTCTTCGGTTTATCGTCATGGTAAGCTCTTTTACTCTTCAGGAATTTCGACGTCTGTTTTCTTCATCCTCAATTGTCTGAGCGCGATAATGCTGGCGGCACCGGCAAGCAGCCCAAGCAAGCCACTGGTAACACCGATGTTTACCGGTGAAACAGGTTCGCGTTCTTTCTCAATACCTGGATAGAGATAGGATGGTTTATATTCCGAGACGTCAATTGGATCGGCTGGAAGGCTCACAAAGCCCAATGTTTCAAATGGGACAGGTGAGAGATACATCCAGGCCGTGCCACCGACTTCCTTTTCACCATAGATATGATCCACATATTTATCGGGGAATTTTGCCATTCGTTTTCTGGCTTCAGCCAGCAATTCATCGCGATCGCCAAAAGTAAGCGCATCCGTGGGGCAGGCTTTCACACATGCCGGCTCCATCCCATTGCTGATACGATCAAAGCAGAAAACACACTTGGTCATTTGTGGTTCTACGCTGACAAATGCAAGATCCGGGTTGTCGACCCAATTAATATGCGGAACACCAAATGGACAAACTTTCATACAGTTCTGGCAACCAATGCATTTTTCACCATCCAGTGTCACTGCACCATTATCTTCTTTCTGATAGACCTGTTCAGGGCAGACAGCAATGCATGCTGGGTTGAGACAATGCATACACTGGATTTTTGACATCACCAGCTTGACAGCCCCCTTCACCTCAACTTCTGCAAACTTGACCAGCGACCAGGTGATTGGTGTCAGACTGGGCGGATTGTCGTAGGCACCCCAGAAACTGGTTTGCTCACCAGGATTGTCATTCCAGGATTTACAGGCAACCTGGCAGGACCGGCAGCCAATACAACGAGTCAAATCAATCAGTGCGCCTACACTCATGATAAACCTCCCTTTCTGACATCCACCAGAAAAGCTTTGAATTCCGGGATCAGGGTATTGGGATCGCCCACATATGAGGTCAGCAGGTTTGCACTCTGTCCGGTGAATTGGCCTTTGAAGCCCCAATGCCAGGGTAATGCAATATGATGAACGGGTTTGCCATCAACCATTAATGGTGTTAATCGCTTTGTTATGATTGCAGCACATTCAACCGAACCACGTTTCGAATCAACCGTTACGATATCACCTCCGGAGATACCCTTTTCTGCTGCCAGTTCTTCACTGATCTGCACGAACATCTTTGGCATCAATTCTCCTAACCAGGGCAAGTTGCGGGTCATTTGCCCTGCCTGCCAGTGTTCGGTCATCCGATAGGTGGTACAAACGATAGGGTATTTATCAGGGGTTCCGATTTCATCCGGTCGCCAGAGTTTGACCACAGGGTTGACCTGGGTGTTGGATAACAAGTTACTTACCGGACTCTCAAGCGGTTCATAATGCTCGGGGAATGGGCCGTCTACCAGTCCAGGACCAAACAGGTGGGCGAAGCCATGTTGGCGCATGATGAACGCATAGCGCGTACCCTCCTGATTCATAGGCGGCCATCCGCCATCGGGCACATCACCGTCCCAGGTCTCACCATTCCAGCTGATCACATAATCTTCCTGGTCCCACGGCTTGCCGTCCAGATCGACGGATGCACGGTTATAGATGATGCGACGATTGAGCGGCCAGCACCACGCCCAGTTTGAAAATGTGCCAATGCCTGCTGGATGGGTATCCACGTTATCGCGCCATTTCTGGCGATTTCCATCCTTTTTGTTGTAGCTTTGGGTGTAAAGCCAGTTACTGGATGATGTTTTTCCATCGGGCAATAGGTGCGCGAAGGAACCCAATAAATCGCCTTTTTCGTACTGGACCGTTCCATCTGCGTTAAGAATTTGTTCTTCTGCAAATCCATTGATTTCCCTTGAAACAAGGTCAACCAGGCTGTCTGCACCATTCTTTCCGACCGGGTCATCATACCAGCCCTTCCAGCGCAGCCTGGTGATTGCGTCGGAAACCGGTCCTCCTTCTTTTTCATAGAGATCGATGATCTCCAGCATCAGCTCGGTGACAATTTCAAGGTCGGCTCTGGCTTCCCCCACCGGTTCAACGGCTTTCCAACGCCACTGGCTCCAACGACCACTATTGATCACGGATCCTTCTTTTTCGTTGAAAGCTGCGGCTGGCAAGAGGAAGACCTCTGTGTCGATCGTGGACGGATTTAATTCGGGCATATCCCAGAAACTGGCTGTTTCTGTATCCCACAGATCAATTGCCACCAACCAATCCAGTTTTTTGAGTGCTTCGACGACTGCATGCCCGTTAGGACTTCCGACGACAGGGTTTTGTCCCCAACAGAACAGTCCTTTGATATCGCCTTTTAGCATTGTTTCAAAGAGGGCAATGTGGGAATAGTTGGAACCGGGGTTAATCTTGGGAAGCCAACCGAATCCAAAGTCATTTTCCACGGTTGCATTCTCGCCATACCAGGATTTGAGCAGGCTGGTCATGTACTTGGGATAATTTTGCCACCAGTTAGCACTCTTAGGATCGTACGATACAGGTGTACAGCGTTTATTGTGGTCTGCCAGGGTAATATCCATGGCTTCCGGTGCTTTCAGGTAACCAGGCAAGCTGTTAAACAACATGCCGTGATCCGTAGATCCCTGAACATTTGATTCGCCCCGCAGCGCATTAATGCCACCACCAGCAACGCCAATATTGCCTAACAGGAGTTGTAGTATGGAATAAGCACGGATATTCTGGGTTCCGTGGGTGTGTTGTGTCGTACCCATGGCATACATAATCGTACCGGATTTGCCGGTTGGTCCGGTCTTACGGGCATAGGTTTCGACAACCTGAAGAAAAGTTTCCTTAGGTGTACCGGTTACCCGCGAGACGGTATCAACGTCATAACGCTCATATTGTCTCTTCATCAGTTGGAAAACACAATCGGGATCCTTCAGTGTTGGATCTCTCAGCAGAATTCCATCGCTATCTGTCTGGAAGGACCAGGATTCCCGGTCATATTTACCAAATTCGGGATTGCTGCCGGGGGTAAAGCCAGAGAACTTCCCATCCAATTCTGCGGCAGTCTGGAGGTCAGGATTGACCAGGACCGCTGCATTGGTGTACTCGGTGATGTAGGTCATGTTGTAAAGATCAGGGTTAACCTCGATATCATCCAATACCCATTTAATCATCCCACCAATAAAAGCAATATCCGTACCTGAACGGATGGGTGCATAAATATCTGACAGTGCGGCTGTACGTGTATTGCGCGGATCCACAACAATCAGGGTTGCGTCATTTTCTTCCTTGGCTTTGACAACATATTTAAAGGAAATGGGATGGTTTACAGCTGCATTGCTGCCGATAATAAATACACAGTCACTGTTCTGAATGTCATTCCAGTGATTCGTCATTGCTCCTCTTCCAAACGACTCTGCCAGAGCCGCAACAGTTGAAGAGTGTCAGAGACGCGCCTGGTGTTCGTAATACACAAGCCCCAAAGAGCGCATTCCTTTCGTAACCAGCGAGCATTCCTCGTTATCCAGCGCAGCCCCGCCCAAAGAGGCGATTGCCTCCAGGCGGTTAACCATACGACCTTCCGAATCCGTTTCAATAAAATAGCGATCACGGGTTGCTTTTACACGATGGGCGATCTGTTTCAATGCCCAATCCCAGTCTTTTTCCTCCCACTTGTCCGTGCCAGGAGCGCGGTATCTTACTTTTTGTACACGATGAGGATTGACAGCTCCATCAACGGTGTTGATTTGTGCCATCGCCATACCCTTCGGGCACAGACTCCCCTGGTTGATCGGGTGATCCGGATCACCTTCCAGATTGATAACGCGTCCATCCTGTGAGGCCACGATCGCTCCACATCCCACACCACAGAAGCAGCAAATGGTTGCTGATTCGCCAATGGGTTTATGCAGCTGCATGGTCACAGGGAGGGAGAAAAACGATTTGGGCATGATCAGCCCGCCGGAGAGAATGACGGAACCTTTCAGAAATTCCCGTCGGCTTATTTCCCTTGATCCTTTCATACTACACTCCTTTAATCTGTCTAGAAACAACGAAGAAGACTACAACAGCACAATGATTACTGATATAAAATCAATAATAAAACCTGAGTATTCAAGTGGTTTGTTGACCCATTCTATTGATAAAATCTACCGATATGGAAAAATTGTAAAGTTATTGATGGATTTGCGTTGAGTTGTTTATTAAGGAAAAAAATCACAATCGAAAAGATGTATGGATAATTATAAG
>Ga0351965_1202_pt1 | contig 12215 bp, 11 predicted proteins | sample TotcelT113001K13_FD_206839 | JGI IMG/M metagenome (GOLD analysis project Ga0351965, IMG submission 206839) | Enriched cells from coal bed in the Powder River Basin, Montana, United States - Total cells T11 rep3 HSBNCT.T11.300.1.K13 ... | reverse complement strand
GCGGACATGATTTTCTACGCCGATCTTCACGAGGAAAAAGACGAAGACGGCAAGGCGAGTTTTCGCCGCGTGTTGCGCACCAAGCCGTCGAAGTATTACGAGGCGGGCGACCGCAGCGCTCTGTTGCCGACGATCATCGATCTCGACTATGGGAAATTCGCGGAGGCGTACACTGCGGCCGTCTCGGCGAAAAACAAGAAAGCCGCGCCGCAGCCGTCCGCGCAACCGCCGTCTGCTTCTCCCGCAAAAACGCAGGCGCCCCCAACGCCCGCCGCGAAGACGCCGAATGCGGGCGCGCCCGCAAAGTCTGAAATCGCAAAGACCAAATCAGAAAAGGAGGCATAAGCAATGAGAGACAATAGCTATGAAAACGAAGAGGGCGCGGTCGATGAGTTCGATCTCGCGCGATGGAATGACGCATACGCGGCGGCGCCCATCGAGCCGCGAGAGTTCGACAGCGTCCCCGACGGAAAGTATCAGGTGGTGGTTGACCGGGTCGAAATGACGAAATCGCAGACGTCCGGCAACACGATGCTCAAGTGGAAGCTGAAGATTCTTGGCCCGAAGCATGAGGGAGCCGCGCTCTGGCGCAACAACGTCATCGCCAGCGAGGGCAACGCGCAGTGGCTCAAGGGCGATCTGCACGTGTGCGGGCTGGAGTTGGAGAAGCTATCCGACCTTCCCGCCAATCTCAAGCGTCTGCTCAATGTGCGGCTCGAGGTGACCAAGAAAACGCGCGGCGAGAATGAGAATATCTATATTAACCGCCGCCTCGTTTCGGACGCCGAGAGCGACGGCATCGACGAAGAGCTTGAAACGGCGGCAAAGAAGGTTTTCTGATTCATCTTCGGGGGATGGAGAGCCGCGACGGCTTTCCATCCCCTTCATTTTTCACAGCGCGCGAGCCGCGCAAACCACAGGAGAGCATTCATGGTTATCATTGTCGACACCCGCGAGAAAAACGAATACACATTCGGCGACATCGTCACGATTCGCCAGAAGCTGGACGCCGGAGATTACTCCGTCGCCGGGCTGGAAGACCGCGTCGCCATCGAGCGCAAAAACATCGACGACTTCGTGAACACGGTCATCTACCACAAGGAACGCTTTCACAACGAACTGTGCGCGTTGGCGCGCATGGATTTTGCCGCGATAGTGGTCGAGGCTTCCCTGTCGGACATCCTCGAACACAGATACAAAAGCGGCGTGCGGCCCGCGTCAGTTATTGAGGCAACCATTTCGATCATGCTCGCGTACAGAGTGCCAATAATTATGGCCAGCGACCGACAGATAGCTTGCCATATTACAAGATCGATTCTGACGAAATTTGAGAAACGATGTTGGGCATTAAAAAATGATATTAATCATCGTCACAACCGCCGCACCACTTGGAGCCAGCCCCCGCGATGAAGCCTAATGCTGTTCCAATCACCAAGCCGACGGGGCCACCAACTGCTGCTCCAATTGCTGCACCGGTTGCAGTAGTAGTTGTTGTTCCTGCAACTTTCAATGAACAGGGGCCGTTTTTGTCATCTCTATCACATGTGCATCCAGAAGGACATTTGCTCATATTTTCCCTCCTCATACTATTTGATATTTACCCATGACGAGAAGTAATTAAACAATGATTTTATAAATGTCGGGACTGGAGAGAATTGGTGAGAACATCATCGAAGAATAGACGAAGGAAGGAAGCTTTGCTGCGGGGAACAGTCTCACATGTCTATTTCACCTCGGATAAATTCACCGCCGGACGCATTGCCGTTGACGGCGGCGGGGAGACTTCGTTCGCGGGCAAGTTCGGCGGCCTGCGCGAGAAAGACAGGGTTGTCCTTTACGGCGAGTTCGGCGTCCACGCGAAATACGGCAGACAGTTCGACGCGCAACGGTTCGAGTATGACACTGATTTCGACATCGAGGGCATAGCAAACTACATCGCGTCCAACCCGGCAATGAGGAATATTGGCATGGCGCGCGCAATCAGGATCGCCCGGCTGTGCGGCGACGACTTTGACCGCATCGTCACAACCGAGCCGGAGCGGCTGACGGAAATTTCCGGCGTGACGATTGAAACCGCCCGGACGCTGCAAGCCGAATGGATCAAGCACAAGGAATATAACAAGTGCATGACGCGGCTGGCGGTCTATGACCTGACGCACCGGCAGATCATGTCGTTGATTGACAAGTACGGAAACAACGCGGCGCGCGTCATCGAGGAGAATCCGTACCGGCTGATCGCGGATGTGGCGGGCTATGGGTTCAAGAAGGCGGACATGCTCGCCCGGAAGGCTGGCGTTCCGAAATCGTCTCCACACCGCATACGCGCGGCGATTCATTATGTGATCGAGAACGCGCTCGACGACGGCGATTGCCTTGTCGAATACCGCGACCTACTCGCCCGCGCCGATAAGCTGCTCATTCTCGACACGCTCGACAGCCGCGCGCTGATCGAGGCGCAACTCGACGCGCTGATCAATGAATCCGACCGGATTGTGAGCCATGCGCACGAAAATCAGTTCTTTGTCGCGCTCAAATCCATCTATGAGATGGAGAGGTTCATCGCCGCGACATTCAGCGAAATCGTCCGCCCGAACATACAACTCGACGCCGCCCGCGCTCGCGCTATTATCCCCGACAGCCTGAACGCCGGGCAGAGAGCCGCCGCGCTCGCCGCGATTGAGAATGCCGTGTGTTTGATCTCCGGCGGCGCGGGCACGGGCAAAACCTACACCGTCTCCTGCGTCGTCGATATTTACAACGACGCCGAGCTCGCCGTCGCGCTCGCCGCGCCCACTGGCAAGGCGGCAAAACGCATGGAACAGGCCACGGGCATGGCCGCCTGCACGATTCACCGCATGCTTGGTTTCGACGGCCAAACTTTTCAGCGCGGGCCGGATAATCCGATTGAGGCCGACGTTCTTATTCTCGATGAGGTGTCCATGCTTGATGTGCCTCTCTGCTGGCGGCTGTTTCAGGCGATTGATTTTGAACAGACCAATCTTGTTCTGGTGGGCGACCACAACCAGTTGCCGCCTGTGGGGCCCGGCAACATTCTTCGCGACCTGATTCAGCGCGGCATCACCCCGGCGACCATTCTTTCAGATGTGGTGCGACAGGCGGGCGTCCTGAAGGAAAACAGCATCGCCATTCTGTCCGGGCGCGTGCCTCCGAATGTCGAGGGCGCCGCCTCGCGCAAGGATTGGTATGTGGTGGATAAGTTCCAGCAGCCCGAAGATGTTCTTAAATTCATTCTCTATATGTACGACAACGTGCTGCATGAAAAGCTCGGCTTCGACCTCGTCCGGGACGTTCAGCTACTTGCGCCAATGAAAAAAGGCGTCCTCGGCGTGGACAACCTCAACATCGAGCTTCAGCGGCTGATTCAGGAGAAATACTTCGGCTTCGACGTCGCGCCAGTTCGCACGGGTAGGCGTCCGCAGCTTCATGTCAACGACAAGGTCATACAGAACCGCAACGACTACAAGCTGGACGTGATGAACGGGTCGGTGGGCTACATCAGGCGCATCGACGCCGGCGGCGCGTTCGAGATTGAGTTCGACAACGGCGTTCGGACATTCGAGCCGGACGACATGAAGCACATCTCGCTCGCTTTCGCCAGCACTGTGCATAAGATGCAAGGCTCCGAATGCGAGTGCGTCGTCGCCGTCATCCACAAATCCCAGTCATTCATGCATCACCGCAACCTGTTCTACACAGCCGTCACCCGCGCGAAACAGACAGCCGTCATCATCGGCGACCGCTGGGGCATAAAAACCTGCGCCGAGCGCGCATTCACCGACAAACGAAAGACATTTTTGAGTCTGGGAAGGTTCTAAACCGCAATAACGAAAGAGGATAACAGACAATGGACAAATTGATTAAATTTCTTTTGAAGCTCTATACCGACCGATTCTACGGATGTGTTATAATCAAATTCGAAAACGGCAAAGCAACACACATCGAGACGAACGCTACGCGGAAATGGGAGTATAAAGATCTGCCAGAAGCATAGATTACTTGAATATGTAATATAATTGAACATGGCGTGATTGAAAACAAATTGGGAGAATAGTAGAGCAAGCGCAAAAAGGCAATAATTGCATTGCCGAATCTACAGATGCTCTGTCTAGTTATTATGCTTCAAATTATATCGGGCAAGTTTTACGATAAAGATGCTATCACAAGTGAATATAAAAGACAGCATCCCATTTATTCAAATTACTCATGGGTTCAGCCAATAAAGACATGTGTGGCTGATCTTGTTCCATCTGACTATATGGGCACTTATATTATTAACTATGTCGAAAGAATGCCAAAAGTTGGTTGTATGATAGCAACAAGTGGCGATGATATCATTAGACAGTTCAAGCTGTTTTGTGTTTTTGGATTAGGAGCTTATTTTGATTTTGAAAAAGAAAACGTGGAATTATTCTGTAGGGCAAAGCCAAAACACTCTGGCGATACAAATATACCATCCCGTTATATATCGCGTTATTTTGATTCAAATATAAATGGCACATATTCAGAAGTAAATGAGTTTTGTGAATTTATGTATAAAGTGATAGGTATTCCTCGTCGCAAATATAACACTTTGATTAGTTGTATTGAAAGCTATCTACATGCGTTGCAGTTCATCAATTACAATATCGATTTAGCATATTCAATGTTTGTATATTGCCTTGAAGCGTTAAGTCAAAGTTGTGACGATTATGAACCAACATGGTCTGATTATAGAAAAAAGGATGAGCTTGATAATATATTTAAATACATTGATGACGACACTACTGTCATGGCAATAAAAGAAGTTTTGCTCAAGGATGAATTCTTGAAAATACAGAAAAGGTTTATTTCATTTATTGTAGATCATGTGACAGAAGATTACTTTTGTGGTGAGGCTGCATGTATAACTAACGCTTTGCGCAAGACAGAGCTAGAAGTAGCGGTAAAGAATGCATACGGATTGCGGTCTAGATATACACACGAACTAGCTAAAATACATAAACAATTGAAAATAACGCACATAGCTCTAAACGATGTATTCCATTGGGAGAAACAGCCATATCTTACAATTAACGGGCTAGCACGATTGACTTACCATGTGATATCTAATTTTATAAGAAAGCAGGATGTTCTTGAAAAGGAAGCTTATGACTGGATAAGCGAACTTCCAGACACAGTAGAACTGAACGTTGATCCAAAGCATTGGATTTGGATGGCATCGACGTTCAAGCCATGTGATGCTGATGTGTATTTATCTGGGTTTCTAGATCATTTGACCAGCACAAACAGATCAAAAGAGCCATTGGTTGATATATCGGACTTAATGTGCAAATACGAGGAACTATTTAGCAGTTTATCAGATGCAAGTAAAAAGAGAGCAATGCTGATGGTTTATTATCTCTTCAACTCAATAGTTCATGAGAAGGATAAAAGACCTAACTGGGAAGAGGTTTGTAATAATAACTGGCATGTGTTTAATGAATGCACAGCATTAAGCCTACTGATGTTTTTGTTAACAAGACAGATATGGCCATGGACAGAAGATGATTGTATCAAAGTGCATAAAGAATATAGGGAGAAAAGACTTTGGAAAAACGAACTGTCCCTGCCCTTAATATACGAAGTCTTCATTATGTGTGGTATCGCAAACATGTATTTACTCATAGGCAATAAAGACAAATATACGGATTGGTTAAAGATGACACAGTTTGAATTATCTGGTTTTCTAAATGCTCAAAACTATCTCGATAAATGCCTGCAAGAAGGTCGCGATATTGACATATTCACATTGAACGCTCACTACTGCAATGTAAACGAAGTAGAATAAGAATACATGAGTAAAGATATAGGTGTATCTCTGTAGTGTTTGTACTGGTATTCAGTAAACAGCATTGAATAATCGAGCTTGAAGGATTTGCCTTCAGGTATCGAATGATCAAGCCCGGAAGTTGTGCGAGGGATCGCATGATGCCGGGCTTTTTGCATTCAAGGGAGAAGTCAATTTGAACAATCCGAAAGAATACTATTCGCTTGTTACAAACATAGACATCGGCGACGTCGCGCGGGAACTCATCGGGGGCAGGATCACGGATGAGTCGGGGGGCGTCATTTATGTTGACTGCCCGCGCCACGACAGTGTTTCGCGCCGCTCGCTGAACATCGACACGAAAAAGCAACTCTGGAAATGTCACGGCTGCTGCGTTGGCGGGGATGTGCTGCAACTCGTCGAGTTTGTTCAGTCGGGCGTCGCAACAAAAAACGGCGGCGGCATGATGCCGGACACACACCGCGCCGCGCGGGACTGGCTGGCGAAAAAAGCGGGCATGCCGCCGCTGTCGCAATGGAATCTGTCGCCAGAGCAGATCAAAGATGTCGAGGCGCGCCGCTCCGAAGAGGAAGTCGTGGTCGGCATCCTCGAAGACATCGCCGACTTCTATCACAAAAAGTTCCTCGACAGAAAAGACGCGCAAGAAGCATTCCGCTCTCAATACGGCATATCCGCCGAAACAATCAATTCCCTGAAAATCGGCTATGCGGACAACGACGGACTGCTCACATACCTCAAAGAGAAGAAGCGCGCGCCAGCCGACATTGCCAAGACGGGATGCTTCAACTACGACTTTCAGGAAAACCTGCTGCCCGTATTCAAAAACAGGTACGTCTTCCCCTACTGGAAACAGGGCCGGGTCGTCTATCTCATCGCCCGGCAATCCCCATGGACGGAAAGGAACGAATACGAGAGGGCGAAATACAAAAAGCTACAACTGCCGAACGAGCAGCGGCAATACATCGCCTCGTGCGTGAACAACCGCCATTTCTTCAACGAGGACGCGCTGCTGGCCAAGTCGGAATTCGTCGTCATCACGGAAGGCGTCACAGACTGCATATCACTCATGGAGCGCGGGTTCACCGCGTTCTCGCCCGTGACGAACAAGTTTTCCGACAGCGACCTCGACAAGCTGTTCAATCTGACGCGCAAGTTTGACCGCATATACATCTGTCAGGACAACGAGCCGAGCGAGGCCGGATTCAAGGGCGCGATGAAGACGGCGCACTATCTGGAGTCGCGCGGACTGAAAGTTTATGTGTCCAGCCTCCCCATAGGAGAAAAACAAAAAGAGGCGCGCGCCCGCATGGCCGCGTTGCCGCCTGACGCGCCGAAAGCCGAAATCGAGAAAATCAAACCCGACTGCAAGATAGACGTCAATGAATATTTCCTCGCCCACACCGCCGACGACTTCCGCGCGTTGCTGGCCGAGGCGATGTCGCCAATCCAGTTCGCCATCAAGGCGATTCCGCCGGACGCCCAAGAGAATGAAAGAAACAGCGCGTTGGAACCCATACTGCGCAGACTTGCGCGACGCACCACGCTTGAACAGGACACATACCTAGACGCAATCAGGTCGCACTTCACAACAAAGATATCGAAAACCGCGCTTCGGACGACAATGCGCCAGCTCAAAACCAAGAGCGAACCCGGCGAATATGGCGAACCGGACGAGCCGTCGCTGCGGGAGCTTGCCGAGGATGTCATAGAGTTCGCGGGACCATTCTGCTATGCGTCGAACACGGGATGGTTTCAATATAGAGAGGGAGTGTGGAAACTCATGGAAAGAGACAACATCAATCAGATCATCGACATTCGGCTCGATCAGAACTATCGAAAGGACAACACAACGAAGAGACTGCGGGACGAAGTTAGAGAGAAAACCGCGATAAGCTCGCGCGTGCTTCTGCCGGTGGAATCCATACTGAATGGCTCCCTTCACCTGCTGAACATGGAGAATGGCATGTACGACATCAATTCCGGCAGGATGCTGGAGCATGACCCAAAATATCTATCGACCATACAACTGCCATATCCATTCAAGAGCGGCGCGAAATGCCCGCGATGGATGCGGTTCCTCCGCGAGATATTCCCGGACGACACGGACTCGCAGAACATTCTTCAGGAATGGTTCGGCTACTGCCTTGTGCCGGACACGAGATTCGAAAAGGCTCTGTTCTGCGTCGGCGAGGGATGCAACGGCAAGACAGTCGCGCTGACCATGCTTGAGAACCTTGTCGGCAAAGCCAACTGCTCGCACATCTCGCTGGACAAATTGGACGCCGACTTTCACACGGTGGGACTGTTCAACAAGCTGCTGAATCTATGCAAGGAAACCGAAGCGCGCGAAGTGGCAAACTCGGCGGCATTCAAATCCATTGTGTCGGGCGAGACGCAGGAGGACGCATTCAAGTTCCGGGACAGATTCAGCTTCCCGGTTTATGCGCGGCTATGTTTTGCCACGAACAATTTTCCGAAATTCAACGACACGTCGCAGGGCGTGTTTCGCAGACTGCTCATTTTGAATTTCAAGCAATCCTTCGAGGGACGGGAGGACACCGAACTGCTCGACAAGCTGATGGAAGAGTTGCCCGGCATATTCCAGTGGGCTCTGGCCGGCTATAAGCGTCTGCAGGCGCGAGGACGATTTGAGATTCCGCTTGATATGCTCGAGGCCATTGAAGACCTGAAGCGGCACAGCAGCTCCGTCGCGTCATTCATCACCGAATGCACACAGCGCGCGGAGCCGGATGAAAATGGCGCGGTTGCGTATGAGAAGAATATCAACATTTACGGAGCCTATAAGGATTTCTGCCGGGACAACAATTTCAGGCCATTTGCATCGACCACCTTTTTCAAAGAGCTGCGGCGCGTGTTGCCGGATTGCGAATTCACATCAAAATGGCTCAACGGAGGCTCTCAAAAGGTTGTTTCGGGAGTCGTTTTACGATGATTTGGACGGTTTTGAGGCCATATTTCGTCTGCATTTCGGCTGAATGATCCAACCGTAATGCAACCGTAATGTTGAACATGCCTTTTGCAAAGCCAATATTTGGTTTTTTCATCTCAAAACATTTCGGCATTACGGTTGTCCTTGTAATTACGTCTCGCGAGGGAAAAAAACATAAAAATAAAAACATGTTTTTTTTAAAGTATGGGGGTAAATAGAAATCAACCGTAATGCCGAAATGAAACCGCTTGAAAAAGCAAATAGCCCTGCAACCAAAGGCTTTTTGCTCATTACGCTTGATTTTGCCAACCGTAATGAACCGAAATGAATCACTTAAAATCAGGGAGAAAACCATGAAAACCATCATTTATGCCGCGTCAGACGCCACATTTATCGAGATTGATTCGGCCAGATTCTGGAAACCGCCGGCCACATTCGTCCAGTCCGGCAAAGTTTATCGCCGCCTCACGCCTGAATACTGGGCGTGGTTCCGCCGTAAATTCCTCATTCTGGAAAAAGCCCTCGTTAACGGAAAAGTATCTGAAGAGACATTCGTGGAAATTCTCGACAGGATGTCGAAGCTCTACAATCACGCCGTCGCCGCATACGGGAAAGAAGCCCTGCGCGAGGCTGTGAAAGCTGACGGCGCAAAAGAAATTGACGATGACGCAAAACAGGGCAATGACACTGACGGCGCAAGGCAGACATCCGCCAGATCGTCGCGCGGTCGTGTGCCGAGCATCGTTGTTGAGAGAGGATGCTGAATCAGATGAAATACGCCAACGCCACACAGATACTGCCTGCGGAGTTGATATCTGAAATTAAACGCTACTTCACCGACGGTATGCTATTCATTCCCAAGGGAGAGATTGATAGAAAAGAGCGGGCAAGTCTTGTTGTTCAGCTTGTGGAACAGAATGTTCCGGCAAGGGAAGTCGCCATGTTGGCAGAATTGACGCCGCAGCATGTGCGTCTGCTGGCAAGAAAGCATGGCGCGACGAAAGGCGAGGGGAATAAGGTTTAAAAGATATTCGTGAGAAAAAGTCCCGTTTTTGCCCATATATAAGCATGGACGCTTGATGCGGCAGCAGGGAAACCCGCGAAAAACTTCTTTTCAGCGATTTCCCGCCGATCCCGGCGACCAACCACAGCGAAATGTGAGAACAATAAAAAAATGCCATTCAAACCGCTTAACGAAAATATCAGGCAATGTACAGCGACCAGTAAGAGCACAGGTAACCGATGCGAGAATCCCGCCGTCAACGGATTCAACGTGTGCAGACTGCACGGCGCGCACAAGAAGCGCAAGCCGACCGATCCGCCAAAGAAAACAAAGAGCGGCATACACTCAAACGTCATTCGCAAATACAAAAACAGAATAGACAGAGCCGCCAAAGAACTCGGCGTCGAACTCCCCGCTGAACTCAAACACGGCTTTCTGGCGTTCGAGATTCTGAACGAAGCGGAGCGGCATGACTTCCTGTCCGTCGTAAAGCAGATGCACGAAGATTTTACGCTGAACCGCTCTTCCGACTTCTATGCGGTCGAGCTGGTGGCCACGAATCTTGTTCTGTTCCGGCGCGCCGTGAAAAACGACGACGTGAAGGCCGCCGAGGCTTACGACCGGATGGTGCGGATGCACCTTTCGGATTTGAAGGCGACAAAGAGCGCGCGAGAGGGCGACACCGTAAATATCAAAACCACACCGGCGGAATGGGCGTCCGACCTGCTCAAGAGTGTGGAAGATGAAGAGTCGCGGGATCAGGCGGATCGCGCCGGGGGCTGCGACGAAGCGTCTGACGAACGAAAAACTTCCGGCGCATTTGATAGCGGCGACGCGTGAAATGTTTCGATGAAGTCAAGAGCGGCAGCGGATGAAGGTTCGCATTTGACACAAAATACGACGCTGACAGACACGGATAACACTCCGAGATACATGGCCGTAGAAACACACATAACGGAATAGTCTGAACAGTCCGCCCGGACCAGAGGCACCGGCGGACATTGAACCTTGAAAACTGAATCATCGGAACTGCATGCAAGCAGACAGGGAACGGTCACGGGTAGCCCCGTCGTTTGCGCTCTGCGGCGGCCACGTTCGCGCTTGTCGCATTTTCGGAGCGATCATCGAGGCATTCTCCGCATTCGTGAAAAATTCAAATTTCAAAGCTCGCAGCCCCCCGCCGAGCCATTTCGGGGGAGGCGTTTTTCCCGCGAACAGGATTCCCATTCTCAGGATTAACTCCACAAGAGAAAAGAGACCGGTGAACTGGTCTCTATGAAACTCAGTGACTGCGTCCAACGCGTTCATGCGACGCTCCCTTCAAAGACATTCCAGCGCGTTCTGAAGCTCCTCAGAAGGTACGTGGGCGTAGATGGTGGTCGTCGAAATGTGGCGGTGGCCTAGACTCTGCTGAACGAGAGCGAGGTTGCCGGTGCGCTCAAGCAGACTGGTCGCAAACGTATGGCGCAGACCGTGGACTGAGATATTCTTCTCGATTCCAGCGGCGATAAGCCATTCGTCGAACAACCGCTGCACCTGACGCACAGAAAGACGGCGCCCCTGATTGCTCACGAACAGCGCGCGGGTTTCAACCGGCGTCTTGCGGCGAGCTTTCATGTAGGGTTCGAGAGCTCGTCGGGCGCGGGCGTTCAGAAACCGTATCGCGGTGTGGCCGCCCTTGACCCTGATGGCGATGCGCCGCTCCGGCAGATTCACGTCGTCCGCGTCCAGCCCGACAAGTTCGGACACGCGGATGCCGGTGTTGAGAAAGAGGCTCATAATGGCAAAGTCCCGGAAGGCTTTCTTCCCCCTCGTATTCGAGATGGCCTTGAGCAGACTCTTTTTCTCGACATCCGTGAGAACGTCGGGCGCGGGGCGGCGGACGTGTCGGATGCGTATTGCGGCGGCTGGATTGGTTGGGACGCGCCCGGATGAGGCGAGCCAGTTGAAGAATGACTTCACCGAGGTTTTGACCTTGTTGACGGAGCCTTCAGCTTTCGGCGAGCCGTCCGGCATGAGCGTCACCGGCTCGGACACGATAAACTCGTTGAGCATGTCCGCCGTGACCGCCGCAACCTCTGGGCATTGGAAACGGTCCGCAAGGAACCGCTCCAATTGCCCGAGGTCGCGCAGGTAGGAAGCGACTGTGTGCGGCGAGCGAGCGTCGGCGCGCAGCTTGGTCTCGAACAGGTCAATCGCTCTGCGGGGCGTCAGCGGCGGGTTCTGTGTTGCCGGCGTCGTTTCCATTCTGCTCGCGTCCTTTCTTCATCTCCGATTTCGGAAGCGGGATGTCTTCGAGGTATCCCTTCTCGTGCGCCCAGACAAGCATCATTCTCAGAACTCTTCTGTTTTGAGTCAGCGTAATTTCGCTTTTCAAGTTGCCGTTCGGCTTCTTGAGGAACGCGTCGGACTTGAAGAATGTCCCGATTGTGGCG
>Ga0351965_1198_pt1 | contig 12550 bp, 9 predicted proteins | sample TotcelT113001K13_FD_206839 | JGI IMG/M metagenome (GOLD analysis project Ga0351965, IMG submission 206839) | Enriched cells from coal bed in the Powder River Basin, Montana, United States - Total cells T11 rep3 HSBNCT.T11.300.1.K13 ... | reverse complement strand
GGGGTGTAGAAAACGCATGGAAACACGCTAAATAGTTTCATTTAACCCGAATCCGTCATTAAGATTCGGTGCGATTGTTCATAGCAGATGAAATGCGAGGCGCAAGGCGCGTTTTTGTTGTAGGGGCGGGGTTGCCCCGCCCGAATTACTAAACAATATAGAAGGGTGGCGCTCAATATAGATGGTCGCGCACAATACAGAAGGGTGGCACGCACAATACAGAAGGGTGGCACGCACAAACTTCGTTTGTGCGTGAGACGCAGCTCGCCGCTATGAAAATCGCCCCGGTTCGCCTGCTCTATAGGCGAATCCGGGTTCAAGTAGGGCGACACATACCCACGCGCCGCCGCACTGTCTAAACAGAATGTTTCAGGAAAGAAAAAAGCCACCTTCCTTGGTGGCTCTGTAGGAGGAGTTGCTGTGGCTAGCAGCAACCATGTCAATATAGTTATCGGAGCGCGCCGAAAAAACTTTAGAGATATCGAAAGAAATTTTTCTTTGACAAAAAAAGCAAGCAAACAAAAGACAAATTCAACCCGAATCCGTCGTTAAGATACGAAAGCGACTGTTCAGAGTGGATGAAAAGCGAGGCGAAAGACGCCTTTTTATTGTAGGGGCGGGGTTGCCCCGCCCGAAATACTAAACAATATAGATGAACGGCGCTCACAAACTCGTTCCTGCCTGCGCCTGAAAAACAGCCTTGAATGATGCTTTAATTTGGAATGCGGCGATTCATCGCCGCTCTGCCTTTCCGGGAATTCATTCCCGGCTCCCCGTGTAGGGCGGCATCGCCGAATGCCGCCATTTTTTAGTCAAAATCCTTAATAAACAAGATATCAGCGCGCTATTTGATAAAACAGTACTGAACAACGGGGCGCGAAGAATTGACATTTAGATAGATTAATATGGTATAGTAGCAACAAGCTGAGAAAAGCAAGAATTGTGGCGGCAGGACATCCGCATAACAACACGCAGCGTGGAAACAATCGTCAGAATGTTTGTTTCGCGGACGAAGTTCTCTCGGATAGCGACTCTTCCACAAGCAAACTGAAAACATATATTGTCCGCCGCCCGCGCCCTATACCCAAGGGCACACCCAGAAAGGATGTCAATAATAGGTCACTGTCCCCCAATTCCCCCCCAATTTCCTCATTTCTCTCATTTCTGTATTTCTGTCGTTAGATAAGGCGGTAGAGCGCCGGAGCAGAGTGTGGAATGAAGCAAACATTAATCAATATACCACTGTACCCCGACCGTTTTTCATATTATTATATATTCAAGAAGGTGTTTGACCATGAACACAAATAACAACATCATTCTAAACCGTGTTTTTAGCCAGAACACCTTTATTAATCTTATTGAGACTCATAAAGATGAGACATATATTTCCTCTGTCAAAAAGTATGTAACTAATTCGGAGTCAAAAACGAACAGAGAACTTATAAATGAACTTTACTCATTTCTTGGAAAAAAACATAGGAATGAATACTTTTATAAAAATACAATTTTGAACAAACTGATCTTGGGAAAACATAGCATAAACACGACTACTGCCTTATCTGAAGTCCCAATTGGAAGGTCAAAAGCCGATTTCGTGCTTATTAATGGTAAGGCAATCGTCTATGAGATCAAGACTGAGTTGGATAATCTTGATCGTCTTGAAAAGCAGTTAATTGATTATTATAAAGTATTTGACCATGTGTGTGTTCTTACACATGAATCTAATTGCTGTGAAATTTATAAAAAATTCAGAAAGAGCCACGTAGGTCTTTGTGTGTTGTCAAATCAGAATACTATTAAAACGTATAAGGAACCTACCGCAGACAGAACAGAGCTTGACACAAAACTGATGTTCAAAATGTTGCGAAAATATGAATATGAAAGAATCATAAAGTGTTATTATGAAAAACTCCCGACTGTTTCCCAGTTTTGTTATTACAAAACATGCTTAGGAATGTTTTGTGATCTGGGAATAGATGACGCATACTCAGCGTTATTGAAGGAATTGAAAAAAAGATCAAGTATTTACAAAAACGAATATTCAAGAGTGCCTTATGAGTTAAAAGCTTTAGTGTATTTTTCGCAATATAAAAAAGAGAACTATGAACAGTTGGAAGAATTTTTAGAAGGAGAGTTTGGGGGATAGCTAATGTACTTGCCATATGTTCGGGGAAGACAGTTTGAACTGATTGCTTTCAGAGAGTTGGTGGAACGATCGATACTTAGCGAAAATATAGTGCCAATTATTGAACCCGTTAGACCGTCGCCAACATTATTCAAAACAATAGAGGTTTTCAATAGGAATAATAAGAACATTGCGATTATCAGAAATCCGATAGTGGGAGATTATATTAAAGAAGCAAAAAAGGACAAGAATAAAATACAACATGAAAATATCGAGAAAGCGTACAAATCACCGAATGTAATAAATGCATATATATTAGAAGTCAATAGTGAAAATATGATAGAAAAAGAGATTGATAAAGAAACCAGCACAGACAACATAATAACAATAAGCAAAAACAAGGACAGCATACAAGTTTACGAGAACTTATTTAAATCAGCAGAAGGATGCCCAAAATACAACCTTATTCCAGACGAAAGTGTTTTCAGGAGGAAAATACGGAATAATAGAATAATCTTGAGTGATAGATTTGTGAAACTTGCTAGAAACACGGATTATACAAATAATGATGATGAACCATTTTCAGATGATCACCTGTATTATGAAGAAGACGGATATCTTGGATTTTCAGATTACTCAATAATTGGCGATGAATATTCAGAAACTGGGTTTGCGCCATATGCTGTGGCAATTCATATTGTATATTTCCATAGTGATAACAGTCTCAGGATAAAGCACTTCGTCTCAGACACCAACGATGACATTACTGACCCGGCTAACAAATTTTACGAGGCTGTTGGCAAATTGGTTGATTGGTATCAGGCCACGAACCCCACAAGAACATTTGCCATAGATAAATTCGAAGAATTTGCCAGACAGGAAATATATCCTGGATTAGGCACTGTAAAGAAACTATGCATAATGCATCATGTTGAATTAATCGGTAAATATTTGGATGGAATAGAAAAATGATATTTTGCGAAGGATGTTTTAACGATATTGAACTAAAATCAGTCATTAGGTCTATCAACAAAAAAGGGGATTGTCATATCTGCGGGAAAAGCGACATATTTATTTATGATACTGATACGGACATTCAATTGACAGACTATTTTGATGAATTCATCAACATCTACACCCCAAGTAGCTTGCTACCACCGAACTATCCCAAGACAGACTTAAGTTTTCTGAAAGATGAACTGCTTGAAAAATGGGATATATTTAGCAATAATGCCAAGAGCAAAGCTTATGATATTCTTGTAAGTATATGTAAAGACAAATATGACTCAACGCCCGAATTGTTTGATGGAGAAGTGGGGATATCCGAACTGACTGATTCAACCTATTTAGAACAAAACTCGATATTGAGAACAAACAGTTGGGAAGATTTCGTCAATTCCCTTAAAATGGAGAACAGATTTCATACAAGTCACATCAACAAAGATATTCTCCAGCAATTCTGCACATATATTAAAAAGACATACAAGGAAGGACAACTTTTCTATCGAGGTCGTATAGCAACAGAAAAAGGCTATGAGAAAACAGAGATGGGAGTGCCATCTCCTGAAAAAGCATCAGCAGGCCGCGCAAATGCTGCAGGAATAAGATGCCTCTATCTGTCCAATGATATTAAGACAACAATCCACGAAATAAGAGCCGGAACATTCGACTATGTGTCAATAGGTGCTTTTGAACTGCAGAAGGATATTTCCGTAGCCGATTTCAAGGCAATTCACAAAATCAGTCCATTTATTGGAGATATTGGATTTACAAGAAGCGCAATAAATAGAGAACACCTAAAAAAAATCAATGATGAAATGGCCAAACCATTACGCCGTAACGACAGTTTATTGGATTACATACCAACAGAATATATAAGCGATTTTATTAAGAGTATCACGCGTAATGAAAAAAAAGAATACGACGGACTTGAATATAACAGCACGATGACTTTTGGTGGGTATAATCTTGCAATATTTTATCCGCATTTATTTGTTTGTAAAGAAGTAAAAACCTATCGGATTGATAGTATTGAATACAATTTTGAAATACAAGTTGTGTCATAATATTTCGATAAATACTCGTGTTCATATTCTTATATTATTGTTTTCTTCCGTGTTTCTGTGTTTCTGTGGAAATCTTTAATTTGTTCCATGCTCTCATCACGTAGAGCGATCTTCATTTAGGATCTTATATCTATATGTTACAAGTGTGTTTAAGGAATTTATCAGTTTTGAATTAATGTAGAAAACAAAAAAGCCCTTCTTTCAAAGGGCGTTGTTCTTATGCCGAAGAAGGGAATCGAACCCCCACGAGGAGTGATCCTCGGCAGATTTTGAGTCTGCTGCGTCTACCTGTTCCGCCACTTCGGCTCGTGTATGAATTTTACTTCTTTTGCGCCGCTTTTCAAGGTTTATGTGTTTTTTTGCTGCGGTTGCCGTGTCTATGGTAACTTGTGTTAAATCGTCTGTCGCTCAAGCATCGGGACGGGAATCAGCGCCAACCCGCTGAATCTGCTCATCCGTTGAATATTGTTTCGTGCCCCAGCCAGAAGTCGGGGGCTTCGGGGTGGTCGGGTTTGAACCACGAGCCGTTTTTGCCGACGACGCGCACTCTGCGAAGAGCGTCCAAGTCTTCAAGCGGGTTTCCGTCGATTATGATGATGTCCGAGTTTCTGCCCGGCTCCACCGAGCCGAGCCTGTCTTCGACGCGGAGCATGCGGGCTGCGTTGATGGTGGCGGCCCGAATCGCGTCCGTTTTTGACATTCCGACGTTGTGGAGTCGTTTGATTTCGTCCGGAAGTTCGCCGGGGAACGCGCAGACGGCTCCAAGGTCGGTGCCGGCGCAGATGGGAACTCCGGCGGCGACCAGTTTGCGGGCTGTTTCCTGAACTCCGGCGAAGTTCTTTCTGTTCGCCCGCCAGAAACCGAACGCCTTGTCGTAGCTTTCTCCTTTGAAGTTAAGCCATGTTTCCGCGATCCAAGTGAGATGCTTGAGCGGTTTTTCTTCGAACATCTCAGCGGCGCGTTCGCTCTTGAGGAAGTCCAGTTTCTCCTCGAATCGCGCCATGCCTTCGGAAATGGTGAGGGTCGGGACAACTGTTATGCCTTTTTTCAGAATCAGCTCTATCTCGGCGTCTTTGATTACGCGGTCGTAAACGAGGTGTTCGAGCGTGTCTATGTCGTGCCGGAGGATGCGGACGAGGTCTTCCGACCAGTTGTGATGGACCGCGACCTTGAGGAAATGTTCGTGTGCTGTTTTGCAGATGGAATCGAACACGAAATCGGTGATGGTGGGCATTCGTTTGTGGGCGTCGAATTCACGCGTGTAGCTGGTGAAGCCGATTTTTATGTGGTCGGCTCCGAGTTCTTTGAGTCTGCGCACCACAGCCCGCGCCTGCTTGGGAGTCGTGATGTTCACTTTCGGCTGGCCAATGGCGGCGGACAGGGGGAAGTAAAGGGGATTGATGAATTCCGGATAGCCGTCGCTGCAACTCAACACCGCGCCGGAAGCGAAAATAGTCGGGCCTATCCATTCGCCGTCCGCGATCTTTTCTCTGATGGAGTTCATGGCGCGGATGGTGGACAGCATGTCTCGGACGCAAACCACGCCGCAGGCGAGGGTGGTTTCGAGGTTTTTCTTCATCTGGCGGAATGTCCATGCGCCCAGAAACCCCTTCTGCTCTGAGAGGAAGGGAGACAGGATGTGCGCGTGGCAGTCGATAAGACCGGGCATGAGAGTCCGGCCTTCTCCGTCAATCATGTCGCAATCCGGCGTGTTGATGTCGGCGTTGATATCCCTTATGACTCCGCCGCCGCAAAGCACGTTCTTCGGCTCGCTCAGAGCGCCGCCTATAACGTCCAGCACGCGAACATTTTTGATGAGGATTTTTTCTTTCGATGTCGCAACTTTTGTAAGCATTTCAAGTCACCCGCAAAATTATGGCTTCTGAGCCGGAATAATTCAACAGAAAATGCATAAACTTTGACGAATTAAAAAATTTTGCGACATTGGGCCAATCGGGGAAATATGATGAAACATATACGATTCTTCCGATTTGTTTTCTGTTACCCGGATTTCTCACTGGAGAAATCCGGAAAATCGAAGAAAGGGCGATCTACTGCGTTGAATCTTCATCTCAAGCTCGGTCACATACGAAACAGTATGCTCCCTCGCTCTCGTTCGATTCGCCTTGTATCTCATCCTTTTTTCGATTTTTTCCAGCGCTGGTGAAATATGCGGGTTAATGATTGGCGGCAGAGAGAGAAATGTTGAAAAAACTATTCGGACTCGTTGTTCCATTGTTTAACGAGAGGGACGATTTCGGAGATGCATTTTATTTTGACGCAATCAGGAGAATAGATGTCAGCCGGGTCAAGCAGCACCGGCAGGACGCCGACGGAGCGAGCGCCAACAACGTCTGCGCTGATGATGTCGCCGACGTGGACGCAGGCTTCGGGCGGTTCACCGGCCTGTTCGAGGGCTATTCGAAAGATCGCGGGGTCGGGTTTCTCGACGCCGACGAGTTTGGAGTCGATGATGAAATCCAGATACTGGGAGAGTCCGGCTTCTTCCAAGAAACGTGCGACACGGCCGTCGGCGTTGGAAATGACACCGAGTATGTAGCCGTCGCTCTTGAGCCGGGCAAGAGTTTCGGACGATTGTGGGGGAGCGTGTCGCCACAGGTTGTGCAGTCTGTCGCGGGAGCGGAGCCGTTTGATGATTTCCAGCGCCAGTTCTCTGTCGTCTATGCCGACGCCCGCGAACATGGTTGTAAAATATATCTCCCATATCATGTTGTCGTCGCGGTCGTCGCGGGACATGTATTCGTCCACCCGGCGTCTCGCTTCGATCTCGGCGTCGCGAAGACCGTGCTCGTCGGCATTGATTCCCGATTCAGCCAGTTCTTCGATAATCTGAGCGAAATCAAGAAACAGCAACGTGTTGCCTGCGTCGAAGAAAACAGCTCTGATCTTTCTGTCGCTCATAATGCGGAAATTGTAGCGGCGGCAGGCGGGTTTGTCTAAAAAACTTGAAAAATGGCGGGGTCGGGAACATAATGCGGAATGGATTGCGGCAGATGAAATATCCGCGCGCATCCGCGAATAATTATGATAACTGCGAGTAACTGAATGTTTGGATTGAACATAAAGATGGGCGCGACGACGCCCGCGAAGGCGTCAGCGTTGTTTGTTGTGGCGTTGTGGATGGCGTTCGCGGGTTCCGCGTTTGCTCAAGTCTCCGCGCAAGGCCCTACGCCGCAGATTTTATATGTGAACACTATGCCGATGTTCAACGCGTTCGAGGCGGGGTCGGACAATAATATCCTCGCGCCCGAACACACGCGCATTTTTAACGGCAGGCTGGCGGTCGGCCCGGCGGCTGACAATATGCTCGGATTCGCAAACCCGGTGTCGCCGCCGTTTATCACGGAAAATTTTTCTTTAACCATTAAACTGGACGGGGAAGCCGCGACGCCGGAAGGCCATGTGTGGATGCCGATAGCGTTCGAGATGAGCGCGTTGGAGCGGCCTGAATTCGCTCTCATGTCTCGGCTAACGACTGTGAACAATGAGACGGCGTTTCTGTTTGACGTTCAAATAAAGAACCAGAGATTCGAGCCAAGCGAAGTTGAGATGGCGGTGGAGATGAAAGGTTTCATCGGGAGGCCGGGAGGAGCGGAGTGGGGGCTGGAGCGGCCTGCGGCGGCGTATCCGTCGATGGCATTATGGGACGAGGGGTTGTCGATGCTGGCCGCTGTGTCGGCTGACGGGGGAGTGTTCTGCCGCTCGACCATGCCCGGCGCGAGTTTTGAAGCCGGACGGCTGGTTGCAAAAACGCATTTTGAGTCCAGAGAAATGAAGAGTTTCAGTTTTCTGTGCGCGGTCGGGGAGATAAAGGGCGCGGTTGACACGCTGAACAGACATAAGGACAAGCTTCCTACGGAGGTCTTCGACGAGAGCCGGAACGCGCTCGACCTTGAGATGTACGAGATGTTCAGGAAGTGGCCGTGGCTGCGGACGATGAATATCGACCTGCTGAAGTTTTACAACAGGTCGGTCATGGGATATTTCATGTCGAGGTGGAGAATTCCTGAAGCGATGGGAATGGAGCCGTTCTGGTCGAGCGGGGGAAGCGACGGCGTGGGGGCGGCGAGCGGGCTGAGGGATTTCGCGCGCGTTTCGAGGATGTTGATACTGGCGGATCCCGCAGCGGCGAAAAATCATATAAGGTTTTATCTAAATGTCGGGGCGGACTCTGTGGCAGGGTTCAGTCCGATCGGGCTGGCGGGCGTCGGCGCTCCTCACCCGTACAACGATTACAGCGCGGTGAAAGCGGTGCGCGACTATGTGGCAATCACGGGCGACGCGCAGTTTCTGATATTCGGAACAAAGGGCGGAAGGATCATCGATGTTCTTATGGCGATTGCCGATAGGGGAGCGGTGGAAGGAGAGCCTCCGGCGCTGATCGATTACGGCCCGAATGAGTCGTTCCTGAACCTTAAGAAGCCCGGATACGAGCATTACGCGCCGACTCCGAACGCGCGGCGGGTGTGGATATACCGAACGGTGGCCGACCTGATAGAAATGGTCGGAGACGAGAATGGGACGGCTCCGGCGTTCAGGGCCAAGGCCGACGCGCTGTCCGCCCTGATAAATGAAAAGTTGTGGGACACTGTGGCGAGTTGGTACGAATCCATAGACGCGCAAGGCAATCGCCGACATGTGTGGGCGAGAGACGCGCTGGATTTGCTGCAAACCGGAGTCCCCTCGCCGGGACAAGCTGAGTTGCTGATAGGACACATAAATCAGTATGATTTTCTCGCGCCGCTGGGTGTTTACAGCATGGCGTTGCGAGAGGCGGAAGGCGGCAATCCCGGCCATGACTGGGAAGGCAATCTAGCGGGGGTGGCGGACGCGCCCGACCTTATCGAGACGCTTTACCGCCTAGGAAAGCCGGAACTAGCGGAAGAGATTCTGAACAGGATATTGTGGGCTGGAGGAGCGATGCCTTACTATCCTGAGAAAGTCAGGGTGGACGAGCAGGGCTACGACCGGGAGGGAAGGGCGAACACCATCGCGTCTCTAGCCGGAGCGCAGGCGGTCATTTTCGGCGTGTTCGGGGTGGAGTTCGGGCTGGACGGCTCCGTGACGGCTCTCCCGCGTCCGTTGGCTTCGGACTTCCGCACGGAGATCAAGAATCTCCGCGTTCACGGCGTGGACATAACAATGAAAATGCTGGACGGCAAATTCTATTACAGGCTAAACGACTATCCGGAGGCGTCGTCGCCTTTGGGAGAGCGCGTGACGATGATTTTTGGCGCGCCGATTGTGCCTTTGAAAGATTTAATCGAAGCAGGCGGATGCGGAAAGCTTCGCTAGGGCGTTGTTGACACGCAAGCATGGCGCGGGTAAATTCACTTCCACAAGGTTGGATTGGAGAACAGATATATGAGCGGCATGACAAGGTTCGGTATGTCGATGGAAGAAGACCTCCTCGACAAGTTCGAGCGTTATATGAAACGCAAAGGGTATTCCAACAGGTCGGAGGCGATCAGGGACCTGATACGCGACGCGCTGGTCAAGGACGAATGGGACGGAGGCGAAGCGGATTCAATCGGAACTGTCACCATCGTTTACGACCATCACTCGCGAGAGCTGTCGAGCAAGCTTACCCACAGCCAGCACCAGAACATCGGGCAGGTGGTGGCGGCGATGCACGTGCATGTGGACGCGCACCACTGTCTGGAGGCTCTCATCCTTCGAGGCAAGGGACGGGACGTCAAAACTCTCGGAGATCACATTGTGGGCACGAAAGGCGTCAAGCACGGTCAGATGTCTTTCACCACGCTTGAAGCGATAGTGTGAGCGAATGTGTCAGGTCGATTATATTGACAGCCCGGCGGGCGGGCGGATTTTCTCAACGAGGCGGACAACATGCAAAGATACAGAATAGTGGACTATTATGATTTCCCGATTGATACAGTGGTTGACCTGCTGATGGAGACAGAGGGGCTTTACGACTTGAAGGACCTTCCGAACGTCCAGACCAACACGCCCATAGAGTGCCGTGACGAGGGCGACCGAAAACTCATCAAAAACAAGTGGTGCGTGCACGGGCAGATACCTAAGGCCGCGCAAAAGCTCATCAAGCCCGAAATGCTTACTTTTGTTGAGGATTCCGTCTGGGACCGCAGGGACAGGACTTATTCGACGAAAATCATACCGAACTATCTGGCGAACCTGATCAACTGCCGCCACAAGCTTGAGTTCTTCGACAACGGGGACGGGCGAACGCGCCGCGTGTTGAGCGGATTCTTCGAGTTGAAGGTCCCGATTATCGGTTCCCTGTTTGAGCTTGCCGTAGTCCAGCAACTGAAAAACAACGCGGAAGAGGATTTTAAGCTGGGAAACAACGCGATAAAAAAATATATAGCCGAACACGATTACAAGCCGAAAACCGGGAACTGACGCGCATTGCGGATATGTTCGCAAATAGAGATGATGCGGCTGTGAAGAGACGTCCTGCGGCGAACAAGCGCAATTGATCGAGCCGGAAAGACGATCCGCAATGAAAGCAACCCAAACTGAAAACGTTTCGCCGGATAAGCCTCGTTCGCGTCCGTGGGCGACGGCGTACATGGCGGCGGACGCGCTTCTTTTCATCTTCGGACTGTGGTTTTGCGCCCGGACGGCTTTTCTAAGGATTGACGGGATTGCCGGAATTGAGGCTCCGCTTTCCGCGTTCACATTTTTCTCAATATTCCTTTTTGTTTCGCGAAACATCAATCTCAGAATCAACGGCGGAAAAATGGCGACCGGGCTTGCAGTCGAGTTCGCCGTTCTTCTCGCGGCGGTGGCGGTTCCGCCGCTGATGACAAGGTCGAGTTTGCTTCCCGCGCGAATGTTCGACATGGTGTACTGGTTGACGGTTCCGGAAGGAGCCGCGCGCTCTCTTTTTGAAGATTCTTTAGCGGCGGCGGTCGTGTTGGCCGTTCTTTTTATTGCGGCGGCGCGATTCAGCCGGAGGTTGTCGTCTCCGCGGTTTGCCGCAAGGATGTCGCTGGCCGCGGCGATAGCGGCTTTGTTTGCTTATCAGCATATTGTCTCTCCTAAAATCGTTTTGTCAGGCGGCGATTTCAGCGGTTCGCCCGGCGTGAAGAAGCTTTGCCCGGAGGCCGCAAAATTCGGCGAAGTCAGGGATTTCGCGTTTTCGTCCGACGGACGAACTGTCTGGCTTGCGGCGGGACGTTCGGGACTTTTCAAGGCAGAAAACGGCTGCGCTTCATTGAAAAAGACGGCGAAATCGGACTCTACTTCATTCGACAATGTGGCGACGCATTATGAAACAGGCATGGTTTACGCTCTCGATTCCCGCGCCGCGCGCGTTTATGAGATAGAACCGGATAAAGTTCTCGTCATCAGGTCGTTTTCAGTGGCGACCGACTGGAGCCGCGCGCCGACAAAGATAGGCTTGAGCGGAAATTTGTTAAGAGTTATTTACTCAGGGCTTCCGGGTTTGGCTGAATTCGAGATTGACTCAGGAGAGCAGGCGGGCGGGCTTCGTTTTACCCGAGAGCCGGGGGTGGCATTCCGAGCCGGCGGGTGGGACATGCTGAATCCGGATGGAGGAGATGTCGTCGCGCTGGCGGGACCGTCGAAAACCGGCGGAGGGACTGTGGTTGTCCGTGTTGATCCGTATTCGTTCCGCGTCGGAGCGTCCACTGTTGTGCCGGGGACGGGCGGAGCGCTCGCTTCCAACGGAGAAATGATTTTTGCGACATCCGTTTTTGAACCGATAGCTCGCGAGATAGACGCGGAAGGATTAAGGGTGAGGAGAGAATTGCCGGCAGCGTCCGGCGCGCGCGCCGCAGTTGTTTCAGTTTCAAGGAAAATCCTCTTCACATCGGGAAGCAGGAACGGCAAACTCGTTTCTACCGATATCGTCACAGCGAAAGTATTGCGAGAGGACCGCGTTGGCGGAAAAGTTTTTGCTCTTAAAACGGACCCGAACGGAAAGGAGCTTTATATTGCCGCGTCGAATGGAGTTTTCATAGTTGACATCGAGGAGTATCTGAAACCGGGGGGCAAAGGCGGGGTGAAACGATAATGGAAAGAAGAGGGAAGAAAATGAAAAGAACGGCATCGGAAAACGTTGTGAACGCGATGCTGTTGCCGATAGTCGAGTTCGGCCCTCTTTTTTATTTGGGATGCATGATCTCCGGAGCAGTAGGACATCCCGCCGGTTCGCAATTCGTTCTTGCCGCGCTGTCGGTTTACGCGGCGTTCGTATTTGTGGCGGCGGCTCTGGCGATTCCTCGCAGAAAATCAGGAGAACTGACTTTTGTGTTTATGACGGTGTTTGTTTCCGCGTACATGACCGGCATGATGTTTGTGCTGTGGACGATTGTTTACTATCCGGTTA
>Ga0351965_1194_pt1 | contig 12818 bp, 5 predicted proteins | sample TotcelT113001K13_FD_206839 | JGI IMG/M metagenome (GOLD analysis project Ga0351965, IMG submission 206839) | Enriched cells from coal bed in the Powder River Basin, Montana, United States - Total cells T11 rep3 HSBNCT.T11.300.1.K13 ... | reverse complement strand
ATTCAATCCACCGATAGACCCGGGGAATTCCGTTGAAACGCGACCAGTCATAGACCGCATCCATGAGTGTTCTTGCCTTGGAGGAGTAAACGGCACGAACTCCATCGGGGGTGCGTAGGATGCAGGTGCCACCGAGACGGTTGTCCGGCGTCTTGATAAAGAGATAGTTGACTCCGCCGATTTCCCGGCGACCGGAAAGGCGGTTGTTATAGGCGATGATCCAGTTTGGCATCTGGTCGTCAAAGCCATGAAAGTTGAATGCAGTTGCCCCGGTGACCTGATAGCGTCCCTTCAGTTCCCGCATCAGCAGATCCAGCGTCCGATAGGCACCCGGGCTCCAAGTGCCGCCGGACGGCAATCGTTCAGGCACGGCATACAATCCCCGCCATATGCGGGAGATCCATTGGTTGCGCGCCAGCCGGCTCAATAATTCCCGTTCCTGTTTGGCCGTAATGCCCAACGCTGGAGCGATCTCGCCCAGCCGCACCAGCGTTTTCCGCTTGAACTGCGTGTAGGCAAAGAACTGCGCTTCCAGCCGCCCCAACTTGATGCCACCTGACTTCATTGTATTTCTCGATAATTGCGTCTAAAGCAATTCACGCGAAATACACTACAACGCCATCCACGGCTTGGAAAGCAAAAAAGATCTGAAAACAGGGCGTTATTCCATTCCGCGCCAATACCCGCTGACGGCATTATCTCGTACAGGAATAAATAGGCGCCATATTCATGCCTTCTTTCCCTCTGCCGGCTGCGCAAAAATGGTTCCGCGGATGTCCTGAATGGAATATGTCCGCTTGACCTGAAAATGGAAAACCGGTACGCCGGCCGCCGCGAGGGCTTTGTCGAGAAATTCGTCCCTGGCTTGTCTGCCGGACTGCTGGTGGCTGGAGTCATCCAGCTCAACCACAAATTGCACGGACAAGTCCTTCGGATCACACACCACGAAGTCGAGATGCTTGCTTTGAATCCGGTTGAATGCCTGCTGACGGGCGCTCCCGCTCAACCCGGGCTTCACCTTGATAACATCGGCAAGACGCACTTTGCCAAATACCCTGAATTGATTCCCGAGGGCTGTGTCAAGCACCCCGAGAAACGAACGTTCAGCCGGCGTAAATAGAACGGGTTCCTTCTGGAAGGGAAACGCAATCTGCCCTTTGATGAGTCCTGGCAGGAAGAATTTGATGAGTAAAGCAACTATAAAGAGCAGAATAAGCAGTCCGATCAACGGATACAATCCATGCATTTCTTTTCTCTTCCGAAATACCAAGATTCTCGGTCTGACCCCTCGTTTATATCGGATGAACGAACAAAGCCACGCCTATGTGTTTTGTCTCGATGTCGAGCACTGATCCTTTGTGCTTGTGGACAGACCAGAAAGAGAGCTTGTCGTTGGTTCCGGCGTCCTTGGTCACTTTTAGGCGACAATACTTATCTGCCATTAGCCGTTTTCGCCACTCCTCGATCACTGCCTGGGCGTTCTGCCCGCGGATATAGATCAGCAATCCGGAACCATCTTCTCGACCGGTACTATACCGTTCGTGAAGCTGCTTAAGGCCCTTCACCAACCAATCGTAGGCATTATGGACTTTGCCCTCACCCAACCAAACGAAACTGTCCTGACGCACGCGAATATCGACATGGCCCTTTGTATACGTGTCGTGCTCAGAATTATATCCAGATCTCCGAAGTTGCCGGACAATGTCGATTGTGATTTGGTCTTCCAAGTCCTCTTGATGCTTATCAGCATATTGTTCGAGATCCCGCACGATGGCAGTCAGTTCCTGGTATAGTCTCCGGATGAAATCCGCAGATGACTGAGGATGCTTCACTTCCATCATGCGCAGGACATCATCCCGCCCATGCCGACCTATGTACGCTTTCAAGGTGCTGATGAATTGCTGGTTATTCATGTTGCTTTATGACTTTTCGGAACGTCTCAGTTGCGACAAGACACATTAAGGTTTTTTCCTCAAAACCTGAAACTGCCTGCCCTGTCATCGGATGTCGCATGCCCCCTGTTTGCAGCGCCTCAAGAACACTGGTGGGATTCACAGGAACAGGAGTTGATGACGCCGGCTCGTCGTGGAGTTCGTAGGCCAGATTGAGCAGGCCGGTTCGCGGACCAACGAAGTACATGACGGCGTTCTCAAGCTCACGCAGGTTGTGTGAGCCGGCCACCACTTTTTTTATTTCCGCAATTTCCATCCGATCCGAAGTGGCCCCCGCGAACCAATTCACGAGGCCGGCAAACAGCTTCATTTGCAGAGAGTTCCTGCCCCAATCCTCCTCAATAAGTCGCTCGATGTATGCCGCTGTCGGCAAATCAGTGCCGAGAATCTTCGTTGACTCCCTTTCAGCCCCTTCACGAGTTTGTGGCAAAGAACCATTGATCGCGATAAGCCCATTGCCCAGCCGGCTGAACCAGCCGGGGTAATCGCGGGGACGAAGAAGGTTAAAGATGTAGTGCTGGCGGACGGAATTGCGGAAAGGCGCCGCGACATCGACCTCCTGGGTGTCCCGCAGACGGCGGTTTAAGGCCGCAAAATGGTCCTTGGCATATACCTCTTTGGCCCGGGTCTCGTCGGTATTGTCGTCGTCGCTCTTGATCTCCACGACGAGAATCAATTGCTCGATTCCCTCGTTCTGTAATTCCCGTAAACGGGTCGCGCCGGTTACGATGGCATCGGCGGGCAAGTGTGCAAGGTAGTGACCAATGTCGAGTCGAACAAAGAAGTCGGGATTAAAGGACCTGCGTACCCGATCCCGGCCATGCCGCCAGTATTCATACTCGACGCTGTAGAACTCGGTATCTGGCGCCTTGACCCAGGAGTCAACAAGACGGCAGTGTTCGATCAACCGGAACAGGAACAGGCGTTCGGGTTCATGACTCAGGATCACCAGTTCCTGCGGCGTCCGGAACAGGGAGGTGTTGACGGCGTAGAGGTGCTTAAAAGTGGCCATCTGACGGATGTAAGCGCTGTTGAAATCTTCCTGGCTAGGTAGCCACGCGTCCCGACCCAACTCCATCTTGCGTGGTTGGCGCGTGACTTCCTTGAGTACAAATTGGTTCTGCTTGCCCAGTTCGCGCTCGTGATCCTCGGTAAGAAAGACGCTGACTTCCTGCTCAAGACCACCCGCCCTGGCGCTGCTCCGGTGCATCCCGGCCGTGGCAATGCCAACGAGTTGACCTTCGATATTCTCCCTGATCACCTTGCCGGTACCTTTGGGCAGGTACGTGTTGAAGAAAATATCCACTTGCTGCTTGTTCTCGACGGACAGGCGGTCGCCGCTGATGCCGGCCCGATGCATGGCCGCCTGGATGACCCGCTCGATCGCCTCCCTGCCAGGCACCTGATCGCACACAAGCCCGTTGCCGAAATCGAAGTGCTGACTTTCGAAGGTGGTATTCCGGAAACGCCGCTCCACGTCGTAGACTACGGCATCGAAGGTGTAGAAATCGCGGGTGAGTTTGAACTCTTTTTTGCCCTCCAGATACGTCACCGTGACACCCAGACGGTCAGCACAGGGTGTAAGGGTCAATGTGCGCTGCCCAGGCTCGGATTCCTGCTCCTCCGGCGTTCGTTTCTCGATGCGGGTAGAGGGTATGTATTCAATGTTGAAGACACTGAAATTGTGCCGGGCACGATCCTGCGCGGCATCGGTCAGGGCGGCAGAAATGAAACGCGTTTCACAATCGGTTACCTGGTTCAGCAGTTCCTGGATGTGTTCGGCAAACCGTTCATGGTTGGTGATGGTGACGACCGGATAGTTCTGCTTGATCTGTATGAACGGCACCTGGCGCGGCAGGCGGAGTCCCCGGCCCAGCACCTGGGAGATGAGCAGCTTGGAGTTGAATACCCGCTCCTCCATAGGAACGATCTGGAAGACATTGTCCACGTCCCACCCTTCGGACAGCTTGTTCACGGCGAAGATGAATTCCACCTTGCCGCCAACCTTCACGGGATCGGTCTCCTCGATCTGGTCAAGCTTCTGTTTGTAGTCAGCGTCGCCGGCCTGGCTGATCACGCAGATCGCCTTCTCGCGCGCCGCTTGTTCCAGAGCGGCGCGCGGAATTGTGGCATGCTCCGGGGAGGTTGCCTTCAGGTAATCGGCCAAGACCTTCACAAACTCGTCGGTCCCGCGCTGAGCCGATGCCTGGGTCCGGAAAATGAAAATCGTGATAGGCTTGACCAGTGCTTTGCCGTTCCGGTCGGGGTACCCAAACCGGGCGCGATTGTCATTATGGGTTTTCAGGATCTGCTCGAACTTCTGGTACGGGGTTAGGTTCTTCTCGCCCTCGTCGGTTTCCAGTTTAAGCAAGGGATTCGTTCGTTTAACGATTTGCTCGTCCGTGGCGTCCCTAATCGAGTAGTTGAAGATCACATCTACAAAGTAATCGTCCTGGTTGTATGGCGTGCCGGTGAACCCGATATGCCGCGTGATCCGCTTCTCTTCCCGCAGGAATTTCATCCAGAGGCGCTCGTCGCGGTCCATGCCGGTACCTTCACGGCCGTCCTCGAAGTCGTAGGCCACGCTGCTGCCCGAAAAGTCGAGGTGTGAATAGGCATGGTGGACCTCGTCGCTCAGCACCAGAAGATCGTCGGTGCTCTGGGCAAACAGATCGCGACCAAGGGAGTTGTTCTCCCGTGTATAGACAGCGTTGATATTCTCGATGAGGATCGAACCTGGCTCGAACGGGTCGTTGCTGTTGATCAGTTTGACCACCCGGTTTCGCAGTGGCTCGGGCAGATGGGGCTTGAGAGCAGCAGCCTTGGCACCGTACACGTATTCCATGAACTTCTCGGTCAATCCCTGCTCAATCACGGTTGAGGCCGGCCCCAACACGAGCACGCGCTGGGTCTTGCCGAGCAGCACGGAGAGGTGCGCCACGGCAATCATGATGTACGACTTGCCCGTGCCGGTGGCGAGATGGCAGACACCGGACAGTTTGTCTGGCAGCGGCAGAAGCCGCAGGAAGTGCTCCTCGCTTTGGAATCGCTGCTGGATTGCCTCTTTCCTGCTGTAGTTCGCCCGCGCTAAATCAACGACGGTCGAGTATCGCCCGCCCCACAGGTAGGTCATGATGTGGCGGATCGCCTCGAACTGATATTCCCTGCCCTCTGTCAGCGCCCGGACATAATCCTCAACATCAGCGAAGTCGAAGCGTTCCACGTCGCACGAGCGGGGGTTGATGTCGAGCGTATGCTCAGACAACGACAACTTGATGGTGCTTGTTGGCATGGGTCCTACTTCACCATGGTGATCTTGCTCTCGTTCCCGTGTTTATCCACGGCGATGATGGCGGTCTTGCCTTTGACGCCGGTGAGCGCGACCTCGCCGTCCTTCACATCATTCTGGTACACGCAGGCGTCCACGTTGAAGGTCTGGCCGTCGTAGCCGGTATCCACCAGGATCATCGCCAAGCCGTTCAGCCCTTCGTACCGTTCCTCACTGGCGTTCAGGATCGTAGTCTTGAAGTCCGTGACCTTGAACCCCTTGGCGGTTTTTTTGATCTTGATCTCTACTTCCACGTGGAAATAGAAACCAACCGACGAGATCAACTGGTTGATGTTCTCCGGTGAACTGGGTTGTTCGGAAAGTTGGAAGTTACGGGCCGCGTCCTCCAGCACCTTGTAGGGGAAGGTCAGCATGTGGAACGTGACCTTATCGCCATTCGCATTCTTCATGGCGGTTTCCGCACCCATGCGCACGCATGATTCGGGCGAAACGATGTAGTAGTCGCCCTTCAGCTTGCCGCCCGCCTGGTTGAGAATGCCTTTCAGGTAATCCGTATCCACGCGCACCTTGAGCAGGTAATCATCATCCCACACCGGGTAAACCTCGACGGGATTGCCATTCTTCTGGGCCAGGACGTTGCTGACGTGGTACTTCTTAGCGAATTGATCGCCGCGCTCCGTGATCCCAAAGATGCCGAGTACGAACGCGATGTAGGCCTCGCGGTTGCGGCGCAGGTCCATGATCTTCCTGAAATCAAACGCGCCCACCGACACCACGCAGAAATCTTTTGGCGGCTGCACGTATGGAATGCTCTTCTTTCGCTGTCCCGGCGGCAAGCCGAGTTTCTGTGACTCTGCGATCGTCGCCAGTCGCTTCTGCATTGTATAACTGGCGTGCTTGCCAAAATCGCAGGTAATCCAGCGCCGGCCTAATTTCTCCGCCACAGCTGCTGTCGTGCCGGAACCGCCGAACGGATCCATGACAAGGTCGCCAGGATTGCTGCTGGCCATCATGATGCGTTCAAGAAGAGATTCGGGTTTTTGTGTGGGATAGTTGACTGTAGTTTTCTCCTTTGACTTGGGATCCAAGCCCTTCATATCCCATACAGAGTCTACTGGCTGCCCAAGGACTTGGAAAACTACATCGTCATGCGAAGGCTCCCGCTCGTCGTTTTCCCGTTTCCACTTGTTCAGGTAGCGCACAAACCGGCTGTCTTGAATAGGCATCCGTGAACCGACAATCTGGCCTTGCTCGTTGATGTAGTCTTGCCAGCGCTTTGCGTCGATAGTATCGGCAAGCTCCGTATTGAACTGCTCGTGATATGTGTAATCTCCACCCAAACTGTAAAGAAGGAGGGAATCATGCTTGCGGGCAAAATACCGATGTGTCTGCCCCTGAAATGTCCGATAATGCCACACGATTTCGTTGACAAGTCTCTCCTTCCCAAATACTTCATCCGCAATGACTTTGACATAGTGCACCATCTTGTGGTCCATGTGAACGTAGAGAAGACCATCCGTAGCAAGCAACTCCCTTACGAACAAGAAGCGTTCTCGCATCCCCTCCACAAATTCAGCCCGATCTACCTTGTCACTATAGCTTTCCTCTCCTTCGCCACCCTCAAAATCACCTTTGGTGCCGAACGGCGGATCCATATACACAAGCTTCACCTTCCCCTTGACCTTGCCCATGATGAGCGGATCCTGGTTGAGGTAGCAGGTTTTGAGGAACTGAAGATTGTCACCCTGTACGATCATGTTCTTCCAGCCGGTATCCCAGGTGAGGCCGGATTCCTTTATCAGTTCCAATTGCTGAAGCTTCTTTTGGAGCTTGCCGCCTTGGAAGAAGCGGACGATCTGGAGCGGCGAACCGGCGCCGAAGGCCGATGCCTCGTTCAGGATCGCCGCCTCGGAGCGCTTGCCCGCGTATTCGATGGTGGGGATGGAGGCGCGGTTGAGGGTCTTGAAGTCGAACCCGGCGTGCAATTTCGGGAACAGCTTCTTGGCCAGCTCCTGCGGAGGCTCGATCCGGTCGTTGAGGCAGCGCAGGAGCGTCTGGGCTTCCTGCTCGGTCAGGTTGATGTCAGGCATGTGTAATTCTCCATTTCAATCCGTGTCATTCGAAAGCTTTTTCCAGCATTTCATTCAGCACGTCAACCGGCGTTTCTCCTTGCCGTCGAGGCAGCAGGCTGAACTTGGTGATCCGTAGGAACGTATAGCCAAAACTCTCCAGTTCCAGTCGGCGCTGGGTATCATATTCCAAGTATTCCTGGTCAAAATTGTGCGCGGTGACCACGTCCGGGTTGCGCATGTGGAACTCAATCCCGTCGTACTCAATGATCAGCGTCTTTTCCTTGCCGTCGCCACCGAGGGTCATCAGAAAATCCACTCGGTAGGCGGGAATATACTTGTGATATTCTTGCCGGATATATTTTCCAATCTCAAATTGTGCTATCAAGCGGCACTGCTCACGATGCGCCTGAAAGAAGGAAGTCTGTAAAATCAGGCAATACAGCGCCTTTTCAGATAGAGATCCGAATACCGTCTCATCGGTGACGTATACATCATGGGTGGCGGCCCGGATGTTTGCGTAGTGCTTCAATGCGTCGCCAAGTCGGGTGTCGGAGTAATCGGCAATCGGCATGCTGTGAACGAACACCATGATATCCTTTGCTCGGCTGAATCCAACGTTCAAGCGCTGCATTTTCAGACGGCGGATGTTGTCGGCCGTACCGCCAATGATGGGGTAGATCGTGCGTAGGTCCGCGTTGTCCCAGCGCTTGTCCTGGACCAGGGAATAATAGATAAGGTTGCGCTCTTCACCCTGTACATCACCGACAAACCACACTTGAAAGCGGTGATCGCGTTCAAGCTCCGTATAGAAGGGCAGTTCCTTCCGCAACAGCTCTTCCATACGGGCGGTCTGCTCTTTGAACGAACAGATCACACCAATCGTTCCCTTATAACCGGCGGCGTGGAGACGCTCCAGGTCAGCTTTGACGGCTTCGATCTCGTCCAGATTTACATTGCGGCCCGAATTGCCTTTGGTCTTGATCGGCAGGAACCGCAACACTTCGGCGATAGGTTTGGTGCGGATGCGGTTGGGCACTAGATCGATCTCGCTCTTGCGGTAGAAGAATTCGTTCGAGTAGCTGATAATTTCGGGGAAACTGCGGAAGTGGACGTTCAACGTGGCTGTGTAATTCTGCAGTGCCTTTGCAAATGCCAGCGTGGAGGTCCGCACACTAAAGGTTTTCAACCACTCCTTGGTGGCGGCGGATACTGGCTCGACATGGCTGGATTCTTCGTCTTCTTCGGAAACCTCTTTGACCGCCTCCTGTGCGATTCGGTCGCGCTCTTCGTCCGAAATTACGGTATTCATGTCGAGCGCATAGTCGCGTAAGATGTCCTTGAAGTACTGCTCAGCATAGTGTTCGGATATATTGACCGCACCCACCGCCCCGTATTGAAGTTCGTCCCCGAACACGATGGCCTGCTTGGCACGGAGCATGAGGGATAGCGAGTCGGCGATGGACACCTGCGATGCTTCGTCGATGATCAGGTAGTCAACGAGATCTTCCGTCATTGGCAGGTGCCGAGAGATCAGGCCGGGCTCGGCAATCACGCAGGTCAGGTTGCCGAACAGCACGCGGGCCTGCTCGTCAGAGATGCGACGGCCACCCTTGATCGCGATGATGATCTTTGGCACATCGCCGGCAAAGTTTTGCAGTCCCTTGAAGCGACCGTCCATTTGGTGATCTAGTAACTTGTGCGTCTTGGCGTAGAATTCGGCAATGGACTGCCTTGACGGCGCTCGCAAATCCGGATGCTTAGACACCCGGCCATGCAGTTCGATGTAACGAAGCACCTGGGCGGGCTTACCGGTTGTGTTGACCAGGCTTTCAAGGGAGCGCAGGTCGTCCTCGGAAACACCGATGGTACCAAGCACAGGCTCGTAGGACCGGAAAAAGCGAGACAGCAGCGTCAGGTCGTCGTTGGTCAAACTCGCCAGCAGATCGGCCGCAGATTTGAGGAAGGCGTATAGTGCCGGAAGCTCTTCGATGGTGATACCGGCAGTACGGGCAATCGGTTCAAGACCGGCTATCAGAGCGCGGTAGTCCTTCAGTCGGCGCAATCCGGCAACCTTGGCCCGCATTTCGCTCAGAGGTACCTGGGCGAGATCGCACTTGCAGGCTGAGGCCAACAGAGCTGTAACCTCATGGAACTCCAAGTTGCCAGTCTTTTGGAGCAAGTCCATGAGACGGTTTAGAGGCAACTGAGTATGGCCGCTCACAAGGTAGTCGGGGTTCAGCCATGGGATCAGGACACACGTGCTATTAACCCGCTCCGCTGCCTTGGCGTAAGAGCCGAAGATTGTTGCGACCGATGACTCTTTCACCTGTCGGGCTACGGATGGGAACCGCCGCGCAAGGACATGCCGGTGCTCCTCGACCTGCTTATTGCGCCGCAGCCTTCCCAAGAATTTGCGCTCCTGAACGGTAATAGCCCGCAGTGCGCCAAGGACATCACAGAGATCGCTATAGGATCGAATATCGCTCTGGGTGCAGAATGTATCGGGCGGGATGGGCGATGGGGCATCATTGGAGCATGGGAGGGGCTGATCTACCCGGCACGCCGTTTCCAATTCAGAGAGCAGTTCGTCGAACGGCGTGATTGCGTCCGGTATGGGTCGCACTATGGCGAGCAATTCCTCGCCGAGCGCGGCGCGGGCGTTGTTGAGTCGATTACAGCGGTCCAGCGCCACTGTCAACTCATGCCGATGCTCGGATAGGTAGGCAATGCCTGTCAATGGAGCTCTGCATTGTGCGTGTGCCACGGCATTTGCGATCTGCACAACGCGACCACAATCGAGGACCTGACCTGGTTCTAGGCGAGGTGCAACAACGGTGGCCGAGTCCGCTTCATCCCCAAAGAGTTCACCATGAAGACGTACGAGTTCGAATGCATCGAAGAGCAGTCCCGGATATGTGTCTGCGGTTTTCCAGAACTCGTCATGGTTCGCACCTATCTTGCCCAACAGGGATTCCCGATCCTTTGCCACGGCGTCCGGGTTCCCCGCCAAGTACCGCTGGCCGGCAGCATTGATAACTGGAGAAGAAAGCGTGTTTTCCAGATCGTTTGGGCTTCGCGGACCATTGGCGGCGCTGGAAGTCAGACGCAATACCGGTGGCTTGGCACGTGGATGCACGGTCCTGAACTGCTCGATCAGCGCGTTGTCGATGACATCCAGGGACTGCTGCTTGTGGGAGGTAACCAAAACGCTCTTGCCCATAAGTGTGGCCTGGTAGATCAGGGCCGTGATCGTGTGGGACTTCCCAGTGCCAGGCGGTCCATCTACCACGATGAAGCGGTTCTCTGGATTCTCGGCGGCCAGGAGGATCCGTTTCTGCGGTTCATTCAACGGTAACGGAATCTGGCTAGCCGGGTGGATCAGACGCTCAACCGACTTTTTCGGGTACCGTTGGCCGTAAGCTCGCGCCACGGCGTCCGACGTGTTCTTAACGTTGCCGCTCACATATTGAGTCACTATGTCAATAAACTTACGGCCTGCCCCATCATTGAGGCTAGTCAGAAGATCAGAGTAGTCCAGAATTCGACGATCTTCATCGCCCACAGTCTGGAGGGCAACGCGAAAACGGACATCCGGAAGATTCTCTGCGACCCGAGGGGAAAAACCGTGGTTCAATAGGAACGGGTCAGGAAGATTATACTTGGCCTGCAGAAACTGCTCGATCGGATGCAGGGTCGACGTGGCTTCCTCGAACCGGCAGGCCCGGGGAGTCGTCAAAACGCTCTCAAACTCAAAACTGTTCACGGCCGGCGTATTAAGCATGAACACGTCACGAAGACTGCGGAGAGTCACTGTATCGCCGCTGGTTAAGACCTCGATCTCGGCACAAAAAAGAGGATACCGCGGCTGATCCTCTTTGCCGATGTCATGGAAGAACAGGTATACCGCCTGGGATCCCACCGACTGCCAATAGGCGAACAGCACCATATACAGGTCGAACAAAATGAAATCCTCGATGTTTTTTTGTATGCAACGCTGAACAGCAATAATGTAATCTTTAGTTTGACTGTGTTTTGTGGCCACCTGTTGAAGGCATTCGAAAAACTTTTGCTCTTCCAGGCGGGCGTTCAACGAAACCCGTGGAAAAGCATTGATCAGGTGGAGAGATGCCCGGATTTCGTCCATTTTTGCCTGCTGCATTTCGAGCAGGTCGCGGGCGTATTCCTTGCGCAATTGCAGATTGAACTGACGGCATGACTCCATCCATGCCTTACGACGGTCAACAGGAAGATCGAACAGGTCTGTCGGCTCCTTGCCCACCGGCAGGGGTTTATCCTCGTTGTAGAAGCCATATTCCTGGAGCAGCGATTCGAGTATCGCCACGCTGTCTTGTTTGTTAATGAAGTTCAGAAGACGCTCGGCGACCGGTCGCCCGTTCAGACGGATTGCATACTCTCCTTTTTGCACACTGACATTGATGGGTTGATTGGCTGAGACGCAGTCCAGGATTTTGGCTTGCACATCCGGAAAGATCGCCAAGTCCAATACGTCCAAAGCATGATGCTTGGCATCCGCCCACTGGTAGGCCAGTCGCTTGGTCGCGAAGCGGAATCGCGTCTCCGTGTACGTTGCGAAGTAGTTGAGGATGCTCTTGGCGAAATTTTTCATGTTCTCAGAAGTGTCGTTTTGCCTTTGGTTGATTTGCAGTTATCCAGTTTTGCATGTCTTGCCGGACACAATCATCAAATTCGATTGCCCTGTATCCACCTTCGATACGGGCTACGGGGCAAGCTTTCCAGATCCGACATTGTAGGCTGACTTCCGCGCCTGCATGTTTAATGTGGTAATAAATGTATCAAGGCGCAATCCGAAAAGCCAGTTGAAAAAGGAAAGAAGGCGGCATGGTCATGCCAGAGTTGGAGGGCCAGAGATACGCTCCCGGCAGGGCTGTGAGTGTGAGCATGCCCAATAGCCGGGCATGGGGGGAACGGCCTAAATCATCGGTGGCGATACGCCGTAACTGGATGTACTGTTATGCATCCAATTCATCTCGTCATTGTCTCGGACAGACAATGGATTACTTCTTTGCCGTCCTCGTATGCTTGCACCACGTCGCTGTAAGTCGCTGTGGTCCTTATTCTCCCCTCGTGTGCGAAGTCGTTGCGCCAAGTTATTATGTTGTGATATGAACTCATAATGTCGCGTCGGGTACGCACAAGGTAGGCGACGGCGCGGGCCTGCAACTTAGTCTCAAAACGTTTTTTGTATCGCTCCCCAAAGCGGACAATGTAATCATCTTTGAGCGCGGGGATCTTGATTCTGCCGTTTATGCGCCTGAAGAAGGATTCTGTAAAGGCCCCAAAAGTTCTATGCTTCTTTGTGCCAAAGGTGACGAAGATTTCCTTTACAGCAAGTTCGTAGACTGTGACTGCGGCAATCGCAACGAACCCCACATACTTGGCTTGAAGCAGCGGATCTGCCAGTGAAGGGACAACGGTGTTCAGATGAACAACAATATCGTCCGCGTGTGTGAAGTTGTCTGCGTA
>Ga0351965_1137_pt1 | contig 12922 bp, 10 predicted proteins | sample TotcelT113001K13_FD_206839 | JGI IMG/M metagenome (GOLD analysis project Ga0351965, IMG submission 206839) | Enriched cells from coal bed in the Powder River Basin, Montana, United States - Total cells T11 rep3 HSBNCT.T11.300.1.K13 ... | reverse complement strand
CCCGTATCCGTTGGCGGGCCGCGGGTTGGCCGCCGCCCGCCAACGGATACGGGGTGCGCAAGAACAAGAGCGAGGCGAGCTTTGACGACGCGCCCCGGGTGGTCGCGGCCGGCGGTAGGGCCTATTTCTGCTCGACCGCCGAGAATGCCCTGTACGCCCTCGACGCCGCCACGGGGCAAGTCCGCTGGACGTGGACGGGCGAAGCCGCTCCGCGACTGGCGCCGACGGTGGACGGCGACCGGCTGTACTTCGGAGCCGACGACGGCCGCGTGTACTGTCTCCAAGCGGAAGACGGCCGCACGAACTGGGTGTTCGACGCCCGGCTGACGCCGGAGCGGACCCTCGGCTACGGCCGCTTCTCGTCCCTGTGGCCAATCCGCACGGGCGTCATGATCGAGCAGGGCGTGGCGTATTTCGCCGCCGGGCTGTTCCCGAGCGAAGGGATCTTTTTCTATGCCCTCGATCCTCTCAGCGGCCGCCTGCTATGGCGGCGGCAGATCGACTTGGAGGTGCAAATCGGGCTGCCGCCGCAGGGCGATCTGCTGGCGGATCGCGACTCGATCTACCTGACTTCGCGGGTGACGCCGACGCGATGGTCCAAGAGCGACGGCCGCCGCAAGCCGTTCTTCACGCCGCCGCCGGACGTCGAGAACAACCACGAATACCGGTTCTACAACGGCGGCACGGAGGCGAAAATTTGGCAGGACCGCTATTTCGTCTACGGCAGCGCGTGCGCTCTGGCTTACGATCCGGAGCAGATCCGCGTGGACAAGTACGGCCGCCAACAGCCGGGCGACTTGGTCTTCCACTGGTTCAATGCACGGCAGGCCGTGTTTGCGGAAACGCGGGCTTTCCTCGCCACGGACTACCACGTGCTGGCCGTCGATCCATCACGGCTGCCGGAACTGGCCCGCGGCGAATGCGACGAATTCGAACGGCTGTACAAGCGGCGTCGCGTCGCGTCCCGGCTGGACTGGATGGACCAGTACGAGCAACTGTGCGCGGAGCACGGCGAGGACCATCCACGGGCTCGCTCGATCAAGCAGGGGCCGCTCAAGTGGAGCCAGGCCGATTGGGAGCAGTGGCTGCGTTCCTCGCCGGAGGTGTTTGCCACGTTCGCCGACAAGACGCATTGGATGACGCCTCTGGCGGCGACCGAAGCCCTGATCCTGGCCGGCTCCGTGTTGTATGCCGGCAGCGACGACGCCGTGCTCGCGCTCGACGCGGCCGATGGCCAGGTGCTGTGGCGCGACCGGACCGCCAGCCGAGTGCGAGGTTTGGCCGTATCCGAGGGACGGCTGTTCGTCAGCACGATCGACGGGGCCGTCCGCTGCTATCCAAGGGGCGTTGGCTCCGCGCCGGCCGTCGAGGTCCGGCACCCCAAGGCGGCCGATTCGCCGTGGCAACAAGCGTTGCCCGCGGCGCTGGTGCCTGTCGTGGAACAAGTCGCCGCCTCCTGGGCCGCTCAGCCGGGCTATTGTCTCGTGCTCGGCGGCGGCGACGGGCGGCTGGCGGCGGCCTTGGCGCAGCGCACCCAACTGCACCTGCAGATCCTGGAAACCGATCCGATCCGGGCGGACCAGACGCGTCAGCAACTGCTGGCGGCCGGCCTGCACGGGTCGCGGGTCTGTTGCACCCTCGGCGATGCGGCGCAACTGCCGTACCCGCCGTACCTGTTCAACGTGGTCATCGATCAATCCCGCCTGCTGGCGGGCGAATCGCCCACCCCTGTTGCCGAAGCGATTCGCGTCGCGCGGCCGCAGGGCGGAAGCGTCTATCTCGCCGCGGCGGCAGGCCATGAGACCGAGTCCGTCGCGCGATGGTTATCGGCCGCCGCGAGCGCGGGAGCTACGGCGGCGACCGACGGCGGAGGGATTCGCGTCGTCCGCGGCCGCGTGCCCAACACGGCGGATTGGACGCACAACTACGGTACGGCGGCCAATACGTACTGCAACGAAGATCAGCAGGTCAAGGGGCCCTTCGGGATCCTCTGGTACGGTGAGCCCGGTCCCCGCGACCGCATCGACCGGCACGCGACGCCGCCCATTCCGCTGGTCGTGGACGGGATCCTGTTCACCACGGCCGAGGACCGTCTGATGGCATTTGACGTCTACAACGGGGTCAAGTATTGGGAGCGATACATCCCCGAGGTGGATCGGTCCGGCCTGCCGCTCGCCACGTCGAACATGGCGGCTTGGGGCGGCCCGTCCTCGGGCGGCCCGCCGGACCGCGCGACCGGCTCCCCAGGCGTCGCGACCGCAGCTCGCTTGTACGCCGTCGTCGGCGACCGCGAGTGCTGGGAGATCGAAGCGGGGACGGGCCAGACCCTGCGGGTGTTCCAGCCGCCGCAACGGGACGGGGGCGAGCCATCGCGATGGGCCTGGATCGCGACCGACGGCGCCCGCGTGTACGGCAGCCGCGCGCGGAGCGACGGGAACCGTCCGGACGTTCAGCACAGCGACGGTCTGTTCGCGATGGCGGCCGACTCGCGGCAGGTTTGCTGGCAGTATCCCGCCTGGCGGGTCGAGCATGACGGGATCGCCTTGGCCGAGGGGCGGCTGTTCCTGGTTGACGGAGCGCTGACCGAGGCCGAGCGGGAGCAGGCCGTGCGGACGCTGCCCAAAGACACTTCCGTTCCGGATCGGCAAGCCGTCGATCGTCGCGGCCGGCCCGTTCCGCCCGACTTACGAAAACTGATCGCTTTGGACGCCGTCACGGGCCGGACGATTTGGGAGGTTCCGTTCGACGCCACCGATATCACGCTGGACGACACGGTGGTCAGCGACGGCCGAGTGGGCGTCGCCTGCATGGTCCAGGACGGCGTGGTGATCGTCCATGGCACGGGCAGTCTGGGGCATCCCCACCGCGAGTTCCTGGCGGGCGAGTTCGCCCGCCGTGCGCTGTATGCCTTTGCCGCCGACACAGGCCGCGTGCTGTGGGGCGGCCGTCGAGGATACCGGAAGCGGCCGATCATCGTCGGCGGGCGGGTGTTTGCCGAGCCGTTCGCTTGGGATCTGCACACCGGGCGCCAGCAGACGATCGCCAACCCGCTCAGCGGCCAGCCTCAGATCCTCGATTTCCATCGCGGCTATATCGGCTGCGGCCATCTGCTGGCGTCGGGCGCCGCGCTGTTCGGAAACAAGCCCGGCATCGCATATTGGAACATCGACTCGGTCGCAGGTTTTGTGCCCTTCGAGAGTCTCGTCTTCGGCTGCGGGATCTGCGCGACGCCGGCCTGCGGCGTGTTCGTCGCGCCGGAGGGCCGCTCCGGCTGTGCCTGTCCGGCCGGCATTCACACCTCGCTGGCGTTGTACCCCAAACCCACGCCGCGCGCTTGGGGTCTCGGGTTCAGCGGCGGCATCGCCCCGACCGTCTCGTTGCCGGTGCGGCACGTGGCGGTGAATTTAGGCGCACCGGGCTGGCGCGAGGACGAACAACGGCTGTGGGTGCCCTACCCGGCGCGCGGCGAAAGCGGCCTGATCGGCACGTGGCTGCCGCGCTATCAGCACCAGTCGGAGCAATTCTACTATCTTGCGCCCGAGCTGTTGCCGATCCGCGGCACGGATCGGCCGTGGTTGTACACGTCGGGCTGCCAAGCTGACACCGAGCTCAAATTCCGACTTGAGGAACCGCCGTCCGCCGCCGCGGCCTACACCGTGCGATTGCACTTTGCGGAACCCGACGAGTCGCGGCCCGGCCGGCGGGTCTTCGATGTCTGGCTGCAAGGCCAGCCGGTGCTGACGGATTATGATGTGGCCCAGGATGCCGGCGGACCGCGCCGCGCGGTCATCAAGGAATTCCCCGGCATTCGCGTGACCGGCGAGCTTGCCATCCGCCTGCAACGTTCCGCCGCGGCGCCCGAACGTTCGCCGATCCTGTGCGCCGTCGAAGCCCAGCGTGAGGAGTGAACGGCAGGTCGTGTTTCCAGAGGTCCGTGTCCTTTCGGCAAGCGTCCATGTTGACGGTCGCCGAAAGTCTCTTGAGCGGCGGTTCGTGCGATGACAAGACGATCCTGTCGACGATCACCCCGCCCACCGCAGCCCGGAGGCATTCTGACCGCTGTCCGCCAGTCGCGCCACCAGGGCCAGCACGTTCGTTTCGCACAAGGGCAGGGCCTCGTCGGCGGTGGCACAGTCGATGTCGTCCACGTGCCAGTACTCGATCCGATCTGCCCACGCGGGAAACTGCTCGGCCATCATCGCGCGGTGCTCCCCTTCCTTGAGGGCCACGACGAGATCGGCCTGTTCCAAGTCGGATTCGGACAGCGAGAGCGGGAAACGGACGTCCCCGTCCAGGCGGATGCCACAGGCAGCCAGGCGTTCGACGGTGTAGCTGGCAATCGGACCGTAGCCGTCGGCCATCCAGGTTCGCAACCCGCGGGACGTGGCCTGCCAGTCCAGCCCCCGGGCTTCGGCCTGGGCGTTGAACCAGTGCTCACAGAAACGGCTGCGATAGTAATTGGCGGTGCAAACGAAGACGACCTTCTTGGGGCTCATGGCAATCCTGTTGGTGGTTTCGGGATCCAAAGATTCCCTGATGATACACCCTGGCAAGGCGTGGGACCAGGGCCGTGGCCATCCAAGACCGTCCCGGATTGACTTTGGAAGGCGTAAGATGGTACCTTCCTTTGATGCACGACGATCGTATCGACCCCAGGCCAGGCGGCAGTTCTCCATCGGCCGGTTGTGACGACGCGAAACATCAAGGGCACAATCGGAACACGCCAGATCCTGACTCATCCTTCTGCTTTGGAGGCTTGACGTATGAACCCACGAACCATGATCCCGCGACACGCAAGTTGGCTGCGCGCCGTTCGGTGTGTGGGGTTGATCGCCGGTTGGTTTCTGGCGGCCGGAGGGGGCGGAGCAGATGCGTCGCGGGCCGCGGACGAGGATCGCGCGGTACAGGGCCCGATCGCCATTGCCGATTTCCTGTGCGACAAAGGGTTGACCCGCGTGGGACGCGAAGTCGTCGCGACGCTGTGGTGCGAGAACCGCGGCGAGATCCCGCTGACAATCACCGGCCGCCTGGAGATGCCGTCCCCCATGCGTCTGGCTGCGGGGGAAGATGCCGAAGCGACGGTGACGCTCGAGCCCTTGGGAGGGCGTGAATTCCGTTGGCGTTTCACGGCCGACGCACCGGTTTACGGCGAGATTGTCTTTTCGGCTTTGGCCGGCGACCAGACGCTGGCGCGGGCCAGCCATCCGATGCGCTTCCTTCCCGCGGTCGAGATTCCGGCGAGCGATTATCTTCCGCCGCCGGTTCCCGCGCGGACCGAGATTCTGGTGGGCGCCCATCACTGTCCTCTCTGGGAAGCCGACCGGCCCGAGATGTGGGCCAATCTCCTCAACCATCCGGAACGTACACCGGCCTTGGGGTTCTACGCACAACACGATCCCGAGGTGGCGGACTGGGAGACGAAATGGGCGGTCGAGCATGGCATCTCGTTCTTCATTTACTGTTGGTATCGCACCCGCCAAGGCGGGCCGGTCGAGACGCGATTCAGCAGCGCGATCCACGAGGCCCTGTTCCGTTCTCGCTATGTCAACCATCTGCGATTCACCATCATGTGGGAGAACCAGCATCGGGGATTCGCCGGGGTAGCCGATGAAACCGACCTGATGGAGAACCTGCTGCCGTACTGGATGGAAAACTACTTCAAGCATCCCAGCTATCTGAAGATCGACAACAAACCGGTGTTGTTCATCTATCGTCCGGAGTTCCTGGTGGACGATCTGGGCGGCGTTCCCCAGGTGGTCGCCGCGTTCGACAAGATGCGCGAGGCGTGCCGCCGCGAAGGGTTCGACGGATTGTATCTGCTGGGCGAGTATCGTGGTTTGGACCCGAGCCATCTGCGACACATGAAGCAGCTGGGATTGGACTATACGTTCGCCTACGTTTGGCCGATCCCGAACCACCCGACTCCGCAACAAGCCATCGACGCGCAAATGACGTCGATCCGGAAGACCCAGCAGCTGGGCATCCTTCCTCAAGTGGTCACGGTATCCCAGGCGTGGAGCGGCTGGCATGACGAGGGCAGCATCTGGAAGATCCCCCCTGCCGAGTTTTCCACGCTGCTGCGTCAGGCCAAGCAGTTCATCGCCGAGCAGATGCGGCCGGACGAGTTGGGCAGTCGCATGCTGCTCTTGGATAACTGGAACGAATGGGGCGAGGGACATTACATCGCCCCGTATCGGGAGCATGGCTTCGGCTACCTGGAAGCAGTTCGAGAGGTATTTTCCCGCTCGGAGCAGCGTCCGGACCCGTTGATCCCCGAGGACTTGGGCATGGGCCCCTATGACCGGCCGTACCGGGAATGGCTAGCCGGCCAGCAGTTGCTGCGCCGTCTGATGCATACGCCCGTTCAGCGGCCCGGCGCGCCCGAGGGGCTCGTCGCCTGGTGGAGTTTCGACGAGGAGCCAGAGGTTCCCGTGGCGTTCGACTACTCCGGGAATCGCCAGGGAGGACAACTGCACCAGGCCGCCCGGGCGTCGGGCCAGCGAGGACAGGCTTTGGTGTGCGAGGGTGGTGCGGTAATCGTGCCGCACGCCCCGCGACTGTTCCCGCGTCAGGCAATGACGGTCGAATGCTGGGTCCGCACCGAACAGGCGGACCAAACCAACAACTGGATTGTCAACAGCGTATTCGGCCAAGGCGCCACCGGTTATCGCCTGGGGGTGCTTCGCGGAAACCCCGCTTTCCAGCTGCCGGTGACCGCCTGGAGTCACCACCTTGTCGGAGACGAACCGTTGCCGGTGGGGCGTTGGGTCCATCTGGCGGGAACGTTTGACGGCCAGACGATGCGGATCTATGTGGATGGGGTTCCGCGCGGCAGCCTGGAGCGGCCCGGTCCGGTGAACGCGGCGGCCCGCACGCCGCTGGTGCTCGGCTCTTACGCTCAAGACCACGTCGCTCACTTCCGCGGCTGCTTGGACGAGGTGCGTCTGTACGATCGGGCACTGAGCCCTGCCGAAATCGAGCAACTGGCGCGCTGAACGAGTCGCGATAGCGATCGGGGCGTCTTGCGGCGGCACGACGTCGTTGACGGTCACACCGACTCGTGCGCGTTGCTTTCGAGTCCGTGCTTGTCGAACACGCAACCGGCTTCCGCGGGCGGCTTCCGCCCCTCTCGCGATCGTCAGATGCGAATACCGGCCGGTGGCGGCCCGACCCGCGGCAACGGCAGCGTCTCGCCGCGAAGGGGCACCGGCCGTTGGTCCTGCGGCGGACCCTCGACCGAAACGTAGGTCACTTCGGCGTCGGTCAAGTGGACGGCGGCCCCGTCGCGTTCCGTATCGACGCTGACATGGATCGTCAGCGACGTGCGACCGACCCGCACCACGTGCGTCAGAAAACTGACGATGTCGCCGACCCACACGGGCCGGTGGAATTCGATGCTCTTCATCGCCACCGTGACCAGCGTTCGGTCCGGCCAATTCCGGCTGCGGATCTCGTGCTGCGCGCCGACCGCGCCGGCCAAGTCGATGTAGCTCAGGATCACCCCACCGAAAATGGTTCCGTAGGGGTTGGTATCCCGAGGCAGCATGACGGTCTTGAGCGCCAAGTAGCGCGGGTTGCCTTCCGGTACCGACGAGGAGGATGCCAATGAGGACGCGGTCGATTGGGTCTGTGTCATGCGGTCTTTCCATCGCTCGATGCCAACTACGGTATTCTTGCGCGCCGCGGCCCAAAAGACAAGCGGCAGCAGCGGGTCTTGCCGCGCCGGTGCGGGATCTCGACTTCGGCCGTTGCGGATGTCACAATACCGGCATGACGATACCGTAGCGACGTTTAGGACCATCCAAACCTTGGGTTTCGCCTGTGGCTGCAATCCCGATCTGCTCCGGTGGCCCTGGAGAAAAGTCTGCGGCGTCCGGAGGTTGCGAGTCACCAAGACAAACCCGGCGAAACTCTCCCTTTCCCCTTCCCCGTAACACAGGGTTACACAATCATGATCCAATCCTTGCTCCGATGGATGGCGATGCTGGGCGTTTTTGGGCTGGCGGCAGCGCAAGCGGCAGATCCGCCGCCGACGCAACCGGCCGCTGTTCCCCGCGCGATCGTGCTGCCCGATTCCTGTAACACTCCCGACGCGATGGCCGTGCTGCCGGATGGGAGCCTCATCCTGTCGGTGCCGAATTTTACCGATCCGACGTCGCCCGGGGTGCTAATGAAAATTGCGCCTGACGATCGGGTCTCGCTGTTCTGCAAGTTGCCCTTGCATCCGCAGACCGGCGGGGTGTTTCCGATGGGCGTGCGTCAAGCGCCCTCGGGGGATCTGTACGTGGCGGATTGCCAGGTTCTGGACGACGCGCCCAACAACTCGCGACTGCTGTGCGTGCGCGTGATCGACGGCAAACCGGGCGCGGTCGAAGTGGTCGCGGACAGGCTGAATCTCGCCAACGGCGTGGCGATCCACGGCGACTTTGTCTACGTCACCGACTCGGCGATCGGCCAGACGGACGACGGCGACGTGGTGAGTGCCGTGTACCGGTTCCGGCTCGACGAGCGCGACGTGCAGATCAAGCCCGACGGCGACGATCCGCATCTGGTAGCCACCCTCAAAACGGTTTGCCGCGAGGTACCCGTCGGTGCCGACGGCATCGACTTTGATGAAGCAGGCAACCTGTACGTGGCCAACTGCGGCGATGCGGTGATCGAGAAGATCGTCCTGAACGAAGCGGGGCGTGTCGTCCGACAGGAAGCGATCAACGCTCCCGGCGGCATGAGATCCGCCGACGGCATTTTCTACGACCCCGCGGCACGTTGTATCTACGTCGCCGACATTCTGGCCAACGCGATTTGGGCTGTCACCCTGGACGGCCGCGTGGAACTGGTCGCCCAGGACGGCGACAACGACGGCTCGGCCGGTCAACTGGACGGTCCCAGCGAAGCGGTGGTGCGCGGCGACGAGCTGATCGTCGCCAACTTTGACCGGGTGTTTCCCGGCAGCGTGAACACACAGCCCGACAAGCCGTACACGCTGGCCGTGATCAGCAAGTCCGCCCGACGGCCGCACGCGGTTCCCGCCGCAAGCGGCGAAGAACAGGCCAAGCAATAGCGGCCGGACTTGGCCGAGCGTCACGCCTTGCCGCGCAGCTCGCGCGGCAACGGAAAGTAGACCGACTCTTCGCGGATCGTACGGACTTCGATTTCCGCTTGATAGCGCTGACGCAGGTAGTCCAAGCACTGTTCGACGATCGCCTCGGGCGCGCTGGCGCCGGCGGTCACGGCGACGGTTCGAACGCCGTTGAACCACGAGGCATCGAGATCGTCGACGCCGTCGATCAAGTGGGCCGCCACGCCGCGCTCGGCAGCCAGTTCGCGCAGGCGTTGACTGTTCGAACTGTTCCGACTGCCGACGACCAGCACCAGGTCGGCCTCTGCGCACAGTGCCCGCACCGCTTCCTGGCGGTTTTGTGTGGCGTAGCAGATGTCTTCCCGCGCCGGTCCCACCAATTGGGGAAAGCGGGCCTGCAGGCGGCGGATGATGTGGCTGGCATCGTCGACCGAAAGTGTGGTTTGCGTCAGGTAGGCGACTTTCGCCCCCGGCGGCAATTCTAACCGCTCCGCCTCGTCCTCCGTCTGCACCAGGATCATCGCCTCCGGCGCCTCGCCGATCGTGCCGATCACTTCATCGTGGCCGGCATGGCCGATCAACAGAATCGTGTAGCCCTTGCGGGCAAAACGCACGGCTTCCGAATGGACCTTCGTGACCAGGGGGCATGTGGCATCGATGGCGGTGACTTGCCGCTGGCGGGCCAGGCGGCGAATTTCGGGCGATACACCGTGCGCAGAGAACAACAAGTTGGCGCCCTGGGGCACCTGGTCCAGATCCTCGACGAACACCACCCCCCGCTGGCGGAACGACTCGACCACGTAGCGGTTGTGGACGATTTCGTGAAAGACGTACAGCGGCGGACCGAACGTCCGCAACGCCACCTCCAGACTCTCGATAGCCATATTGACGCCGGCACAGAAACCGCGAGGCGCGGCGAGCAGAACTTTCATGAATGTCGGTCTCAAATCGTTCGTGGGACAACAAAACACTCGCGGCCGGACAGAGGTACGGCCACCATCAACATCGTAGGCGAACAGGCAAGCGTATTCCACCCGCCGCACGTCGCCCGGGCGCCACAAGCTCGCGGCTTCGAAGCACGAGAAGAGAATCCGTGGGTCCGCTTTGCCATCCGTGGGCCTTATCATCTGCACGGTCAGCGCTTCTGCCAATAAATCAACAGCCCGGGTGCTCGGCGGAGACGATGCGTAACTTCGAAGGCTTGCGGGGCTTCCTTTTTCCTCCATTTTCAGCCTACAATACGAGCGCTGGCACCATGTGCGGCTGGGTTGTCTCCCGTAACAGTTTTGGAGGTCTGTCGTGCCATCGCCCTTTCCTGGAATGGATCCTTACCTGGAGCATCCGGACGTCTTTGCGGGACTGCATGACGGGATCATTGCGTACCTGCGCGAGTCCCTCCAGCCGACTCTTCCACCACCGTACTACGCGGACATTGGACGGCGGGCTTGGATCGAAGTGTCCGAGCGGTACATCGGACCCGACGTCAACGTGCTGCGAACACGATCTGGCGAGGCCCGCAAGAAAGACGGCAACGGGGGCGTCGCGACGGCGACCCGGACGGCGATTCGTCCCTTGGTGATTCACGTTCCGCACGACGAGCAGCGGGAGCTGTTTGTCGAGGTTTACGCGGGACGAGGCAAGAACCGCCGTTTGGTAACCTCGATCGAGGTCTTGAGCCCCAGCAACAAGAAGCCAGGCGAGGAAGGACGCAACCTGTACTTGAGGAAGCAACGCGAGCTGCTCGGCAGCAAAGTCCATCTGGTCGAGATCGACCTGCTGCGCGGCGGTGAGCACACAACGACGGTGCCCTACCAGCGGCTGTTTGCCACGGCGGGGCCGTTCGATTATCACGTGTGCGTGCATCACTTCGACAATCTGGAGGATTACTTCGTATACCCAATCCAGCTGGCCGACCCGCTGCCCACGGTGAGCATTCCCCTGCTGCCGGGAGACGGCGCGGTGTGCCTGGATTTGCAAGCCGTGTTCACGCGCAGCTATGACACGGGCCCGTACACGCGGGAAATCGACTATCGTCGCGACCGGCCCATGCCGCCCTTGTCGGCCAAGCAAGCCCGCTGGGCCAAGCAGTGTCTGGCGAAGGCCGGATTCGGCCGGACCGCTCGGAATTGAGGCGACCGCAAGAAACAACGCGAATCCGTGTTCTCGGTCGTCTTCTCGGCAAAACGAATCCTTGGGCTCCAAACGCGGCGATATTGCCTTTCGTGCTAGCACCCGCCGTCGGCAGCGGCAAAACAATCGTCTTGAGTCGCAAGGCGAATTTGCGTAGTATTCGCCCACTTGTCCCAGCGGCTCGCATCTCCTCGACGAACTGAGAACACCGATGCTGGACTTCGAGATTCAACGCTGCGCGCGGAAGTGCGCGAAAACCGATCGGGAGTTCCAGGCCGGCGAGACGTTCTATTCGGTGCTGATTTCGGAAAATGCGGAAGTCGTCCGGCGGGATTATGGCCAAGACGCTTGGGATGGGCCGCCGGAAAACTCGCTGGGATGGTGGAAGTGCCAGCTGCCGGAAACCAATGCCAAAAAGGGCCATTGGGCGCCCAATGACGTGATGCTGGACTATTTCGAACGTCTGCAGGGACAGGCCGAGCAGGAGGATGTCCGCTATATCCTGGCCCTGCTGATGACGCGGCGGCGGATCGTCCGCCTCGAGGAAACGGAACACGACGAATCCGGGCGGGAAGTGCTGGTGCTGTTCTGCCCGCGGACCGAAACAGAACATCGCGTGCCGGTCGTCATGCCGGACCCGGAGCGCGCCAAGAAAATTCAGGATGAACTGGTACAGTTGCTGTTTGGTGGCCAGACTTGACGGTCCCGGTTGAGAATGGCAGCAAGGATGCGGATTTGAAGCGGCAAGCAGCGGGCTATCTCTTTTTGATGACTGTGTTGCTGAGCGCCAGCGGCGCCAGTTGTCCGACGCTGCGCCAGCCGCTGGCTGCGCCGACGCCAACGCTGTTCGCCGGTCCGCCGACGTTGCCGGAAGTGATCGCCGCGGTCAACGCTACCAGCGGCCAGGTCCGCCAGCTGCAAACGGATTCGGCAACGCTGTCCATCCAAGGCATGCCTTCGTTGCGGGCCAGCCTGGCCGCCGGGCCGCCGAAGAACTTTCGTTTGCGAGCCAGCTTTATCGGCGTCGGCGAAGTCCTGGATCTCGGCAGCAACGATCAAGGCTTCTGGGCCATGATCGATGCGCCGCAATTGATGTCCGACGTACCGCGTGCCGTGTATTTCGCGCGGCACGACCAGTATCTGCACAGCGAGGCACGGCGGATGCTGCCGATTCAGCCTCAGTGGCTGGTCGAGGCCTTTGGTCTGGTCCAACTGGATCCGGCGGGCCAGCACGAGGGACCCTACCAGCGAGGACCGGGAGAACTGGAGATCCGCACTCGGATCCCCACGCCCGAAGGCGACCTGACCAAGGTCATGGTGCTGCACGACCGTTTCGGTTGGATTCAGCAACAGCATTGGTACGATGCGCGCGGCCAATTGATGGCTTCCGTGTTCGCCTCGCAGCATCAGTACGACGCGGCGATAGGCATCTCGCTGCCGCACGCCGTCGAAGTTCGGTTGCCGCCGCCGGCCCAGTCGCTGCAGATCCGCGTCCAGACCTATGCGGTGAACCAGATGTACAGCGATCCGGCCCAGAAGCTTTGGAGCATGCCAGCTTTCTCGGGCTATCCGCTAATCGACTTGGCCGCAGGCGCGCCGCCATGACGGCAGAATTGAAGGTCCGCTTCCGCCATCCGGTGATCACGGAACGTCCGGCGCGCGTCCGGGCTTGGATCACATCGTCGCAGCGGCCGCTGCACGAAGTGGTGGCAG
>Ga0351965_1189_pt1 | contig 13130 bp, 6 predicted proteins | sample TotcelT113001K13_FD_206839 | JGI IMG/M metagenome (GOLD analysis project Ga0351965, IMG submission 206839) | Enriched cells from coal bed in the Powder River Basin, Montana, United States - Total cells T11 rep3 HSBNCT.T11.300.1.K13 ... | reverse complement strand
ACCAGTGGGGCTTTCATTACGTCTGCCATTTTCCGGAAGATCCGTCCGCGCGCTGCTTTGACGATGAAACAATCCGGCGGAATATTGCCACGGTCCGGGCCATTGCCGCCTATGGCCGCAAAAAAAACGTGGGCATCATGTTCCACCATTACAACCTCATGGCGCCGGAGCGATGGGTCCAGGAACATCCCATCCTGCTCGCCAAATTGAAGGCAGTTCACGACCCGGTCTGGGGCAACTGCCCCCACAACGATCGGCTGGGGAACCTGGTGTCGAACCTCTGCTGGAATGATCCTGAGTATAAGGCCTTCATGGGACGATGCTGGCGGGAAATCTTCACCAATATTCCGGAACTGGCCGGTGCGATGATTACGGCCGGCGAGTTCAGCCACTGCGGTTGTGACCAGTGCACGGGCGGCACCCCGGTCTATGTGTTCCAGGACAAGGACAGCCCTGAGGAGGCCGCCCGCTGCGCGGCGGCGAAGAAAGTGCGGGACGAAAAGCGCGGGGATATGTCCATTGACCTGATCCGCACCTTTACGGATATCCTGGACAAGATGGGAAAAGAAATCATCGTGCGGACCTGGTTCATGGCCGGGTTGGTGCATCGCCTGCCCAGAGGGATTGACTATGCCACCAAGTATTCCGCCTTCGACGCATGCTGGGGCGGGCCGGACCCGGTAGTGCATGATTGGCTCTCCGCCGGTCACAGGATGTGGGAAACCGTTGCGATCGAAGCCGAGAATTGCGGCCCGGTCATCTGGCACGACGAGGGCTGGTGCAAAACCGCGGCGGAACGCATCAATGCGCTCGACATCCAGGGGTGCATCATCCACATCAACACCCAGTGGGGCCATACGGGCCATATCGCCTCGTTAACCGCATCGCGCAACATCACGCGCCTGCTGGAAGGTTTGGCGCAACCGGCGGAGGCCGCTTCCTCGTTGGAGGAGTTCCGCGACTTCTTTGGACCCGCCGCGGGAGAGCGGATATTCCACGCCGCAAAACTGGTCGCCACGTTTCCCCTGCACATGACGGCTGTCGTGCACCTGGCGCGCGAGGGGTTTTCATACGGCATGCCGCCCTGGTTTGACGGCGCCTGGCGCTGGCCGGGCGTGCTGGGCAGTCCGCGCTACCAGCCTGAACCATGGGCCAATCCTGATGGACTGAAGACCATTTACGAGCTTTTGCAGGCCGTGGCTGCCAAACCTGAAAGTTATCGGGCGGCGATGGATGTCTCCAGCGGGAGCTGCATCAGCAGGTGCGATGAGATCGCCGGGTGGTGCGCGGAGGCCTGCCAAATCCTTGAAACATGTCCGGCGCCTGCTTCCCCGGCGGCCCGCAGCGAACTTCGCGCTCTGGCGGCCTCGGCGCACATCGCCGGGCTTTCCGCCCGGGAGCACGCCTCAGTTTTGCGCGCGCGTTTGGCATGGGAAGCGGTCAAACACATGCCGGTCGGCTCGTCCCAAGCCCGCGCCGCGCGTGAGGTCGCCGCCGGCTGGTATGAGAAGGCAGTGGAAGCTTTAAATTGCCAGATCCCGTGGGCAATGGAAATGGCGAAAGTTTATCCCGATATCATGCAGCACGTTGTGGAATCATGCGAAACCTTCAACCGGCTGACCATGGCCACCCGCTTGCGCATCCGCCGTGATGAACTTTACCGCATCCGTACTGTCGAGGGTCCGGATTGGGAGAAGAAGATGATGGTTGAGTTCCGGCCGCATTTGCCGCACACCATTGGGAGCGGCGCCAGCCGGTGACAGTAAAGCGAGGAGAGCAAATCATGACGACGGGAAATTTAAATCTTAATGCTATTTGGGGGCCTTTTTCGACCGTCTACCTGGGAATCTCGCGCATTCTCGACGCGGAGCGGGGAATCATGGCTGACGTGGCGCTGAGCGCGGGGCGAGTCGCGCCGGCCGGCGTTGTCCTGCCGGACAACATCTTCGGCTACGGGCAGAACGTTGTGACCGGCGACCGTCGCGCCACCGTTGGCGCCGTGCCTGAAAATGTTTCCACGGATTATTCGTCTTTCTCAATACGTTATTACCTGGACCGGCATGGCGATACCGCCCTGGCCAGTTTCATCGTTGAGTCCGATAAACGGGCGCGCTGCGATATCACGTTCCATAACGCCTCCGATGAGGATCGTGAATACATCTTCGGGCTTGGATTGATCGCGGCTGATCCCCGCCGCCGGATCACGCTGAAGAAGCATTTGCTTCCATGGTGGGTCCCGGCCCAACAATACGCCTCGATTGATGCCTACCAGAAGGTATTTGGCACAGGCTGCCGCCAGTGCCTGACGCGCGTATTTTCCTGGGGAGTGGAAGAATACGTCCTGGCCCAGGCCTTCGGGGGCTGGGAGGGTGATTGCGTGAAATATCGCGTGACGCTGCCGGGGGAGCTTCATGATGGATTCATGTATTTCCGGTACGTCAAGTACGGCATAGTGGAGCATCCGTGGGAAATTAGGATTAATGGCCGGCCGGTTATTTTCCGCTTCCCGCAGACCTGGGCGATTCCCGGCGGCGGATGGGGGAAAAACCGCGATGCTTACGAGGAGTGGCGGCTGCTCAGGGTGCCTGTGGGCAAAATTCCCGCCGGAGAAACGGACATTGAGTTGCGCCCGGTCAATCCCCCGGGCAATGACCGGGCGCGAATCTGGCTTGATGGCATGTTGTTCAGCGACGGATGCCTTGCGGGCGACGAAGGCGCGTCGGATTTGCTGCCGACGGCTTTGACCGATGAGTTTTCCGGGATCGACGCGCGCGTGGACCTGGAATCCATAGCCGGGAAAACCGCCAGGATGAGGATCATTGTCCCTGACGCGCCTGATTACCGCGTCGCGATTACCGCGGAGGATACCCCGCTGCAGACCAGGGCGGGCAAGGGTTCATTCATCTCGGACTTGCGCAGCCGGTTTGGACTGCCGCCGGTTTCCGTGGAGCGCGATGCGAGCGTTAGTCCTTGGATGGGTTTGGATAGCGCTCCGGTCATCGTGCCGGCGCGCTCGGAACTAACGGTGCGGTTTGCCATCGTCTTTGCGCCCGGTTCCGCCGGCGCCGGGCGCGGGATTGTCGCGCGCCGCGCGCCGGAGCCGCCGCGCGGGCCTTTTGCCGAAACGGCCGCGCGCCTGCGCGACGCCCTGCTGTTCAACATTAATTATCCAATGACTTTATTCGGCCGGCCCTCTCCATACTTTGTGCCGGCCAAGTATTTTCCGTTGCCTTATTCCTGGGACGGCGGGTTCATCGCCGTCGGGCTGGCCACGTTCGCGCCGGAGCTGGCGCGGCAGCAAACGGCTTATTTCATGGCCGACGAAGGCCATGATTTTCCGTTTATCTACTGCGGCTCGCCCGTGCCCACCCAGCTGTACGCCCTGTGGGATATTTACCAGGCGACGCAGGACCGCGCGTTTCTTTCCGGAATTTATTCCGGGGCCAGGCGCATGTACGATTTCTACCTGGGCCGGACGCCTGGCAGCATTGTCAACGCCCACGGCGACGGCATGCTGAGCACCTATCCCTACAATTACAACCTGGGCATTGACGATCACCCCATCCAGCGCTGGGCCGAGGAACAGCATCTCACGCGCAGAGGGCTTTACTCCATCATACTCATGCCGCAGATCCTGCGCATCGCGCGCATCATGCGCAATGTCGCCTGCCTGCTCGAAAGGGAAGCGGATGCCGAACTATATCGTCTGGATGCCGGCCTGCTGGCGGACATCATTGACCAGCGCATGTGGGATGAGCGGAGCGGCCTCTACGGCTGGCTCTGCCGGACCGAGCGGGGCGTGGCGCCGGTGGAAATGGATGGCTGCGCGGGCGACAGGTCCGCGTGCGCCTTCCTGCCGCTCTTTGCCGGGCAGACGGCCCATAAAGCGCGGCTCATAGAGCAGATGGTGGATCCTGCCCGTTTCAAGACCCCGCATGGCATTTCATCCGTTGATATGAGCGCTCCTTCCTTTAATCCGCGCGGTTACTGGAACGGCGCCGTCTGGGCGGTCATGCAGTGGTATCTCTGGCGCGGGCTCCTCGAGGCGGACGAGACCATCCTGGCGCGGCAGGTGGCCGAAACCATCCTGGGAACCTGGCAAAGATCATTTGAAACCGAGCATTACCTGGGCGAGCACTTTGTAATTGACCAGGCCCTGATGAACGGCGCGCCGAACTTCGGCGGCCTGAGCGCCGCCCTGCTCCCGATGCACGCGGCCTACTTCGTCCCGTACCGGGTCACCGCGCTTTACAACGTCATCATCAAGCGCCAGTCGGCTGATCCAAAGCGCGACAAATTATCTTTAACGATCGCCGCGCCGTTCCTGGCATCGGACGCGCATGACCTGCTGGTTAACATGGGCAGGGCGCGCGCATCTTATGCGGTGACATTGAATGGACATGACCATTGCACGGTTATTTCCGATGAGTATGGTCATCTGACCTTGCGCCTGCCCCGGCCGCAACGCGAGGATGAAGTCAGGATACAGCCGGCATCGCTGTACCTTAACCACAAGTAACTATGACGAAAAACATGAAAATTGTTAGCGATGGTTTCCGCCGCAGGCGGATCGGCCTTGGCATGAAAGAAATCTAAAACTCGAAGCACTAAATCCGAAATTCGAAACAAATTCGAAATTTGAAAAAAATCCCAAACATATCGAAAATTCACCCCTGAATATTTATTATAATTTAGTCATTTTGATTTGTTTCGTGCTTCGATATTCGGATTTCGAATTTGGGTTGCGGGCGCGGCCCGCGTCAGCCCAGATGTGTCACAATGTGAATGAAATATAAGTTTCAATCCGCCTGGGCGGCCCGGCGCTCAGCCATGGCCAAAACAGGACAGGCTTGCGTGTTAAGACCATAAAATATACACTTTCAGCGGAAGAATTGATTTTATTTTAACTAAAGTAGTATCCATGGCGGGAGATATCAGGCGCATATTGATAGTGAAGATGAGTTCCATGGGTGATTTGCTTCACGCCCTGCCGGCCGTGCGCTGCTTAAAATCCGGCTTGAACGCCGAAGTAGACTGGATTGTTCATCCCGCTTACGCCGAGCTGGTTAAATGCTTTTCCGATGTCACCCGCGTGCTTGTCTTTCCGCGCCGCGCCGCGCTGCACGCTTTTGTCAGGCGGATCCGCGAACTCCGCGCGGAACAATATGACATGATTGTGGACCTGCAGGGCATATTGAAAAGCGCGCTCGTCGCCAGGGCGGTGCGCGCCCCGCAGCGCCTCGGCCCTTCCTTTCACCGCGAATTTTCTTCGTTTTTTTACACGGCCGTTACGGGGACCAGGAACAAGAACCGCCACGCGGTTGATGAGAATATGGACGTCATCCGTCACCTTGGCCTGCCAGTGCTTCCGCCCGAGTACCCGATAACCGTTCCGCTCCAGCCGGGCGGCGAATCTTCGCCGCGGATAGCCCTCCTGCCGTTTTCGCGCTGGAAAACCAAAACCTGGCCGCTTATGTCGTTTATCCGCGTCGGGCAGGAACTGCAGGAATGTTTCGGCGCTTCAATATATATCATGGGTTCGGAGGCCGAGCGGCCGCTTGGCGCGGAAATAGAAAAAGCGCTGAGCGGAACGGTTGTCAACGCGGCGGGCAAAACCACATTGCCGCAAATGGCGGGGTTATTGCGCGAAATGGACCTGGTGATTGCCAACGATTCCGGCCCGATGCACCTGGCGGCCGTGCTGGGCGCTCCGGTCCTGGCGATGTACGGCCCGAGCGATCCGGTCCGGACCGGCCCTCCGCCCGGCTCCCGGAGCAAAATTCTCCGCGGCAAGCTTAAATGCCAGCCCTGTTTTTCAAGAGTTTGCCGCTACCGCGACAGCTCCTGCATGCTGACCATCACGCCGGAAGCGGTTATCCAGGCCGCGGTTGAAATGCTTTCAAAATATCCCAGAAAACAGAACAATAAGCATTGATTGCCGCCGCGCTTTACTGCTGCCCGCTGCAAAATCCTCTTGTTGAATATTAAAGCGCAGTTTATAATATAAATTGTAAAGGGTTATATTATGTCCATGCCGCAATTCAGCTGGAGATTTATATTATTGAGCTCGGCGCTGGCAATTACCATCCTGCCCGGCTCAAGGGCCGATTATTACGCGGCGCAGAACGGACAGACGCCGTCCGCTCCATATACGGCTTGGAATTCCGCGGCCATCCACATCCAGGACGCGGTCAACGCGGCCACCAACGGCGCCACGGTCTGGGTGGGGGCCGGGCGCTATACCGTGCCGCCCAACGCCTCCAATGTCCTGGGAACAAATGTTGTTTACATCAACAGGTCGCTCATCCTGCGCAGCTCGAACGGCGTGCCGGCGACCACGATTATAGACGGCTCCGGGACCAATCGCGGCATTGCGATCGCGTCGTCGGCCATGTTAATCGTGGACGGGTTCACGGTATCAAACTGCTGGGCCACCAACCAGGGCGGAGGCATCTATATCATTCCCGTGGCGGGGACGAATGTTATCCGGAATTGTATCGTTAGCGATAATAACGTTGGGTTTGGCACGGAAGCGTCCGGCGGGGGCATATACGCGTATATCATCGGTTCATACTATTACGTGATATCCAACTGCGTTTTTCGCAACAATCGCGCCCTCTCCAATGTGGCCACGACCAATTACAGCACCGGGGGCGGCGTCTGGATGGGCACATATCCACCCGGGTATGGCACCATAGACGGGTGCATTATAGAGAGTAATTCAGCAGCAAAGGCGGGCGGCATGTACCTGCACTATGGCCTGAAACACATGGTCAAGAACTGTATCATCAGAAATAACACTGCCCAGTATGATTATAATGCGACATACGGGGGCGGTGGCACTTACCATAACGGCGCGGTTGAATTTTACAATTGCCTTATCCATAATAACGTCGCTTACGGCAGGGGAGGAGGAGTTGAGAACCAGAACGGCGGACTTACAATTTTCTATAATTGCACCGTAGTCAGCAACAGGGCAAATTACGGCAGCGGCGTCGAAGCGCGTTATCCCACCACGAGAATCTATTTATATAACACGATTGTTTATTCGAATTTTTCCGCCGCGGGTAATCACGAAAATATATCCATTGCGGGAACTTCGCTCAGTTATTTCGCGAATTCATGCTATTACCCGACCAACCTTTCCAGCACCAACAACTATATTGTCGGCGGCGTGATAATCACCAGCCCGCCTTCTTTCGCTGATTGGGCGGGGGAAAATTACCGCCTGCTGCCTGATTCCCCATGCCTGAATGCCGGCACCAACCAGGACTGGATGCAGGGTTCCAGGGACCTGGATGGAAACCAGCGCGTCCGTTACGGCGCCGTGGATATAGGAGCCTACGAGTTGATTCATAACGCGACCATTTACAGGTTTCGTTGATTGATCACTTCAATCAACCGGTATCATGGCGGTTCCGGCCCGAATTTTTTTTCATTCGCGCCCGTCTGGCCGGGAATCATAGCCCTCATGTTGTAACATATTATTAAGCAGTAACATGGGATTTATTTATCCGCAAGCTCCCGGGCTATAATTCTTGCTACCAACAAGTTCAAAAAACACTTGATTTGAAACAGTCAGGTGTTAATATATACGACTATTTACATTTGACGCTGTTTATTCATTTTATAGAATTTAAGACAGGGTAACCATGCGCAGTTTATTTGACATACTTGGTCTCAGCAGGGAATCCGGCCGGGATATCCTCCAGTCACCCCTGCAGAACACCGTTTTGCCGGACCAGCAGCGGGACAAGCTGGAGAAGGATATCCTTATCCTTGACGACGAATTCGGCCTTAAGGAAAAGCGCCTGCACAAGGAGGCTGAAAAACAGGTTCAATACGCCGCGGAAGATTCCCTCAAGCAGCTGCACGTGATCCAGATGGGCTTGTGCCCGCGCTGTGGCGAGCATTTGAACGAAAGCCTCTTCGCCACGGTTTGCCAGGCCTGCGGTTGGAACACTTACGAGGTGCCATCGCGCGGGCCGGTCCGTGTCCACCTCAGCGCGAACCCGGCGCCGATAGAAGGCGACCGGTGTTACGTCACCGCGACCGGCGAAGTCTTCCTTATCAAAAACGACGTGGTCATCGCCAAGATAAACAAGAACGCGGTACATTGGATCGAGTACGTGTGGTCAAAGGAAGAAATTACCCAGCGCTACCGCCAGGTAATCGACCGTTTGAAAACAAAATGCAGCTGGTGTGAAAAAGAAGCCGATCCCAACAAGGAAGGTTTCGCCCTTGTTCACGTGGCTATCGGTTCATGCCAGGAGCGCTATATTTTTTGTTCGCAGGAATGTTACGAGGCCTTCCGGAAAATGTATCCTTCCAGGGTTCACCGTAACTGTTACGAGCGCAAATGCGCCGAATGCGATCTTTGCACCAAGCGCTACGATGACGAGTCTGAGGGCGTCAGGATGATTGCCAAGGATTTTATCAAGGTAAAAAACCTTGAGATTTCCCGCCGGGCGCACGCATGAAGCGTCGTTCGCGAAGCGGGAAGCGTGGTGCGGGCAGGGATAAGTCATGGGCGATTTTCACGTAACAACGGCGGGCAATATACCGCCGACTCAAAAAGAAAAACGTTTACAGCGCAGACGACTGCTGATCATTATAGGCGTTGTTTTTTTTGTCATCCTCCTGGCCGGTTTCATCATCCCCGTCAGCCAGTACGTCCGCGCGCTGGGTTACGTGACTTCCGACCTTTACGCGGAAGTAAGGCCATCCCATGCCGGCCGCGTTGAAAAAATTTACACCCAGTCAGGGACGCAGGTCAAGGAGGGTGATTTACTTCTCCAGCTGGACACTTCCGAGGAACAGGCCGTCCTGGATGAAGCCAAAAGCCGGGTGCAGAAGGCAGAAGCCGAGCTGGTGCGCCGCGAGGCCGAGATCATGGAGGAAAAAAGAAGGCTGGCCGAGGATATCGCCGTAGCCAACCTGAAGTTGTCGAACGTCGTTAACCGGCTCGAGCGCTCGCGCGAGCTTTTCACGAAACAATTTGTCACAGCGGCTGCTCTGGAAGAAGACATTTTAAAAGAACAGTTAGCCCGGGCGGAGCTTGGAACGCTGACCAACAAGGACTTAAGCGTCTACGACAAGCAAATCCAAGTTCTGAGCCAGGAACTTGAGGCGCGTCATGACGCCATGGAAGGCGCGGAAGTAGATGTGCGCGCAAAGCAGATCAAGGCCCCGATTGCCGGTCAGGTTCTTCGCTACGACTTCGTGGTCGGCGAGATGGTCAGGCCGGAAACGGTTTTGTTTGAGATTTTTGGCGGCGAAAGGTTGATTTTGAAATTGCGCATCCCGGAACAGCACGCCACCCGGGTCGCGGTGGGCAACCCGTATTCGGCCATGCTCAGCTCCTACCGCGGCTTGAAGGGCGTCTATTTTGAAGGCACGGTTGAGCGCCTGCGGAACGTGATCCAGACGGAGGGCCAGCAGACCTACCGGGTCGTCTACTGCAGCTTTGATCCCAAAAATTACAAAGTGCCGCCCGGCACCACGGCTGAAGCCAAGATTTATTACGGCAGAACGTGCATCTGGTTTTTCCTGTTCGGCTTGCATTGATATAGTACCTGAAACATTTAAAACGACTAAGAAAAACAAGAACATTACCACGGATTTCACGGATCCCGACTCTCCGGGAGGTCAAGACTGATGTCGGCAGTCGACCCAGACTTCGCCGAAGGCTCCGTCGAGGCGAGCTGTTGACGGTCGACCGTCAACGGTCTGAGCATATCCGTAAAATCAGCGGTTTATTTTTTAAGTTGCGGGCATAGCCCGCTTTAGGCAGAATGAAAAATTCAGAATGCAGAATAAAGAAAGCGAAATATTTAAAAGATTCAGGTCTTGGTAAACTTTTTTTGCCTTCCATTCATTCTTTGTTGTTTCTTGATCTTTACTCGTTCTGCATTCTGAATTCTACATTCTAACTTTCTTCCTGATATGACTGACCGACAATTAGAATCCCGCTCGCAAATATTGTCTTTCCTCGCTCCTTTCCGCTGGCAGCTGGCCGGGCTTCTAACGCTGACAATCCTGCTTTCGGTTTTGAACATGTGCTCGCCGCTCGTGGCGCGCGCTTTCATTGACAAGGTTGTCAGCCTGGGCCGGCGCGACCTTTTTTTACCTTTGAGCCTTGTCCAGGTATTTCTGGTCGTGATTATTCCGCTGGCAGGATTCGTGCAGAACATCATGTTGACCTATGTCGCCCAGCGGTTTGTCTTTGACCTCCGCGATTTTCTCTACGGCCATATCCTCAGGCTCTCGCTGCGCTTCTTCGGAAAAAACAGCACGGGCAAGCTCGTCAACCGGGTCATGGGCGATACCGGCACCGTGGCGCGCATTCTTTCGGCGCAGACTTTCAGCGTTGTTTCCGACGTCGTCTGCTGCGCCTTCGCGGTCACGGCCACCTTCGCGCTGAACTGGCGGATGGCGCTCCTGATCACCCTGATTGTGGCCATATTTCTTGTCAATTATTTTCTCAACATCAAAAAGTTGAGGGACCTCTCCGAAACTTACTGGTGGTCCTATGACCGGCTTTCGGGCGGGGTGCAGAACCGCCTGGTGGCGAACGTGGCGGTCAAGACGTTCGGCACCGAGGCGCGCGAGCAGGGGATATTCCATGACCAGGTTGGCCTGAACATGGGATTGCGCGAAACGCTCGGTATTACCGCGCAGAATTTCTGGCTGAACACGTCCCTAGTCCAGAACCTTGGCCGCGCCCTGCTCTTTTTCCTGGGATGTGACATGGTCCTGGCGGGCGACATGACTTACGGCGACGTGACCGCCTTCGTGGCTTACGCCATGCAGCTGCTGTGGCCCGCCGTCCGTTTTTCGGAACTGGCCCTGCAACTCCAGGATGTGCGCGTCGCCCTCGGGCGCGTCTTTGAAGTCGGCCGCGAGAAGCAGGAAGTCGTCAATACATTGCGCGGCGTAAGCGTGTCCGGCCTGCGCGGCCGGGTGGATTTCGAGCGGATTTATTTTGAGTACGACAAGGATCATCCCGTCATACGTGATTTTAACCTGCACATTGAGCCCGGCGAAACCGTGGCCCTGGTCGGCCCGACCGGGTGCGGCAAGAGCACTCTCATGCTGCTGCTGATGCGGTTTTACGACTTGACCGGCGGCAGCCTGCTGATTGACGGAACCGATGTGCGCCGCTTTGACCTTTACGCCCTGCGGCGCGAGTTTGGCGTCGTGCTCCAGGATCCCATGCTCTTCAATATTTCAATTGCCGATAATATCCGCTACGCCCGGCCGCACGCGCCGGAAGCCGAAATTGAGCAGGCCGCCCGGACCGCCGAAATTCATGAATTCATCATGACCCTCCCGGAGAAATACCAGACGGTGCTCGGCCGGGAAGGATTGCAGATTTCAACCGGCCAGAAACAGCGCCTGACCATCGCCCGCGCGCTTATCGGCAAACCTTCGATAATGATCATGGATGAGGCGACCAGCGCCCTGGACAGCGAATCGGAGCGGGCGATCCAGATTGCCATGGAACGGGTCCTCCGGAACCGGACCTCGTTCGTCGTCGCGCACCGCCTGAGCACCATCCGCAACGCCAGCCGGATTATCCTGCTCAAGGACGGCAAAATACTTGAAATGGGCAGCCATGACGAACTGATGACCCTTGCCGGCGGACGCTACCGATCGCTTTATAACCAGCACATGGGCAAGGAATTTATCGAGGATGACCAATTGTGAAAACTCATCACCGTAATTACGCGTTTCGTCCTCCCTACCGTGACAGGCAGCGGCTGAAGGGCCCCCTGAACCTGTTGTTCCGGTTCACGCGCGAATACGTTGCGCCGTTCAAAAAAACACTGCTAACCTGCATACTGATCGGCTTGCTGGATTACTGCGGCTCCTTCTACCTGCTGGCCTACTACAGCAAGGTGGTGATCGATTCCATCCTGGTGGTCAGCCCGCCGCAAACGGAAATTGTCCGGGAAAGCAGGCGGGACAAGAGCGTTGCCGGCATGGACCTTGAGCGGGAACAAATGCGGTCGCCGGAAAAATCCGAAAATATCGCCGTTAAAGCGCCAGTCAAGGAACATTTTTCAGCCCGGCCGCCCGGCGCGCGGCAGAAATTATGGGGCATATTTGTTTTGTATATTGTCACCCTCGTCGGCGGCAACCTGCTTACCCGCAGCGGCAAGCGCATGCGGATAAGAATATCCCAGGGACTAGTCCTGAAGCTGCGCGAAGACATGCATGACAAGGTCATGCGGCTGTCGATGGCTTATTACTCGCTCCACACGCCCGGACGCCTGCTGGCGCGCATAATCTCCGACACCGGCGCGGTCCAGGACCAGATTATGAACATATTGGTCAACGGGGTATCCGAGATTGTGATTGTCCTGATAGGCTCGGTGATACTGTTGTTTATCAACTGGCAGATGATGCTGATAGTCATGCTCTCCCTGCCGTTTTACGTCCTGATTTACAAGGCGGCCAACCCGATCCTGACCAGGATCCAAAGGGAAATGAGCCATACCAACACCTGCCTCTGGGGACTCGTTTCCCAGAAGCTGGATGCGATTCGCATGATCCAGGCCTGCAACCGCGAAAAGAAGGAAAGGCTTGTTTTCCACCGCCTGGCGGCCTGCTACCTGCGGGATTCGCTGACGCAAACCAGGACGGAAGCGGCCGCCAACAGCCTTGGTTCGAGCCTGAGCGGTTTGACCAGCGGCGTGGCCGTGTTTCTTTTCGGCATTCACCAGGTGCTTAACAACAACCTGACCCTCGGGGAGATGATGTACGCCTGGGGCACCGCCTGCGCGCTGTTCGGGCCGATATTGCAAATCAGCAATTTAAACACCACCTTCGCGAACTTGCTGGTCTACCTGCGCCGCCTCTCCGAGGTGCTGGATGAGCCGGTCAGGATTATCGATGCGCCCGACGCCGTGGATCTTCCGCTCCCGCTGCGCCGCGGCATCTTCCTGAATAACCTGCGCTTCAGGTATGATCCCGCCGGGGAAGAAATTCTGAAGGATGTTTCCATAGCCGTTCCTTCGGGCTCCTGGCTTTGCATCGTCGGCGCCAGCGGGAGCGGCAAGACCACCTTGCTCCACCTGATTGACCGGCTGTTTGAACCCGATTCAGGCGCGATTTTGTTCGACGGC
>Ga0351965_1178_pt1 | contig 14029 bp, 12 predicted proteins | sample TotcelT113001K13_FD_206839 | JGI IMG/M metagenome (GOLD analysis project Ga0351965, IMG submission 206839) | Enriched cells from coal bed in the Powder River Basin, Montana, United States - Total cells T11 rep3 HSBNCT.T11.300.1.K13 ... | reverse complement strand
AAATTTCCTATGACCGAACTGGACCACTTCAAACAGACCAAGTTTATCGGCTGGAGCGGCCCTGTGGAGGCAAGCGTCATTAAAGAGCTGGGCGCAAGCTCTGTGCCGGTATCGGTGACCGATGCAGCCGCCACCCTTCGCAGCGGAGGAGTAGACGCTGCGATATCTCCCGCCATCTGGATGGTGGGGTCGCAACTCTATTCAACCATTCGCTATATAAACGCGGCAAAAATTCGTTATTCTCCTGGCCTGATTGTGGTCACCAATGAGACATGGCAGACCTTAAACGAGAGCTACAGGGAAAAATTCCACAGCATGCGCGATGAGGTTATGAGTAAATATTGCCTTGCCATCCGCCGCGATAACGAGCGATTCCATTGTACAGGGTGAAGGTGGTTGTGCTGATGGTGGTGGGATCCATGGCCTCGCTGAATGTGGCAGCCACAGCCGTGTTGACCGGCACATTGGTGGCAAGGTTTGCCGGGCTTACAAAGGTCACCGTGGGCGCGGTGGTGTCCGGCGCTGCCCCGGTGGTGAAGGTCCAGACAAAATCACTGGCAAGGGTATTGCCTGCCAGATCCTCGGCTCCGAGGGTCACCCTGGCTGTGTAGTTCGTGTTGAACAGCAGGGGAACTGACGGGGTTAATGTGGCTGTCAGGCCCGCATAGACAACCGTGCCTGTGACCGGCAATCCAAACTGGTCCAGGGTGAAGGTGGCTGTGTTGATGGTGGTGGGGTCCATGGCCTCGCTGAATGTGGCGGTCAAAGCCGTGTTGACCGGCACATTGGTGGCAAAATTGGCCGGGCTTATAAATGTCACTGTGGGCGCGGTGGTGTCCGGCGCTGCCCCGGTGGTGAAGGCCCAGACAAAGTTATTGGCAAGGGCGTTGCCTGCCAGGTCCTCGGCTCCGGTGGTGATGGTGGCTGTGTAGACCGTGTTGAACAGCAGGGGAACTGACGGGGTGAATGTGGCTGTCAGGCCTGCATAGACAACAGTTCCTGTGACTGGCACGATTCCATTGTACAGGGTGAAGGTGGCTGTGCTGATGGTGGCCGGAAGCATGGCCTCGCTGAATGTTGCGGTCACAGCCGTGTTGACCGGCACATTGGCGGCAAGGTTTGCCGGGCTTACAAAGGTAACCGTGGGCGGAGTTGTGTCCGGCGCTGCCCCGGTGGTGAAGGTCCAGACAAAGTTATTGGCAAGGGCATTGCCTGCCAGGTCCTGGGCTCCGGTTGTGATGGTGGCCGTATAGACCGTGTTGAACAGCAGGGGGGCTGCCGGGGTGAATGTGGCTGTCAGGCCTGCATAGACAACCGTGCCTGCAATCGGCAGAGCGCCCTGGTCCAGGGTGAAGGTGACTGTGCTGATGGTGGCCGGAAGCATGGCCTCGCTGAATGTTGCGGTCACAGCCGTGTTGTTAGGCACATTGACGGCAAGGTTTGCCGGGCTTACAAAGGTCACCGTGGGTGCGGTTATGTCCGGAGCTGCCCCGGTGGTGAATACCCAGACATAATTATTGGCAATTGGCCTGCCTGCAAGATCCTTCGCTCCGGTGGTGATGGTGGCCGTATAAACGGTGTTGGGCAGCAGGGGGGCTGCCGGGGTGAAGGTTGCGGTCAGGCCTGCATAGGCTACCGTGCCTGTGACCGGAATTGCCCCGCGATCCAGGGTAAAGGTGAGAGTGTTAAGCGTGGCCGGGGACATGGCCTTGCTGAATGTGGCGGTGAGAGCCGTGTTGATAGGCACATTTACAGCAAGATTTGCCGGGCTGACAAAAGTCACCGCAGGGCCTATGCAATCTCCGCAGCCCTCATCATCACCCAGGCAACTGCAGCCGATCATAAAAACAGACAGAAGGGCTGCTGCCACCAAAAGCGTGCAAACTTTTAAGTGTCTCATCTTAAATCTCTCCTTTCGTTCGAAATGGCAGCCCTTTACATGCTTAAAAGCTGCTTTTTGATGTACCTGCGTTGTCTTTGTTTTGCTGCAAAACTGCACAGGCTGTTAATTTTATGAGTCCGCTCTCAAAGCACTCGTCTGCCCTGGATGACGCGGACAAGAATCACGACCACGGCGACTATGAGCAGGGCGTGGATGAACCCTCCCATGGTGTAGGAGCTGACAAGCCCTAATATCCACAAAACAATTAAAATGACGGCGATTGTCCAAAGCATGGTTTCCTCCTTTAAGACCTGTTCTGAAAAAAAGCCGGGGGGCGCGGTGCATCAGGCCTGCTCTGCACACGCGCCCATGTCGGCTATTTTTTATGAAGCTTATCGAGCTTTGCCTTGATGGCCTCCTTGGTGTCGCCGTATTTTTCCTGAATTACGCCGTAGAGCTTTTCCACGGAACCTTCAGCCTTTTTCATGTCATCGTCTGAAAGATCACCCCAGATTTGTTTTGCGCTTCCTTCTACCTGCTTCCACCTGCCGTTTACCTGGTCCTTGTTCATGGGTTTTCCCTTTCAGGCTACTTGTTGGTTGCGATTGTTTCGTGTTCAACAACAATTTCAACGCGGCGGTTGTTGGCTCGTCCTTCAGCGCTGGCGTTATCGGCAACAGGGTTTCTCTCGCCAAACCCATAGGCCCTTATGCGTGAAGCCTGGTAGCCCCGCCCCACAAGATAGCTGCGAACCGTATTTGCCCGGCGCAATGACAGATCAAGGTTATAACCGGCATCACCACTTGAGTCGGCGTGTCCCTCGATGATCAGGTTGCGCTGGTTGTTGACGAGCAGCGCATCAGCCACCTTGTTTAGCCTCAACTGCGCATCGGGCAGCAGGGTTGACTGGTTGGTCGCAAAAAGAACGCTTCCGGAAAGGGTTATGACCATTCCACGGGCTTCCTCCCTGACTGTGGCCAGCTTTGCCAGCGCAGCCTGGGCATCGGCGGCTCTCTTTTCGGCAGCCTTGCGTGCCTCCTGCTCGGAAGCAAGCTGCTGGGCTGTTGAAGCTGCAAGTGCTTCCTGCGCCTGGGCTGTTTGACGGTCAGCAGCGATTCTGGCATCTTGCGCAGATGAAAGCCTCTCTGCCGAAACCTCTCCGCTGCGCTCTGATGCAGCCAGCGCTGTGCGCGTCTGGTCCAAATCTGTTTTGGTTTCAGCAATTATCTTGCTCTGCGCGTCCTGGTAATCTCTCCTTGCCTGGGCCTGGCTTGCCTGCTTTTGGGCGATGGAGGCGCTTGCCTGGGCTAACTGCGCCTTGCGGTGGGCGACATAGGCCAAATCCTGGGTCTGATACGATTTGGGATTCTTTTGAAAGGACTGCTCCGCTATAGCCAGCGCCTGTTGCGCCTCGTGCAGTTGGGCCGGTGCGACCTGAACCGCAGGGCCTGTGCTTGCCTGGCGATATGCCTCACGAGCGTTGACAAGTTCAATGGGAGCAGTGGTTGCGCAACTGGCAAGAAGCCCGGCGCAGGCGACAATGACAAGAATACTTTTTACCTTCATGGCTGATTCCTTATCTGTTTAACGGGTTGTCCGTTTGGGGAGTTACCTGCTGTCCTGCTGGAGTTTTCGCACACGCGCCACCGCTGCCAAGGCTTCCGACCTTTCGGAATCCTCGTGGGAGAGCGCGATAGCCAGTTCGGCATCAGCCTCGGCCCTTAACAGCATGGAAGCGGCCTGCTCCTTCTTGTCCTGGGCAGCCAGCACCCTGGCCTTTTCCAGCGATTCCCTGGCAAGATTCAGATGCAACGAGGCTTGCGGAACATCGGCTGCTCCAAGCTCCTCGGCAGCGCGAATTCCTGATGTGGATGCCTCTGTGCGCAGCGGAGTGCTTGCACATCCGGCGGCAATTGCAGCGGCCACGATGGCCATGATGAAAATTGTGATTCCGACCTTTGACCTGTGTTTCATTGGATGCTCCTTTTAATAAAGCGGTTAACTGCTAGTTTTTTCCTGATGCAGATGAAAAAAACGGCACCTGTCATTTAAAGAAAAGCCAATTGGAAGCCGCGGCCTTTGGGTCATAAACCACGATGTCCTTTCTTGTTGACCGGGGAATCAGGTCGAAGGGATGTTTCAAGGCGGCCTCCGGCAGCCTGGCGGCTGTAGCCTGGGGTTTGCCGCGGAGTGTGGAAATAGCCATTTCGATGTTGTCCACAATGGCCAGCACCGAAAACGGCTTGCTGAAAAACGAGTGCCCACCGCGGGCAATGACTTCCTGGTGGAGAGCAACAGGGTCGTTTCCGGAAATGATTATGACCGGAAGTTTGGGGCGGCTGGCCAAAAACTCGGTCAAGAGATCCAGTCCGTTGCCGTCCGGCAGATCCACATCCACCACCGCTGCATCCAGGATACCCTGGAAATAAAACTTCATCCGCGCCTCGGCGCAGGTTCTGGCAACGAGAAACTGCCATTCCGGACGGATTTCGCCCATGAACTGGGTTGTGACTTTTGCCAGCGTGGGGTGGTCATCCACAAACAACAGGGTGGTCGGCATGATTCTCTTCCTTTTTAATAGTCAATCCCTGGTCATTTCCTGGAAAGCGTTTTCTATATCCTTCAAGGCACCCTCAATGGCGGTTTTGAAGTTTTCCCACTTCTCGCTGCCAGCGGCCTTAAACTCGTCAAACTTTGCCTGGGCCATTGCTCGCCTGGCCTTGAGGGTATCAATACGACTTTTAAGATCGCGCCTGGCCTGCATACCGACCAACTCGTTTTTGGCCATGAACAGCAGCTTCTCGTCCCAGAGTTTGAGCTTCTCCTCCATCCTCTTTATGGCCTCCTCCATTTCAGATGCAGCGGATCCGGTCGGCATTTCTTCCGGCAGAATCAAAAGCGTATTCGCATCCTCTTTTTCCTTGTTCGCGTAATTTGCCATTTCATGAACCCCTTCTTTAAGCTGCAAGCCAGATGTCCATCCTCATGGTTGCTCCTGAATATTTCCGTGTTCTATATCAGGGGCTTATAATCCGTAACCCTGATCAACCACTGCCCCGGCTTACCCTCCCGGATAAACCCTTTTACCCGGACCGGCTCCCTCAAATGCTCGAAAAGGGGAGTTTCTCCGGCATTGTGTTCAATAACCAAATCCAGCTCCATGTTTGTGGACAACAGGAGCGAGGTTGCCTTGAAACGCGCATCCAGTTCGTAAGGGACAACAATCCCTTCAATGGACACCTCTTCCCCCTTTGATCCTGCTTCCAGAATCTGATTTCGGTTTTTGTTCACGGTGTTTTTCCTTTTTGGAAAAGCTATGCCAATGGTTATTCACGAATCGTGCCATTTATTTAATTTATTGATTTTTATTGATATATGCGCTTTTTACTCCTCATGTGCGGGATTATTCAGAACCCGCAGTTCCTAGTTCTCCAGCCGCTGGGGCCGCAACAAGGGAAATTTGGAGTAAATCTGGCAATTTTCCTGGTCAATTATTGCCGGGGGGCTTTTTTGCGGTGTAACAGGTTAAAAACGGTTAACGGTTTTTTTTAAGCAGAAGGCAGTGAGAACAAGGGATGGAAGAGAATCGGCATCCAAAAATCCGATAAAAATGTTTTGGGCCTTGAAGTTCCGATTTTTTCTTTCAAGCATTTTGCCCGAAAGCCTTCCGGTTTTGGAAAAGCTGTCAAAAGCCCTTCCCAGGGCCTTATCCCTGTCTTTGGAAGGCAGTAAGTGCTGGCCGCACTGTGCTTAATTGTATTGATGTTCCATAAGTTTCGGGAAGTTAATTTGCTGCCGACTTATAAGGCACTCCTCTGGCCCGGTTGCAGAACATTCTGCTTGCTGTTTTTTAAGATGCGGAATGAAATTTCTTCATTTTCATCCCTCATCAGAATAAGGCTTTTTGGGGCGCAAATGATGTTGGCCGGGCCGATCAGCAATGCCTGTGATGTTTTCACTGCATAAGGAATGTGAGGCACGACGCGGGGGGATACCGCGTCGCGCCTTTGGCGGGGGGTGAAACGGGGAAAATAAGGAGGCATGGAATCGGAAACTAAAGGTTGGGGGCCTACTTTTGTTTTGGCCCCAAATGCTCTGCTTGATCCCATGTTAGCAAAAATAAATTGCACAGACCGTGCCATGCATGAAACATATCTCAATTTCCGCCCTGATTATTCACCGGAAATAAGCGCAAAAAACAATATGCCATATAATATCCTGTTGTTAGGCCAGGCTTCCATTTTTTTCAAAACAACCGTCGGCTTTTTTAGGGGCGCTGGAAGGTTTTGTGCAAATTTTTGCCCTTTTAACTATCCTGGTTTGTCTGATGACAGCCCAGGTACGGGAAGAAAGCATGAAAAGACGGGCTGCACACTGTTGTTGATGAGGGAGCGACCTGGAAGCAGCAAACAGTTTTTTGCGGAAATGGGAGGGAACAGGTAAAAGGGTTAAACCGCTACCGCAAAGGCGGATAAGATGATTTCTGACTTTGGGGTTCCGATTTTTTCCTGCCGGTCTTCCGGGAGGAGTTTTTATATTTGCTTTTATCAATTTTATATTTGACCAGGAGTTTATGCATCTGCCTTACGCCAATTCCCGCGGCCAGCGCGGAAACATCAATTTTCCCCTTGTGTTCGGCCAACAACTGCTTGAGGTACTGGCGCTCTATGCTTTCAATGGCCCCCTGCCTCACCTCGGCCAGGGGCAGCGTTGTATTTAAATGAACCTGGGCTGTGCTGCCTCCGGAAAATATCTCGGAGGGAAAGCTCTCCGGCGTCAGCTCTGTGGATTGCTCGATGATGTAAGCCCGCTCGACAAGGTTTTCCAGCTCGCGGATGTTCCCTGGCCAGGAGTATTTCCGCAAAGCCTTCATCACAGCGGGGTGGACCGAAAGAATTTTCTTATTATTGCCAATGTTGCGCTGTTCCAGGAACCCTTGCACAAGCAAGGGCAAGTCCTCTATCCTTTCCCGGAGCGGCGGTATTTCAATGGGAAAAACATTCAGGCGGTAATAGAGGTCCTCCCGGAAACGGCCTTCCTCGATTGCGGCTTTGAGGTCCGAGTTGGACGCCGCGATTATCCGCACATCGGTTTTGATTGACGCGGTTCCGCCGACTCGTGAAAAAATTTTCTCCTGAAGTATCTGCAACAGTTTTATCTGGACGGACTGGGTTATGGTCCCGATTTCGTCCAGGAAAAGTGTCCCGCCCTGGGCTATTTCGAATTTGCCAAGTTTTTTGGCTACCGCGCTGGTGAATGCGCCTTTCTCATGGCCGAACAGCTCGCTCTCGATGAGGGTATCCGGGATGGCTCCGCAATGGACGCTGATGAACTGATTGTCGCTGCGGCTGCTGTGCCGGTGGATGAGCTTGGCCATTACACCCTTGCCGGTGCCTGTTTCTCCGGTCAGGAGGATGGAAGTCAGGGTAGGGGCCACCGACCGGATCTGATCAAAGACTTTTTGCATTATCGGGCTTTGGGTGTGCACAAGATGACGGGATTCTTCTTTCCAGAAACGGTCGCGGAGGTATTGCAGCTCGGAGTTGGCTCTGGCGGCCTTGGCAACATTCTCATTGATAAGGCTGGCACCGGAGATGGCTTCATTTAGCAGTTTGGTATTTTGCTGCAATTCATCCTCTGCCTCGCGCAGGCGCAGCATGATGGCTTCTCTTTCGCCGATAACCGCATCTGCCTCGCTGCGGCGGAGCGAATCGAGCTTCTCCAGCGACTGTCTGAATGCCTCGGTGTTAAGGTACAGCTCATTCTCTGCTTCACGCAGGCGCAGCAGGATGACCTCATGCTCGCCGATAACCGCATCTGCCTGGCCCAGCCGGAGGGTTTCAAGAATCTCGTTGGCCTGCTTGAGCTGGTCTGCCATTTCCTGATAACTTAAGGGGGTAATTTTTTTCATTTCATACTTTTCCTATGGCAGCAGCAAAGCCATCACTGCACGGGTATCGTTGAGGTTCCCAAAAATGGTGGAAGTCGGGTCCGGTGCCTTCTTGATGAGTGTCGGGGTAATCAGGATATTGTGCCTAATAGCCGCGTCCATGTTATGAAACACATCTACAATCTCGATTGTGTGCCGATCGGGGAAGTGCTCCTGGCACAAAATCCGCAGGTTTTGCAGGGCAAGCACGGAATTGGGTTCCTGGCCGGCCACAAACAGGATGAACCTGAAATGCCCGGCAGCTTTTGCCGAGGCCTTTTTCGCAGATGCCATAACTTCATCCCTCCTTTGGCAGGTGGGGGGATTTACGCCGCCCTTTGGCCCTATCCGTGCTTCGGATCATGGATCTGGCTTCCCGTCCGTTCTGGTACATGGCCTCATCAACTTTCAAGGCTTCCAGCTTGAGTTCGCTCTTGAGTATCTCTGCCTCGTGAGTCAATATATTGGATTCCATGGCAGCCTTCTTGACTGCGAGTTCGGCTTCTTTTTCCTTTATGGTCCTCCGGCGGGAGGAAATGGCGAGCTGCTCCTTCATCTCCTGCTCCTGGCGGGCCGAGCCGGTTAACACCCCGCCTTCCCCCACATAAATATCGGCAATGCTGATGCCCTGGCTTGTTACGATGAATTCGCGGTACTGGTTGGAATGCCGGCGGCCACGGGCCTTTACAACCAGCAGCATCCGGTTCATCTCGCCTCCGACATCTATGTAGCGCAGCGCCAGGACCGTGTCTGCAAAGGAGGAGATGTTGATTCCGCTGACATCCGACATGCTGTCGAGCCCTTCCAACTGGGCGGTGAGCAGGGTGGTGACACCTATTTTCTTCAGAATGGTGACCAGGCGAATGGCAAAATCAAAGGCGGTCTGCCTAGATCCCATGCGTTGGGCAGAGGAGATGGCGTCAACAATCACATGGTCCGGCTTCAACTGATTCACAGCCTGAAGAATCCGGTAGAGGTGAACATTGGACCCGGCGGATTCGGGCATAAAAGAAATGATTTTCAACCGGCCTGATTTGATCACGGGCCGCAGATCTATGCCAGGGCTGAGCATACAGTCTATCAGTGTATCCGCCGATTCCTCGAACGAAACATAAACGACCCGCTCCTTGCGCTCGCAGGCAGCCTTGGCAAAGGTGCAGGCAATGGTTGTTTTGCCTGTGCCGGTCGAGCCGGAAACAAGAACGCAGGTTCCGCGACGGAGAGGGCCTCCCAGCACCTCGTCCAGCCCTGCGTGTCCGATGGAGGCAGTACCTGATTGAACGCCAAAGTCTAGAGATGTGGCTGAAAGGGGAGTGAATTTCACGCCGTCATCAATAATGATAAAGGGGTTTTCGTTGCGACCGAAGTCGGAGCCCCGGTATTTGATGACTAAAAGCAGCCGGGTGGCTATGCGGTCCTCGACCTTCTGCTCAAGGTTGATAACGCAGTCGGCCAAATAATGGAGGAAGTCATAGTGGCCGCTTGAATGCCTGCCCTCGTTTATTTTGGCGGTTATAATGGAGGTCACTCCCAGATCGCATATCCAGTCGTTGAGGACATACAGTTCGTCCTGCTCGCGATGAGAGTCGTGGTAGATGCGCATGAGCATATCTATGGCATCAAGGGCCAGGCGTTTTGCCTTCATCATCCGGGCCTTGCCTGCTACTATGGCGAGAAGCCCGGAGATGCTGAAATCTCCGGTGTTCAAAGCATCGCGGGGCAGACGGGCCTCGAATATGAAAAGTTTGCCGGAGGCTTCAAGCGCAGCCAGGTCCCAGCCCAGGGTGGCTGCATTCTGCCGCACCACATCCGCACGCTCCTCAAAGGTCACAAAAATACCAGGCTCGCCCATGAGTGCGCCTCGGTAAAGAAACTCCAGCGCCAGCACACTTTTGCCTGTTCCAGGGCCACCGCAAAGCAGTGTTGCCCTGCCTGCGGGCAGGCCGCCCTTTAACACGGAATCTAGGCCGTGGATTCCGGTGGCTACTTTTTTGAGCTGGGTGGATGAGATGGCTTCATCCCCTTCCAACTGCTTTTTACGATTTTTGGGCACTTTTTGATGCTCCTTATCCTGAAGCTTCACGCCTGAAGGCGTAAACCTCCATGGCGGGAAACCCACAGCTTGATGCGTTAATGAACCTCCCCGCAGCAAGCTGCGGGTTACTGACTCTTGAAAAAGAATAAAAGCTGGTCTGGAGTCACGCGCACCGGCAGAGCCAGCGGCCTGAAAAAAGCGAGCCTCTCAAAGCAGTTTAATGGCAGGAGCCACCTAAAAGCGGCTGATATTCAAAATGTTTTGGTTAACCGTGAACTGGACAAATCCGATTCACGGTTAATGTGCCCTCGGAGCCTGATCTCCGAAAACAATGCCCATTAAAAGACCTGGGCCGACACGCTGGGGCATGAGTTTTTTAAGCGTGGGGAGCCCTCATCCGGTGAGGCTGGAACACGACTTTTCGCCCACACCCCCTATCGCTTTCTGTTAAACCCATTCTGCCGCTGCCTGCAAAATACCAACAGTATTAAGGAGCGTCTGGGTTCAGAATGTTAGGCACCATGCATAATCCACTATATTCTATATAACACCATTCCCATTGTATTTCAAGCTGTTTTTCCGGCAACAACCATTTTGCGGACTGTTGCCGGGCATTTTTCAGCATTTTTCCGCCAATCCCTACAATTCCCATCCATCCCACTATATATATTAAATCCAAGTGGTTGACCCAGATTCTTCCCTTGTAACGCCCATTGGCAGCATTCACCCCCAAAACACGCAAAGGAGATGCCTATGGCTTTTGTACCCCAAGACCACCCAGACCCTGTTGAAGGCCGCAGCAGAGGCAAAACACCCATAGAATAACCTGATCCAGAGAAAAACAGCTCAAGCTTTTTTGGGTTTTCCCCAGATAACACCATCATTCATCGCAATTTTCGGGCCTGGTGTCTGTGTTTGGTTTGCCGAAAATTCTGCCGATAACAGGGCTCTGTTTTCCCCGCCTTTCTCCTTTTTGTTTTCTCGTATTCTTATTTTTAATAGAGAAATTAAGTATATATAACCGAATCCAAGGATGAGCAAGGCCCCCAGGCCTTAAACAACAATCCTTATGGCTCCTCGATTCCGGTTATCTGCAAGAGACCGCGTTGCTGCGGTTTCTTGCTTTGGCCCAATTTCCACAAACCCATTTTTAGACCAAGGAGGAAGACACCACGATTTGCGAGTACCTGAAGGCGGGTTATCCGGCTTTATGCCTGTTAACCCAGGAACCCCAAAGAGCCGAGACGGTTTTACCCTGCCAAGGCTGGAGATTTTTCTCCTGGGACTGCATCCGGGGCATCATCGCCCTGGAATCGAACAAGGTTCTGGAAGAGATTATTACGGTGAGCAAGATTCTTTTCCATTTATTACGGGTAAAACTTTTCGAGCCGAAGTGTTCGTGCCATTCCTGGCAAATTTCGACTTTTCGAAATGGAAATAAATGATGCTCCCAGTAATAATGACCCGGTAGATGCCGTCAAAAGGAGGTGAACAGACCATGAGTCAGGAAAAGCAGGTTCCTTTTATGATCAGCATACCTGTTGAAATTCCGGACGATGGCGGCACAAGAATGTTCGGACGACCGAGCGTTACATCCAGAACATCAATGACGGTTTGAGGGGTGTGATGGACCTTTTGGGGACACCGGTGGGGGAGATAAATTTGGAGGAAGCAGTCTTGGCCGGGAGCGCAAAATGAAAAAGCACCACCGGGTGTACTCCCAGAAATTCAAAAGGGCTGACCAAAAATGGCCAACCCTTTGATTTAATTTGGCGTCCCCAAGGGGATTCGAACCCCTGTCGCCGGCGTGAAAGGGCGACCTCGAGGCGCTTACCACCGTAATATCAATCATTTAGACGGCTTTAACCCCAATAAAACCGATTAAAACCGAATTAACTCGCACACAATTAGCACACAAGAAATAAATCATTAAGCCCTTGATAGGTCATAGAACCGTTTACCGTAAAAAAACAGGTCGAGTTACTCTATGCGCCAAAAGTATCATGGACTTAACGGTTGCACTGGCTAAAGGCCACATTTATTACAGCAAGGAATCGAGTAAGATATCGATTTTGGCGATAGCATAATGTTTCCGTTCGGAGTATCGAATCGAGTATTCCATCCTTGGGCAAAATGCTCTTGAATGGCAATATTTGTAGGATGTCCATATGTGTTCCCCTTCCCATAGCTATATGCGACAATTGCTGCCCCCGATGCGGCTGGCGGTTGGCCCACATATCGGTTCGCTCCATGGTGTGTGGCCAAAAGTGCTTGAATGTCCTTCGTAAGAGAGCTTGGTAAATATTTATAGCAGATGTCACCTGTAAGCAGTACCGGCCAAGGTTCATCCGTCTTTTGCTGGTGGATGTCAACTCGAAGAACAATGCCCAGGTTGTTTTTGGAATTTGAGTTGGGAGCTGGACGGCTCATCTTTATTGCTCCTAACTGAAAATCCCAAGGGGGACGATTCCACACGAGTACCTGTCCGCCAGCATGCGTGATGTTAGCAATCATTTTACGGGCCGTAGGGCCTATTGTGCGTTGATATGGAACAACCCAGGTACTATTCCACGATTCCTCAATAAAGGTTCCAGAGAAGTAGTGGTCAAAGTCCCAATGGGAAAGCACGACTGGAGGTTGGAAAACCCAGCAAAATTGCTTATGACATTTAGCGGGGTAGGTTTTAGCGTTAAACGCACACCCTCCACCAAGGTCAAAGTAAATGAGTGGTACTTGACATATACACCTACTGCAAGATAGTAATTTTTGTTCTAATGGATTCCTTGAACAGTCGAGGCAAGATAGAATAATATTTCTTGCGCAAACGGCGTTCGCATTGCCCTGTCCAACATCATAAACGCCTACCTGTAAGTAGTGATAGGTCAATCTTCTTATTAGGTCAAAGGGCAGAGCCTTGAATGCAGCCAGAATTTCATCAGGCCCACTCGCCGGGAAGTCGGAGAGGGAGAAAATTGAGTTGAGTAGGCGACCCTCGTGCGACCTCCCATCAAGAAAGTCGAAAGAGCCTAATCCTACTGGAGTTGAATCGGGGGCAGCTAAAGCATCATACATGCGTATTGAGAATTCCTTGTCAGCAGGTTTAAGCCTAATTTTAAGCCGATACCATGCTGACTCTCGTAGTCGCCCTCCCGTCAGTTTCAAGAGTTTGTCACTATAATCTTCCGAAGCCTCAATGGTCAGTACCCGAATCATAGACTCTCGAAAGAGCAACTCCCTCTCGCTTATTGGCATGCGTACAATCTTTTCAAGCTCGGCGCTTCTTGGCAGAAGGTCGAACCTGGCCCGAATGGAGCCTCGGGTTCGATCTACAGTTTCGGCAAAAGCCCAGAATTCAGTATTTCGTTCCATTATAACACCTTCCCAAGAAAGGCTTCAGCCTTCGGGAGCGGATTAATATTATAGGCATCATGCTATAATTAAGTTCTGAATCTTAACTCTTGGTCCATACTTTGTAAATCAATTTGAGTGCACTATCAATTCATCGTTTCCGTCTTTCAAAAACAGTTTTAAGGATATGCTGACTTCAGTTATGATTTAACTTCTTCTAAAGGCTTGCTTACCTTAAGAAGGGTATCCTTAACAAGATTACAGAACTCTTTAAGCTTGGCATCGTTAATCTCTTTCGACTCATACAAATACAAAAGATGTTGTGGTTTGCGGTGCGATGCAATGGGTTTGCTAACATCCAGAAACTCTTCTAAATTACCAGGAAGAGCTACAATTTCTTTTGTAAAAGTAGGGTTTCTTGAGTCCCGAATGAGATGGTTTAAATCCGAGTGTTCATTAGCGTCTTTATCATCATCATGAATAACAGAGTGGGGAATACCCAAATGGGATAATAAGTTCATAAAGCGATGAATATTGTATTTTCCCATACCATCCAGTACATAAAGCCCATCGGCAGGCCTTTCGATAAGTCCATCGCCCATAAGCTTATTGATAAATGCCTGCTCGGTTGGGCCTTCTACGATTAGCACATTGTTAGCAAAAAACATACAGCAGCGGTCTGGGTTCAACCAAAGTAAATATTTGATAGCTTCCATTTCAGGCTTCAGGTCATCCTTGTGAATTATTTTTGCAAGCTTCGGCCATTTTATAGCTATCGTGCTAATTTCCTGATTTGCATTAACTATTTCAATCCATTTTTCGGTGTTGATTTGAT
>Ga0351965_1151_pt1 | contig 14795 bp, 10 predicted proteins | sample TotcelT113001K13_FD_206839 | JGI IMG/M metagenome (GOLD analysis project Ga0351965, IMG submission 206839) | Enriched cells from coal bed in the Powder River Basin, Montana, United States - Total cells T11 rep3 HSBNCT.T11.300.1.K13 ... | reverse complement strand
ATACTTGTTGCCGGGCGCGTCGCCGCACGAGCCGGGAAAGCCTTGCCCGATGCCGCCCCCGCCGTGGATGAACATTTCGTCAAAGCCGCGCGCACGGTGGCGGGGTCGGATTGGACTTTGTGAAACATCAGCGGGTTTTCCTGGGTCCAGGGGGCGATCAGCCGATACATTTTTCGCTGAGCCAGTGTGCGGCGTTCGCGATCGGCGGAATCCAGCAGCAACTCGAAGACGCGGAAGGACTCGAAGGTGGCCCCGGCGGCCACGTCCTGGGCGGGACCCACCGGCGGCTTGCAGCGGAGCAGGCAGGGCGTTTGAAGGGAGTAGTGGACCTGGGTGGCATAGTCGGGGTCGGGTTTCAACTCGACGCCAGGCTGGGCGTAGTAGGCGCTCATGTCATTGAAGGCAAAGTCGGTTTCCACCCACAGATTGGGCCTTTCGGTGACCGGGGCGGAATTCACGGACGATTCAACTTCGGCGAGTCGGAGTTCGTCAGCCACGAAGGAATCGACGCGGACCGTTTTGGCGGAACGGTTGTTGACCACGAGCCATTTGGAGAAGAGCGGGATGCCATGGTACAGTTCGTAGTGGATCTCGATTTCCGGCAGGTCGCCGCGGGGTGCGATGGCGGCGGCGGGCGGCGTGTAACGCATCACGACGTGCTTGCCGGGCGCAGGCCACGGCAGGTCGCGAGCAAGCCATTCGGGGCGTTTCTTCCACTTCAAACGCTCGCTCATCGGCAGCTCCTGCCAACCGGCGAATTGATAGGAACCGGGCGACTTGTGCAAGTCCTTGAGCCAGTCGGCCTTGAGGTAATTCTGAACGTTCTGGCCGTCCAGTCCGCCGACGGGATAGTCGGTGCCATTGAGCGTGACTCGCGCCTCGGGGCTGACCGCGCGCAGCAGGTGCTCGCCGGATGTTCGGTTCACCAGGTCGGTGGTGGCCGCGTTGGGAGCGAGCCGGATGACCCGGCGGGCGAGACCATTGTCCAGGATGAGTTCGTGACGGGCCGAATCCTCGGTCACCGTCGCTTGATAGGGCGCGGGGTTGACCATCCAATCCACACTCGGACGCCCGACAACTGCGGTCGGCACGTCGGCGAGAACGGGGAGAGCGGCGGCAAGCACGAGCAGTAGGGCGAGCAACCGGGGCAGGAAAGAAAACCTGACGGGATGGTTTTGCATGATACGTCGCAAGCGGGGTTCGAGGATCGAAACAAAGACAGCTTGACCTTGCCCTCACGGTCACGGCGAATCTTTGGCGCCGAGGCGGACGGGTTCAGCGAACAGCGAGAATTCCGCGAGCGCCGGGCAGGCCGCCGCCTTGGTAATGCGCAAACGAATCTTGGTGGTGGTGCGCGAAGTGCTGCGCACCAGCCGGCAGGCGCCGATGGCCGAGCTCTTGGCAAATTCCCGCCATTGGTCGTCTTGCCAGACATCCAGCGCCCAGTCGTCGATGCGTTGGCCCAGCGGCAAGTATTCGCGCAGGCGGACGAGGTGGAAGGTGACGGGTTCCGCGAATTCCAACACCACTTCGGGCGTGGTGACGTCATCGTCCGTCGCCCAGTAGGTCTCGCGCCTGGCATCCAGCAGATTCCCGGGGCCAAAGGTCGGGTCTTGGCCACGGACATTGCTGGCGATGGGGTTGGCTGTCCTGGCCAAATCGTGGCCCAGGGTTTCCGCGAGCAGCCTGCCAAATTCGTGCAGCGATTTCACATCGTTGGCATGGACCTGGCCGCGGCGATCAGGCGGGACGTTGAGGATCAGATTGGCGCCACGACCCACGCAGGACAAGTAGATCGCCATCAGCTGTTCCGGAGACTTCACCTGGTGGTCCTGGCTGGCATGGTAAAACCAACCGGGCCGAATGGAGACATCGCCTTCGGCCGGGCACCAGACATCGCCATCGCGCTGGCCGTGCTGGTACTCGGGAATCCCCACGTTCACCTGGTTGCTGTCCCTGGTATGCCAGCATGGATCGCCGACATCGCCGCCCTCGGAGCCGCCCCAGACACAGTCGGCCCAGACCAGCCGGTCGCCTTCGCGGTACTGGCCGCACCAGATGGCACAATCCGGCTGCAACTCGCGGATCAGCGCGCGGACTCCTTTCCAATCGTAGTAGGTGTTGTAGTCGATGTTGCGGGTGCCTCCCTGGCCGCCATAGTAGCCATCGCCGCCGCTGGCTCCGTCAAACCACATCTCGAACACCGGGCCGTACTGGGTCAGCAGTTCGCGGATCTGGTTCTTGTAATACTCGACATACCCCGGTCGGCCATACTCCGCGTGGTTGCGGTCCCACGGGGAGAGATAGATGCCGAACTTGAGTCCGTGCTTTGCGCAGGCGGCGGCGAATTCCTTCACCATATCGCCTCGGCCCTCCTTCCACGGACTGTTCTTGACCGAGTGCTCCGTGTATTTCGAAGGCCACAGGCAGAATCCATCGTGATGCTTGGCGGTCAGGATCAGTCCCTTCATGCCGCCTGACTGGCAAGCACGGACAATCTGGTCGGCGTCGAACGCCGTCGGGTTAAAGACCGAGGGCGATTCGTCACCAAATCCCCATTCCCGGTCCGTGAAGGTGTTCACGGTGAAGTGAATGAATCCGTAGAACTCCAATTCATGCCACTTCAGCTGGCGCTCGTTCGGCACGGGCCCGTACGGTTGCGGCGGTTCGGCGGCGAAAGCGGCCGGGCGGTTGGACAGTATTGCCAGGGTGGCGATGAGGCAGGCCGCAAAGCGGCGGAACAGCGGGTTTCTCATGGCGATTCTCGTTGTGTAAGGGATATGGATCGTCTTCTAGAACAGCAGGCGGACGTTCACCCGCCGGTCTCGTGTGACGACCAGCGGCAAGCCGACCCCGCATCGTCGGCATCGCCTACTGCGGGCGATACCACTGCGACTCCCAATACTGGCGGTCGAGCTGATACGGATCGACGGCGGCGTCATCGGGATGGTCCAGGGCAAGGACGCCGTAACGCCGCAGTTCGCGAAGGTACTGAGGACGCGGCTGAAATCCGGGCATGTCGAACCGCTTGATCCGCTCCAACTCGGTCCCGCCCGCCGTCGCCATCTGCAGCAGCACCTGGTAGTCCGGATCGGACGTGCTGGCAAACACGCCAGCTGGCTGCCCGGCCGTGTCCCGGCAGAGACCGAAGCCGCCGACGGATTCGTCCAGCGGGGCCAGCAGCAGCAGCGAGTGCTCGGGCTGCGAGAGATTGAAGACGATGTGGCGGCTGAATTTCAGCCGCGGGTCGTCGATGCTGAATCGCCAGAACGAGATGCCCAACTCGTCGCTCATCGCCCGCGGCAGCGCCGCCTGTTGCTGATGACAGCCGGCACAGCGCCGCCCGATGACTTCCGCACCGGCTCGCGTTGTCGGCCAGTCGGTATCGACGTGGACCAATTGGTTCTCGGCATAGCCGCCGATCGACCCGCTGCCCAGCGCGGCGTACGTCCCCGGATAAGGGGCGCCGACATCGATCCACAGCCGCAGCATCCGCCGTTCCGACTCGGTGGCCCGTACGTCGTAGTGGTCGCCGTCCAGCATCGTCAGGATGCGGCTGGCTGCCGAGCCCACCGCGCGGGGCGGCAGATTGCTCACCGGCCGATTGCGGTTGTCGTTGAACAACTGTCGCACCGTCATGCTGAAATAGGCATGCGAGAACATCGGTCCGCGGTCGCCGCTGAGCACAATCCGGCCGGCATTTGGCCCGCCGCGCGGCGTGGCCTGATAGCCGTGACAGTCAACGCACAGCCGATCCAAGATGGGCTGAATGTCGCGGGGGAAATCGAACACGTCCGGACAGTCCTCGATCGGCTCGATGCGGTCGGGCCGCCGCCGCAAGGCCGTCAGGGCACTGTTCGTCAACACACTCTCCGTCCGCGCTTCGTGGCAGCCCACACAGCTGGTCACCTCGCCCGGCTGGACGGTCACAAAGCTGTGCATCCGCTTCACCGCCAGGTCGTTCTCGTCCAGAGCGACGAAAAACAGGCTCCGCAAAGCGGGCACTTCCATGATCGCCGAACCATCGGGATAGACCGGGACCGTGCCCAGGATCCGTTCCAGGGTGAACGAGCCGCCGTAGGTCAGAGGATCCATGCCGCCGGTAAAGTTGATCGGCTTGGGCAGCGATTCCAGCACCATCAGTTTCTTGATCTCGCCGCGTTCGACGCCGTCCATGGCGCGGCCGCGGTAAACGTCGGCCAGCACCAGGGTCCCGGTCGAAGCCTCGGGCCTGGTCCGAGGCGGGATCACGTTCTCGCGGGGCCGCGGTTGCAGCGGCCGCGGCTCGTGGCATTCCAAGCCGGCCCGCACGTCTTCCGGTGGCAATTCGTAGATGAGGTACGTCAGCCCGTCCCGGTCCAAGAGTACGATCTTCTTGTCCTGAGCGGCCAGGAACAACTGGTCGGAAAAGGCCCACGGGTCGCGGTACTGGCCTTGACGGCTGATCGGCGTGACGCCACCGATTTCATCGGGGCCATAGCGAGGATCGATCACCACAATCCCGCCATCGTGCTCCCGACGGCCGTGCCCCGGCGAGAAGATGGCGACTACCTTGCGCGTGTCGGGGATCGGTTTGGCGTCGATCATCAAGATCCCCGGATGCTGGTTGCCATAGTACACCATCTGCGAAGTGCCGTCCGGATTGACGGTCCACAGGTGATGGTAATCCACCTGGGAACGATCGATGTATTCCCAGCGCTGGTACAGCACGCGACCGTCGGGCAACGGCCACGGCGTGTTGTCGTGCTCCACATTGGCGGACAAGGGCCGGATGTTGGTTCCGTCCGGATCGCAACGATGCAACACGGCGACTTGCGTCAACCAGCAGTTCACCCAGCGCTGACAGCGGCTGGACACGAACACGATGCTGCCGTCGGGCAGATAAGCCGGTTCGATGTCGTCATAGGGCCCGTCGGTCAACTGCCGCAGATCGCTGCCGTCGGCGCGGATCTCGTACAGGTGATAATGCTCCGCACCCCCGGGGCGATAGGAGAACACGATCTTTTCCGCGTCGTAATCCACAACCGGATCGCGGACGCCCCCGCGGGGATCATCCAGCAGCACGGTCATCCCGCCGGTCCGCAGGTTCAACCGGCACAGCCGTCCGCCATCGCCAAACGTCCGCCGCTGGTCATCGTCGGCAAAGTAGCTGAAGTTGGCGTACCAGTGCCCGTCTTTGCCCGGCTGGCGGACGGCGAACACGATCTCTTCGACGCCATGCTCGGTGGCCGCGGCGGCGATGGCTTCGCGGGCCGCACGCTCCCGCTCCCGACGCGCCTGGGCCGCTTGCCGGCGGCTGTCCGCCATCGCCGCGGCGGCTTCGCCCTCCGGGAATTCGACTTCCCAAATCGAAAACAGCTCCCATGACCCCGGTCGAAGGCACACGATCCGCAGATAGCGGCCTCGGCCCGAGAGCCCCGTGATGTGGTTCTTTCCGCCAGCATTGTCGGGTTGCCGGTGGATCGTCTGCCAGGTCTTGCGATCGGCCGAAACACGGATTTCGTATTCCTTGGCCAAGGCGCGCTCCCAATGGATCGTCAACTCGCCCACCGCCACGTCGCGGCCAAAGTCCACTTCGAGCCAGGCAGGCTTGTCACCCGCCGAGGCACTGGCCCAGCGCGTCTGCAGATCGCCGTCGAATGCCAGTTCCGCGGTGTATTGGGGCGAATGAATGGACGAGGCCGCGACCCCGGTCAATTCGTCGCCGCCCCGCGCGGCAGCCAGCCAGCCAGTGAGTAATGACAACGGGACCAAGGCATGCCAGATCGTGCAGCTTGGGGCGGAGCGGCGCGACATCGTATTGTCTCCGGGTGGGCGGAAGGGCAGAATGACTCGTCAAGTTCCCGCTTGCCGGCAGCAATCTTCAACATCCGCGTTGGGCGAGAAGGAATGATGAATTCCTCGTTCGCGCAATCGCCAGCGGCTACGGTCGATGCCCAGCGTAGACCACCACGCGGCAGGATGCAAGATCAGGCAGCAACGTTGGCCGCAATGGTAGAGGGCCGTCCGGCAGGACAACGTGGGGCGGCCTGGGGGGAGGGGCTCCGACGTACAGAATTCAATTTTGCCGGGCATTCACCACGCCACAGGGACACCGGATCACCCGGCAAAATTGAATTCTGTACGTCGGAGGCTTGGTTCGGGGGCGAGATTTTCAACCCGCGCGCCGCGTCAGCCGCTGATCGTCAAACTCGACTTCTGCGTCGCTGGCCCGATATCGGTATTGCATCAGGTAGGCGTCTTCGGGCGTGTCTTCGTAGAAATCGCGCAGCACCGAGATCGCTCGAAAACCGGTCTCGCGGAAAAATAGCTGGGCGGCGAGGTTGGTCTCGCGGATCTCCAGCAGGATCCGGTTGCGGCGCTGCGGCGAGAGCTTGCCAACCAGCTTTCGGATCATGCTGGCGGCGACGCCTCGGCGGCGGAACTCGGGGTGAACGGCGAAATTCAGAATGTGCAAACGGTTCTTGTGCAACTCGTAGATCATGAAGCCGACGACTCGCTCGTCGTGTTCGGCTACCATGCCGATACAGTTGCGTTGCCGCAAGCAGCGAATAAAGTCCTCTTCGGACCAGCTGAACTCGAAACTGCGGTCTTCGATCTCCAAAACTTCGGGCATGTCCCGCCGGATCATCCAGCGGATGTGAACACAAACTTCCTTGGTTGCGCTGGCCAGCATCATTTCGGGGCTCCTTCCTCGACCATCCTGAACGGCATCACCGGCTAAGGCGACGGTAACTCCCTTTGACTTGGGTCCTTGTCGGGCAGCTACCCGCAGGGGCGTACGATCAAATTATCAAAACTCGAATTTCTTGCCAAGACGAATGGCAAAAAAACGCGCGGGTCGCGGCGACAGAACCCCGCTGCTAGCAAGCCCGGGGGCATCCGCAGATTTCGCAGATTACGCAGACGGGAACGCTCGGCTCACGGGCACGGTACGCGGAATAGCCGCGCGGCGTTGGCGGAGGTCAAGCTGGCGAACGAAGCCAAGTCCATTCCGCGGACCTCTGCCAGGCGGGCGGCGGTGTGGACCAACCAGGCCGGCTCGTTGGGCTGACGACCTCGATTGGGCTCCGGCGCCAAGTACGGGCTGTCCGTCTCGATCAAGATGCGATCGCCGGGAATCGTGCGGGCGACGTCGCGCAATGCCTGCGATTTCTTGAACGTCACCATCCCGGCGAAACTGACGTGCAGCCCGATTTCCACGCACTGCCGCGCCGTTTCAGCGTCGCCCGTGAACGAATGCATCACGCCGCAAATCGGCCCCCGTTGCCGCGCTTCGCCCAGCATCTGCAGCACGTCTGCGGCGCAATCCCGCATGTGGATCACGACGGGCAAACCGCGGGCCTGGGCCAGTCGCAGGTGCCGGTCGAAATAGTCCTGCTGGACGGCAAACGGGGCGAAATCCCAATAACGATCCAATCCCGTCTCGCCCAAAGCCACCACCCGCGGCTCTTCCACCAGCGCAACGATCCGCTCCCAGTCGCCCGGGGCCACTTGACTGGTGTAATTGGGCTGAATGCCGACGGCAGCGAACAGCGAAGGAAACGCCTGCGCCAGCCGGACATTGGTCTCGCTCGAAGCCGCGGTGGTTCCCACGGTGACAATCGCCGTGACCCCCGCATCCCAAGCCCGCTGGATGACCTCCGCACGCGTGGCGTCGAATTGTTCATCGTCCAGATGGGCGTGGGTGTCACAAAACATCGGGGGCAGCCTGTACCAAGGCGTCTCGTCGCGGACGCTTCGGGTTACGAAGTGACTTCTTCCAACAATTGCAGGTGCGCCTTGGCTTCGCCTAACGATTCCAATACGCCCGCTTGCAGGGCCGGGTTCATCCGCAACAGATCGGCACACTCGGAGATCCGCCGGATCAGTTGCCGCTCGTATTCCAGGATTCGCACCAGCAGGTAGTCCAGCGCCAGATCGTGCAACGCGGTGTACCGCAGCGGGAATTCGCCGTAGCCGGGGACCCCATCCGCCGCCAGAATCATCGCCCCGAACCGGTCCGCCGTCGCCTGGTGGTCCGCGGCGATCGATTGCACCGCCTCCCACGCCGACTCGCGGCCCGGATTGATCCACGGCGGCGCTTGACTGACGTACATCGGCAGCGACCGGAGATGCAGCACCAGCAAGCGGTTGAGGACGGCGTTGGTATCCAGCAAGGTCATAGCGTTCATCATCCCAGCAGTTGCTGCGCCGCACGCAAGGCGTACTGATTGAGAAATTCCCAGGCAAAGAACAGAATCACAGTCGGCAAGGTCAATGCCACGACGAAAAAGCCGGGCAGCGAAACCAGCGGCAGCGGCACCGGGCCACGCGTCGGCGAGTCGGGATCCAGTGTCATCACCTTGACAACCCGCAGATAGTAAACCAGGCTGAGCGCGGTGTTCGCACCGCCCACCAGGAACAACAGCAGCAAGTACCCCTGCCCCGTCACCTGATAGCCTTCGACCAACGAGGCAAAGATGGCAAACTTGCCGACGAAACCAGCCAGCGGGGGAATTCCCAGCAAGCTGAACAGCATCAGCGACAAGCAGACCACCACGCCGGGACAGTGACGACGCAGTCCGGCATAGTCGGCGATCAGCTCGCTGTGCATGACGTTCCGCAGGAATGCCACCACGCTGAACGCTCCTAAGTTCATGAACAGGTAGACGGCAAGGTACACGCCCAATCCAGCGACCGCTTTTTCCGCCAAAGCGGGATTCTCCGCCGCCAAGGCCATCACCGCCGGGATCGCCATCATCATATATCCGGCATGCGCGATGGTCGAATACGCCAGCAGCCGTTTGATGTTCGTCTGGCCATAGGCCGCCAGATTTCCCAAGGTGCAAGTCAGCATGGCCAGCAGCGCCACCAGCTTGCCGAGCAGTCCCTGAAACGGCGTCATGCCCCCACGTGGCCCCGTCTCTCCGAGACGGGAATCGAGTTTCGGAGAAACTCGCCCACGTGGACCGGTCTCTCCGAGATCGGAATCGAGTTTCGGAGAAACTCGGCCACGTGGCCCCGTCTCTCCGAGACGGGATTCGAGTTTCGGAGAAACTCGCCCACGTGGACCGGTCTCTCCGAGATCGGAATCGAGTCTCGGAGAGACTCGACCACGTGAATCGGAATTCACGCTCGGCCCCGCAACGAGCAGTGTCCTGGTTTCGCCACCACCGGCAGATAGACCGGGTGGTACGACCACGCCGATCCCGATGACAACTCGAACCAGCAATCCCAACGCAGCGGTCTTGGACGCGACGCTCAAGAACGCATTGACTTCCGCCGTCGCCCCCTCGAACGCGTCGGGGCACCAGAAATGAAACGGCACCGCCGCCAGCTTGAACGCCAGTCCGACCATGATCATCAAGACGCCCAAGGTCAGAACCATGGCTTCGTCGCCCGGCAAGTCCGGCAGACGTTCGGCCAGGACGCGGGCGATCGTCGGCAGATGCGCCGAATTGACCAACCCGGCAACCAGGCTGATGCCGTACAGCATCACGCCCGACGTGGCCGCTCCGTACACGGCATATTTGAGCGCCGCTTCGCTGGCCCGAGCCCGCTGTTTCATCAGGGCCACCAAGGCGTAAGACGGCACGCTGGCCATCTCGACGGCCAAGAACACCATCAGCAGGTGATTGGCCGAGATCATCAGGCACATGCCCAATGTGGCGCCCAGCACCAGCGTGTAGACGTCCGGGGCTTCTTCGTGATTCAGGATGCCCGTCAGTTTGGTGAGCACGACCACCAGGACGACGGACAGCAACAACAGGCTGCGCATGTAGATCGAAAACGAATCGTACACCAGCAGGCCCGTAAAGCACTCCATCCGCTGAGCCACGGCCGGAGCATGGACGGCTGCCAGGAACAAGGCCAGAACGGAACCGGCCAACACGGGCCAGAAGACGTCGATCCGTTGGCCCCAAGAGAATACACGCACCAGCAGAATCAGCACGATCGTGGCGCACAACAGGATCTCCGGCAGAAACACGCCGACACTGGACGTGGGCGAAAAGGCCCACCATCCGCCGGCCACGTCGCCGCGGGTATCCAAAATCAGTTGACTGACGATTTCGTGGAGATTCACGGTGCCTGAACCCTTGCTATGTCGAAGCTGCCCTGCGTCTGCGTCTGCGCCTCGTCCGCGCCGCCCCGCGGCCCAGCTTCCTTGACCACCTTGGTCCACTGCGCCAAATCGCTCACCTGCCGGCTGACGGTCTTGTCCATGTACCGCAACAAAAACGTGTGGGGAAACACGCCCAACAGAATCGCCAAGGCGAACAACACGCCGGCGATGGCGTTCTCGCGCCGCGTGGTGGGCGTCAACGCTTCGCCATGAGGCCCTTTGTATTCCGCGCCCAGATACACCCGTTGCACGGTCCACAGGATGTAAGCGGCGGTCAAGATCACCACGGACGCCGAAATCACCGCCAGCACGTAACTGTAATTCCAGACGGACAAGACGACCAATACCTCGCCGATGAACCCGCACAAGCCGGGCAGGCCCAAGCCCGCAAAGAAAATACCGATCGACAGCGCGGTATACACGGGCATCCGGCCGAACAACCCGCCAAAGGCGTCCAAGTCGCGATGATGGACTCGATCGTAGATCACGCCCACCAGGAAAAACATGCCGGCCGAACTGATGCCGTGAGCGATCATCTGGAACATCGCCCCCTGGACGCCCATGTTCCAATAGTCCGGGTTGAACGCCGTGCCGCCCGTGGCGGACCAAACGCCCAACCCCAACACGACATAACCCATGTGGCTGACCGAACTGTAGGCCACCAACCGCTTGAAGTCCTTCTGGGCCAGCGCCGCAAACGCCCCGTACACCATGCTGACCACGCCCAGCAGGCAGACGAAGTACGCCAAATCGTAACCGCCGTGCGGACAGATCGGATAGCAGATGCGGATGATCCCGTAACCGCCCATCTTCAACAGCACGCCCGCCAGGATCATCGAGATCGGCGTCGGCGCCTCGACGTGCGCATCCGGCAGCCAGGTGTGCAGCGGTACCACAGGCACTTTGATGATGAAGCCGATGAACAACAGCAGGAACGACCACCACTGCAGGTTCTCGCCAAACTGCTCGGTCTGCTGGCCGATCTGGGCCAGGGCCAGCAGATTGAACGTGTGCAAGGGCGGAACCGCATGGCCAGCCATGCGCTCGGCCATGCCGGCGTGGGCCTGGGCAAGCACCGCCTGGTTCAAACCGCATTGGTCAAGGTGCGGCCGCAAGGCGGGATCGGTCAAGTCGCCGGCAAAATACAGCATCAGGATCGCGACCAGCATCAGCACGCTGCCGACCAGCGTGTACAGGAAAAACTTGATCGCCGCGTACTCGCGCCGCGGGCCGCCCCAGACGCCGATCAGGAAGTACATGGGCAACAGTACGACTTCCCAGAACACGTAGAACAGGAAGAAATCCAGGGCCAGAAAGACTCCCAACATGCCCGTTTCCAACAGCAGGAACAGGACGCAGTACGCCTTGACGTGCCTGGTCACCGACCAACTAGCGCCCGCCGCCAACAGGCAGATCAGCGAGGTCAGCATGACCAGCGGCATGCTGATCCCGTCGGCCCCCATGAAATACTCGATCCCGAACGAAGGGATCCAAGGCACGTTAAAGACGTACTGCATGTGCGCCGCCGCTTTGCCCTGGTAGTCGAACGCGCCGCCCAGCGGCGTGAGGAACGCCAGTACGGACATGACGAGGACGCCAACCGTGGTCCCCAAGGTGATGTACCGTACGACTTCCTCTTTTTCCTTGGGGACGCACAGCACCAGCACGGCGCCCAGCACCGGGAGGAACACGATCGCACTCAGCATCACAAGGCAGGTAGTCACCATCGTTCGTCGATCTTTCGCGAAAAAGGGACAGTCCCCTTTTGTGCAAAGCACCCACCGGGCCGTTCCGGCAACAGGGGACGCTCCCCTGTTTGCAAAACTAACCCGCCCAATAAAACCCTCGGAAGAAACTGATCACAACAAAGATCGCCAGCGCCCCGGCGCCGACGAACAGGATGTACTGCCGCAAGCGGCCCGTCTGCAGGCCGTGCAGCCGAACGCCCAGGCGGTACACACCCGCGGCCAACGCGTTGACCGACCCGTCGACGATCCCGCGATCGGCCAGCCGCTCCCAGACCATCGCCAGGCCGCGCGTCAACCGCGCGGAGCCGTCGATCAGGCCGTCGATCAAGTGGCGGTCGACGGCCGTCGCCAGCCAGGCCACGGCGTGCATCGGACGGACGAACAGGTAGCCGTACAACTCGTCAAACCACCACTTGTTCAACAGGAACCGGTGAATGACGGCAAACTGGCGGCGCACCTCCGCCGCCTGGATGTAGCCCAGGCAGTAGATCACCGTGGCCAGCGCGATCCCCGCCCAAGCGGTGAGGGTCGCCAGCCAGGTCACCGGGACCACAATCGCCTCGTGCTGCGCCGGCTCGTGCGCGAAATGCTCGTTCGGCCACGTCATCCCCACGGTCGGCGAGGCCGTATCGGCCAGCGTTCCCAGCGGCCGCGACTGCTCCAGCAAATTGACCACGCTCAAGCGGCTCAAGGGCCCGAACACGCCGGGCGGCTGCCAAGCCACCGCGGTGGCGAATACGGCCAGGACCACCAGCGGAACCGTCATCACCCGCGGCGATTCGTGAGCATGCTCGTAACGATGCGCATCCCGCGGCTTGCCGGCAAACGTCATGTACCACATGCGGAACATGTAAAACGCCGTGATCATGGCGCCCCCGGCGGCGGTGTAAAACAACAGGCTGGCCACCAGGTTGCCGTTGTCCTCGTGCAGCATGAACGAGTAAGCCTGTTCCAGGATGCGGTCCTTGGAATAGTAACCGCTGAACCCGATCACAAACGGCACGCTGATCCCGGCAATCGCCAGGCAGCCAATCAACATCGTATAGGCCGTAATCGGCATCTTCTTTCTCAGCCCGCCCATCTCCCGCATGTCGTTGGTGTGTACGGCGTGAATGACCGAGCCGGAGCCTAAGAACAGCAGGCTCTTGAAGAAGGCGTGCGTGATCAAATGCAGCAGGCCCGCGACCCAGCCGCCCACGCCCAAGGCCAGCATCATATAGCCCAGCTGGCTGACCGTCGAATACGCCAGCACGCGTTTGATGTCGGTGGCGGTAATGGCGATCGTGGCGGCCATGAACAGCGTGATGCCGCCGATGACCGCGATCAGCAGCAGCACTTCCGGCGTGAACACGGGAAAGAAACGCCCGACCAGATACACGCCGGCGGCGACCATCGTCGCCGAATGCACCAGCGCGGATACCGGCGTCGGGCCTTCCATCGCGTCCGGCAACCAGACGTGCAGGGGGAACTGGGCACTCTTGCCCACGCACCCGCAGAAGATGCCGATCCCGGCCACCACCAACAGCCCGTATCCGTAACGCGGCCCCCTGCCATCCGGGCCGCCGCTGCGCCAGGTCTCGATGCGCGCGGCGATGGCCTGCTCGATCTCGTCCGCCTCCGCTTCCGGGCCCAGTTCGCGCACGACCCGAGCCACCTCGTCGCGGGCGGACAACCGCACCAGGCCATCCGGCGTCCGGAGCGAATCGTGCGGCCCCGAGCGAACCAGGCTGAAGATCCCCTGCTCGACGTGCTGGACGCCGTCGGCGTCCACCCGCGCCAAGTCGCCAAACGCGAACGTGCCCAGTCCGCCCCACAGGGCCATCAGGCCGATGAGCATGCCAAAGTCGCCCACGCGGTTGACGATGAACGCCTTGTTCGCCGCCTGACACGCGCTCGGCCGCTCGATGTAGAACCCGATCAAAAAGTACGAACAGATGCCTACCAATTCCCAGAACACAAACACCATCGCGATGTTGCCGGCCAGCACCAGTCCCAACATGCTGAAGCAGAACAGCGACAGGTACTGAAAGAACCGCACGTAACGTCCCCGCCGCCGCAAAGGCAGCCCGTTCCGTAGCGTGACTTCGTGATCCGTCACCTCGTGCTGTTCATCATGCATGTAGCCCATCGAGTAGAAGTGGATGCACGTGGCGATCAGCGTGACCAGGCAGAACATGCAGATGGTCAGCGAGTCGATGTAGTACCCGATGGACAAACGCAGCTGGCCGAAGATGCCGAGCAAATAGTACTCGCCGGCGTAATACAGCGGCTGCCCGTGGGCGTGGGAGGAAACCTCGTGTGCCTGATCGTCCGCATGATCCGTCGCCGTCGCCGAGCCGTGTGCGGAGTGTGCGTCGGCCGCCGCGTGATGCGACGCGTCTTCGGGAAAGTGATTCCCCAGCCAGAGAAACAAGGCCACGAAGGACAGCACCCCGGCGGCGGCGATCGCACCGGTGGCGATGTACGCACCATCTCCGAACGCTTTGCCGAGCCGCGGCCCGACCAGCAGCAGGAAAAAGAAGGACGCCAGCGGCAACAACGTCGCCAGCCCCAACAGCCATGGCAGCGCAGAGGATTCCATCAGCCCTTCAAGTCGTCGGCTTGATCGACGTCAATCGTTGTATGGTTAATGTAAAAATTCAACGCGATCGCCAGCGCCACCGCCGCTTCGGCTGCGGCCAGTACGATCACAAACAAGGCCATCACTTGGCCGTCGAGTCCCAGGGATTGCGGCCGCAGAAAATCGCTGCCAAAGGCCACCAGATTGATGTTCGCTCCGTTGAGCACCAGTTCCGCGCCCATCAGCACGCCCAACGCGTTCCGCTTGGTCGTCATGCAGACGATGCCGGCGACAAACAGTACCGCCCCCACCGCCAGATAATGAGCCACCGTGATTGGCGCGAACAAGGATGTCATCGTTCTCTTCCAGGCTATTGTGCCGG
>Ga0351965_1171_pt1 | contig 14886 bp, 10 predicted proteins | sample TotcelT113001K13_FD_206839 | JGI IMG/M metagenome (GOLD analysis project Ga0351965, IMG submission 206839) | Enriched cells from coal bed in the Powder River Basin, Montana, United States - Total cells T11 rep3 HSBNCT.T11.300.1.K13 ... | reverse complement strand
GAATTTGTCGCCTGGACGTAATAGGTGTATTCAACGCCTTCCACCACGGTAACATCGTTGTATTCCGTTCCAACGGTATTATTGACAATCCCCCCCCGAAGATCCGTTATAACGATAAACGTTATAGCTTGCGGCGCCGTCCACGGAGGCCCAGCCAACCAGCACCTTGTTGGTGTACTCGCCATCGCTCGCGAACAGCCCGCTCGGCGCGGCCAGCCTCCGGTACCCGCCATCATAAGCGCTGTTCGTGCCAACATACCCGTAAGAATTGACGCTTTGCACCCAGTAATAGTACCTCACACCGGGCGAGGCAGTTGAATCTTCATAGTTGGTTGTCGTCAGCCCGGACACTATAATACTGGCATAACCCGGGTCGAAAGTAGTGTGCCTGAGAACATTATACGTGACAGTGCCTCCAACCGGCGAAAGCATCGGCATCCAATTAACCGCGACCCTGTCGGTATAATCACCCTTGGTCGCCGTAACAGACGAAGGCGCGTCGGCCGCTGAAACCAATGCTGATTATCATGATCGTCGCCATTCCGATGTACGTCTGCGCGACGGCTTCTGTTCCGGTGGCGGCCGCGCTCATGCTGAACGGCATTACCCCGGGGGCGGCTTTTGTTTTTCTCATGGCCGGGCCGGCCACGAATGCCGCCGCCATCGCGGCCGTGTGGAAGGCTCTGGGCGGGAAAGTTGCGCTGCTCTACCTTATTTTAGTGGCGGTTCTTGCGTTGATCTTCGGATTCACGATTGATTATCTTTTTTCAGCCGTTAAAGCGTTTGGATCCACCCTGCACGCGGAACATTCCGGGATTCCGTTTCTTCTTAAGAGCATCAGCGCGGTAATTTTGTTCATCATGATTATCGCCGCCCGCGTCTCAAGCTTGTGGACAAGGAAATAGAAATGGATAACAAACGCGAAATCGAGTTGAAATCCTCCGCCGTAACTCTTTCCGACATGGAGATATTCGTGTTCCCCGACCTGATGTACGCCCTTTTGCTGGCAAACCTGATGTCGCCGCGGATATGGGCGTGGCGGCATGACAAGTGGTTTGACGGCATCGAAAAAATGAAACCGTACCGTCGGATATTGCGCTTGAAGCAGTACATCATGGATCATTACGCGTTCAACCTTGACCTTGACACCTGGGGCCTGACCACCAAGGAACGTGAAATTGACCGATTTAAGGATTTTTTTGACACGGAAACACTGCGCCAGTCCAACGCCCTTTTCGGCTACGAAGGCGATAAATACTATTTTGATATTGATATCAGGAAACACTTCGGCCTGGATAAATACAACACCAGCGTGATTCCCTACTGGAAGACAGAAACCGTGGAAGCCATGGACGCGTTCCAGTTCAAGCCCGATTACCGGACCGGGGCCGGTGAATGTGTTTCGCTCGCCGCCCTCTACGCCGCGGCGCTCTTCATCATCGCCCGCGTCCCGCTTTCATCCATTTACATGATGGCCACCCCGCTTCATTCCCAGAACTTCGTGGACATTGATGAAGGCATCCTGACCAATAACCGCCGGCTGGTCACAAAACAGATGTGGTTCAACGGGACCGCCCTCTCGGCCCAGGCGCGGCGCGCGCTGGAAAACGAACGGGTAACCGTGGTCTCTCATGAAACCGGCTGGATCCATATAATCTTCAAGGAGTCGACCATCGATGCCGGAATATACAATAATTTTACCGCCAGGCTGAATTCTTTCCTGAACATCTCCCTTACCCCCGAGATCCTGGGCAATTTCGTCCGCCACCGCCACGACCTGCAAAAATGCTTCCTTGTCCGCCATAAAATCCGCGGGATTGATCATTACATAAACACCGAGCGTGTCTTCGCCTACGAAGAGGACAGCTCTTTCCGTCTGACCGACGGCACCCGCGAAAAACTCCTGGCGGAAATAGACAGCGACGAGTTCCAACCCCCGCCCCTGGCCGGCGGTATCGTCCTCAACGACCTTGAAGCATTTCTTCAAAACCGGAAAATTGACCTGGCCAATCCGAAGGATGTCGCGCTTCTGACTGAAAAATTCGCCTGCAGCTGCCTCAACGCAAAAACGGCCATGGAACAATTGATAAAATTCTGCAGGGTTGTTCCCGCCCTTCCGGACGGATCTTCAAAAAATATTGACCCGCGGCCCGGAAGCACTTTCGGCATCAGGCCGGATATGGACAGGAACGAGTTATTTGAGCGTATTGCGCAGTTCCGCGGCCGGCGCCGCGAGGCCAACCTTGCATTTTACGCATACCGTGACATGAACCTCGTGGAGGCGGAGCCTTTCCTGCTGGCGGCAATGGAGCGCTCGCCTGTTTCCATTGCCGGCTCCCTGAAACTCAAGGATGATGAAATAATCGCGGCAATTGAAAAAATTCCCGATAAGTCAATTTACGACGGTGATGCCCGATTGGCCCAGCCGGATGAGGTCTGGAACTACGGCCGCGGTGACGGCCTGGAAAAAGCTCTCCTGCTTGCAAATATCCTGCACCAGCGCCGGCCAACGGAAAAAATCGCCATAGATATCACAACCGATCAAGCGCGCCTGCAGGCCGGTGGAAGACAATTTGTATTCCCGACCTTGAAAAAAGTCCGCCCGCAAACATGGAACCTGTCCGATCCTGCCGCGGAGAACAGACTTCAATAAGCCTACCGGCATTGCCATCCGGAAAGAAACCGTCAAAATCGCGCGGTTTGTGTGTGACACAGGCAAAACATTCAGTTTAGGCACACTTTATAAAGTGTACCCATATCATAGCGTAGAACGTTTAAGCATGCCTGGCAAGATGCAGAAGAAAACGCGCGAAATCGTGGCGTGGCACAGAACGGATGTAGCGCCTGTCATCGGCGCTTTTAAGAAAGCCGCGGACAACGAGCTTGCGTAAATGGCGGCCAAGCGCGCGGGGCGGGATATTCGTCTTAAAAACAATATCTTCAAATCGCATCGGATTTTTAGACAATATTTTGACGATGGAAATGCGGCGCGGATGAGTAAAAGCCGTGGAATATCGAAAGATATTTTCGCCCGGTTTTCGATCATTGGCAAAAGTTTTCCGAATTACCTGAAGTAAAGGGGCGCTATACGGAATCGACCGGTTGGCGCAGGGGCTGTAGTAAACCGACGAACCGAATCTGCGGGCAAGAAGCAACCCGCGGGCATTCAAGACCCGCAGGGATTGGCTGGCCAGGGACAAAGATATGCCCAATCGTCGCGCAATCTCAGAGACCCGCTGTTCCGGCCGCGCGCATATTTCCCGTAAAATTCGGAGCCTGGTTTTATTGGCCAGCCCCCTGCATGTCCGCCAGAGAGTCGGACGCAAAATATTTGATTTTACAAGAGACATGGGCACACTTTATAAAGTGTGCCCATAAAAGTCAAACGAAGAAATCCCTGTCTTCCCAGTGCCAGCACGCTGAACAGGATTAATTTACGGGCTCAAACGTGAAATACCGTTTTTCTGTACCGTCGGTTATGATTAATTTTTTGTCTGCTCCCGCAGAAAGCGGTGGATTTCGCACATATCACTCATTTATTCCTGGTCCGCAACAATGGGACTTGACAAAATACGACTAATATTGGATGGTAAAACCATAACAAGGATGAAACCATGACAGAAATTATTTTTGAAATTCAAGAGGATGTTATTAACGGCGGGCTTGTGGCGAACGCGCTTGGAGTGGGCATTCATACGGAAGGCGACACTCTGGATGAATTAAAATCCAACATCCGGGATGCCCTGGAATGCCATTTTGACAAGGCGGAAATGCCGCATGTTGTGCGTCTCCATTTTGTCCGTGATGAGGTCATGGCCGTATGAGGATTCCACGTGACACCTCTGCGCCGGACTTGATCAAGGCTCTGCGCTGTCTGGGATACGCCGTCACCCGCCAAACCGGCTCGCATATTCGCGTAACTACGACATAAAACGGCCAGCACCATGAAACAATCCCCAATCATGCGCCTATCAAAGTGGGCACACTGAACGGCATCCTGAAAAGCGTTGCAGAACATCACCGGATAAGTATTGAGCAATTACTGCAAACGATTGAACTCTAACGCTGAAACCCGACGCCGGTTCGGAACAACCGTGATCCCTGAACCGTAAACCTGATAACTGAAAATTTAAACATGTACCAGCAATCTGCATCATCGGCCAATTTCCCGGATATGGAACGCCTGGTCCTGAAGGACTGGACCGGGAAGGATATTTTCGGGAAATCACTGCGGCTTTCCCGAAATGAGATGGTTTTTTACGACGGCCCACCATTCCCGACCGGGGCGCCGCACTTCGGCACCATATTCGTCTCCATTATCAAGGATGCCCTCGCCAGGTTTTTCACGATGAAGGGCTATACCGTGCCCCGCCGCTGGGGCTGGGATTGCCACGGCCTGCCGATTGAAAACGCGGTTGAAAAAAAACTCGGCATAAAGGACAAGACCGAAATTGAAAAAACACTCGGCGTGGCCAAATTCAACGAGGCCTGCCGCGACCTTGTCTCCCACTGCAACACCGCCTGGGAGGAATATATTCGGAAAATCGGGCGCTGGGTTGATTACAAAAATGCCTACCGCACCCTTGACTCAAAATACATGGAATCCGTCCTCTGGGTATTCAAGCAATGCTACGACAAAGGCTTAATTTACAAGGACTACCGCGTAACGCCCTATTGCTATCACTGTGAAACTTGCCTTTCCATCTCAGATATCCGCGAATCGGATTCAACCCGGCCCCGGCAGGACCCGGAAGTGATCGTCACTTTCAAAGCAATTGACGATATAGCCGCCCTTTCAGCCGCAGCGCACGGCAAGCCGGTCTATTACCTGGCCTGGACCACTACTCCCTGGACCCTTATTTCAAACCTGGTCCTGGCGGTCGGAAAAGATTTCCGCTATGCCGCCTTTGAACACGGGGACAAAGTATTAATCATGGCCAGGGACTTACTGCCGCGCTGGAAGGAAATCTTCGGCCCGAACCCGAAAATCATCGCGGAAATGGATGGACGCGAGCTGGTCGGTAAAAAATACACCCCCATTTTCCATCACTACCGCGACTTGTCCAAAGAAGGATACTTCCGGATCCTCGCCGCAGACTTTGTCACGCTGGAGGATGGCGTTGGCATCGTGCACTGCGCGCCGGCCTTCGGCGAGGACGATTACTGGCTCTGCAAGCGTAATGGGCTCGGTGTCAGGAACCCGGTTGATTCCAAGGGCTGCTTCGGCCCTGAAATCCGAGAATTCGCCGGGCGCAACGTGCATGACTGCAACAAGGATATTATCCGCTGGCTGAAAGAAAATCATTTCCTGGTAGCCCATAAAACGACCGAGCACAATTACCCCCATTGCTGGCGCTGCCGCACGCCGCTCATCTACCGCTCCATGGACGCCTGGTATTTCGCGGTTGAAAAAATCAAGGACCGGCTTATCAAAAATAACGAGGAAATAAACTGGGCGCCGGAACATGTCAAGCACGGCAGGTTCGGCAAGTGGCTGGAAGGGGCGCGGGACTGGAACATATCGCGCTCAAGATACTGGGGCACGCCAATCCCGGTCTGGGAATGCCCAACTCCCGGTTGTGCCGAAAAAGTGGTCCTCGGCTCGCTGGAGGAAATCAACAGATATTCCGCGAAACCCATCGCTGACCTGCACAAGGAATTTCTTGATGAAGTTAAAATTCCATGCCCTAAATGTTCGCAAGCCATGCGCCGCGTCCCGGAAGTCCTGGACTGCTGGTTTGATTCGGGCTCAATGCCGTTCGGCCAGTGCCACTATCCGTTCGAGAACAAGGACTGGTTTGAAAGCCATTTTCCGGCTGATTTTATCGTGGAATACCCGGGCCAGATTCGGGGCTGGTTTTATTACCTGCACGTCCTGGCCACGGCCCTCCTCGACCGCGCGGCCTTCAAAAACTGCCTCGTGCACGGGACGCTGCTCTCGGAAGAAGGCCATAAAATATCAAAGTCAAAAAAGAATTTTACCGACCCGATGGAGCTGATAAAAAAATACGGCGCGGATTCCATGCGCCTTTACCTGCTCAACTCGCCCGCGATTGTCATGGAAGACATGAACTTCAAGGACAGTGGCGTTCATGACCAGATCAAGCAGGTCCTGTTGCCGCTCTGGAACGCGTATTCGTTTTTTGCCACTTACGCCAACATTGACGGTTACGAGGGAAATCCGGGCCAAACGCCTGAGTTTTCCGATCATTCCCATCCAATTGACAAATGGATACTGGCCGTTCTATACAAGGCCGAAAAGAAGGTTGAGAACGCGTTCAGCACGTTTTACCTTAATCAAAGTGTCGGTCCCCTCGTTGAATTTATCGATGAACTGACCAACTGGTATATCCGCCAGTCGCGCGAGCGTTTCTGGGGCAACGGCCTGACCGATGAAAAAAAACGCGCCTATGACACGCTTTATTACGCCCTTATATCCCTTTTGAAGATGCTCGCCCCCTCGGCACCGTTCATTTCAGATTGCCTGTATAAAATGCTCACGGGGGATGAATCGGTTCACCTGGCCAAATGGCCGGATATACCTGAAAAATTCCGCAATGACGCCCTCATCGGGGAAACAGCCGTAATCCGCAATATCGTTTCCCTCGGCCTTGCCTTGCGCCAGAAAGCGGGCATCAAAGTCCGCCAGCCCCTGCCCGCCCTGAAAATCGTACTGCCTTCCGGCGTCGCGCGCGAAATCGTGAAGCGACAGATGGAGATGATCAGGAACGAGCTGAACGTCAAGGCAGTTGAATTCATCGAGGATCCAGCCGCGATCGCCACGATCCGGGTCGTCCCCAACCCGCGGGTCATCGGCCCAAAGTTCGGGAAGGAAGTCCAGAAAATAATCGCGGCCGCCAAGGCCGGCAAGGCCCGCGAGGCGGGCGACAAGGTCATCATCAATGAAGGCCGGCAGGAATGGACGCTTGAACGCAATGACGTTGAAATTTCCTACATCGGCAAAGGCGGCGACGCCCTCTGCGAAAACGGGATCCTGGCCCTGCTGGATGAGTCCGTAACGGCCGAACTGAAGGAAGAAGGAGTCGCCAACGAACTCAACCGCGCCGTACAGCTCATGCGCAAGGAAGCCGGCTACGCCGTCAGCGACCGCATCCGGATTGAAATTGAAGGCGCCCTGGCCGAAAGCTGGAAAAAGCATATCGCCGACTGCGCCATAGCCGAACAGACCAGTATTGCCATGGAAAAGGCGGATTTGAACAAGGAGCTTGAAGTCGAAGGCCGCAAGTTCAGGATCGCCGTCAAAAAGAGCTGATAAATCTGGGTTTTGATCGGTTAAAACAACCGGAAGGCAGATATCGCGCTGAATAATTCCGCCTCATTATCTGGCATCAACCGCATGGATGATGACCGGCCGCCAGATGCCGGCATTGCCCTTTGATTTTTGCACCCGGATGGCCAGCAGGTTTTTCGCCCCGCAGTTCAACAGTTCCGGGGGAATTTCCGCGGCAAATGGTTTATCCCAGAACTGATCAATCGGCGCCCCCTCGGATTTCTCGGAATGTTCCTTTACAAGCGTCCCGTTCACATAAATCCATGCCTGCCCATCTATGCTTCCGAAGAGCAATTTGACTGATTTTCCCTTCCACTCCGCCGGAATGGTGAAACTTGTTCGGTACCATCCGCAGCCAAGGTATGTACCCGTTTCTGTCTCGGCCCAGAAGGAGGGCACACTGATAGGCGTCCAGTTGGAATCATTAAATCCAGCCTTGTACCATTCTTCACTCACGCCCCTGTCGGCCGGGTCAAGTCCAAACATCCACGGGCCTAATGACGAGGGTAATTGATGCGGGAGTTTTTTCCATTCGGCCGGTATATCAAAGGTTGACCGGTATAATTGTTCCCTGGTTTCCTGGACAGGGTTTTTTGACGTATTGGAAACAACGTTTGAGCACCCGGCGTCAAATATTATCTCTCCAAATGCGTTTCTCTCTGTAAAAATTTTGGCGCCGGATCCCGGGGACCAGATTGAAAGTTCGGTTTTGTCCGGGCCGGCCACGTGAATGCGGCCCGCGTTGCCGCACCACATGGAACCTGCAGATGGCTCTTCAACGCCCAGGGATTTATAAGGAATCTTCAAAAACGCCAGCCAGCGGTTTTTACCCGCCTCAATCCTGGTCTCATACGACCAGGGCGCATTCCAGATCGGGTCATCGTTCATGTAGCGCGGGTCGACCGGATCGACGATAAAGCCGTTGGCGGCGGAATATTTGGGCTCGGACAGGGGACCGACTATAAAATGGTAGAATTTTTCGCGCCGGCCGAACGGGTCTATGGCGATATCAAGCGATTCCTGTTTGGACCTGTCATCCTCCCTGCCGGCCAGCGGCTGGAAAGCGCCCGCGTTGCCTGGCAATTCGCTTTCAACGAGCAGGTAAAAATGATCCTTGTCATAGAGCGCCCGCAGCGATGTCTTTCTGGCCGGCATGTTTCCCGCCCCGGGCATGGCGCCGAGCGTTTCCGGCGCCGCCAGGTTCCATCCAGGCGCATCCAGGGTCACCGGGCCATCGGCCGGCCTGGCCGCCAGGCGTTTGGCGCCCGGCAGGGGCGCGTTGCGCAAAGCTTTTGTGTCCCAGCCAAACACGGTGTCCTTGTAGCCGCCATAACCCATGGCAGTTAAATCGAGCCAGCCCTTCGGCAGCGCGCCGAGGGAAGGCATTTCCGGCCAGTCCGGGATCAGCTCTTTTTTGGCCTTGCCGCTGGATGCGACCCGGGCGCGGAAATCATCGAGCGCGTCCAGCAGCCGCGCTCTGGAATCGGCATCGGGCTTTGCCCGGAATGCATTGTAAAGGTACACTACCTGGGCAACGTTTTTGACATATTCAAACTCGAAGCGGACAAGCGCCACACGCCGCTTGACCTTGTCGGACCTGGTTTTCTTTTCAGCCTGCGAAAGGATGTTGTCCAGCGTCGAGAGCAAATCAGGCGTGTATATGCACCCCAGGTAATGGATCGGGTCGACAAGCACCTGGCGGCTTTTGCCTTCCAGGTCAACATACGTGGTTCCAGCCGAAAACAGCTCGAGGCGGTTGTAAAGCGTATTGAAAAATATCGTCATCCAGGGGGCGGCTTCGCAAAACGCCCCGGAATAAAACTCATTGACCAGGTCCAGGGCCCGGTTGGTTGAGGGATCATCCAGCATTCGCCCATAGACATAATATGAAGGCCCCTCAAGGCCCATGAGGCCGAATGACTGGTATCCGCCGTCCATGAAAAACCCCTGGAAGCGGTTGGTATAAAACATCAGCGCGAATGATTCCGCCTTGCGCGGTGTTATTTTCGGGGTAAACGCGGCCATTCCATACGGACCCCAGCTCGATGTAAAGGTCGTGTAACCGCCCGGCACTTCCAGCTTGTTCCACTCGGCCAGCAGCTCCGGCGATGCGCCAACTATCTGGATGACGGTGTTTTTGGGGAATTTTTTAAAGCTTTTCGGCGGATTCCTGGTCGGGCCGTAGGCTATGATCATAACCTTTTTGCCCGGACGTTCTTTTGCAATCCGCTCGGCTATCCTGCGATTGAATATCCAGATTTTTTCACCCCAGTCATCGCCGGTATTGTAAAGCTTCCGGCAGTTGTCGCACTGGCAGGCCTGGAACCCGTCCGGCTGGCCGAGGTCGGCCATGGCGTAGCCCCGGTCAAGCCAGTAAATGACTTCCCGGCCGATCAATTCCTCCACATCCGGGTTCGAGATGCAGTACTGTTCCATCCATTTATCGTCGGATCCCTTGATATTGCAGCAGCGGTTGCCGTTGATCAGGGCGAAATATTCCGGATGGGATTCGCGGTATTTTTCGGCCGGAATCGCATATGGCCGCATCCAGGTGTGGCATCCAAAGTGCATGCCCACCATCGGGAACATGTTGTTGGCAATATCATGCATGATGTCCCGGGTAACGCCGCAGGTGTTATAAATCATGGCCGGCGTTTTGGTGACGTTCAAGCCGGCGGGAACGGCGATGCGTTGCATTTTCAAAAATTCCACGCCGGTTTCGCCGGGTAACACAAAGCGGACGCCGGCGTATTGTTTCAGGAAGTCGGCGGCGCCCTTGACCGTACCCAGCCAGTAGGCCGGCGAATGAGGCCTGTTGGTTTCCGGCTTTATATTGTCAGGCTGGTCGAAACCGGCAATGACCAGGTTGCTGCCGATGGCCTTTTGAATGTAAGTCCAGCCCGCCAGGTTCGAAACGTCAATGCCGTTTTTGCGGGCAAAATCTGTATCGCCCAGGAAAATGCCCGGCCTGGCCAGATCCAGCTTGTCCTCGGGTACAACCTGGATGTCAAAACCGTTCGTTGCGAAAGCGGTCCTGGCCAACCGGGCAATCTGCTCAAGGCGCTTGCCGATTTCAGGGACATGGTTCGTGACCGGCAGGACGATCTGGTAATCCGTTTTGCCCTTGTCGGCCAGGACCAGGTCGGCAGCAGACCCGGACACATTACACAAAGACAACAATGCAACAATTAAACTTATTAATTTAATCTTCATAGCCCCATACGATAATATTTTTTTTTATCCCGGAATTCATCCTGTTTTTTTATTCACATCACGCCTTTTATCTCCATCAGTAAAACCTGAAAATTGTACCGCTAAAAATGACCTCGTATGCCCCGATATCCACTGTGCCGTAACGGATGCGCGCCCTCCCGTCAAGGTCAACCCCGTTGGTCATCCAAGCCTGTAGAAATCCTGTGTTGATACAGGGGGAGTCGGGGGTAAGGCGGAAATTTTTCCCTGCCCAGTCCGCGAACCGGGGGTTATTGGTGATATTACCGGTGTTGCCAGCGGCGTTAAGGTTGTTGGTGGAATAAACACAAATATTTGTGCACCAGATATTGGTGGTAGTTACATCACCCTCGCTGTATATATTCAAGTTGTTGTAATTGGAATAGATAACGGAATTACATACTCGTATGCCGGCGCCTTGATTATAAAAACGCAGAATTATTCCTGCCCCGACGGATCCATAGTTGCTGACAATGGTGCAACTTTCTATGTCCTGGACAGGAGCATAAAATGAACAAACGCCGCCGCCGCTTCCGGCAGCATTGTTGTAAATCAGGCAATTTTTTACCTTGCTAGCCGTGCTGCCAAGGTATAAGCCGCCTCCCCTTGTAGAGCCGATGTTATCTTTTATAATACATCTTTCAAATGTGGCAGGCGGCATACTGATGGAACAACCTCCGCCGTTCACCGCCGAATTGCTTTCCATCAGGCAGTCGGCTATAACAACAGCGCCGTATCCTTCACGATGGATACCTCCGCCGGAGGCGCCGGAGCCAACGGCACTGTTGCCTCTGAATACGCAGTTTGAAATAGTGAGACCGTATCCATTCATGTTCCAGTTATAAGAACCGAAACCGCCGCCCCGCGCCCCGGTGGTGTCCCTGAAAGACCCGCCATTCGTTCCCCATCCGACGGTGTTGTAGCTGATGACGCAGTTCTGCACCACCCCGGTCCACTTGCAGAGATTGTCGCCGTTAAACAGGATTCCGCCGCCCATATTCGTGGCCCAGCAATTTGATATCGTGAAACCGTCGAGCACAAAAAGACTTGTTGAGCTGAAGGTGTAAAACACGGCAAGGCCGCGATTAGTACCGGAGCCGTCAATGACGGTGTACGCCGGGACGCCGTTGGAACTGCGCAGGGTCATGGGCTTGTTGACGAAAACCACGTTGGTGCCGATATAATTCGTGGCGTTGGGCGGCACGGTGTAGCGCCCGGCGCCGACCCAGACCATGTCGTTCGTGGTGGCTGCGTTCACCGCGTCCTGGATATTACTGGCGGCCGTCGCCCAGGTTGTATAGGGAGAGGCAGGCGTCTGGCCATTCTGCGCCGCGTAATAGTCAGCCAATGCGCCGGGGACGAGTAAAATTCCAACAAGCATTGACCGTATGATTTTTGTTTTATGCCCCATTAATAGTTCTGATGACTTAACGGACCGGAACTGTACCTTTTCTCATCAAGGATAGGACAAGTAACGGCGTGGCGTAATATCATATTCTGCGGTCGAGGTGCGAATTCCTGCGGTAGACGGCGGGGGTGATACCGACCAGCGCCTTGAACATCCGGTTGAAAACGCCGAAGCTTTCAAAACCCACGCTTTCTGAAACCGCTGAAACCTTCATGACGGGATTTTCCGCAAGCTGCCGTTTGGCTTCGGCGATCCGCCGCTGGAGCAGGTAATGCTTAATGCCAAACTGGGTATTCCGCTTGAACATATGCGACAGGTGCCCCGGCGAATATCCGAACCGCGCGGCCAGCCCGGGAATATTCAACCGTTGCGCGAAGCTCGCATCTATATAGTCCACCATCTGCTGCACCAGCGGGTTAATAACGGGCAACGCGGTTTTCCTCTCGCCGGCTCGCTTCAGCATCCAGAAAAATTCTTTCATTTTGCAGCGAACAATATCCTTCCAGTGTTTTTCCCGGCGATTCAACTCGTCATTCATGGAATGAAACAGGAGCAACATGGCGGCAGCCTCTTTCTCCGTCAACAACGTCTGGCAGGGAACGGCGGAGAGCAAACGCGCCAGATTAAATTCGCGCAAAACGGAAGGCAAAAAGATCAGCTTCCATTTCTCGATTTTATGTTCCGGGGTGGTCATGTAATAATGCGGCTGGCCGGGCTTGATCATGAGCACGGTATTCGGGCGGAATGAAAATATATTGCCGACGATGTAATAAAACCCCTTGCCCTTCAGGACAAGCTGAAATTCCCACTCGCCGTGGCAGGCCAGCACCGACGGCGGCACGCTCCCGATATCACGGCGCGCCATGACCGGGAATTCAGGCAAATAAGGGAATTTTTTTTCATAAAACAATCTCATCTTTCGCTTGCGGGTCATATGGGCGCCTTTTTCAATCCGGACTCGCGGATGTCTTCCTGTAATCCAGTATATTCAGCTCAAGGTTTTCAGAACCGTTGAAAGAATTCTTCCTGATGTTAAACGCCAGGTCAAGCTCGCCTTCCGGAATTTCGCGGCCGGTCACGCTTTTGGCGTGATTAAAGGCAACAGCGGCAACGATTGCTTTGCCATCGGAAACATTAAACCGTAGGTGTTTCCCGGCCATCACGCGGGGAGGCGCGGTTATCCTGACGCCGCGCGCGGCGAAAACAGGTCTGGGGTTATCCTGTCCGAAAGGGGCCAGTTTTTCAAGAGCGTCGAATGTTTCTTTTGTAATTTCATCGAGCTGGATCCACGCGTTCAGCGTGATAACCGGGGCAAGGTTTTTGCCCTTCAGCTGCCGCTCAGCCGCCTTGTTGAAAAGGTCGCGAAACTCTTCGGTTTTATTATCATCTATGTCAAGCCCCGCCGCCAGCTCATGCCCGCCAAATCCGTTAAGCGCTTCCCGGCACTCATTCAGGCCATTGAGGATATTGTACCCGGCGACGCTGCGCCCCGATCCGCGCCCTTTCCCATGTTCGTCAAACCCGATCACGACGACCGGCCGGTTATACCTGGCCGCCAGGCGCGAAGCCACGATCCCGATCACGCCGACATGCCACGATCGCCGGCCGGCCACGATCCCGTAATGGATCTCGGGCTTGAAATAGCCGTCAATCTCCGCCATGGCTTCTTTTATTATCTGCTTTTCTATTGCCTGCCTTTCGCGGTTGGTCTTATCAAGCTTTTCGGCTATTAATCCGGCGCGGTTTTCATCATCGGTCATGAAAAGCTCCAGCGCCGTTTCCGCCGATTCAAGCCGCCCGGCGGCGTTCAGGCGCGGCGCGATGCAATAAGCGAGATGATAAGCGTCAAGTTTCCCGCTCAGTCCGGCTGCTTCCTTGAGCTTTTGCCAGACCGATTGTCCGGCCCTGTTCATCCGCGTCAAACCGTGGCGGACGAATATCCGGTTTTCATCAGTCAATGGAACCACATCGGCGACGGTGCCCGCCGCCACCAGGTCAAGGTATTCCTTCAAATCGAAATCAGCGCCGGGATTTTTTTCTTTTTTTCCCTGCTTGAGCAAGGCGTGGCAGAGCTTGAACGCCACCCCCACCCCGGCCAGCTTTTTCATTGCATCTGATTTACCGAGCTTCGGATTGATAACCGCCAGGGCACTGGGCAGATCTCCCTTCGGTTCATGGTGGTCGGTGATGATCAGGTCAATGCCTGATTTTTTCACATACTCGGCCGATTCAATCGCCGTTACGCCGCAATCAACGGTGATTATCAGGCTCGGCTTAACCGGCCGCAAAGAGCGTTCAATCGCCGTGACGGAAAACCCGTAGCCTTCCTCGAGCCGGTCCGGCAGACACGGGATGACGCTTCGTGCCCCAAGACGGAGAAGGATCTTGACAAGCAGGACGGTGCTGACTATGCCATCAACGTCATAATCGCCGAAAACTGTTATATTTTCACCGGCAGCGATAGCCTGCCATATCCGTTGGACCGCCGTATCCATCCGGGGAATAAGAAAAGGGTCGGATACATCCTTTAGTTTCGGCTCGAGGAATTTTAACGCCGCCCCCGGATCTGCAAAGTTATAACCGCTCAGGACCCTGGCCAGGAGGGGCGACAGGTTATGCTCAGCAACCAGGGAGCGCGCAAAATGCTCATCAGAATCCTTTGTCCGCCATATTTTGAAGACAGTCATCGCGCTCTTAAAATACTTGCCTGGATACCACACCCGCAACATAACAGCAGGAAAAATAAAAATCAATTTGATATCATAATAAAATAAAATGTTTTTTTGGTTGGCGGCCAGACGATTATAAATTAAACTAATTTGAAAGTTGTGATCGCATCAAAATGAAATTTATTCATTAAATATTTGTTTTGCATTCTGACTGCCGCGAAACAACACGAACGGCCTTTATAATAAAATCAGGGTGTTACATGGCAACAATGGATGAAATATTGAAG
>Ga0351965_1155_pt2 | contig 14932 bp, 8 predicted proteins | sample TotcelT113001K13_FD_206839 | JGI IMG/M metagenome (GOLD analysis project Ga0351965, IMG submission 206839) | Enriched cells from coal bed in the Powder River Basin, Montana, United States - Total cells T11 rep3 HSBNCT.T11.300.1.K13 ... | reverse complement strand
CCTGGCCGACGGGCGACTGGGCCAGATGATGGAGCCCATCATCCTCCACCAGGGCCCGCCTCCACCCGCGCCGGCAAAGCCCTGGGCCCTGACGGGCGCCAGCGGCCGCAGCCCGAACTGGATCAGATCGCTGCTGGTGAACGAAGGCGAGCTCGAAAAACACAACTACCGGCTTCAAAACTGCTACCGCCTCATATCGCGAAACGAAGTCCGCCACGAAAAAATCCACGCTGATAAATGCAACCTGCTCGTGGCCGCCTGGGGCACCTGCGCCCGGATCGCCAAGGGGGCCGTGTCGGCCGCGCGCGCGCGCGGCCTTAAAGCCGGCCTCTTCCGCCCGGTCACCCTCTGGCCCTTTCCCGCCCGGGAGCTCGCCGCCATAACCCGGAAAACCAAAAACGTCCTGGTGGTCGAAATGAACTGCGGCCAGATGCTGGAGGACGTCCAGATCGCGGTTGCCGGCGCGGCAAAAATATTTTTCAGCGGCTTCCCGGGCGGCCGGGTGCCGAGCGAAACTGATATTTTAAACGCCATCACCAGTACCGCAAGGAAACAGAAATTAAAGTGGTGAACACGGGATGAAGCACAAGCGCCAGGTTATTTACAGCAGGCCCGCCTCGCTCATCAAAACGCCCATGCATTATTGCGAGGGATGCGGCCACAGCCTGGTGCACAAGCTGCTTGCCGAGTGCATGGATGAACTGCGCATCCGCCAGCGGACAATCGGGATCGCCCCCGTCGGCTGCGCCGTCTTTGCCTACTATTACCTCAGATGCGACATATCCGAGGCCCCGCACGGCAGGACGCCTGCCGTAGCGACCGGCATAAAAAGATCACTGCCGGACCGCATCGTTTTCTCATACCAGGGCGACGGTGACCTGGCCGCGATCGGTATGGCCGAAACCATCCACGCCGCCAACCGGGGTGAAAACATTACCGTGGTTTTTGTGAACAACACCGTCTACGGCATGACCGGCGGCCAAATGGCGCCCACCACCCTCGTCGGGCAGAAAACACCCACCTGCCCGGGCGGCCGCAAGCCAGGTACGATGGGCGGCCCGATCCGCATCTGTGAATTATTGAACACGCTCGACCGCCCTTTTTATATTGAACGCGTCGCGCTTGACAGCGTCCAGGGCATCCTGCGGACAAAGAAGGCGCTCCTGACCGCTTTCAAGGCGCAGATGGAGGGAAAGGGCTACGGCTTCGTCGAGATACTTTCACCCTGCCCGACTTTTTTCCACCTTTCCTCGAAGGATTCCATGCAATTCGTCAAAAACGCGCTGAGCAGGCATTTCCCGGTCAGGATTTTCCGCAAGGAAGGAGTTATCATAAATGATTGAGCGCATTGTAATCGCCGGCACCGGCGGACAGGGCATCGTTACCGCCGGCAAGCTGCTGGCCCGGGCGGCCATCGACATTTACCCCTTCGTCACTTTCTTCCCGTCATACGGCGCGGAAGTCAGGGGCGGCACCTCCTATTGCCAGGTAATTTTCTCCACGAGCGAGATATCCTCGCCGCTGGCCGAAAAATTCGACACGGTCCTGGCCATGAACCAGCAGGCGGCCGAGCGTTATATTGAATTTATCGAGCAGAAAGGGCTGGCGATTGCCAACAGCACCCTGTGCCGGCTCGGCAACATAGACTGGAATTTCATCGGGATTCAGGCCACGAAAATTGCCGACCAGCTCGGCAACGTCAAGGCCGCCAACCTGGTCATGCTCGGCGCCATGCTGGCGCGCAAATCGGTCATCTCTCTCGCGAAAATGGAAGACACTATCAGGAACAGTTTCACCGGGCTGGCCAGGCCGATCACCAACGTCAACCTGCACGCCTTCTACTGGGGTCTTTCCATCTGACCACTGCCAAACGCTGCAAGCACGTGATTTTATTTCGTGGCGGCCGCGATTTTGTTTCTGAGCTTTTGGATGAGCGGCGAAGAAACGTCGATTTTTGTGATTAGCACCGTCATCCTGGCGGCCTGGGCAAGATTGTTTATCCTGATGTAGCACTGTCCGGCCTCGTAGGCGTAATTGCACGCCTCCTTCTTGTTGCCCTGCTTCAGATAAGCCAGGCTGAGGTTATAATATGCCCCGGCCGCGTCCGGGTCGAGGCTGGTTGATTTTTTGAACTCCGCGACCGCGCCGTCAAAATCGGCATCGTCCCATTTCTGGATCCCAAGGGCGTAATGCTCCTCGGCCTCGGCGACCCTGTTTTTCCTGCTCCGGGTCTTGCTCTTTTCAGGCTCTTGCGGCGAGGCAGCCTGCTCTTTCCCGGCCCGCGCCTGGCTCAGGATGGCCTTTTCGGCGGCAAGGGGATCTTTATCCGCGGCAGTCTCCGGAACCGCGGCTGTTTGTGTTTCAAGCTTCTCCGCGGTCGCGACGGCAGGCGCCGTTTTAACAGCGGTCTTTTCCGCCTTTTCAATTTCCGAAGCGATTTTTTCAGCCTGAGCGGCCAGGCGTTTATTTTCTTTTTCAGCGGCGCGCGCCCTGCTGTCCAGCTCCCCGGCCCGGTCCTTGTTTTCCTTTTCGGCCATGGCAAGTTCCATTTGCCTTTTTTCGGAAGCTTTACCGGCTTTCATTCCCGCGCTGACCGCGCTGAGCTTCGCGTTAAGGGTTTCAACCTGCTCTTTTTGCGCGGCAACTTTGGATTCGATTTCATTCAGCTTGCCTTGAAGCTCCGTCTTCTCCGCGAGTGCGCGCCTAAGATTTTCTTCTTTTTCCTTGAGAAGCTCATCCGATTTGCCGGCAAGCTCCTGTTCCTTCTGCAGGTCAGCGTTCAATCGTTCCAATGCTTTCAATTCCTTTTCTTTGCCGGCCATCTCCCTGCCGGCCCCGGCCAGGGATTTATCCAGGTCACTTATTTCCTTCTTTAACGCCTCCAGTTCATTCCCGGCCTTTTCTATCATTGATTCCCGTTCCTTGCGGCGCAACTGCTGATCAGCGATTTTCTCCCTGGCTTCGCCGAGCTTCTTCTTGAGCTCCTCCTTCTCTGCGCCCGAGCGCTTGAGGCCCTTTTCCTTTTCGCTGAACTGCGCGGCCGATTTCTCGGCCAGGTCCTTCTCCTTCTTCAAGTCCTCTTCCGCCCGGGCCACGGCCTGTATTTCCTTTTCATTGGCCATGATCAGCCTGCCCGACTCGACCATGGATGCGTTCAGCTGCTTGATTTCCTTGTCCAGCGCGCCGGCGCTTTGGGCGGCCTCCGCCAGCCTGGATTCCATGTCGTTCCTGATTTTTGCCTGGCCGGCTATTTGCGCCCTGATTTCATCCAGCCGTTTGGTGAGGCTGCTTTCCTTGGCCAGCCTTTCCTTGAGGAGGGCCATGGATTCATCCAGCCGGGCTTTCTCGCTTTCAGCCGCCTTGAGGACCTTGGTTTGCCTGTCAACGTTCGCGACGGCCTCGTTGAGGAGGGTGGTTTCCTTCTCCAGCTCGCCGGTCAGGGAGGCAAGCAGGTCGGCGCTCCCCTTGTTTTTTTCATCCTGGACCTTGGCGGCGACCAGGGTGTTCGCGAGCTCGGTATTCGCCCTTTCATGTTCGCGCAGATCATTCTCAGAAGCTTTCAGGCGCTCCTCGACGTCGGCGCGCTCTTTCTGGACGTCCGCCAGGCGGGACTGCAGGCGTTTCAGGTCATTTGCGCTGGCGGCGGCAACGCTGGATTTTTTTTCAAATTCCTTCATTTTCAATTTCAATTCCGCGTTTGACTTTTCGGCCTCCTCGCTGGCCTTTTCTTTTTGGGCAACCGCGCCCCTGCTTTCTTCAACCGCCTTGAGGCAGCTGTCAATTTCTTCCTGGACGCCGGCGCGCCGGGCAACCTGGGCGGCCTCTTCATCCTTGAGCCTTTGCATCCCGGCGGCAAGCCGGTCGGCAAGCCCGGAGTTTTCCTGCTCGTTTTCACGCAGATTTTTCTCCAGCTCCTTGAGGCGCTTGTCTAATTCGGAGCGCTGCTCTTTCACCTCCGCCAGGCGGGACTTCAGGGCGGCCAGCTCGTTGTCCTTGCCGGCGCTGCCGGAGCGCGCGTTTTTCTCGTGATCCTTGAGCTTTTTCTGCATTTCCACGATCGCGTTCAAGGTTTCCGCGTTGGCCTTTTCCTTCTGCTGGATGGCGTTTTTGGAATCATCCATAGCTTTGAGTTCGCTGTCTATCTCTCCCTGGACACGGGCGAGGACGGCGGAAGCGGATGATTCCTCGTTCTTAAGCTTCTGCTCCTCGGCGGCGAGAGATTTGGAAAGCGCCGCGGCTGATTCCTGGGTTTTACGGAGCTGGTCATCGGTCTCTTTCAGGCGCGCTTCAACCGACGCGCGAAGTTTAAGGATACCGGCCAGATTGTCTTTCTGCGCGTTCAGCGCGGAATTCCCGGCGGGCGATTTGATGAGTTCCTGCAACTGCTTTTTCAGGGAAACGATTTCTTTTTCGGCTTCTTCGCGCGCCTTTTCATCCTTCTTGATTTTTTCCTCGTTTTCACGGATCGCTTTCAGCTCTTTCTCGGTTTCCGCCTGGATGTTCGCCAGCTCGGCCGCTTCCTTCTCCTGCGCCTCCCGGGATGGTTTTTTCTGCTCGAGCTCGGCGATGCGGCTCGCGAGGAGAAGGCGCTCTTTTTCCGCCTTTTCGGCCAACTCCACGGTTTTCTCGGCGCGCGAAAGGATGGCTGTCCTTTTCGCGCTTTCCTCTTTCAGGCGGGCCCTGCCCTCTTCCATTTTCTGGGCCTGGCTTTTTGCCTCGTCGGACTGGGCTGTCATTTCCGAAAGCCTGGTTTTCAGGTCGGCCAGGTTTTTCTGCGCCTCCGCAAGTTTCACCTCGCCCTGCCTGGCCTCGGCCTCGGCGGCCTGACTGTTCTTCTGCGCCTGCTCAAGTTCAGCCTGGAGGAGGATAATGGTCTCGTTTTGTTTTCTGTATTCCGCCAGGTCCTTTTCAGCATCTTTAATCCGGTCGCCGGTCTTTTTTATTTCCTGTTTAAGGTTTTCTATCGCGCGCTTGGATTCCGCCAGGGATTCCTTGCTTTTCACCGCCTTCTCGTTCTGCCCCTTTATCCTGTCAATTGCTTTTGTCTGCTGTGCCAGGAGGTCCTTGATTTCCGACAGTGTGGCGCCGGCCTGGTCAAGTTTTGCCGGGAGAGCCGGGGACAATGTTTCTGTCGCCGTGGCCGCGGGGGCCGCCTGCTTCGGGGCTGCGGTCGGCTCAGCGCCACTGGCGGCGGTTGCGCCGAAAACAATCAAGGCCATCAGTGAAAAAAATAATTTATTTTTCATTCCATCCTCCGTGTCGCCGGGCATTTGCCCGGCCTCTGTTTTCTGATTAATATTTGAAATTCTGATTTTCCACGTCGCCGCCAGGCGACAATGGCCACCTGGCCGACGCGGCTTCCTCTTGTTTTCTCCATTCAGAATACTGACTTCTGACTGCTTCTTCCATGGCACCCCCGGCAGGACTTGAACCTGCGGCCACCGGATTAGAAATCCGGTGCTCTGTCCAGCTGAGCTACGGGGGTAGTTACTCGGTTGTAAATATTGCATTATGCCGGCCGGTTTTCAACAGAATTCGTGCTTCTTGATGGAGATTTTAAAGGTTCATAGTTCATCGTCCTCTCTCTTTCCGCATCTGGCAGAAAGCGGATCCGGTATTGGCAAGGCTTAAAGCCTGGCTGCAAACCCGGCGAAGCAACGTTGTCGTTCATCAGCCGACAGACTCGACGACCCTTATCAGTATTCATCCCGCGGTTTAACCTCACGGTTGCGAAGGAGGGTGAAAACATGGTCGGCCTGTGATTTCGCGGGGATGCTGCTGCATGTCGCGGTGGCCCGGACGAATATTTTCCGAGTTTTGATCTTGATCGGCGTTTATGATCGAGGCATCATGGAGACATAGGGGCGATTATTAAACGGCTTGCCGCAGGCAATAAATAACCTCAAGTAACCGGCAAATGTAAACCTGCCATACAGTATAACTGGCAGGAATCCCAAAATGAAACTTGAAAGCAATCCTTCGGCCGGACAAAATTCGCCATTAGCGACCGCTCTTATTCTTGTGATCTCTTTTACCTTGTCCCGGCTGGCATTCTGGTTCATGGGAGTCCGTTACGACTCTTCGGTATTTGACTGGGGGTTTCAATGTCTCGACAGCCATGTCCTCCAAAATCGTTTACTGCCCGCTCTTCTCAACCTCCATAGTCAACCTCCGGGTTTCAATCTGTTCCTGGGTATTGTATTGAAGGTCTTCCCCGGCTCTCCCGCGCCATGCTTTCACGTCTTGTATATGCTCCTTGGTTTTGCCCTGTACTGCGCCCTTTATTGTTTTCTCCGGCTCTCGCAATTCGCGCGCTTACCAGCGATTCTCGTCGCATTCGCATACATTATCAGCCCGGGCTCAATCCTGTACGAGAACTGGCTGTTCTACACCTACCCGGTCGCGGCCCTTCTTGTCCTTTGCGCGGTCGCACTGTGCCGCTTCCACAATACAGGACAAACGGTTTATGCAGGCGTGTTTCTTGTTTTATGCGCCTCCGTATGCCTGACCCGTTCAACCTTCCACCTGCTGTTTCTTCTCGCCTGTGTTCCCTTCGTCCTGATCCCGCGGGGCATCAGGCGCCGCCGCGTCGCGTTGTGCGCCGTTGCCGCGATATGCCTGGTCACGGCGCTCTATGTCAAGAACCTTGCCATGTTCGGTTTCTTCGGCAATTCCAGCTGGTTGGGAATGAACCTGTTTAAAACCGCATCAGCCCATGTTGGACCCGACTGCATAAAAAACCTGGTTCGGTCCGGGAATATTTCCGCCATCGCATCCATACCATCTTTCAGCCCGCTTTCTGAGTATCGCGACCGCATTGCGGCTCTGCCTCAACACCGTTACCTCTCCCCCCCGCCTCCCGAACTGGCCGCGCCAGCAAAATCAAACGGGACGCCAAACTTCAATCACGAGGCGTACATTTCAATATCTCGCGAATACTGGGGCGCCGCGTTACGCCTCATCCGCATGAAGCCCCTGCAGTTTGCCCGAACGCTGATCGGGTCCTGGCAGTTTTATACAAGGCCTTCATGGGACTATAAACCACTCCGGACCAATACCGCGGCTCTTTCTCAATACACCGCGGTCCTCTCGGACCTTCGGGACCGGGTGTTTGTGGATGCGGATTCGTTCAAAAGACATTTCTCCACAATCATCACGCCGGGGGTTCGCTACCCCCTGACCAGTCTTCTGGCGTTTCCCTTGATTCTCCTCGTCGCCGGCCTCAGGAGCGCTGTCTTCCTGTATCAAATCGTTCGATACGGGAATACATCCGGGCTTGCGTTCATCTTCATGACGATGACAGTCCTGTATGTGGCTGTTCTCGGCAATTCGCTGGAATATGGCGAGAACAACAGGTTCCGGGTGGAGACCGACCCGCTCATTTTCCTGCTTGTGGCTGTAATGTGCAGGGACCTGTTCGTAAATATCGCACGATGGCGAAGGAGACCGGATGCCAAATCTTATAGTTCCATTTTGAAGAATTATTTTAGGGGAAGGAATACGATATGAACCTGAAAAAAATTGATGATCTTTACAAAACAATCGTTGGCGGAAACATCGCATGTTATGACGGAAGCCAAAACAGGCAAGAGTTTCTTGATTGTTTGTGTTATCTGAACCAACGCATTGCCGAAATAGATGCCGCTGATGTTTCTTTTCTCGAAATAGGGGCATTCAAGGGGATATGGGCCATAGCTTTCAAGGTCTTATGCGAGCAAAACAACAAGAGACCTTTTTACACAACCGTGACCTGGCTCGCGCATAACCCGGAGAATAAATCATTACTGAAGGTGCGGGATTATTATTCAGCGGAAAAAATATCTTTCAGGCTTATAGACGGCAACAGCTCGGACGGGTCTGTAGTCCGGGAAGCTTCCGGCGGCTCCTACCATTTTGTGCTGATTGACGGCGATCATTCATATAACGCTGTCCTTAACGACATAGCCAATTACATGCCTTTGGCAAAACAATTGCTTTTGTTTCATGACATTAACACCCGGGACTGCGGCGTCAGAAAAGCCATAAATAAATCGGGGGTTAAGCTTAATATCGAGATTTCTCACGGAAACATAATGGGAATAGGCATTCATGATGCCAACAGCCCTGAAACGCCGCTGGCAACAGGGTGTTTTTTTAAAAATCTTATAGCCAAGGCATTCGCCAGGCTGCGGCGACGCGTTGTGGCCTGATCCATTGGTATTGCCTTGACGATGAGCAGGCAGGTCGGATACATTTTGTATATTCTGATATTCAGCCGGCTGAAACGCGATGAATAAAAAGGCAATCAGGTCTCTCTATGACGAACTTCCTGGGCTGGTGGCGCGGGGTATCCTGACGCCCGATGCCGCGGAGCGCCTGCGCGCGCATTACGGGCCTGTCGAGCCGGCCCGCCCCGTAAAGCTCGCGGTGATCATCTTCGGCGTGCTCGGCTCGCTCCTGATCGGCGCCGGCATCATCCTCATCCTGGCGCATAACTGGGAAGACCTCTCGCGCCCGGCGCGAGCTATCCTTTCATTCCTGCCGCTCTTACTGGCCCAGGGCCTCGCGGTCTGGACGCTTCTGAAAATGCGGGACAGCATCGCCTGGCGCGAGGGGGCCTCCACCCTGGTCTTCCTGATGATCGGCGCGAGCATCTCGCTCGTGGCGCAAACCTACAATATTTCCGGCGACCTGCCGGGTTTTATCCTGACCTGGTCACTGCTCGGCCTGCCGCTCGTGTACATTTTCAACGCCGTGGTGCCGGCACTGCTTTACCTCTGGGGCATTACCGAGTGGGCATGCCACCTGCGCTACGAGGATAGCTTCAACGCCGGCTACTGGCTGCTGGCCGCCCTGCTTCTGCCGCAGCTCGCGCTCTGGATGAAAGCCGGGCGCTACCGGACGCGCCCCACCCTCCTCCTATGGGCAATCTGCGTTAGCACGACCGTAGCTGCCGGCGTGACCATCGAGCGCGTTTTGCCGGGACTCTGGATCATCCTCTATTCGGCGCTCTTCGCGCTGATGTTTCTCGCCGGCGAATTCTGGTTCAGCGAGTCCGGGGGTTTCTGGCCGCGCCCACTGCGCCACTTCGGCGCCGGCGGTGTGCTGGTCCTCTCGTTCCTGCTCACCTTCGAGTGGCCGTGGCATTCCATCGGGTGGCGCCACTGGCAATGGGAGCGGCTCCACGACACGGCCTGGCGGGCGATCCCGGACGCCGCGCTCGGCGCATTGATCCCGCTGGCCGCGATTATCCTCCTTGTCACGACCGTTCGCCGCAAGGCGCCGCTCGGCCTGCTCTTCGGCCTTGCGCCGATTATCGCCACCGTCGGCTATTGCCTCTCCAGCCTCTCGGAAAGCTACGCGCCGGCCGCCGGCCTCTTCGACCTTTACCTCCTGGTCATCGGCTTATGGCTGATTGTCGCCGGAATCCGGGTAAACAAGCAGGGACAGATGAACGTCGGCCTGCTGGCGGTCATGGCGCTCATTATCGCGCGGTTCTTCGACAACGACCTCAGCTTCCTCCTGCGCGGCCTGATTTTCATTGCACTCGGCATCGCGCTCCTTATGGCTAACATTTTCATGCTTCGCCGGAAAAGAGGTGAGCCATGAGCAACCGCAATCTTATGCTGATTGTATTTTCCGTGGCCGTTGCCGCCCAGCTCGCGGTGCCGGCATGGATGATCGCCGGGCGCGAGCGGACCATGCGCGAGGGCAAAACCTTCAAGTTCAGGACCCGCCCGGTTGATCCGGTCGACGCTTTCCGCGGACGCTACGTCTGGCTTAGCCTTGAACCGGGCTCGGTCAAGGTGCAGGACGCCGACAAGTGGATGGCCAACCAGAAGGCCTATGCCGTCCTTGGCACTGACTCCAACGGGTTTGCCGTGGTGAACCGCCTCGACCGCGCCATGCCCGCCGGCGAGCCGGCCGTGAAGGTGCGCGTGCGATGGCCCAATATCCAGCAAAAAGAAGTGCGCGTCGACTGGCCCGGCCTGGACCGCTATTACATGACGGAAAAGAAGGCGCCGGCCGCCGAGCGGGCTTACTGGCAGCATAATGTCCGCACCAACCGCACCTGCCACGTCACGGTCCGCGTCAGCGGCAATGACGCCGTCATCGAGAACCTCTTCATCGAGGAAAAACCTGTCAGCGACTGGCTGAAAGAGAATGCCGCCAGGTGACCGGCGCTCGCTCAGGGCGCTTCCCTCCGGAAGGTCCAGGCATCCAGCCCGTGCAATTTGCGCTCAGCGGGCCCCGGCATTCGGGGCATCTTTTTGCGTTTGCCCCTGCTCAGGCTGTGGGCGGCTGATAGCCTGCTTTTGCCTGGTGTATTTCTCAAGTTCTTTTTCAGCCTCTTTTAATTGGCCGCTTGTGTTCTGTAATTCCTTGTCCAGGTTTTCCGTGACGTGCTTGTATTCAGCGATTGATTTGTCCGATTCCGCGCGGGCAGCTTCTTTCCGGACGATCGCGTTCCTGGCTTCTTCAAGCGCCTTTATCCCGGAATCAATCTCTTCCTTGATCCGGGCGCGAACGGCGGCCATTGATGTTTCCTCTTCCTTGAGCTTCTTGTTTAACTGCTCGGCCTTGCCGGCGAGCGCGGCCTTTTCCTGATCGCTTACAAGGAGGATCTTGTCCAGCTCCTTGAGATGTTTATCAAAACCGGAACGATCTTCCTTTATTTTTGCCAGGCGGCCCTCAAGCCCGGCCAGCTCGTTCTTCCTGCCGACTGACACGGTTTGCATGGCGCTTTCGCCATCCTTTACTTTTAGCCGCAATTCTGCGATTGATTTTTCCGCTTCCACGCGGGCAGCTTCTTTCTGGACAATCACCTTGCCGGATTCTTCAAGCGACTTTGCCCCGGAATCAATCTCACCCCTGATCCGGGCGATGAGGGCGGCCGTCGACGTTTCTTCATCCTTAAGCTTCTGGTTCAATTCCGCAAACCTGCCGGCAAGCCCGGCCTTTTCCTGCTCGCTTTTAAGGAGCGTTTCCTCAAGAGCCTTAAGGCGCTTGTCTGCGTTAGAACGATCATCCTTTATTTTCGCCAGGCGGCCCTCAAGCCCGGCCAGCTCTTCCTTCCTGCCGGCGGAGCCGGCGCGAGCAATGATTTCGCTATCCTTTACCTTTTGCCGTAATTCCGAGTTTGATTTCTCCGCTTCCGCGCGGGCAGCTTCCTTCTGGACAATCGCCTTGCCGGATTCTTCAAACGCCTTAAGCTCGGTTTCTATCTCGCCCTGGATACGGGCGCGGGCGGCGGCCGTCGCGGTTTCTTCATCCTTGATCTTCTGGTTCAATTCCGCAAACCTGCCGGCAAGCCCGGCCTTTTCCTGATCGCTTTTAAGGAGCGTTTCCTCAAGCGACTTAAGGTGTTTATCTGCGTTGGAGCGATCTACCTTTATCTTGGCAAGGCGCTCTTCCATTCCGGCCAGCTCGTTCTTCCTGCCGGCTGACACGGTCTGCACGGCATTTTCGCTATCCTTTGCTTTTTGCCGGAATTCCTCGATTGATTTTTTCGCTTCAAGGCGCGCAGCTTCTTTCTGGACGATCGCGTTCCTGGCTTCTTCAAGAGCCTTTATCCCGGTATCAATTTCTTCCTTGATCCGGGCGCGGGTGGCTGCCGTGGACGCTTCTTCTACCTTTAACTTTTTATCCAATCCCGCAACCTCGCGGGCCAGCCCGGCCTTTTCCTGTTCATTTCCACCGAGCATCTTGTCCAGCTCTTTAAGACGGCCATCAACCTGAGAACGATCTTCCTTTATTTTTGCCAGCTGCGCCTCCAGGCCGGCCACTTCGTTCTTCCTGCCGGCTGATACGGTCTGCGCGGAGTTTTCGCTATCCTTTGCTTTTTGCCGTAATTCCGCGATTGATTTCGCCGCCTCCGCGCTGGCGGCTTCCTTCTGGGCGAGAACCCGGCCGGCTTCTTCAAGCGCCTTTTGCTCGTTTTCTATCTCGCCCTGGATACGGGCGCGGGCGGCGGCCGTCGCGGCTTCCTCTTCCTTGAGCTTCTGGTTCAATTCCGCGGACTTGCCGACAACCCCGGCCTTATCCTGCTCGCTTTTCAGGAGCGTTTCCTCAAGAGCCTTAAGGCGTTTATCCGCGTTTGAGCGATCTTCCTTTACCTTGGCCAGACGGCTCTCCAGGGCGGCCAGTTCATCCTTCCTGCCGGCGGATCCGGCGCGAGCGTCGTTTTCGCTATCCTTTGTCTTTTGCTGTATCTCCGCGATTGATTTCTCCGCTTCAGCGCGGGCAGCTTCCTTCTGGGCGAGAACCCGGCCGGCTTCTTCAAGCGCCTTTTGCTCGTTTTCTATCTCGCCCTGTACACGGGCGCGGGCGGCGGCCGTCGCGGTTTCCTCTTCCTTGAGCTTCTGGTTCAATTCCGCGGACTTGCCGGCAAGTCCGGCCTTATCCTGCTCGCTTTTAAGGAGCATCTCCTCAAGCGACTTAAGGCGTTTATCCGCGTTTGAACGATCTTCCTTTACCTTGGCCAGACGGTTTTCCAGGAAGGCCAGCTCATCCTTCCTGCCGGCGGATCCGGCGCGAGCAACGCTTTCGCTATCCTTTGCCTTTTGCCGTAATTCCGCGATAGATTTGTCCGCTTCCGCGCTGGCAGTTTCCTTTTGGACGAGCGCGTTCCCGGCTTCTTCAAGCGCCTTTTGCTCGGCTTCTATCTCGCCCTGGATACGGGCGCGGGCTGTGGCCGTCGACGTTTCTTCTTCCTTGAGTTTCTGGTCCAATTCAGCGGCTCTCCGGGAAAGCGCGGCCTTTTCCTGATCGCTTGCATCGAGCAACTTGTCCATCTCCTGGTGACGCTTATCAACTGCGGAGCGATCTTCCTTTACCCTGGCCAGCCGGCTTTCAAGGCCGGCCAGCTCATCCTTCCTGCCGCCTGACCCGGCGCGGGCGTTTTTTTCATTGTCCTTTATTTTTTGCCGCAACTCCAGGATCGTTTTATCCGCTTCCACGCGGGCAGCTTCTTTCTGGGCGAGCGCCCGGCCGACTTCTTCAAGCACCTTGCGCTCAGAGTCGATCTCGGCCCTGGCCCGGGCCAGGGCCTCTGCGGCAGATGATTCTTCGATTTTCTGTTCCTGATTCCCGGCGGCGAGCGTATTGGCCAGCGCCCCGGCTGATTCCAGGCTTTTGCCGAGACGTTCTTCAACCTCTTTCAGGCGGGACTCCTCCGCCTTGCGCTGCTTGAGAAGATCAGCCAGCTGGTTCTTCTGCGTGTCAATTTCAGCCTTTTTATTGCTCCCGGCAACAGTTTCGGCGAGCGTTTGCATCTGCTTGTTTAATTCAACAATATTTCTTTCGGCATCTTCGCGGGCTTTTTCATCCTTGGTGATTTTACCCCTGATTTCATTGATGGCCGCCTGCTCCTTTTCTATCACGCCCTTGATGCCTGCCAGTTCGGCGGCCTCATTCTGCCGTACCTCCTCCGATGGCATTTGTTGCCGCAGTTCATCCAGGCGTTTTGCCAGCAGCGCGTGCTCTTTAATCGCTTTCGCGGAAACTGCCATGGTATTCCTGGAAAGCACCAGGATTTCATCCTTTTTAGCCTTTTCAAGTTTAAGCAGCGCTTTGGCTGTTTCCAATTGCCCGGCATAGCTGTTCGCCTCGCGAAACGGTCGGTATTTCTTAAGACGATCAGCGATTCGCCCTGTCCCGAGCCAGTCGCCTACGCCCTTCCAACCCTTGTCGGCATAAGTCAGGTCAGGACATGCCGGAATATCGTCAGGGAGTTTTCCTAGTTGCGATATACGCCCTTTGGTAAAGGCAACCCATTGTTTGAAATTGGAAATGTTGAGTCTACGAGCAAATGCCCGTGCCTCGCGAAACGGTCGGTATTTTTTGAGGAAATTCGCGATGTTGCCCGTGCCCAGCCAATCGCCCATTCCTTTCCAACCCTTGTCGACGTAAATTAAATTTGGGGTCTTCGGTATATCTGCTGGTAGGCGTTCCGTGTGAGGCATCTTTCCTTTGCAGAAGGCGAACCATTCTTTTGCGTTTTTGAGTTTAAGATTGCGAGCAAAGTTGCGAGCATCACCGAATGATCGCCAACCACCTCGTCGATTTCGTGCCCCGAGCCAGTCGCCTACGCCCTTCCAACCCTTATCGGCGTAAGTCTGACTCGGAATAGCTGGAATATCGTTTGGTAGTCGACCCAATCGTGGCATACGTCCTTTGGTAAAGGCGACCCATTGTTTGAAATTGGAAATGTTGAGTCTTCGAGCATATGCCCGTGCTTCACGGAATGGTCGGTATTTCTTAAGACGATCAGCGATGTTGCCCGTGCCGAGCCAGTCACCCCAATTCTTCCAGCCCTTTTTAGCATAGATCCTGCTGGGAGATGCTGGAATATCATCGTGTAGGCGACCCTTGTGAGGCATCTCCCCTTTGCAGAAGGCAAACCATTCAGATTGACTCTTAAGGTTGAGTTTACGAGCAAAGTCTCGTGCCTCACGAAATGATCGGTATTTCTTGAGGAAGGTCGCGATGGTACCAGTACCCAGCCAATCACCCCAGTTTATCCAACCTTTGTCAGCGTAAGCTCGGTTAGGTACAACAGGAATACCAGCGGGTAGGCGGCCCTTGTGAGGCATCTCACCTCTGCAGAAGGCGAACCATTCACTACTGCTCTTGAGTTTGAGTCTGTTGGCAAAGATCTTTGCATTATGAAACGGACACAAGTCGACTCCTCTAAAATTTCCAGTCCCGAGCCAGTCACCCCAATTCTTCCAGCCTTTGTCGGTGTAGATGTGGTGCGGATCAGCTGGGATATCAGCCGGTAGGCTTTCCTTGCACGGCATCTCTCCTTTGCAGAAGGCAACCCACTCTTTTGCATTATGAAATCTGAGCTGACATGCGAAATTACGCGCTTCTTCGAATGACCGCCAGGACAGTTTGGCCAATCGGCTCCAGCACCTGAGATCAATGTCACGCGCAAACTGCGCGAGGTCAA
>Ga0351965_1166_pt1 | contig 15508 bp, 12 predicted proteins | sample TotcelT113001K13_FD_206839 | JGI IMG/M metagenome (GOLD analysis project Ga0351965, IMG submission 206839) | Enriched cells from coal bed in the Powder River Basin, Montana, United States - Total cells T11 rep3 HSBNCT.T11.300.1.K13 ... | reverse complement strand
ATGTCCTATTTAGGGGGCTGACCCTACGGCACGGGTTACAGGTCGTTAGCGCAATTAATCCGCCGGCCGGTCTTTGCGTTTGATCAGGACCACCTCCCCATTTTGCGCCAGTACCACTGTCCCGACGGAACTTTGGTGCAGACACAGAACCTGAGGCATGGGCGAACCATCCGGCAATTTCGCAAGAAGCGCAGGAGCTTTTTCCACCCGCAAAAGAACCAATATTTCACGAAGGGTTTTGCAGTCTGGGTGTATGATGTGCGACTTAGGCCCGACATCGATCGAAAGACGTGCCAAAACGTCCGTCCCGTCATATGTGGCCATCTGCGATCCAGAGAGCACGCCATGATCATGTATCTCGGATGGAATATCGACATAGGAAGCCGTAGAAGGAATAAAAAGGGAGGGCCGTGTCACTTGCTGCAAACCTGTGACTGTACGTTCGCCGTCCGGTTTGACAAAATATAACACTAATTCATACGGATACCGAGATCCGCTCAGTACCAACCTTTTTCCAGGAAACTTCACGAGTTCAAAATGACGAGATGCTGGTTCGAATTTCCAGATTCCGGTCTTCCGATCTTCCACCCACACGCATCCCTGTTCCGGATCGCCAACGATGGTATCCAAGTAAAAGCGTTCACCATCCAGCGGCGTCGTCTTGGAAACGCTTTTCTCCGATGCTATAATATCGAAGATTCCGGCGCGTGGATCATACGAGGCGAAAACCGATGCCTGCTTCCTGAAATCTACCCAAGGATGATCACCAAGACCGAGATATAGTCGGTCGCCGTACCACCTCAGGGCTCGGACCAGCTTCCCCGGAAGGCCGTCCTCAGACCTGATCAGTCGAGTATCGCCGCCGGACAAAGGGATTGCCAACAACCCCATCGAGGTGCCCACATATACCGTGTCCTTAGTCATCGCGGCTGCAAATACATCGCGCATCATGTTGACTCCCCACCTGATTGGTTCATCCGGAGAGATATCTATTTGCACATCACGAGTAAACATCATGGATCCGGAAGTGAGGTTGTAAACTGAAACATGGACGACCTGCGTTTTTTCGTTTCGGGGACGGGGCACAACACAGCACAGCCGATTGCCTTCCGAGCATAGAAGAGGTGTTGTTCCCTGGATCCAATGGGGGGGATAGGGGTAGGAGCACGCCCATCCCAGCTCCAGTCTAAAGGGAAGGCGAATGATGTTATAGTCATCCCATCCCTCTCCGTTCTCCGCCACAACAGATGTATTTGTCTCAACTATATTTCCGTGACTTATACGCTCATATCGCGCCTTTCGTTCCAAAAGTTCTTCATAGGTCCAAGGTGATCGTTCCGGATTTGCCTTGGTCATCGCCATGATTTTGGTCACTAACTCCAAAGCCTGCTTGGGTCTGCCGTTTTCAGCCAGGCCATCCAACCACTTCGGCATTTTCTCATATGTAAACCGCGAAGAACGCCAAGCCACAAAACGCCATGGGTCTCCCCACTCGACAGCCTGAGAGATGAGCCGTGCGCTGTCGTCGAGTTCGGCGTCAAAAACGTCTTTCGGCAAAGAAGGATTGTCAACACGTGAACCGGTGTAGTAAGGAAGGCAACAGAACAGTGTGTATTCCCGTTCATATACTTCCCAGCGCCTCCCTTTAATTCCGGCTTCCGGCTTCCTATACGGATGCTGTGCGTCTATTTCCGTAAGGAGAATGCGGAAAATCGCCCGTCTCGATTCTATTTCTTCGCGCGTCCATTCTTTCATAGCTCCCGGACCCGTATATCGATACTCACCAAGTATGCCGAGCCGGCATTTATGTCCGATCAAACGGACATAGGGATCGTCGTGCACGATCAACTTTTCGATGAAGTCTCGAAAAATATGATCTGACTGTTGCAGTTGAATTATGACTTCCAACATTTCCATTCGGCTGACAGGCACCCATTCGTTGGAAGCCGGCGCTTCGAGAAAGGCTTCGATTCCCTCCCAGAGTAGCGTAACCTGACGACCCGGATCGCCAGGAGCCGCGGTCTTCAGAGATTCAATCCGCTCTTGCCATGTGTTCCAGTAGCTGTCAGCGGCCTTTTCATAGTATTGTCCATAGTGTTCCAGTCGTAGGCGGAAGGCCTTGTCCTCGAGACGAATCAGCTCATGAGCCATGTCCGGAGACTCAGCGCATATTTTATCGTTCGCAAGCGTGCGACTGAATCCGATGGTTGGAAGCGTTATTTTTGTCGTCACACCCGAAAAAATGGCTTCGCGGTGCAATTGGTAATACTGGAGAAGAAGCTGATTGGCGCGCACGCTCGCAAGCAGTGGCGGCTCAATTTCGCCGGCCAGTGCCTTGGTGAGAAGGAGCCAGTTGGTCTGACTGTCATCCAAAGCGTAAGCCGTCTCGGCCGCACGGACCGCGCGGCGGTGGTCACCCCACTTATCCCAGAGTTCAACCTGCCTCGCGAATATAGCCGCCTCCTTGGTCCGATCGATATCCATCTTTTTCGGCGGGTCCACCTTGAGCAAATCCGCCACGGCCACCGCGATTTCTGTTTTCGCCTTCATGACGTCATCGGCGCTTACCTCGATCGTCCGTTGCAGAGGATTATCGCCTGTGAGCGGTCTGAGGATGACGGTCACGGCCAGCTTCTGTCGGCCCGGCACATATCGCAGACCACCCTCCAGTAATAATACCGACGACTTCAGTTCCTGGTCCAGCGCCGTCAGCTCCTTCTCGGCGCGCAGATACTCTAAATGCTCCCGATCCAGGACGATCACATTAGTGATCAGGCCGATGTCCGGCATGGCCATTTCTCCCAGCGCCACCGCCTTATTTTCCAGATCAAGCCCGGACTCCTCGCCCCGGAACTCCAACATACCGATCAAATGCCGTTGCCTGATCGGCAACCGCAGTTTTTCCAACGCCAAGAACATCTCATCCAAGAACCGGTCGCTAGACGGCAAGAGTTCCTTGTTCTCTCGAATCCAGCTTCCCAGCACGATTCCGGTGCGGCTTTCGGTGAGATCGATGCGAGTGAACGTGGTGTTTGTGACTGGCGCTGCTTGAAGGAACAGAAAGGCATCGGCGGAAATCAGACTGCCGAGGCGAAGGCGAGTGGACGGCGATGTCCACTCGGCAACCGATAGTTGATGTTCGTTCAGGATACGGTCTATGTCGGCCCGTTCGACTATCTCTGTCTTTCTACTCTTGAGCAAGCTGATTGTGAGCAGGTCACAGAGTTTCGCCGTGCCCACGCCGGAATCCACGGCCAGAATTGCCAGACGGACGGACGAATCGTCGCCGGCATATGCAGCCGTAACCATCGCCAGTATAATTACGCCATTGGCTAGCCATCGTCTCATAGGCCATACCGCTGATTGGAGAAATAAGTTTGTTTATTTCAGAAGTGACAGCTATTTCACCAGCTTGGGCAACAGGCGTTCGGCAATCTCGGCAGCAGCTTTCTGGAGGGCGGCTTTGCCCGCGATCTGCTCGGTAAGATCCACTTCAACCGCGGTCTGGCGGTCAATGGCGATTATCTTGTCCGTGGCACGGTCAACGGCCTTGATCTCAAGCCTTGCCTTCACGCTGACAATGTTCCCGCGCCGCATGGCGAACTCGCTGAAGCCCTGGCCCTTGATAATGATGTCCGCCTGCTTGGAAACGCCGGCCTGGGGATCAATTACCTCAAACCCCGTCTCTTTGCAGAACAGGGTTATCTCAGTCTGAGCCGCGGGATCAATCGTTGTCTGGCCGACATGACGTTCGGTGACATCCACGAGCAAAACCGGACGCTTAGCGTCGCCCAGTTTCTTGTTCAACGCCGTGATACGGTCTTCTATCTTGATCTCTTTGGCAACCAGCTGGTCAGCCTGCTTAGTTATCGCCGCCGCAACTTGTTTAGCCAAAGCTTCAACAAGCGGTGCAATCTCATCAGTTGTCTTGCCCGTGACGGATTCGCCAAGGACCCGGCTTGTCTCTGTCCCGATCACTTTAGCGACAAGATACAAGGTCTTATCCACTTCAATAACCGAGCCCGTGACAAGAATCTTCGCACCCGTAAGCTGACCTACCTTTACAGCCTGCCCAGGAGTTACTATGCCGGATAAGTTCAGTTCATTCTCCTCCAATGTTTTCTTAATATCAGCACGGTCCACCAGGTAAAGATTGGGGTTTGCCGCCAATGAGGCGAAAAGAATATCGCTCACTTTTTCGCCGTATCCCTTTACTCCGCCCCCGCGCTCCTCAAATGCGAAGATAGCTGCCGGGTAGATTGCAGGGACTTTTTTCTCCTGCGCATTCGACGTCACAGCTCCCAGCATCGCTCCCACCAATAAAATTGATAGTACTTTTCCGCTCATCTCTCTCCTCCTTTTGTGTTTGTATTCCCAGGGTTTCCCGCCCCAGCGGGTCAGCTGAGACTGAGTCGCCACTGACTACTGACTGCTGACTTCTGACTGCTTCCCATGTATGTATTCCAACAACTTCACAAACAGGAACCTGGGTGTCGGCCCGGATGCCCATTTTTTAATGATGCCGAAACCACAAAATATAAACCTGCCTTTCTCGCCGAACTTCAACTCGATCCACGGCCATTTATTGCCTCCTTCCTGCATTTCGCCGATCACCGGCCCTTTTTCACCTTTCAACATTATACTGCTGACCTTCACCTTGCCGTCGGGCGGCCAGGCGTCCGCATCCAACCTCTTGTCAAGCTCTGTGATGATTTCATTCTGTCTGAACAACATGCTCGTGGGAACGGGAAGATCGGAATCTCCCATGCCGGGAATCGTCATGTCCCCTGCGGCGGGCGCCAGACACAACACCGGTATTCCCCTGGCTGCTGTTTTGACCATCATGTCTGACAGGCCGTGATATTCTTTGAACGAGATTCCTTCACCTATCACAACGATTCCATTTGTGATCTCCGTAAATGAATCAATGTTGCGGGCCGCCTCAAAAGGAATCTCCGCGTTCTCGAACTGTTCAGCCGTTTTCTTTTCAGGGTCGAACAGACGAATCTTAAGCTTCTTCAGCCATTCCTTGCGAATGGCAAAAGCGTCCTCCGGATAGATCCAGATTTCTTTTTCACAACCGGAAGTGGCTTCTCGTGTTCCAAGAACAGAAACAGAAAGGAGCGCTTGCATTATTACACCGGCCTTTACTTCTGGTACTCGCAGGCGGATCTCAACTGTTTCCGGCTGTCCCGGTTCAACAGCAACCTGTGCCTCCCCGCGCACAATTGTTCGTCCACTGGTTGAAAAATGCCAGCCCAGCCTGCCCTGCACCACCTTATCGGCGCTGACAGCAAAATGAAACACGGATTCCTTGCCGCCGAATACGTTGGACCATTGTTCGATGGGAGCAATTGAAACATTTGCATCATCTGCGAACGCCGCTATTACCCAAATAGCGAGAAGGAAAGCCAGGATAGTGTTCTTCTTGTTCATTAACTTTGCTTGCATCCTTTTTGTGTTTCTTGTGCCTTCTTGCCTGCCACTTGTTGCTTCGGGCGGGCATTCGTGTTAATTCGCGGTTGACCAATTCCGTATTTAGAAATCAACCAGCGCTCAGCACTTTCACAGTTTGAAAAACACGATATTCCATGTTGTCAGCCCGTAGCGACATAATCTCAGCCGGCTCCCCCTGTTCCACAATCGTATTGATCCTTGATGCCAGGCGCATTGGCATGTCCAAGGCAAGACTTGAATCAATAGCCACCTTGCCGCCCGCCAGCGGATATACCCATAACGCCAGCCTGTTATCCTTCTCGCGATTCGGGACAACTTCGACCAGTTCCTCGCCGCGCAGCAACACATCGGTCTTCCAGATCGGCTTCCACGACTTCTCTCCCTCTTTCCTGGCAACAACTGTCAGGCGCACAAAGATTTCCGGAGAATCTTGCAGGATTCCACCTTGAACAGATTCTACGCCCATCCCAACGTCGCCGTTCGATTCCGATATCCATCTCAGATTGTTGGGAAAGAGGCGCTCCATCTCCCTGAACAACCGGTTGCCCGCCTTGGCCTGCTCTCTTGAAATGAAAGCAAAGCTTGATGCAGGTGCGCTGTTGGGAGAAGGCCCTGTGACGGTCAGGAACGAATGGAAACACACCAGGGCAATAACAAGAGTTACGGCCGCCCCAAGCCCTGCATACGCAAGTTTGCTCCAGAACTGAACTACTGCGACAGGGCGATCCTCGGTGTGGGCCAAGTATCTCCTTCGAGCAACTTCGCCTGTCACGCGAGTCGTCAGATCTTTCAGATGTTCTTTAGTGGGCGCCATTCTTGCCGCCCAATCCTGTAATATATTGTCCAGTTTATCTTTCATCTTCTTGTCCCCCGTCTTCAAATCTTAAACATAATCCTCTCACCCTTTGCAACCTTTGCGATCTTTTGTTCAAATCTTTCATATTTCTCTTACCACTACCATCAGCACAGAATTCCAGTTTTCAATTGCAAGTTTCAAGTTTTCCGCCTCGGCGGATCTGCCTGTGGCACGACAAGCTTCCCTCTGAGTCTCTTCCTCGCTTCATGCACGCGCCAGTACATTGTTGCCGCAAGGCACCCCTCGGCCGCCGCCGCTTCCTTCACATTCATCCCGTGGATTGCGGTGAGCGTAATGGCCGAACGCAGGGATGCGGACAGGCATGCCAAAGCCCTGCTGATCTGAGAATCAGTCTCCTTTGTCATCATGGCTCCTGAGGGATCTGATGAGTTATCCGCCTGTTCAGCCGCCTCTATATTATTATCAACAGGATTTCGGGACTTCTTTCGCAGGAAACTGTATGTTGTGTTCATAGCGATCCTGTGGAGCCACGTGGAAAAACCGGCCCTCTTTCGGAAGCCGGAAATACTCCTGGCAACCCTCACGAACACCTCCTGAGTCAGATCGTCAGCATCGGCATTATTCAGGACTATCGGATAAATCATTGATCTCACCTTACTTATGTGTCTGCACACCAACTCGTTGAAATGGCGCATTTCACCCGAATTTACGAAGAGATCCACAAGCTGTTCATCACCGACCCCGTTCATAAGATGCCCCTTTATATTATCAGACTCCAAACAAGCAGAAATCTTTGATAAAACTTGAAAAAATTATGTCTCGAGGGCGTGTTGCTCAAATCCGGATTATGAAAATATACCGGGGTCATCGACCCCAGATACATTGAAAAAATGCCTATTTTGCTTTCTGTAGCCGGCCTCGATAAGGCCGGATTTGATTTGGGCAACACGACCTCGACTTTCGACATTTCGTTTTCACGCTAGTCGTACCTCTCGTTCCAGTGCGCGCCAATTGTCGCTTGCCGAGACACGATAAACATATAGAGGTTTATCGCATTTTCACATTTCACTAATGGCTGTCACTTGTTCGACTAATCGGCGCGAGAAGGTCATGGTCACCCTTTCTTTCCTGAAGCGCCGAACTGCAGGTTGAACATGCCGGCGTCACAGAAACAATATTGAAATCGTTGGCGAACAGTTTGCTTACTGCATCATCTCAAGCATTTTATTCACGGCGCGAAAGATCATGTTCACATTCAGCTTGTTGCTTCCTTGTAAGCCCGCTAAGGTTTCTTCATAAACTCGCAGGGCTGACGCAGGCCCCTCGGCATGTTCACCTTGGAAGAGTTGATTTGCCTTGGTTCTGAATCGCTTGATCCAGGCTTGAGGCAATTCGGATTTGAGATTTAAATACTCCTTGGCCATGGCGTCAAGGGCTTCGTGAAAGAGGACGGAGATTTCATACATGTAGTAACAGTCCTTGGCTAATGACGGTAATCCCCGCCGTTGATCCCGGATCAATACTTTCTGGACTACGTAAGCGGCGGGATTAGGCACCTGGATGCGTTTGCCGCGTAATGCTTTAAATTGAGGAACTTTGACAAGATCAACAAACCAGGGCTTCTGGAATAGGATTTCAAGGTAACGGAGTGGCTGTGCCATTAATCCGGCTTGGACTTCATGCGACGCGGGTTGTGAGTCTTTATTCCTGCTTCCCGGCAGTCCTGACCAGGGGCAAAGAAATTCTAAGTCGGCTGAAAGGGCAGGATTAGTCGGACAATATTTAATTACCGCCTTATTACCACTGCCAAAACAAGTTTCAGTAAATCCGGCTTCGGCCATTAGCGACGAAAGAGGCTTTCGATCCTGTAGTGGTAATTTTTGAGGAACAGCCCAGTCAATATCCTTTGTGCCAAGGTAAGCCGGTGCAGCTGGGCTTGCCAGCTCGTGGAAGCGATACAGGGCGTTGGCGCACCCACCGATGCAGATCAGGTCGCCAAGGTACGGGGATAATGATTGAATGCCTTTCTGGAAAAAACGATCAAATTCTTTGTCCAGCAACATCAATGGGCCCTTTCAAAAAATGGACCAAGCACTTTTTGATAAATATACTCTGCCTGTTCCCGGCCACGGTCTATTGAATGATATACATCCAGATAGCATTGCACAATATCCGATACGGGAACGTCGTCAATCAACGCGGAACTATCGAAGATTGCTTTTGGGAATGGCGCCCTGACCAGTACCAAAGAAGATGCCGATTTTGATTCATCTACCACAAGATCGAGCGCGGATAAAATTTCTTCTTGCGGACGGCTGGCATAAAGGCTTGCAGAACGGACATTTGATCGTCCAATACCCAGCAGGTGGCAGGCCAGGTGCCGGCCTAAAACTATCGGCAACCCTTGTCCGCAGTCCTTGGACTTATTACAATAATCACGGATCTTTTTTAGAAAACGGTCCTCCGGTTCGTTTTCATAAAGAAATCGCAATCCAACCTGATCCCTGTGTTTATGCTTGAGTGCGTAGGCCCAATCTTCCAGTAGTTCCTGGTGGCGTTGAATAATGAATCCTTGTGAAGAGCGTTTTAGGAATCCGGACTGCTCGGCACGGTTGATGAAAGCAGACACGGCAGGCTGAGAAACGACGGACACTTCCGCCAATTCTCCGACGCTTTGAGGTTTTTGTTTGGGTCCACCCCAATATCGTTGATCAATTCCCGGCAGGAGTAACACTTTGAGCAGCCATTGGTTCTTAGGTGAAAAGAGATTCCCCTGGGATGAAGCCGGACAATGGACGGACTCTTTCTTAAAAGAGACGGAAACAGCCAATTCTTCATCTTTTCCGTCCACATGTATAAGCCCCACACCAGACTCATCAAGCAAAATCCAATTCAGATCAGGTAAATATTTTTGAGCATAGTCTTGCAGATCGGCCGCAGCCTTCTTGCTCATGCGCCCCATGAGAACGGCCAACAAAAATCGGTTCCTGGGTTTATGGCAGATTTTAGCACCGTGCTCGAAACGCAGGATGGCATCACCAATCCAAGCTCGAAACTCCGGTGCCCGATAAGCGTGAACAGCTTTACTATCCACAATAAGGACAGATTCCACTCCTTTGCGGAATACCGCGTCTACCTTCATCCCCTCCATATTGACTTCTTCCGGATTCACTTTACTGAAGCCTCTTTTTGAGAGGATATTTGCAACCTGTGCGAGTATATATTTATCTCTAGATTCCATATAATTTCACTCTTTCAATACTCGATATATTTGTGTACACAAATATATTTGTGTACACTGATAGTGTCAAGCAATATTATCTAATTAAATGCGTGTCTTATCATCCGCCCTTGGAAGACTCAACACCCAGAGCCTGTCCTGATTTATGAAATCGCCATTCATGGTCGCAGGTCCTGCATCCCCGTTATTGCTTTTGCACATCGATATAGCGTGTTTTTGTTGCACACCAGTATTTCCGTGATAGGGCAGGCAACAGCCTCCTCACATTTCACTAATGGCTGACACTTGTTCGACTAATCGGCGCGAGAAGATCATGTCACCCTTTTTTTCCTGAAGCGCCGAACTGCAGGTTGAACATGACGGCGTACCGGCCGCCGTCCGCCAGCAGTTTTTCGGGACGGCCGCATTCAACGATCCTGCCTTTGTCGAGCACGACCATCAGGTCGGCGCGCTGCACGGTTGACAGCCGGTGCGCGATGACAATGCAGGTGCGGTTTGCGCGCAGCCTTTCCATGGCCTGCTGGATCCGCTGCTCGGCCTCGCTGTCAAGATGGCTGGTCGCCTCGTCGAACACCAGGATCGCCGGGTTTTTCAGCAAGGCCCGCGCGATGGCGATGCGCTGGCGCTGGCCGCCCGAAAGTTTTACCCCGCGCTCTCCCACCTGGGTGTTATACCCATCGGGAAAATCGGTTATAAAATCATGGGCGTTGGCCTCGCGCGCCGCGGCCGCTATCTCGTCCTGCAGGGCGCCCGGCCGGCCATAGGCGATGTTTTCAGCCACCGTGCCGTTGAGCAACAGTATTTCCTGCGACACCACCCCGTACTGCCTGCGCACCGACTCTATGGTAAGCGCGCGCAGGTCGCCGCCGTCCAGGAGGATGCGTCCCTCCTGCGGATCGTAGAAGCGCATGAGCAGATTGATCATGGTGCTTTTCCCGGCGCCGGAGGGGCCGACGAGCGCCACGGTGCTGTGCGGCTCGATTTCAAGCGATACGTCGCGCAGCACGCTCTCGCGGCCGCCCCGGTACGAAAAGGTAACGCGCTCGATTGCCAGTGCGCCCCGGCACGAGTCCAGCGGGACCGCGCCCGGGCTATCCGTGATATCGGGCGCGGTATCCATGATTTCGAACACCCGCTCCGCCGCGGCCGAAGCCTGCTGCACTATGTTCATGACGTGGCTGAAGCGCCGGACGGGCTGCTGCAAGAGCTGGTAGTAGGCCATGAAGGCGACGAACGTGCCGAGGCTCAGCTCGCCGGCCATCACGCGCGTCACGCCGAACGTGAGAATGATCACCAGCCCGAGGTAATTCATCATCTCGATCAGCGGGAAATAGATCGACCAGAGCCGCACCGCGTTGATGCTCGCCTCCATGTTGAGCAGGTTCCAGCGGTCGAACCGGTCGATTTCGTATTCCTCGTTGCCGAACGACTTGACCACGTGGATGTTCGCGATTGTTTCCTGCAGATGCTCGTTGACGTGCGCGATGTGCTTCTGCACTTCCCGGTAGGCGTTGCGAATGGACTTGCCGAATTTCTTCGTGACCAGGATCGTAACCGGGAAGGTCGCCAGCAGGAAAAGCATGAGACGCCAGTCGGTGAAAAATAGAAGCCCCATGATCACCAGGAACGTCACCGCGTCGGTGGCGATTTCCATGACGCCCCCCGTGATCAGCTGCTGCACCGCGCTGACATCGTTGGTGACGCGCGACATAAGCTCGCCGGTGCGGCGCTGCGCGAAAAAGCCGAGCGAGAGGGTCTGCAGGTGCCGGTAGAGGCTGTTGCGCAGCTCGTAGATGGTCCGCTGGCCGACGATCGCCATGAAATAGCTGCGCACGAACGAGGTCGCGCCCATGGCGATGGCGGTCGCGATTATCGCGGCTGCCACCAAAAAGACCCTGTTTATGTCCCCCGACGGGATTATCCGGTCTATGGTGATGCGGGTGAACTGGGGCACCACCATGTTGAGCAGCGAGGCGCCGATTACGCCGGTCGCGGCGATCGCGAGCGCGCCCCTGGATTTGAGAGCGTAAGTTATGAGGCGCCTGAAGATCACCCTGATCGGCTGGCGCGGCTTGTCGTCGGTCATGTGCCGCGCCATGTGGCCCATATGGAATCCGCGCATCATCATGGACTTGAATCTATCATTTGCGAGCCGCAGACACAACAGCACATGCGCGGAATGACGCCATTTCCAGCCGGCTTACCCCGCAAGAACATTCTCATATTCTGCAGAATATTAGAATGTTTGCATGAATTTCAGGAAAGCTCTGCCGTATGGCGACAAGAAATGCAACACCTGCTGGCCACGATATTGTTTATTTAAGAGCCCGGCATGGACCAGCGCGCGAGAGTGCTGCGAAATTGTTTTCATATTTGCGCCTAAGGCGACAGCCAAGCCTGCAACCGTGACGCCTTCGTTCCTTCCAACTAAGGCCAGGATTGCAATGCGGCGGTGATTGGCCGCCCCTTTGAAATAACGTTCCAGCTGTTTTGGTTTTTTCATAGCACCCGGATAACCTCCTTTACAATATTCTCATATTCTGCAGAATATGAGAATATTGTAAAGAATTATATAACGCAATTTTTTACAGGACTCCTGGCTTGATCAGGTGGCCCGAATGGATTATTATAAATCCATCAATGAAAGATTTAATCTGCAGGAACTGACAGAGCTATGCAAACCGCCGAAGCCAGGCTGAAAAGAATTTTCGTGGTTCGCCTCGAGGAAGGCGAGCGCCTGCCGGACGCCATCGAGCTCCTGGCAAGGAAAAAGAAAATCAGGTCCGCGGTCGTTCTACTGCTCGGCGGCGCGCGCGACGGCACCCTCGTGGTCGGACCTTCTTCCTCCCGCCGCAAAAAACACTCCGTCCTGACCGAATCCTTCGGCCCGGGGCATGAAATCATGGGGATCGGCACGATCTTTGCCGGGGCCAAGGGGCCGGAAATGCACCTGCACGCCGCAACCGGCCGGGGCAACAAAACTCTGGTCGGATGCGGGCGCACGGGCCTGAAAGTTAATTTTATCATTGAAGCGGTAATCTTTGAGCTGGCGGGACTGGCCGCCCGGCGCGCCTTTGATCCCGCCACCGGCTTCCACCTGTTGACGTTATCAAGGTAAAGCTTACCCCGGAGAATACAAAATGCGCATGCAATGTAGTTTTTTGTCAGAAAGCGAAAAACAGAGAATCCACGAAGACACGCTCAGGATTTTATCAGAGGTCGGCGTTAAATTCCTGAGCCCGAAGGCCCTCAAGCTGCTGGAATCGAGCGGCGCCGCCGTTGACCGGGAAAGCATGGTCGCGCGCATTTCGCCCGCGATGGTGGAGCAGGCCCTCAGGACGGCGCCGAAATCATTCACGCTGGGAGCGCGCAATCCCTCCTTCGATTTCAAAATGCCCTCGGCTTACACCGGCTACACGCTCGACGGCGCGGCGACCTTCGCGGTTGATTTTGAATCCGGCCAAAGGCGCCCGGCCGTGACAAAGGACCTGGTCGCCAGCCTGAGGATCTTCGAGGAGCTCCCGCTCGGAACCGTGGTCTGGCCGAACGTGGTGCTCGACGATATCACCCTGGGCTCGGCCGACATCCGGACAACCTTCCTCTCCCTGATGAATTCTTCCAAGCACATCCAGCACGAGCTCCACCGCCGGGAGGAAATCCCCTACCTCATCGAGGGGCTGGCGGCAATCCTCGGGAGCGAGGATGAAATCAAAAAGCGGAAAATTTTTTCCGTCTGCTACTGCACGATTCCCCCGCTGACCCACGACGCCGAGATGTGCGAGGCCTGCCTCGAGCTTGTAAAATATCACGTCCCCATCCTGCCCTATCCCATGCCGGCCTGCGGCTCAACCGGACCGGCCAGCCTCTACTCCGACGCGGCCGTGGCCAACGCCGAGGGGCTTTCGGCCCTGGTCCTCTTCCAGGCGGCCGAACCGGGCACGCCGATCATCTACGGGAACGCGGCGGGGATCATGAATTTCAGCTCGGGCTCGTTCCTGGAAGGCGCGCCGGAATCAACTTTGATCAACGGGGCCCTCGCAGCGATGGCAAAATTCTATGGCCTTCCGGGCATTCACGCCGGCTGCCTCTCGGATTCCAAATCGCCGGGCGCGCAGGCCATCATGGAAAAGATGACGAGCGCCATGCCGCTCGTGCTCTCCGGGGTTGACGTGATCAACGGCATCGGCGAGCTGGAAACTAGCCAGCTGCTGGTGCTGGAACAAATCGTGGTCGACCACGAGATAGCGCGCCTGTGCAAGCGGATGAAGGACGGCGTGGACGTCTGCGACGCGAAAAACTATTTCGAGGATATTGCCCGCGTCAGGCCCGGCGGCCATTTCCTGATGGAGGAAAGCACGCTGGAAGCGTGCCGCAGCGATGAATTCATGGCGCCGGCCCTGTTCGACCGCAACACGCGCGACCAGTGGCTGGAGCTCGGTCAGCCGGAGGTGTACCCGAAGGCCAGGAAAAAGGTTGAGGAAATCCTCGCCGCGCCGCGGAAGAATCCCCTGCCCGACAAAACCATCGGCAGGCTGGAAGAGATTCTGCGCCGGGCCGACAAAGAACTTACCGAGGAATCATAATACGTTGATCAACGACGCCTTCATAAATATAATGAGAGCCATATGAAAAAACCTGTCAAGAATGATAAAGTAAAAGTCATATCACCTCAGTTACACGGGCATTTGCATGGAGCCGGACGCTTGCCCGCCTGTGGAGGGACTTCGTCCCCTGCCCGCAATGCTACGCATCCGCCTGCAGCTATGCAGCAGCTTCGGGCTGGTAGCGTTGCAGACGGGCGTCTTATGCGGCCTGTGGTCCCTGGCCGGCGCTCGGGCATAGGCAGGCCGTCTCCAATAAAGACTGAGACCTTACCCAAATACGACCTGCTTAACTCCACGGGACCCCTGCCCAAAGAATATTACAACCGGGTGCCTCCTCAGATCAGGGAAGCCTACCGGCAGGCCTCGCTGAAAATGCGCGCCTTGCCGCCAAAAAAAGCAAAGATGGCTTTTGACCTTGCCGTTAAATTATGGAAGCCGATTGCTATTGAGTTGAGGACGGATTTTGAAAAACAAATACTGGCCCGAGCGCTTCCGCACAACATGAAATTCACGGATTATTTTTTGCAGTTCCAGCGGGCGGCGGATATTGAGTTCAAGCGCTCGCGCAAGCCCGCCAGGGCCGCACGGAAGCACAAGGCGCCCAAAAAGAAAAAGGCACAATCCGGGCCGGCCCGCAAAGGCCGGAAATAACCAGCCAATAAAACAACTCCGTAGCCTGGAGGATTTGACATGGCAAGCGCGGGAAGGATAAGGGCAAAAGTCTGTATCGTCACGGGAGCTTCATCGGGCATCGGGCTGGGCATTGCCGAGCTGTTTGCCCGCGAGGGCGGTTCGGTTATCATAGCCGATATTCAAACACAGAAGGGCGAGGAAACTGCACGGGCAGTTGCTGCAGCCGGCGGCGTTGCCTCATTTTGCCAGCTGGATGTAACAGACGAAAAATCCTGGCAGGAAACAATCGAGCATGTTTTGAAAAAATACGGGAAACTTGACGTGCTTGTCAATAACGCCGGCATTGGGTTCGTCAAGCCCATCCTGGCCACGACCGTCGCCGAATGGAGGAAGGTGATGGCAGTCAACGTGGAAGGTGTATTCCTCGGGGTGAAGGCGGCGGTGCCGGCCATGATGAAAAACGGACGGCGCGGTGGCGCGATCATCAATATTTCATCCAACATTGTTTACGTCCCTTCCGCCACCCAGGGCGCCTACTGCACCAGCAAGGGAGCGGTTGGATCTTTTTCCAAGGTGGCTGCAATCGAGTTTGCGCCCGACAATATCAGGGTCAACACGGTTTATCCCGGCTTCGTGGAAACCCCGATCCTGGATGCGGCTTTTCGCGAAGCAGAAAAGGCGGGGCGAAGCAGGGACGAGCTCATGCAGGTTTTCGCCGGATCAAACCTGGTCGGGCGCGTGGGCCAACCCGTTGAC
>Ga0351965_1165_pt1 | contig 15561 bp, 9 predicted proteins | sample TotcelT113001K13_FD_206839 | JGI IMG/M metagenome (GOLD analysis project Ga0351965, IMG submission 206839) | Enriched cells from coal bed in the Powder River Basin, Montana, United States - Total cells T11 rep3 HSBNCT.T11.300.1.K13 ... | reverse complement strand
TCCAGCCTGCCGGCCTACCTGCTGGTGCCCGATGGACTGGCCGCCGGCGAAAAACGACCCGGCCTGGCCGTGCTGCACGGGCACGACCAGTATGGCATTGACAGCGTCTGCGGGCTCAAGGGCGTGATAGACGAGGAGGGAAGGCTCAGGTCTTACGCCTTGCACGCGGTGCGCGGCGGTTACGTGGTGATCGCCCCGGCCTGGTGGGGATGGACCGGCCGCGATGGGCACCTGGACCGGGTCGGTAAAAACCGCGACCGGTGCAACGTGATCCAGATGGCGGCCTCCATGTACGGCTTTAACGTGCTGGACCTGCACATCCAGGACGCCCGGGCCGCTCTTGACGCTCTTGTTGCCCGGCCCGAAGTGGATCCGGGGCGGATCGGCTGTATTGGAAATTCATATGGCGGCCGCACGGCAATGTGGCTCGCCATCTTTGATGAACGCGTCAAGGCCTGCGTGGCTTCCGGCTGCATGAACACTTTCCGCGAGCGGTCGCTCAAGTTCGGAGCCTGCGGCATCCAGTATCCTTACGGGCTCTTGAAATACGGGGATGTTCCCGAGCTTTTCAGCCTGATCGCCCCGCGCCCCCTCCAGCTCCAGGCCGGCCGGAAGGACTCCCTGATCACGCCGTCGGACAGGGATATGATTGCAAAAAACGTCAGGCGCGTTTATAAGAGTCTCAGCGCGGAGGACAGATTCAGTTATGTTTTGCACGAGGAAGGTCATCTGCTCTTGTGGTCGCGGGCCGAGCCTTTTCTCAGGCGGCATCTGGGCGCTTAATTCACTGTCAGGAACCGGCTTTATCATGACAAAATCGTTTGCAGTTTTCGTGCTTGGCCTGGTGTTTTCGATCATGGTTGGGAAAGAAGGCATGGCAGGTGAAATTAAATACACGCTTAAGGGCCGCGTCATGGATACCAGCGACAACTGGCTGCCGGACGCGCGCGTGGCCCTGAAGCGCGCCGGGGTTGTCACCAATACCGACGGCAACGGCCTCTTCACCCTGGAGTTCGCGCCGGCCAAGCCGCTCGAGGTGGACGACAAGAAAAATTATGACTGCCTTGAAATCGACAAGGAAGGCTACCAGGGACGCACGGTCGAGATAAAGGACCTTGGATATTTTAGCCGTCCGGCGGAAGAAAAGCTCGAGCCGGTCGCGGTGGGAGCGGACAACGTCGGCTTCAGCGTGCGCATGCCCATCGCCCCTTCCATACATAACCTCCCGGGGTCCATGGGGATTGAGGATAAGGGCCAGCCCATCAGCGCGGAAAGTTTCGAAAAGGTGCTGACAAACAAGGAAGCCCGCGCGGCATTCAGCGGTCCTACGGAGCGCGTCTGGTTTCACGCCTGCGTGCCAAAGGGCGCTAAGAAGCTCAAAGCGGCGTTCCTGATCTCACGCCACGGCATGGGCACGATTGATCATCCGGTTTTGCGCCGGTTCGCCGATGAAAACGATATTGCCCTGGTGGGGATCCTGGGCGCCCCGGTCCAGCGCGGGCTTTGCCCGGTCAGTTTGCTGGATGAGCATATTGAAAAGCTCGCGAAGATGACAAACCATCCCGAGCTGGCGACCGTCCCCGTTTTCACTTTCGGGCATTCCAACGGCACCGGCTTCGCCACCGTTTACGCCTCCCGGCGCCCGGGGCGGGTGATCGCCTGGATCTCGTACCATTCCGGCTGGAGCTGGCAGCTGCAGTTCCCGAATCTTGAAAAAACGCCCGGGCTCGTTATGCACGGCCAGAAGGACCAGTGGCTGGATCACGGCCAGGAGCAAATTGTGAAACACCTCCGCGGAGCCCGCGACGCGCCCGTAACCATGATGCTGGAGGGCAACGTGGGGCACGGCCCGGTCAATCCCGCGGCCACGTGGGAGTTCATCGTTGAATTCTGCAAGGCGGCCATGCGCGTCCGCCTGGGCGAGGGCGGGCAGCTGCGTCCCGTGGTCATCGAGCAGGGCTGGCTGGGTGAAAATTACGATCGCGTAAAGGGCGGCCAGCAGGACCTGGCCATTGCCCCCTATGACAAATACGCCGGGGATCGCTCCATCGCCAACTGGCTTCCCGACAAGCAGTTCGCCGAAGTTTGGCGGCTCTATGGCAAAACCGACCCGCGAACCGTGAAGTAGGTTGATTGTTTGAAAAGTCAACCCCGGTTCGATTATTAAAACCCAAGTTATGCGATTCTTTGGCGTGTCATTTAGAGGAATGCCCGCGAATAGCGGGATGACGAAGACGCCACGGGCGTCCGCCTGCGGAGGAATCTCGTCCCCGCTCAATACGAGATTCCTCGCTACGCTCGGAATGACGATCATTTGCGCCTTTTATGGCTTTACACGCCAAGAATCGCTCAATTTTGGTAAAAAAAGATGGAAACCGGGGGTTGACATGCAGGCCGCTATCAGGTACTTTACAAAAAAATATATATTCCCTTGCGTCTTTTTTGTATGCAAGTAAACGCCCTGTTTCGACCTGTAAACATTTCTGTATAATCTTTCTTTATTTAACGTCGGATTAAAAAAAACAGCAAACTGGAGAAATAAATGAAAAGTAAAGGCATGATCGTCGGTCTCGTTCTTTTCGGCTTAATGCTCGTAAATATTCCCGCGCGGGCGGTAAGCATAACGGCCGGTGGCGAACACGCGTTTAAAATCTGCAACAACGGCACCGTCTGGGCGTGGGGCAACAACAGCGACGGCCAGCTCGGTTTCGGGAACACGATGGCCGGCACCAATCTGCCCGTACAGGCGCTCTGTTCAAATGTCTCCGGCCTGGCGGCGACAAAATTTCATTCGCTTGCCGTAAAGAATGACGGCACGATCCTGGCGTGGGGAAATAATACTTTCGGCCAGCTCGGCACCGGCACCAATATCAGCACCAACGTGCCGGTCCAGGTGCCCGGCCTTTCCGGCGTGTCGGCCGTGGACGGCGGCGGGGCGGCCAACGGTTTTTCACTGGCGCTTAAGAACGATGGCACGGTCATGAGCTGGGGATACAACGGCGAAGGCCAGCTCGGCAACGGAACAAATTCTGATTCCTACGTGCCGGTCCAGGTCACCGGTCTTTCCGGCATATCGAACATAGCCTGCGGCAGCTCGGGCAAAGGATTCTCGCTCGCGCTGCAAAGCGCCGGCACGGTCATGAGCTGGGGGGATAATTCGGACGGCCAGCTCGGCAACGGCACAGCGGACGCCAGCACGAACGTGCCGGTGCAGGTGATTAATTTATCGGGAGTGATCGCGGTAGCGGCCGGGGGTAATAATAATGGTTTTGCCCTCGCTTTGAAAAGCGACGGCACGGTCTGGGGCTGGGGCTGTAATAATTCCGGCCAGCTTGGGAATGGCGACAACACCAACACGAATCTGCCGGTGCAGGTAACCGGTCTTGGCGGGGTAACGGCCGTGGCGGCCGGCGGCGATCATTCGCTCGCGCTGAAGGACGACGGCACGGTCTGGGCATGGGGATATAATAATTCCGGCCAGCTTGGGATCGGGAGCACAACAGACACAAACCTGCCGGTCCGGGTTATCGGCCTTTCAAATATTGTCGCCATAGCGGCCGGGGAAGCATTTTCGATGGCCATGGACCGGGCTGGGGTGGTCTGGGGTTGGGGTTTGGGACAGAGCGGCCAGCTGGCCAATGAAATTGCGGTCTACAAGACTGTATTTTCTCCGGTTGAAGGTATTTCGGGGCCATGTTCAAATATTGCCGCCGGCACATATCACTCAATGGCTTTAAAGAACGATGGCACGGTCTTAAGCTGGGGTGACAACAGCAGCGGCCAGCTTGGTGATGGAACGCTGATAACCACGAATCGCCCGGTCCGGGTTCTGGACCTTTCGGGGATGACGCGTATTGCCTGCGGCTGGTCTCACTCGCTTGCCGTAAAGGACGATGGCTCAACCTGGGCATGGGGATATAATTTCAATGGCCAGCTGGGCAACGGGACAAACGGGGCGACAGCCAACACGAACCGGCCGGTCCAGGTCGTCAATCTAACAGGCGTGTCCTCCGTGGCTGCCGGTCTTGATCATTCGCTTGCCCTGAAAAATGATGGAACAGTCTGGGGCTGGGGATATAATAGCTACGGCCAGGTTGGAAACGGGACCAACGTCACAACCAACGTGGCGGTCCAGGCCGCCGGCCTTGCCGGGGTGACATCGGTTGCGTGCGGTGGATATCACTCGCTTGCCCTCATGAACGACGGTACGGCCTGGGTGTGGGGGCTCAACAATGAAGGTCAGCTCGGCTTAGGTCATTATACTAACTCATATTTGCCGCTCCAGGTTGCCAGCCTCTCCGGAATATCAGCCGTTGCCGGTGGAATACAGTTTTCACTTGCCCGCATGAACGATGGCACGGTCATGAGCTGGGGAATAAATAATGTCGGCCAGCTCGGTAACGGGACCGCTGTTGCCAACACCAATGTTCCGGTCCAGGTTCTGAACCTGTCCGGGATAACAGCGGTGGCGGCCGGCGGATATCACGCTCTTGCCCTGAAGGACGACGGCACGGTCTGGGGCTGGGGGTATAACTATTCCGGCCAGCTCGGTAACGGCACCACCGAGTCCACCAATCTCCCGGTCCGGGTGCTCGGGGTGACAAATGCCGTGGCTATCCAGGCCGGACGGTATTATTCTCTGGCAATATTGGCCAACGGGTCAGTTATTTCCTGGGGAAAGGACGACTATGGCCAGCTCGGACACTCATTGCTGTATTACCAGGTTGTCCCGCTCACTATCCTGCTGGAGCCGCTCGCGCCCTCAGGGCTTGTCGCGGGAGATGGGATCAGTGTGAACAATATTCCAATGGTTTGGAACTCCGCGAACAACGCGACTGCTTACGCTGTCTGGCGAAACATCACCAGTACGACCAACACGGCCGCGATCGTGGCGTCCGGGCTCGCTTCCACGAATTACGAGGATACAAGCGCTGTTCCAGGAGTAACGTATTATTACTGGGTGCAGGCCACAAACGCCTGCGGCACCAGTCCACTGAGCGCTTCCGATTCCGGCTGGCGTCTCGATATTTCATCGGGAGTTTCCGCCGATTACGACGGCGACGGCCTGGCCGACCCTGCCATCTACAACGAAGCCGGCGGACTCTGGAAAGTGAAACTTTCCAGCGCTAATTATTACCAGGTCCACACGGCTCTTAACGGGCTCGGCGGGCAGGGATATGCCTCCGTTTCCGCCGATTACGACGGCGACCGGCTGGCCGATCCGGCGGTTTATAACGAATTAGCCGGCGCGTGGTATATAATGCCCTCATCCGCGGGCTATGCGGTGGTGGTGATCGTCGGGCAGTCCCTCGGGGGAGCAGGTTATACCGCCATCCCGGGCGATTACGATGGTGACCGCCTTGCTGATCCTTGCGTGTACAAGCGCGACACCGGCGACTGGCTGGCGATGATGTCATCCGCGAATTATGCTGTTGCTCCCATTCCCGGCCTGCTGGGCGGACCGGGTTACCGGGCCGTTGCCGCGGATTACGACGGTGACCGGAAAGCCGATCCGGCCATCTATACCGAAAGCACCGGGTACTGGATAATCAATCTTTCCAGCGCGGGTTATGTTAGCGTGGCCTTGGTGCAGGCGCTGGGCGGGAGCGGTTTTACGCCCGCGCCGGCCGACTATGACGGCGACGGGTTTGCCGACCCGGCGGTCAGGAGCGAGACCGGCAATGACTGGCAGGTCATGCTTTCAACAGCCGGCTATGTGATCATAACCGTGCCCCTGGCATTCGAATGAAAATTCGCGGCGTGGGATTGATCGTTTTGGCTTTGGCGGCGCTGGGGGTTCTGTTCGCCTATTACCCCCAGTTGAGTGATGACGCCGATATCTGGTGGCACCTTGAATACGGGCGATCGGTCCTGCGGTCATTGAGCTGGCGCGTTGACCACGCGGCCTATTCCTGGACGCCCGCCGACGGTTCATGGGTGTACGTGAGCTGGTTGGGAAGCCTTTTGCTTTACGGGATGCACCGCCTCGCCGGCTTCGCCGGCCTGGTTGCGGCGCAATGGCTGGTTTTTGCCGGCATAGTCATCCTCTATAACTGGCTCCTGCGCCTGGCCCGCCTGCCCTGGACGGCGTTGCACGTCGTGATTTTATTTTTCGCGGGCATAGCCGCCAACCCCGTTGCCGTTTACATCAAGCCGGAATTATTCTCGATGCTGATGTTTGCCGCCACGGTGGCCGTGTTTTTCGCCGCGAGGCTGGCCGGGCGCCTGGCATTGCTCTGGATTTATGTACCCCTGTTTTTGGCCTGGGTGAACATCCACGGCGGATTTGTCTACGGGCTGGCCTTTCTCGGCCTGGCCTGGTGCGGGGAATCGCTGTCATGCCTGTTCAAGTCCGATAATAGCCTCTCAAAATCCGCGTGGCTGGCGTTCACGTCCGTCCTGGTTCTTTCCGCGTGCGCCACATTGGTCAATCCTTACGGGTGGCGATACTGGCCCGGCATGGTTGAAAACGCGCTGGCCGGCGGCGGGCATATCCGGGTGATTTCGGCCTATTCCGGTTTTACGGCTTACCTCGCGCCGCCCCCTTTCATGTTCCGGAAAATGAACGCCGGATGGTGCATGCTGGCGCTGGCGCTCTGCCTCGCGGGGTTGCTCTCTTACCTGCGCGCGACGCGCCGGAAAGTTGATTTTACGGTTGTCATCACGAACCTGTTTTTTTTCCTGGCCGGTTTTTTAATGATACGCGCTTCCGTTTTTTTCGTTGTGCTCTGGCTGTTTTCAGTTGTCTACGTCATGGCGGCGAACAGGTTTGTTATCCCGGGCGTTATTACAAGGATTGTGCTGGCGCTCGCGGGGCTGGCCGCGGGCGTGCTGGTGTGGGAGACGGCGGCGTTAAGCGCCGGCCGCGTTTACCTGGGCCGGGGCGTGAACGCCTGTGTTCCGGCCGGCGCGGTCGAATTTATCAGGCGCAACCAGGTGCCGGGCCCCATGTTCAATGATTATATAACGGGCGGCTACCTGGTTTGGGCGCTGTATCCCGGATACAAGGTCTTTATTGACCCGCGCTATGGCCCCTACGTGAAGACCGGGGTCTGGAGCGCATACGCTCGCCTGGTGGAATCCGGTTCCCCGGAAGCGCTTTCAGCCCTTGAGCGTTCTTATAATTTCCAGGCCGCGGTTGTCAGCGTGGCCCACGCGCCGGTCGTGGCGGATCTCTTCCTTTTCTCGCCCCGCTGGCGGCTCGTGTATTTTGATCCGGCCGCGGCGTTGTTCGTCAGGGCTTCCCTGGCCGGATCGCGCCGCTGGGAGGGCGATATGAGCCCGCGGCGTTTTGAGCGCGTATCCGATCCCGACGTGCTGGCGCGGGCGTTCGCGCTTTACTGCAGTTATAATCCCCCGGACGCGGCGGTCATCCGGGATATTTACGCGCAAAACGTGAGCGGGCTTTTCGTGTATCGCGCGAAGCACCTGGACTGGATGATGAATACCCTCCGCCGGCTCAGTCCCGAACGGTAAAAAAAAACGCGGCAGGCGCGGGGGGGATTGCGCGGGAAAAATAATTATCTCCGGATGCTTATTCCAAGGAGCCCGATAATAACTTCGTTGGCAACGGCTTTAATCGTTATTCCCGCCAGCTTTTTCCCGGGCTCCAGCCTGATTCTCTGCACGATGCCGTGGTTGTAATCGCTGAAATACACGGTTTCGTTCCGCGTTTGCAGGGCCGCGTTAAGCCAGTCGTCGAAATTCAGGGGATGAACAAGGCTGGTTGTCTGTCGCGTGCCGTCGCGATAGGCAACGGTGAAGCGCGCGTTTTCCACGTAGCTCTGCATGGGGTTGGTGACCCCGATGAAGAATAGCGCCAGCTCGGAAGCCTTGCCTTCCAGCGGGATCCGCAGCGATGTAGGGAAATTATCCCACATGGACACGCAGGCGACGTCAGGGCCTTTTTCCGGCACCCGGAAGCCGATGCCGGAGGGAGAATGGAATACGCCTTTCGCCTGCCGCAGGGCGGAGTCATCAACCTGTACGGCGTTATGCCCGCGCTGGTTCCAGTCCCAGGCGTACCGGCCGTTCAAGCGGACCCCGATCGAATATCCTTTCGGGCGCGGCGACATATATTGCCGGGTGTGGATTTCCTTGAGCGAATCGTTGAAATATTTTGCAATATCCAGCGCTGCAAACTTCTTCCCCCTCGCGCCTTTCCCCGGAAGGATGTTTTTTTCCGGGAAGGTTTTCTCCTCAATTAAGAAATCAGCCGCCATCCACGCGTCATACTGGCCGGCCCTGACCCGGACAAAAAGGGCGTGAGCGCCGGCCTCGCTTTTCACGCCGGCGGATAATTTATCGCGCGAGATGGAAATATTTTCAAAGGCTCCCGAAGGATCCTTGTAATCAACTATTTCACCTGCGGATGTTTCGACCAGGATTTTATTGCCCGCGAAAGTGGCCGGAGAATAAGCGATGGCCGGGGCCGGCTCCCGGCCGTGAATTACCTGCAGGTGGATGAATCCCGCCGTCTCCGTCTCCACCGCGATAAAGCACCCGGTGACCGCCGGTTCAATATTGTATTTCACCGGGACGCCGTTCAGCAGGACCTCCACGACCCGGGCGGAGCGCATGGGCAGCCTGATCCTTTTGCGCGCTTTCGGCCCGCAATGAACGGTCAGGTTTTCCTCCTGTCCCTCCCGGTAATAATTCAGGGAAATATCCTTCAGGGTGATATCAGCGTGCGTCCAGCCGGCGGGAAAATTCGGCGCGATCTCCACAAGGCCGTCCAGCAGGTGGAACCTGGCGCCGAACAGGCCTTCCACGACCAGGCGCAGGTACATGCTTGAAACGTCCGAGAAATCCAGGTCTCCCCCCTCGGCGAATCCGTGCGCGGAGAGGATATGGCTGGATAGCCCGGGGTTTTTGCCCGAGAAATAAGCGTCCACGATCGCGTTTAATATGTCCAGCCCCTTGTCTTTCAAGCCCGACTTGAAATACGCCAGGGCGAGGTGGATGTTTTCGGCCGTATAGAGGCCGCAGGTTGAATATTTTTTTGGATACCAGTTCGAGGAATAAACCAGCCGCCCCTTCCGGTTGAGCGTTTTCTCGTTGCGCAGGTCGGTCTCCGTGAACCTGAGCGCCTGGTAGGCCTGGAACATGTCGGCGACCCCGCAGTCGATCGCCAGGTAGGCCGTGGCCAGCTCGGGCGAGGGATGCAGGAGTTTGTTGCCGATCGTGTCAATAAACTCGGCGATGACTCCCTTCGATGGTATCCAGAGCTTCGCGTTGATCGCCTTTAATATTTTTTCCGCGCGTTTTTTGAACGCCTTGTCCGGGTATCCCAGCCTTCCGGCGATTTTGGCCATCATCATGTTCGCGCGGTAGTTGTACGCGCTGGCCTGGGCGCAGCCCCCGCCGTTGTAGGAGTGGCCGTCGGAGATCCAGGTGTTGAGGAAGTTCTGGTAAAGCCCGTCCTGGTCAGGATCGAGGATCCGCTCTTCCCAGTCCAAAACTCCTTTAATATTTTTGAACATCTCTTTCGCCAGCCCGGCGTCCCCCCGCCATTCCAGGTGATGGATAAGCATGTCAACGGCCACTTCCTGCATGTTGTAGATGTCGTTGCCCCCCAGGATGGCGGGCACAAAGCCGTAGCTGTTTTTAATCTGGTGATACTGGGTGCCTTCATGGTCGAGGTCGGGACGATCCTTGCCGTCGTACCAGACGGCTTCCTTTCCCGGGCATTTTTTAATTATCCCCGAGAAGTTGGCCTTTATGGCCCGCCTGACCCGGTCATGCCAGCCGATCACGGTCGGCCCGTACCAGTTTCTCCAGCCGAGGAACGGGGCGTGGTACGCGTGCGCCCCGTGGTAAAACGTTTTATCATGCCACGCGGCGTCCATGGCCAGCACCGTGGGGGGCACGGTCAGGTCGAGCATTTGGTCCGGCGTGTGCATGGCCACGGCTGATTTTTTCAGGTAAATCCGCTGCTTGAGATAGTTGACGGGGTCCTCGCGTTTCAGCCATTTATCCAGGCAGCTTTCATCCTTGTTCCGGATTGCCACCAGGAAGCCTTCAAGCGTTTCGCCCGCGCCGATCGGGCGGGACATTTTCACCGCCCGGGCCGCCGATTCGGCCGGCTTGTTTTTTATGAACATCCCGGGATGGCTTTCCTGCATCGTCAGCGCGTCCCCGGCTTCGGCCTCCACTGGAAAACTGGCGCCGATCCACATGTGGTTCCCGTTGGCTCCCGCCAGCAGCGCGCGGTTTTTTCCGCAGCGGACGGCGTTATCCCTGCAGTCGGCAACGCTGAAATTGCGCGCCTTGATCTTCGGATACTCAAGCCGGTGGATGAAGTCGGTTATTCCCCCGAAGCCCGCGCAGAAAAATATTCTCTGGTCGGTTTTTATCCGGTAATGGACGAGGAAGCCATCCTCCGGCATCAGGGGGAAAACGGAAATATTGACTGTTACCGCCGGGAAATAGGGGGAAAACTGGCGCAGCTCATATTCCATCCATCCGTTTCGAAAGATGGCGACGATATCCTCGGAATTATGGAACCAGTGCGAGCTGTGGTCGATATCGGCCGAGAGGAAGGACTGGGTCTTCGACCCGGGCGTCAGGGCCAGGCCGCTCATCAGGACGCCCATTTTCGCGTAGTGGCAAGCCGTGTGCCGCGACCAGTCCGTGGCCGCGCCGGTGAAAATCGGCAAATCCCCGGCGAAAGTAAAATACCGTTCCTGGCGGTCGTCGTTGGCGTGCGAGCCGTACAGGGTCCGGTTGAATATTTCCCGGCTGCCGGTGATTTCATAGCCGTTGTCAACCGGCCGGTAGCGGGTGTTTTCAGCTGGCGGCGTGTTCATGTTCCTTCGCGAATAGGCGTTCGTGGCCGGGGCGGCTACAGTATAATATTTTGATAATCAACGATTCTTGCTTGTAGCCACGGCACTCTGCCTGCCCGAGCGTCGGCCAGGGCTGCCGTGTCTTTAGAATTTTGAAATTACCTCATTCGGATAAAATAATCTATTTGCTTCGCCGAACACAAGCGTTTTTAGTAATCTCAACGCTTTGGAACATCCGGCTTTGGTTTGGATTAGAACCTGTCCGGGATGTCTCGCCTTGAGGCGAAGGGGGATGACTGCTGATTATGCGCCTGGCCGCTCTTTCGGCGCACACGCATTGGTAATTGGTGAATTATCGTCCATTCATTACTTTATTGTTTGTATTTTCTTTCGGCTCCTGGCTTCAAGTTTCTTGATGCTTTCAGCAGGCGGAAGATTCTCCGGCATGGTTCCGCCGATTTCCCGGATAGTCTGGCGGACTTTCGCTCCAACCTCATAATGTGTGCGATGGGCCTTGTCCTTGCCGGTAATTCTATCGCGGCGCAGTTTTTCTTCGGTCTGGGTGGCCCGGAACAAGTTGGCGGCCAGTTCCGTGCTTCCCATGTGATCGAGAATCTGCTGGCTTTTCTTTAATCCTCTGCGTTGGTGAATCTCTTTTGCTCTCAAACCGCCGTAAAGGCCTTGATAACCGTGATCCTGAAATATGGCATAATCCTGGGGTGCAATTACGCCCGCGGCCCTGGCAACTCCGGCGAGGCGAACATTATGCAATTTCATTTCCTCGCGCAGGAGCAGCCGCCGTTCTTCTTCCGTATCCCGGCCTGAAAGTTCCTGTCGCCGTGTTTGCACGGCAAAGTAGGTCTGGCCAAGGGCGACAATTTCCTTTGATGGATCGGCATTTTGAACGATGAGGTAACAGGCATAGCGCGAAAGCATTATAGTCTTAACCGACCGCTGGCCTCCTTTGCCGATTTCGATCATTTCGGTGATATCAACGAAATGATCATCAATTCTTTCCCCGCTGTTGAAACAGGCCAACCGCGCCTTATTGATAACCTGCTCAAAATTACGGTAATCGTTATAACCCAGGACGGCGGCAAAGTCGCGACTGGACCAATACTCCGAACCGGTGTCGTTCGTCCTGCGAATCTTCTCGAAAGGGGAACTATGGTCGGTCGTTAGCGTTTTATCATTCACTGTGTTTTTATATCAAACCGTAATGAGAAAATCAACGGCATGCTTGTTTGTCCTGAGTAGACGTTTTTCGAAGGGTGAGATGAGATTATTGACATACTGACTTCCCGGTAAGACGCCGTCAAAAAGTTAGTTATTTTTTGGGACATAGACTTTGGCTGACGGGCTTAACCCGCAGAAATAACCATATCCAGATTATAGAAAGTCGTCTGGTAAGTTTTGCCATCGGCGGCAGTATGTGCAAGTTTTGCACATACTGAAAGCTTTTCCAATTCTTTGGTCTTCAAAATATTGAAAATGTGCTTGGTGACAACAGAACGTTCCGTGGAAAACAAGGCTGCCATGTCCCTCTGGGTCAGCCAGATTGTTTCCTTCTCCACGCGCACATCCACAGCTGTTCGGCCATCCTTGGTGCGATAGAGAATGATGTCGCCGCCAGTTCCCTTGATCTCTGTCTTGTTCCTTATGCTTGTCATATCGCTCAATTCTCAGGATTGTGATCTTGTCCATCTCAATTTTGCGTTGGTAACGACGGATGTATACGCCTGAAACAAGGGGGTCGCATCTTATCGCGTTGCTCCGGTAGTTTTGTATCAGGGCATATCCGGAAAAGCCAGTGAAAAGAGGAAAGAAGATCGACAGGTCATGTCCGCCACTGCAGGCATGGTTTGACTTGGTACAACCGATGTAAACTAATAGTTTACAAAATCAACACTAATTCAAACCGAGTCCGCCGGCATTTATTTCACCGCCGTTGCTGCGCTGATCTGGTCGCGTCCGGATTCTTCGGCGCGCGCGTTTTTTGCGCATCCTGATTGCCTTCGGTGTGTACGTTAAACAGGATATAAATTCCTGTCTTGATATGCTTTGTTTTATCTTGCGACCGAAGGGCTGTCTTCCACTCCTGTGTCGCGCCGAAGCTTCATAGCGTAGGCGGATGTCCTCCATCTTCCACTCCTGTGTCGCGCCGAAGCTTCATAGCGTAGGCGGATGTCTACCGTCTACCGTCATCCGTCCTCCGCCCTCTGTCTTCCACTCCTGTGTCGCGCCGAAGCTTCATAGCGTAGGCGGATGCCCCCCATAGTTACGCCAGAGGCGAACGACGGGGGGTCCGATAGTTCTCCCCCGCCTTCTTCAGCTCCCGGCATACTTTCTCCACCAGGGCGGGGGGACCGAGGACGGTCGCGTTCGGACCCCACGACAGGACCCAGTCCTTAACTTCGTTTAAATGATTGGTCGTGAATTCAACGATAATCCCGCCGGTCCGGAGGTCTTTGATTTTCTGCATAGGATGCCACTGGCGCTCCCGGATGTAAGGGGCCACCTCGGGAGCAAATCTGATCCTGACCTTGTGAAACTTGTCCTTCCAGATAATCCCGAACTGGTCGCCGAACATGCGCTCTTTTGTCATCTTCGCCGGCATGCTGAATGATTCATCCAGGATCGCGGCTTTCGTTATGCGCGAAACCCCGAACGTCCTGATGGACTTTCTCAAGTGGCAGTAGCTGCTGAGATACCACTCGCCCTTGTAGCTGACCAGGTAATAAGGATCAACGGTCCTCGGGCTGGCGTCGGTCCCTTTACCGCCCGGCGGGGCGTGCGTGATGCTGAGGCGGCGGTTGTCCCGGATGGCCTTGGCCAGGGTGTCCCAGATCGCGGCGTTGACTTTCGTGGCCGGCTCGGGGAACACGAGGATGCGCTCGTCCATCCACGAGGGGTGGACCGCCGTCTTGTCCGGCAATGAGTCGCGGATCTTTTCAAACACCGACGAGAGCTTTTTAAAAAGGGGCGTGTTCCGGAACTGGCTTAATACGGTCTGGGCCACGCATACGGAGAAAAGGTCGCTTTCGCTTAAGCTCATGGCCGGCAGTGAAAAGCTCGGCTCGGTGTAGAAGTACCCGTGCTTGAGGGGATCGTAGGCGATGGGCGCGTCGAGCTGGTCGCGCAGGTATTCAATGTCCCGCTGGATGGTCTTGTCGCTTACTTCCCATTCTTCGGCCAGCCTGACGCAGTTGGGGTAGGAGCGTTCCTTGATCTTGCGGTCGATGAACAAAAGCCGCCTGTATTGGGGTTTGAACTTCTGCACGGCAAAACACCTTGATTGGAATTATCTTCAGGAATATATGGGGATTTTGCAAGAACAGAATGATTTTTAAAAATATTTTTCACCCGGACACTATCTGTCCCTCCCCCTGTGTTATTTTTTTCGCGTAACAATGAAATCGGTCTGTTCATAGGGCAGGTGGAAAACGTGATGAATATAATAGATAATAATGAGATAAGGCGTAACGGGAAGGAGGGCGTGATGAATATGACAGGATTGACATGGATTAACGAGTGGAAGGAGGCCATCCTCCGCATCCTTCTTGATTACGGCGTGATTGCCTTGAAAGATCAGGATGACCCTGACCGCCGGATTCAATCTTCCGGGCACGAGTTCCGTTTGGCCGAAGATAACGGCCAGATGCTCCTGCCCGGGATAGCCAACCCCCGCTGGTGGGAGTTTGGGAGAAAACTATGATTGACGCGTTATCCACGATAGTAAAGCTCATCAAGGAAGGGCGGTTATCGGACATGCTTTTATGCAAACTCAACGGGTGAAAATACCGCGATATTATTGGCTCCGATCAATTCGAAAGATTGAAAAATTAGATTCGAACCCCGAGGGTTCAAATTATGGACAACCACAACGCCCCGGTTAGAACGCCGGCCATAGAATCAGTCATTTGTCAGATACGTGGGCAGAAGGTCATATTGGATTCTGACTTGGCTATGCTTTATGCGGTCGAAACAAGAGTCTTGAACCAAGCCGTTAAGCGTAATAATGAACGATTCCCGGAAGGCTTTATGTTTCAACTTACAAAAGCCGAAGCCGAACATCAACGGCGTTCAAGATCACAATTTGTGACCTTGAAACGCGGCTATAATATCAAGTATCTGCCATATGCCTTTACCGAGCATGGTGTCCTTATGGCAGCCAACGTGATAAACAGTAAACGGGCGGTAGCCATGAGTATTCGGATCATTGAAGCATTTGTAAAAATGCGGCGTTGGCTGGGCAGCAGTGCGGCGCTTACGCGGAAACTGGCCGAGCTTGAATCCAGAATAACCGGCCATGACCAGGCGATCAAATCCATTGTCGAAGCAATTCGGCAGTTGATGAACCCGCCCGAACCGCCGCGCAAGCAGATTGGGTTTCATGTAAAGAATTAAAATGAGCAACAGTAATCACGCGCAGGGGAAGAGCTACTTGTCAATGGAGTTATGCAGGAGCCTCCAATCCTCCTCCAGAAAAGAACCGTTTTGTCAAATTTTGAGACAGCATATTGCTGGAGCTAAATTTGACAAACTCTCCGTGCGCTTTTACTCCGTGACTCTGTGCCTGCCCTGCGTAGCTTCTGAGCGAAGAAGGGCCTCCGTGGTTATCTTATATATGATCCAGGATATCGTTGGCAGCAGGAAAAATATTTACCACGGAAGCTGCAAATGCCGACTCGGTCGCGCTTCAAATCTGATCGGCCGGCAGCCGGACAACCTTCCCGTCTTTTCAGACGGCGAGCGGCCGGCCGGATTCCCGGTG
>Ga0351965_1164_pt1 | contig 15570 bp, 16 predicted proteins | sample TotcelT113001K13_FD_206839 | JGI IMG/M metagenome (GOLD analysis project Ga0351965, IMG submission 206839) | Enriched cells from coal bed in the Powder River Basin, Montana, United States - Total cells T11 rep3 HSBNCT.T11.300.1.K13 ... | reverse complement strand
TTCAGATTGACCGCCGCCGTGGTTGATGAGCAGCTTGCACTCGGGATAGCGAGCGGCCGTCATGGCCAGGATGTCGTACGCGTCGCTCGGCTTGATCCCGTTGAGGGTCTGACCCCGGCCGTATTCATGGAAGTGGGCAACCACATCGTGCTTGATGGCCAACTCGGCGATGGCGGCCCATTCCTCCAGCCGCTGCTCGTACGACTGAGGCTGGCGCATGGTTCCCATGCTTCCCGGCGCGAACTCGCCGATGCCAACGAAAACATCGGGGTTGTTGGTCAGGGCTTCGTCGATCTCCTTGATGGCCGCTTCGATGGTCCACTTGACCTCACCTCTGGCGGCCTTGATGCGCTGCGTGGTGTCCATGCAGCAGGAACGGAACCGGTTGGGATACTTGCGCACCATGGAGGCATAGAGCTCATTGGTGGTCCCGGTGAAGCTTGGCAGCAGAATTCCCATGTCTATGCCGTAGGCGTCCATGTCGAAGATAGCCCACTCGGAACTGTCCACCGGCAGCACTTCAGCGAAGATGCCCCTGTCCGGGTCTCCGTCGGGGGCAATCGCGTCCTTCTTGCCACAGTGGATGTGACAGTCGACTACCCATCTCCCTATCTTGGTCATGATGCGCCCTCTCTCTCGTTCTTCCCAGCGGTCAGACTCCCAGGTAGGCAGTCCTCACCAGGTCGTTGGTTATCAGTTCTTTTGCTGGACCCTCGAGGATGATTGAGCCCACCTCGAGAACATAGGCGCGGTCGCTGAGGCTTAGAGCCATGGTTGCGTTCTGCTCCACCAGCAACACGCTGACTCCGGTCTTGCGAATCTGGTTGATGATGTCCCCCACCATTTCCACCATGACCGGGGATAGGCCCATGCTCGGCTCGTCCATCAGCAGAAGCTTGGGCTTACCCATTAGCGCACGGGCGACGGCCAGCATCTGCTGCTCGCCTCCGCTGAGGCTTTCCGACAACTGGCCGCCTCGCTCTTTCAGCACGGGGAAGTGCTCGTACATACGTTCGAGGTCGGCTTTGACCTCTGCCTTGTTCTTGCGCAGGTACGCGCCCATTCGCAGATTGTCGGTGACGCTCATGGGGCCGAACACGATCCTGCCTTCGGGCACGTGCCCGATGCCCCTCTGCACCACTTCGTGGGGGCGTAAACCATCGATGCGTACGTCTTCGAAGAGGATCTGCCCTCCAGAGATGGATTTGAGCGCGGAGATGCTCCGGAGCAGCGTAGTCTTGCCCGCCCCGTTCGCCCCGATAAGGGCGACCACCTCTCCTTCATCCACCTTGATGTTGATCTCTGAAAGGGCCTGCGCCTTGCCGTAGTTGACGACCAGTTCCTTGGTCTCAAGCAGCATCGTAGGTCCCCTTCCCCAGGTAGGCCGCGCAGACCGCGGGGTCCGTGCATACCTGCTGCGCGCCGCCTTCGGCGATCTTCTGCCCGTAGTTGAGAACCACGATGTGGTCGCACAGGTCCATCACCACGCGCATATGGTGCTCCACCAGCATCAGGGTGATGCCGGTTTCCCGGATCTTCCGGATGATGCGCACCATTTCGTTCATCTCGGCCGGGTTCATGCCGGTGACGGGTTCATCAAGTAGGAGAAGGCGCGGACCGGTAGCGAGGGTAGTTGCCACGCTCAACAGTCTCTGGTGGCCATGTGGCAGGTTAACGGGAAGCTCATCCTTGAGACGCCCGAGGCCGACAAAGTCCAGTATTTCTAGCGCCTTGACCCGGAAGCCCTCTTCCTCCTCGCGCGCCCGCTTGGTTCCGACGAAGCTGCTGAACAGACCGAACGAGCGCTTGCGGTGGAATCCGACGATGACGTTCTCGAGGACGGTGATATTGCCGAACAACAGGGAATGCTGAAAGAGCCGGGCGATCCCGAGCCTGGCAACAGCGTGAGCCGGCTTGCCCACCACGTCGCTACCTTCGAACAGGACCTGGCCGGCCGTGGGGCGCTGGAACGCGCTGATCATGCTGAAGACGGTGGTCTTGCCGGCACCATTCGGGCCGATGAGTCCGAAGATCTGAGACTCCTGTACCGACATGTCCAGATCGCTGACCGCGGTGACCCCGCCGAATCTCTTGGTCAGGCCCTTCGCCTCGAGAATCGCGCTCATGCCGCCCCCTCTCCATCACGGTCGGCAGGTTTGGCCCTTTCGAGTATCACGCCTTCCTTCGAGGCCGAGACCTTGTTCGAGTTCCCCCTTCCACCATGCACGACGTTCCTGAGGAACCCCAGGGCATCGCCCGGACGACGCCCGTGGAGCAACCCGAGGATGCCTTGCGGTAGGAAGATGAGGATGAGGATGATCAGCGCACCCGTGACCATCGGCTCGAAGTTCTTCACCGCCCGCAGTGCTTCGGGGATGATGGTGAGGATCGCGGCTCCTACGACCGGCCCTATGATCGGGTTCCCCACCCCGCCGAGAATTGCGTACATCTGGATATAGATGGCTTTGAACGGCCCGTAGCTACCCGGTTGGATGTTCGTCGAGTAGGCGGCGAAGAACACACCCATAAGAGCCGCCATAGCCGAGACAATCACGAATCCGAGAAGCCGGTATCGGAAGGGGCTGATGCTCACCGACTGGGCCAGATTGCTGCTGAGACCGAGCGCGCGCCAGGCACGCCCCACCCATGACCGATACAAAGCGAGAAGCACCAGCACCACAATGAGCGCAAGGGCGAGCAGCAGGTAGTAGTAGCTCTGCTCCGAGGCGAACGTGATGTGGTGCCCGCCGGGCAAAGGAATAGGGTTCGGGGCCGGGATGCGTATGAGACCCACGTGGCCACCAAAGACTTTGAAGGTGCCAAACACGAGCGGGACGATGAACGCGAAAATCAGGCTGGGGATAATGAATCCCAGGCCGGCGTGCCGGACGAGGATGGCTCCAAACACGAGGGCGACGAGCGCCGCGATGGCCACTGCGATCGGAAGTGCGACCCAGAACGACAAGCCTCCCTTGAGAGTCAGCATCCCGGTGCTGTACGCGCCGATGCCCCAGAAGGCCGCCATGGACATGTTGAGCAGCCCGGCGCGCAACAGCAAGATGAAGGTCATCGCCAGCACCGCATTCATCATGATGAGGATCAGTAGGTGCACATAGTAGGCACTCTGGATGAATTGTGGCAGCGCGACGACGATCAGGAAGAAGACTGAGGCCGCTATCCACTTCCACCGTTTAGACATGGCCGATCTCCTCTATGTTCTTGCCGAGGATGCCCCCCGGCTTGAAGAGGAGAATGATCATGATCACGGCAAAGAAAAGGATCTGCGCTTGGCCGCTCCCTATGTAGTACTGGCCGTAGCTGAGCGTCATTCCGAACACCAGACCACCCAGGATGGCGCCCGGCATGCTGCCGATGCCACCGAGCATGACAACAAGCATTACCAAGAAGCCGTTCTGGGCCATCCCTAGGTCCACCCCGAAGATGGGCGCCATGATCGCCCCGGCGAACCCGGCCAGGGCGCAGCCCACGATCATGGCTACCATGAACATACGGTCTGCATTGACTCCTTGTAGCGCCGCAACGTCCGATCGGAAGGAGACGGCGCGCATGGCCCGGCCGGTGCGCGTCTTCTGCAGGAGTGCGTGGAGCGCGACGAGCACCACCACGCTGAGAACGATCACCACGATCTTCTCGAGAGCGATCCTCACCCCAAGCACCTCGTACACGGAACTGAACACGGAGGGCACGCCGCGCGCTTCTGTTCCGAACAGCATCAGGGCCGCTTGGCCGATGATGAGCATGAGCCCCACGCCGGCGATGATGTTGGTGAGGAACTGGTTCTTTCGGAATTGCAGGGGCCTGAACACCAGCAGGTAGCTCAACCCCCCTAGAAAAGCGGTAGCGATAACCGCGATGGGCACCGCCGCGAAGTAGCTGATGTTGGCGGGGACCTCTATGTACCAGACGATGAAGGCCCCCAGCATGTAGAACTCGCCGAAGGCGATGAAGATGATGTTTGGAACGGCCATCACCAGGTTGAACCCTGACGACATGAGCACGTAGACCAAGCCCATGGACAGGCCGTCGATGAAGAGTTGGACTAACGTCCTCCCCATTGGCTGCCTCCAACAAGTAGTGTTTTCCGGCTCATGCGGTCGGTTCGTCGGTCGCCATCAATCAAGGACGGCGGGGCCCAGGGACGATGCCCCGGGCCCCGCCTCCTTTCGGGAGACCTACGCCCAGTTCAGAACCTTCTTGTTGTAAGCGTACGCTTCGTCGAAGGTCATCTCTTTGAGGACGGTGTACTGGCCGTTCTGCACCTTGCCGACCGTGATGGCCCATAGGGCGTCGCAGACCAGGTTGTTGCCCAAGTCGGGGCGAGGAACCATCTTGGCTTTGCCGTAGGCGGTCTCAAACTCCAGACCTGCATGAATCGCGTCCGCCACCTTCTGAGCGTCGAGCGTCCCGGCTTTCTCGAGAGCGGCTTTCAGCAGGTACCAGCTGTTGACGTGAAGGGTCGCCGGGTAGTCCCACTTGCCGAACTTGGCGGTGTAGACGTCAATGAGTTCTTTCGCAACCGGGGACGGGCCGGCGGGCAACTCCGTGGCCTGGATCGGCGAGATGATGCCTTCGAAGTTCGCCGGGTCGACAATGGCCCCGGCCGACTCGATGCTCCACGCGATGTAGGCACAGAGCTGGCCTTTCCAACCGGCCTGATGCAGGGCCTTGTACAGCTGGGCATCGGACACCGTGCCACCCGCGCAGGTGGTAAACACGTCCGCGTTTGTATTCACGAGGGCTGTGGCGATGGCGCTGAAATCCGTGGTGCCCTGCGGGTATAGGATCTCCTTCGCGACTTCCTGACCCCACACGGCGGCCAGACCGGCGACCTTCCCGGCTTCGGCGTTGCCCATGAGGTTGTCCGGGTGTGCCGAGGCGATCCTCTTCACATTCGGGTTCTGTTCCGAGAAGTAGCCCCACGCAGCCGCCGGCTGCAGGTTCAAGTAACCTGCCTGGAAGGTCCACATATTGGGCGCCTTGAGGATCTCGGGCGACGGACTCACGCTGCAGACCACCTTCCCAGCGCCCTCGGTGACGGGCTGCCAGTAGTCGGTGCTCTCGTCGCCGAGGATGAAGTCCACCTTGTCTTCACTCAGCAGGCGCTGCACGGCAGACCGGCTGGTCTCGGAATCGCGCTTGCCATCGTACATCCTGAGATCGACCTGGTACTGCGCCCCGCCGATGCTCAAACCGCCCTTCTCGTTCAGGTTCGGGATGAGTGCCTCCATCTGGTGCTGCCAGGCAACATGCAGCGGGAACGAGTAGTCGAGGATCATGCCGATCTTGACCGGCCCAGCCGCCGCAGAGACGGAGGTCGTGCTGCCTGCCGCTGTTGTCTCAGTTGCGCCGGCCGAAGTGGTAACACCGGCAGTCGTCGTGGTCGCCTCGCCACCGCAGGCCGCGACGAACCCGCCCAGACCTCCGGCCACGCCGAGCGCCGCGCCGGCGATGCCTGCCAATTTGAGGAACTCCCTGCGGCTCAGTTGCTTGTCGTCCATCAGATCCCCCTTTTCCGAATCACTCTGTTCCGGAGCTTCCAGCACGCCGATCCTGCTATCGCCATCCAGTCCCCTCCCTGCCGGTCATGGTTTCCTGTGCTTGGGCGCGATGAATAGGTCCGTGCGGTCCTCCTCAGGCACGGATTCCTGCCATTCGATGCCCCAGATATCGGGCCTGCCGCTCATGAACATGCGGCTGTGCGGCACCGGGAGATCCCAGATCCTCACCGCGTTGCCACCGAGGATCAGGTTGATATCGTCCTGGGTGATGTAGTCGCGGAGCTTGTCGATCTGATGAAGCTCCCAACCCCACCAGTCTGTCTGGTAGGTCGGCACTTTTGGCCAGTACTTCATCGAGGTGGTGTAGCTGGGCGGATCGCCGCCGGGATTGGCCACGATGTACTGGGGGACATGCCCGTAGTCGGCTCCCCAGATGAGCTGGGTCACACCGACGTTGGGGTCTTTGAGCGCGTACAGATAATACTCGGCCGGCCAGTTGCCGGTCTCCAGGTAGATATTGGAGCGGCCGCCAATGAGCCCCGCATGGCCGGCGACCGAGACCGCTTTGCGGATGACAGCGGCGCCCTCGGCGTAGGAGCCGATCGAATATCCGCCGTGGCAGAGAACGATCGGGACGTTCGGGTATTCCATCGATATGCGGCTCAGCAGCTTGTAAGGGTCCCACTCGTAATTCATGGTGAAGTCGTGGAAATCGATGCTGACGCCGTATTTGTCGGCGAGTTCGGCGAACGTCCGGTACTCGTTGAGCCGTTCCTCGAAGCTATAGATCTTCTTGGGGTCCCAGTCTTTGGGGATGAACTCACCGATGCCGATGAACATGCCCGTCTTGAGCGCTGCTTCGACCTCTGCTGCGGCATCATCGAGGGACCACTTGGCTTCGCCTCGCGCGATCTTGAGCTTACTCGTCTGATCGGCGCAGAACGCCCGGAACTTGTCGGGGTTCTTGCGGACCAGGTCCGCCTGATACTCATTGGTGGTGCCCTGCATACTCGGTTTCAGCAGGCACATATCCACGCCGTACCGCTCCATGTCGTACAGGCACAAGGGCGAGTTGTCATAGTGCTCGACCTCACCCGCTCCGGGGGTCATCGGCAGACCGGACCAGTCGTCCCCCGCATCGCCCTTTGGCTTATATAGGGTGGTGATGTGGGCGTGAGTCTCGACGACGAAGCGGCCTGCGGCTCTCATAGCAGTACTCCCTCCCTTGTGGCCCCCGGGTCCACCGGCTCCAAGGAGTCGACCGGCCCGACTGTCGAAAAAAAAGCGCCGACGTGTTGCGATATGTGAAACACGCCTCTTGCTGGTTGATACAATAAGCGCCTGTGGTACATTGAGTCAAGTCCCAATTTTGGATCCCCACGGACACAAGAGAGCGCGAATGGCAGCAATAGCAAGCCAGCCTGGTCTGGCCAAGGAGAAGGGCGCCACGTTGGTGCAATCGCTTTCGCGGGGGCTGGGTATCCTCAGCCAGTTCACCGCCGATAGCCGGTCTCTGAGCCTGGCGGATCTGACCCGCCGTACGGGACTGCACCGGGCGACGGCGTACCGATTCGCCCGCACCCTCGAAGCGGAGGGATTCCTGACCTTCGACCCCGATACGAACCTGTACTCGGTCGGGCCGGCGTGGGCGGCCGCCCTCTACTCGCTGGGGTCGGACAACGCGCTGGCCGACATTCTGCGAGAGGATCTGGCGAGCCTGGCGGATGACATCCAGGAGACAGTCGCGCTTGCCGTCCGCAGAGGCGATCACGTGCAGATAATCCGCAAGCACGACTCCTCACAGATCTTCAGACCCCAGCTCCCAGACGGCGTGCTGGTACCGCTCAATCACACCTGGAACGTGCATGCGACCGTCCACCTCGCCTATGCGAGCGAAGATACCAAGCGCAGGCTGCTGGCAGTGCCACCTCCTCGTTTCACCGAAAGGACGCTCGTCGACCCGGAGGCGGTACGAGAACGTTTGGATCAGGTCGTCAGCGAGGGTGTCGCCTACGATTGCGAGGAACACAGGCGGGGCGTCTGCGCGGTCGCAGTCCCTATCTTCGTGAAGAACGACATGATCCTGGCGCTGGGAGCCATCACTCCCGCGGAGCGCTTCACATCAACGGACATCGAGCGTCTGGTCCCCCGCCTCAAGGAGGCGGCCCTGGACATGGGAAGGCGGTTGGAGGACGTTTCAACGAACTGGTACAGCAGGAGCGGATGATCGGGGGATCACGTGACGGGGCGGACCGCGGATGTCGGGAGTTCGGGCCAACGTTGGCCCTACCCCATCGAGTACGGGCAGGAGACCCGGGCTGAGTACGACGTCCTGGTCATCGGCGGAGGTATCGCCGGGTGTCACGCGGCGATAAACGCGGCGCGCCGGGGCGCCAGAGTCGCCATACTCGATAAGGGAGCCATCATTCGCAGCGGCTCAGGAGGGGCAGGCGTCGACCACTGGCATGCGGCCTGCTTGAACCCTTGCAGCAAGGTGACCCCAGAAGACCTGAGCGAACTGGTGCAGAAGTCTCCCTACCGGCAGACTACCGAATACGGCAACGCCATCACCTGCTCCATTCTGGGGCGGGAAAGCTACGACACCCTGCTCGACCTCGAACAAATGGGGGTCCGTATTCGAGATGTGGACGACGAGTTCGTGGGCTCGGATTTTCGGGACGAAGAGACCAAGCTGCTTTTCGCCTACGATTACGAGGGCCGCCATTGCATCCGCGTCCAAGGGTGGCATGCCAAGCCGGCCATGTATCGAGAACTGAAGCGGCTGAAGGTGACGGTCTACGACAGGGTCATGGGCACGAGCCTGCTCACCGAGGGGGGCGTCCAGGGGGCGCGCATTGTCGGAGCCACCGGACTGAATGTCCGTACCGGCAGGTTCTATGTTCTCCTCGCGAAGTCGACCGTCCTCGCCACAGCCCGGCCCTTCCGTCTATGGGTATTCTCCACTGAACTGCAAGGCCAGGCCTCAAGCTTCTTCGACCCCAACTGCGCAGGCGACGGCTCGGCGATGGCTTGGAAAGCCGGGGCGGAACTCACCCTGCTGGAGCAGAGCCAGCCATTCGCTGGGAGTTTTCGCCACGTCGTCTATGGGACGGGTAACGCTCACAACTCCTGGTTTGCCTGCAACATAGTGGACAAGAACGGCCGGGAAGTGCCATGGGTCGACCGCGACGGAAGACCGCTCGAGACGCTTGGAGAACGCTACCGTCCCGCTCCGGGTCAGAGGTTCTTCCTCTCCTGCCCGGACGTCCCCTACGATTACGAGGGACCCCGCCTGATCCCTGATCTTCCGGATCGCATCCGCTCCGGTGAGTTCGAACTCCCTCTCTACGCCGACCTCCCAGGTATGCCCGCAGACGAGCGGCGAGCGATTTTCGGACTGATGATGGCGCACGAGGGAAACACCAGGATCCCGGTCTACAGCGGCTACACCAAGGCCGGATTCGATCCAGACAAAGACATGCTGCAGGCGAATGTATTGCCCCCGGACGGCTACACCTTCGGCCCTTGGTGGAACAGTGTCCCGCCCCGCCAGTGGAGAGAAGTCGGCCGGCTCGTGAACGGAGGCGGCCTGGTCTTCGACTGGGACCTAAGGACAACATTACCCGGACTCTACGCAGCGGGTGAGCAGCTTGCCTGCGGGGCGAACCACGCGGCATCGGCGACCACCGGCCGCTACGCCGGTCGCAAGGCCGCGGAGAATGCCCAGACCGCCTTTAGTCCACGGGCCAGCGAGGCGCAAGTCGAGACCGAGAAGCGCAGGGCATACGCGCCCACCAACCGCGCCGGGGGCTTCGGCTGGAAGGAAGTGCAGGCGGGCCTTTGCCGCATCATGCAGGACTACTGCGGAGAGTATCGCAGCCGGGATATCTTGGAACTCGGCCTCAAATGGCTCGACAGCATCGAGCAGAGCGAACTCGCTCTGCTATGCGCGCGAAATCCCCATGAGCTGATGCGTTCACTGGAAGTGGGTGTACGGCTCGAGGTGGGCCGGGCGATGATGCATGCCTCCCTCGCTCGTGAGGCCAGCAGCGAGCCGCTAGGCTTTAAGAGAGTCGATTATCCCGCTCTAGACCCGCCGGAGTGGGACAAGCTCGTAGCCATCAGGCTCGACGGCGACAAGGTGGTTTCCCGGGACCTCGCCTGCGACTATCCCCTCATGCCACCCTACGCGCCTGACTGCGAGCAGAACTACCGAGAGCACTGCGCGCTATGAAGGAGGAGCAGATCATGCATGCGAGTATGGTCGGTAACCCTCAGACTCCCTGCCGAGCCGTGACCATAGACCCAGAGTTCTGTACCGGCTGCAATACCTGCGTGAATGTCTGCCGGTCCGACGTGCTCATTCCTGGTCTCACCAAGGGAGAGCCGCCGATCGTCCTCTATCCCGACGAATGCTGGTTTTGCGGCTGTTGCGTCGGCCACTGTCCGGCATCCGGGGCAATCTCGATGAACCATCCCCTGAGTCAGAGAGCCTCTTGGAAGCGCAAAGAGACGGGCGAGTTCTTCCGGATAGGCATGAGGAATCCGCCGGCGCCCTACACGCGGCCCCCCGTGGGCGGCTGGTGAACAGTGGACAAATCGCTTCGGCGCGCCATGGAAGGGAGTTATCCGTATGGCTGGTAAGTTGTGCAGAGTGACCAAGGAGAGTCCCTGGATCACGGAGATCCCCAACCACGAGGGCTACCGCCTGACTCCCATGATCAACACCAAGCTATGCCCGGGAGCGCAGATCGAGTTCTACGTGGGAGAGTTTCAGCCCGGGATCGGCCGTGCGGTGGACCATATCCATGACGGCGAAGACAACGTGTTCTATGTGCTATCAGGTCGTGCGACCGCGAGAGTGGGCGACGACATCTACTCGCTTGAGCCGGGCGATGCCCTGTGGGTCCCGAAGGGCGAGGTGCACAATTTCGATGTCATCGGCGGCGAGACTTTTCGGGTCATTGCGATCTTCTCGCCGCCCCGGGCGATATAGCAGCACCTTCTTGGAGCTCGTATTGCCCCTCGATCGCGGCTAGGCACGGTTGGCGTTGGCAAGGAGAGGTCGTCGCCGATTGCTTCCCAAGAGTAAAGCCCCGCTTGTGACGGGGCTTCATGAGGTAGCGGGGACCCGGCTTGAATCAACCGCCGACACTTGCTTTCGGTTGGTGGCTACTTAGAACTCGCCGTCCTGCTGCCCCCGGCGCATCCGACGTCTGCTTCGGCTCTCAGACAAATGAACTCCGAAGTGCGCAGCGTCAGGTTATGTCCACAACCTTTCCGTCCGCGACAACCCTGCCCTCCCAGAGGGTAACCACTTTCCCGACAGAGAGCTTGGGCAGTACCCAGTCTCTATTGAGGAACTTGACAGGAACTCGGTACCACGTACCCAATGCCAATTCCATGCCGTCGATCAGCAAGCGGCAGTCAAAGCCCTCCCCGTCCACGAACATCGGGCAGGCATAAAACGGCACGCCCTTGGTTCCCGAGACTGGCACTCGTCGCCCGCCTTCTGACGTGGTCCTGAACCTGACGTCCAGACAGATGTCCGGCCTCATAACGGTTCACGTGCCCCTATTCATAGTGGGTCCACATACGGAGCACCTTGACTATTCGGTCCGCCTCGACGATCTGGTAGACGAGCCTGTGGTGGATGTTGATGCGCCGCGAATAGGCGCCCGACAGGTCACCAACAAGCTTCTCGAATGGTGGCGGGTTCTGATAGGGGTCCTGCTCCAGGATGTCGAGCAGCGCCTGCGCTTTTGGCCTCAGTCCGGCTGCCGCAAGTTTCTTGGCATCCCTCTGGGCCGCTTTCGTATAGACGAGCCGCCAGTTCACCAGTCGAGGTGCTCTTCGAGGTCCTCAGCCGGAGTATCCATTCCTTCTCGGAGGGACTCGCGCATCCCGGGGATAGAGAGAAGATGCAGAGTCTCCTGCACCGCCCGCCAATCGTCCTCGCCGACAAGCACGGCATTGCCCCTCTTGCCTGTGATCTGCACCGGCTCGTGCGATTCCGCTACATCGTCGATCAGCTTGTACAGCTGCTTGCGCGCCTCAGTTGCGCTCACCGTTGTCATGCTCATACCTCCAAGTCTAACGTACGGTAAAGCGTACGCTAGCTAACCAGACTTGTCAAGGTCGGGCAATCCCGCGGGCCGCGCGATCATCGCGGCTGGAAAGGGGTCACGGGTTCAACTCGGGGCCAAAATGAAAAAGGCCCGGATTACCAGGCCTTTTTCTTCATATGGTAGCGGGGACAGGATTTGAACCTGTGACCTTCGGGTTATGAGCCCGACGAGCTACCGGACTGCTCCACCCCGCGCCGCTTGGAGACGGGAGTATAGCATAAGTGCTGTCCAGCGAAGCAAGTCGCCAAACCCCGGTCTCGGCGTTGAAAGGCATTCTGGGAGCCCCGAGGGGCTGGGAACGGGCTAAGGCGCAGTGACCGCGAAGCCTGGCCAGGAACGCCTCCAGGACGGCCATCCGATCGCTCGCCTCATATTCATCCCGCCCCCGGTGAACGTGCGCCAAAGTCGCCTACTCCACCAGGTAGCCATACACGATGAAGTTCGACCGGTAATGGCCGCTGGCCCGGTCGAACTCGCCGCCGCAGGTGATCAGCCGTATCACCGGCTCTGGGGTATCGTTCCAGATGCGGTCGGTGGGTAGTTCGGTCTTGAGGACCATCTCCGACCATTCGACCGCGAAGGTGGCGGTGTCGCCGTTCTCGTCCGAGATGAGGACGAGATCTCCCTGCTCGAGTTCCCTGAGACGGTAGAAGACGTCCGGGCCCTTCTTCGAATCCACATGGGCCACCACCACCGCGGGGCCGAAGTCGCCCGGTGCGGGTCCGGGGGAGAACCATGCGGCGTAGCCGAAATCGGGCACCTCCATGAACCCGTCGTCCTGCACTCCCACGTTGACGATGGTGGCGTCCACCTCTATCGCCGGGATGACGATGCGTTTGGGTTCGGCGATCGGGTGGGTGTAGATGGTGGTCGTGGTGGTTTCCGGGGCCGTCGCGGGCGGGTTCGTATCGGGGGACGCGGGCGCTGTTGCGGGGATGCGGGCCGGCTCCACGGCCGGCTCCGCGGCCGCCACCCGTCCATCGGTGGATGCCCGTTGAGTCGAAGGCGGCCCCTCGGTCAGGTGGCCAAGGGTCAGCGCCAGTATCGCGGCGATCACCCCGATGACGATGACGAAAGCTGATGCTGCGAACTTCTTGCGCATCCCGCGTCGGCTCTCCTGTGTGGTTCGTCGAGTAGACGAGGCGCGCCCCGATCCTTCGACCGCGGCGCGCCTATCGTAGCGCGCTCGCCTACTTCCGTTTGAGGGCGGGACGGACGGCTACCCAGCCGAGGCCGGCGGTCAGTGCTCCGGCCAGGGCGATGAGCGACCAAGCGCCGCTGCTCGGGCCGGCGGAGCCGCCGCCGCCCGTCTGGACGCCTACCACTGTGGTCAGGCCGGCCACGGTGGTGGTGGTGTCCTTCGCGGTCGTGGTGGTGCCTGCCACCGTCGTGGTGGTGGTGTCCTTCACTGTGGTCGTCGTGTCTTCCACAGTCGTGGTGGTGGTGTCCTTCACAGTCGTGGTGGTGGTGTCCTTCACGGTGGTCGTGGTGTCTTCGACCGTGGTGGTGGTCGGGCACTCCGTGGTGGTGGTGATGTCCCCGACCGTGGTGGTCGTGCCCTTGTCTCCCTTGCCGTACCAACCGGATCTCTCGCCGCCGGTCGGTGGCCCGGGCGGGCCCGCCATCGCGGCCGTGGCCAGGACGGCGATCAGCACGAACGCCAGCATGACCGTCAGCACGGCCGCTCTGCTGTTCGCCACCCTACCGAAGCCTTTGAACCTGCTCATACATCATCTCCTCTGCATCTCTCGGCTATCCTCGCGCCGGAGACGGGGGCTGCCGACGCGCCCCTCACCACTACTAGTTTGACCAGCGGGAGAAGCGCTAAACCGGTCTCGCCAAGAAAAGCTGAAGTCGCTCGGCGAGGGTGGCGGGGCGCCGGACGATATCCACCTGAAGCGGCGGACCTTCGAAGATCTCGACGAAGTCGTTCTCCCAATCCGAGACGGCGAGCTGGAAGATGCCGAGGTCCGGGCAATCGAACGAAATGGTCACCATGGCCAGACGCCAGCTGTCGGCGACGCCCGAGAAGAAGGCGATCCATCCTCCCGCATAGGGAGAGAAGCGCTCCTCGATGGGCATCTCGTCCCAGACGTCACCGGCTCCCTCCACCTCGAAGGTCACGGTCCCGGCGTGAGATGATGAACCCCCGTCCCCGGACCGGTCGATGAAGGTCGTGGGTACGGGCTCCGTCCGCAATCCGGACAACTGCCGATCGGACGACACCCTGCCCACTGGGAGCGGCAACAACGTCGTCAGGCCGGCCGGTATCTCGAAGCGCACGTCCAGGCCGGCCGCTCTGTTCCAGAGGAACCCGAGCGCCTGGATGGAGACCAGCCCCCCGGCGTCCCTGGTGATCCCGAAAGCGATCTGCTCGCCGCTCTCGTCGAGCGGGTACTCGTGATGATAGAGCCATCCGAAAGCCTGGGCGGTGCTCAAGTCCGCCGCTACCGCCACGTTCGCGGTCTGGACCTCGGAGCTTGTCACCACTCGAGGGTACGGCCGGGCCGCTCCTCGGACTTCCACCGACGGGTCGGCCCTGGTGACCATGGTGGTCGTCAGGACCGCCAGGACGGCCCCGGAAAGGGCCAGCAACGTCACCAGCGCGACGTACTTCCGCCCGGTCCCCCTCTTATTGGGCATCGGAACCATAGCTCTCACGATCCTGCTCCCACTCATGCTGTTCTTTGCGGGCCGGGTTCTTTGCGGGCCAAGCCCGCCGGTCGGGCCCGCGGGCCGGACCTTCGGGGCACTCACTCCCGGTTCTTCCCTCAGGAGTTGTGCCTGCAAACTACGCGCTGATGTGGCGCGGAAGAGCCAGTATCCGCCCAAAGTCCGACGCGGGCTGAAGCCCGCTCTGCCACCCTTGGCGCCTCAGGAATCGCGAAAGTGTTCGCCCCTCCCTGCCGATACAAGGGGTGGAAACCGCGGAAAGGTCGCCGGCACCGATGGGTCTGTTGCACCGCTTGAGAAAGAAGAGGCTTCGCCGAGGAGGACTCGTGCTGCCCGCCCCCATCCTCGGCCGCCGGCCGTTACCTTCACCCTCAGCCCTCCGGACGGCGATCGCGTGCGCGCTCCTGGTCGGGGCAGCCGTCGTCTGGGCAGCGGCCAACACCGAGCCGGCTCAGGCGGTCACCACTTCCACCACCGCCGTTCCCACCACCACGACAACCGAGTTCGCCCTCAAAGGCGAGGCCAAGACCCAGGTGGAGGATCTCACCGCTAAGGCCGCCGCCGTCCAGGCCGAGGTCGATGCCCTCAACGAAGAGTTCCTCATGAAGGCGGAGGAATACAACAAGTGCCTGGAGGACCTCAATGCCGCCAACGGCCGCATGGGCGAACTCCGGCGCACCATTGCCGACGCTCAGGCGGCGAAGGCCAGACAGCAGGCCCTTCTGGCCCAGCGGCTGAAGGCCCTCTACATGTCCGGAGGCCGCGATCAACTCCTGCAGCTGATCCTGGCGGCCGACGGGCTGGACGACCTCTACAACCGCGTCCGCCTCATCTCCACCCTTGCCAGTCAGGACAGGACCCTGGTGGCCAACCTCAAAGAGAGCGGCACCCGCCTAGACCTGCTGGTGGAGGCCACCGAGCATCAGAAGGCGGAGCAGTTGAGGCTGCGCGACGAACTCCAGGCCCGGGGCAAAGAGCTGGAAGCCATGATCGCCCAGCGGGAGCAGACCCTCGCGGCCGTCGACCAGCGAGTGGCCGACATCGTCCAGCAGGAACGGCAGCGGCAAGAGGCGGAGCAGGCCCGGCTTCAGGCCGAACTGCAGGCGAGACTGGAGGCCGAACTCCAAGCGAGACTGGCCGCGCTCGCGGCCCAGCAGCAACTCCTGAACGGCGGCCGGTTGTACGAGGGCAAGCTTCCGCAGGTCGACGACGCCGTCGCCGCGCAGTTGGTGCAGACCGCCGCGTATTAC
>Ga0351965_1160_pt1 | contig 15716 bp, 13 predicted proteins | sample TotcelT113001K13_FD_206839 | JGI IMG/M metagenome (GOLD analysis project Ga0351965, IMG submission 206839) | Enriched cells from coal bed in the Powder River Basin, Montana, United States - Total cells T11 rep3 HSBNCT.T11.300.1.K13 ... | reverse complement strand
GAGGCCTTGAAGGAAAAGGATGTGCTTGAGCTCATGCTCGATGAGATGGGCCAGGCCATGCCCGCCCTGCGCTCCGTATTGATTGACGAGAGGGACCGCTATCTGGCCGAGAAGATACGCACAGCCCCAGGAGAGAAAATCGTTGCCGTTGTTGGCGCGGGCCATGTTCCGGGCATAATGCGCTACTGGGGCCAGCCCCAGAACATAACCGCCCTGGAGGTCCTGCCCCCCCGCTCCAAAGTCCTGCCAGTGCTCAAGTGGGGCCTGCCCCTCCTGGTGGTGCTTCTGGTGGCATCCGGCTTTGTGTGGGCAGGCAAGGAGGCCGGAACCCAGATGCTTGCCTGGTGGGTGGGCTTAAACGCCGTGCTGGCGGGCATAGGGGCCACGGCCGCCCTGGCCCATCCTCTCACCATTCTTTCCGCTATGGTTGCAGCGCCCCTCACATCCGCAAACCCCACCATAGCCGCAGGCTGGGTGGCAGGCCTGTGCGAGGCCTGGCTGCGAAAGCCCCAGGTCTGCGACATGGAGTCCATCCCCAGAGACATAAGCAGCTTTTCGGGTTTCTGGAAAAACAAGGTGACGCGGATTCTGCTTGTGGTTGTCCTCACCAACATGGGAAGCGCGGTGGGAACCTTTGTGGCCCTGCCGCTCATGATCCGCCTGCTGCCCACATAAAAGAAGCCCGCCCGAATTTTTATGCCCCTGCAGGGATATTTTTCTTGCAAACACAAAAAGAATGACATATCATTCAGTCAAATTCCTTCCCTGCGGCCCTCCCCTGCGTCAAAACAGGGCCGGGTTTAAAAAACTGCCATCAAGGGTTTTAAGGAGAATTTCCCATGAATCCGGAAAGCAAGCCTGAAATACTTTTTGAGCCCATCATCATAGGGAATCTGAAGGTTTCCGGCAGGGTCTTCAAAACCGCCACAGCAGAGACAAGGGCCACAGCGGACGGATTTGTAAGCGATGATGTCCTTGAGTTTTATGAACCCATTGCTGAAGCAGGCACACCGCTTATCATAACGGGCAACCTTTTCGTTTCCGCCCAAGGCAAATCCACCTTCCGGCAGATAGGCGCAGACAACCCGGACAAGATCTCCGGCCTGAAGCAGCTTGCAGACATGGTTCATAAGCACGGCGGAACAATCTTCGGCCAGCTCAACCACTGCGGCCGCCAGGTGCTTCCCCACACCCTGGGCATCGAGGCCGTATCTGCATCCAATGTGGGAGACAAGGCCCTGGGAACCAGGCCCAGGCCCATGCAGCCTGACGAGGTGCGCCAGACAGCAGAAGACTACGGTGCGGCTGCCGCCGTCTGCCGCAAGGCGGGCTTTGACGGCGTGCAGATTCATGCAGGCCACGGTTATCTCATCTGCCAGTTCCTCACCCCATACACCAACCGCCGCACCGATTCCTACGGCGGCTCCTTTGTAAAAAGGCTGCGCTTTCTTCTGGAGGTGTATGGCGAAGTGCGCCGGCAGGCAGGGGAGGATTTTCCGGTAATCGCCAAGCTCAACGGCGCAGACTACCTGCCAGGACGAAAAGGCCTTTCCAACAGGGAGCTTGTGGAAATCGCCCGCATCCTGGAGCAGGAGGGCTTAAACGGCCTGGAAGTGACAGTGGGCCACTATGAATCCGGCGGCCCCATGATAAGGGGCAGTTTTGCGCCTTTTTTCAAGGGCCTCACAAAGGAAGGGCTTGTGGAGCATCTGCCCTGGCCGCGCAAGACAGGCATAAAGATGGCCTGGCCGGCCCTGGCCCTTGCCTGCAACGCCGTCTGGCCTGCAAAGCAGGGCTTTAACCTTGGCTATGCCGAAAATTTCAAAAAGCGCCTTTCCATACCTGTAATATGCGTGGGCGGCTTCCAGACAAAGGATGCCATGAGCCGGGCCATTGACCAGGGCCGCTGCGATGCTGTTTCTGTTGCCAGGGCCATGATTGCAGACCCCTGGCTTTACCGGCACCTCAAGGAAAACACCCCCGGCCCGGTGTGCAACTTCTGCAACGGCTGCATAGCAAGGGCCGGAAGCCTGCCCGTGGACTGCTACGACCCGCGCATCCGCAGGCAAAAGGATGCCATGCTGGCCAAGCCCGAATAATTCATGAAAAATTTTATCTATAAGAAAGAAAATATAAAATATTTTTCAGATATATAAATGCATTTTTGAGGCCAGAGCGAAAACACAGTCTGCTTTTGATGCAAAAGTTGTTTAAACGGCAAAATTTTTCACCCTGCGGCCAAGGCCGGGCGGAAATAGTTTGAAAGAGAGGCCTGTTTCAATGAGCAAGGCCTTTTTCAATATGGATAACAACCGGTTTTTATTCTTGATTAAAAGCTATAGCGGAGTGACGGGCCAGGGGCCGCCCGGTTGCCAGGCCCGTCATTCCTGCCTTGTAACCTTGTTGAAGTAAAGGCCGCTGTCCTGCTTTTAATCCACGCAGGGCACGGTTGAAGGAAATGCCCTGAAAGGTAATTGCAACGCCTGAATAAAAAAGCTGGGGAGGGGTTATTGTAAAAAGTTCCTCCCCGCAAAAAATTGTTTTGCAATCAATCCTGTTGTTTTCTTTCCGGGCCAAAGGGTTTTGTGATTACAAAGAGAGCCGGCAAGAGGAAGAAGTCGGCCAAAATGGCCACGCTTATTGATCCGGCCACCAGAAGGCCGAAATGCACAAGGCTGTCCATTACTGAAAAAACCGTCACGGAAAAGCCCATCACAAGAACAATGGTGGTTATGAAAAGGGGCCGCCCCACATCGCGCAGGGTTGTGTAAAGGGCTTTCCGGTAATTGCCGTGTATAGAAAACTCATGGCGGAAGCGGGTCACGGTGTGAACCGAGTCATCCACGGCGATTCCTATGGCAACGCAGGCGATGAGAAGCTTCACATAATCCAGGCTTATGCCCGCCCAACCCATTGCCCCCAGGACCACCACAATGGGCGCAACATTGGGAATCATTGAAATGACCCCAGTACGGACTGACTGAAAAACAACGCACATCATAACGGTTATGACCGCAAAGGCCAGGGCGAAGCCCCTTATCTGGCTCTGGACAATGTATTCCAGAAGCTGCACCCAGAGGGCGCCCATGCCCGTTATGGACATCTTTGTTTCAGGCGGGGGGTTTTCGGCCACCCATTCGTCCAGTTGCGCTATGAGGTCCTTGAAGTAGCTTGTCTCCTTGAGCTTGCAGCGCACTTCCATGTTGGCCCTGGTCTGGTCCGGCGTGAGAAAGGTGGCAATTTCATCCCCTCCGGACATTTCATAAAGCAGGATGTACTGGGCCGCCAGGGCGCGGGAATCAGGAAGCGCATACCAGTCATCGTCCTCATCATGGAAGGAGCGGTTGATGTCCTTTAGAAGATCCGTAACCGAGTTGACCTTCATGACAATGGAATCGTGTTTTTCAACCTGGGCTGCGAACCTGTCCATGTAGGCAAGTATTTCCGGCTCAATGATGCCTCCGGGCTCTTCGGCCTCGAAGATGTAGCTGTAGCTGCCAGCGCCCCCCATGACGGTATCCGCATGCTCGGTGACAACGCGGATGGGAAGTTTTTTTGAAAACTCGTTTAAAAAGTTGGAATCCACGGTCAGGCGGGTCATTCCGGCAAATCCGGCGGCAAGGACAATCGCCCAGAGACCCACAAGCAGCCAGGGCCGCCCGGCATTGAGGTTGGTTATCCATCCGGCGGCGCTCAAAAAAACCTTGCCTCCCCTGGCTTTTTTTAAACCCTGCTCAATGTCCCGTTTTGAGGGCCCGCTCCTGCCAAAGGAGAGAAGGACCACAAGAAAGGTTATGGTGAGCAGAAATGCGCAGGCCACGCCAAATGCGCTGTAAACCGCAAAATGGCCGATGGCCTTTATGGGCGAAATGCTCATGGAGGCAAAGCCCGCCATTGTGGTTGTGCTGGTGAAAAGGCAGGGCAGGCCCACAAGGTACATTGTGCGGCCTATGGCCTGGCGGCGCTCGTTGGTTTGCAGGTGGAAAATTTTGAACTCGGAATAGAAGTGCACCGCATCCGCCACACCCACCGCCACCATGAGTGCGGGAAGAATGGTGAACATCAGATCAAAGTTCCAGCCCATGATCCCCACAAAGCCCGTGACCATAAGGATGGCCAGAAAAACCACTGCCAGCGGGCCGATGACGCCCATGGGACGGCCGAAGAAAAATATAAAGGCCGCGCCTATGACAAGAAAGGCGATTATGCCTAGCTTTGCGCTTTCCGACTGGGCGATCACATTGTAGTTGGCGTTGAGGGGCACATCGCCGGTGTGGTAAAAAATAAGGTCCCTGTATTCGGGCCGGGCAAGGATTTCCTCGATTTTGTTGAAGGTGGCCTGGGGGTACAGGTTGTCTATGGCATAGCCCCTGTCAGGATCAACCCGGAGCATCTCCGGAGGGTCTATGCTTGCAAGCTCCATTTCCAGAATTATGGCCCCGTGGCGGCCGTCCCGGCTTACGAGGCCGTTGACCAGAAGGGGTTTTGAAAGGAACTTGTCCCTGAAAACCAGAAGCTCCTCCTGGGTTAATGGAAACTCGTCTTCAATTTTATAGATGAGCAACTCGCCGGGAATGCCTTCAATAAGCTCCGCGTTGGCCGGAGAAAGCACCCTGTCCACAAAGGGGACCTCGCGCTCCAGAATCCTGGTGAGGTCCGCTATCCTCTCCATGACCGAAACATCAAAGGGGCCATGCTCCTGTTCCGGTGCTGCATAGAGAATGTAGGCAATCTCGTCCGAGCCGAAATCCTCCCGGAACTGCAAAAAATCAAGGTAAAGGGGGTCCTCCCGGTCAAAATAGGCTTCAAAGCTGTTGTCAAAGCGGACGCCGGAAGCAAACACGGCGGCCGCCACAATGAGAGCCAGGCAAACTCCAAGAACAACCAGGCGATGGTCATAACAGCGAAGGGCAACCCCCTCGAAAAACCGGCTTATGGATTCCACAAAAGAGCGGTCTCGGCCATGATTTTGCACGGCATATTCCTTTTAATATAAAGATGTTGTGCGGCAATTAAAAATAAGGTGGCCGTCAGGGTAGCACAAGGCCTGCTCCTGCTCAACATGTTTGGAGCAATTGCATAAAACCATCAGCATGGAAGGTCGGCCTCAACTTCAGTTTGCTGTCAAAAACAGGCAAGGCACTTACCATGCGTTGTGTCCGCAACGGAGCTGTTTTGCTTGCGGGAGCCAGCAGCAGGCTTTTTGTGCAGCAAAGGACAAGGCCTGTGCTTTTGCCCTCAAAAAACAAACTAAATCTTGTATTCTTTGCGTTTAAGTAGTAATCCAAGTTTCGATAAGCAGTTGGAGGGATTTCGGCGGGATTTACCGCAGCCAGAAAGGTTTTGCAGGCAGGTGATGGACGCTCATTCAAAAAAAATACAAGGCCATGCAGTTATTTCATGGCGCTTTTGGCTTGACGCGGCAAGCCCTTTCCTGCAAACCAATTTCTGTGGGCAAAGCTGCCGCCTGCAACGAAAGCGGCCTGACAACATTGAAAAATCTTTGAATAATGCAGCCCGACGGCCCTTTTGCTGGTCAGGGTAATGTTCCGGGCTCAAAGGCAGGCGTCATGGACATAAAAAGTTATCAGGCCATAAGACGCGCCATTTTCATCATCATCATACTGGTGTCCCTCACCCCCCTTCTCACCCTCATTTCCGTCACGGCATTCGGGTTTCACACGGCATACCGCTCCAAGGTCATGGCCTACCTGGATCAGCTTGTTGAAAAACACGCCCTCAACATTGACACCTTCCTTTTCGAGAAACTCGCCAACATCAGGGTCATGGCCCTTTCCCGAAGCATCGAGGAGCTTTCTGACGAGGCGCTTCTCAATTATCTGCTGTCAAATCTTCAGGAAGGGCACAATGCTGTTTTCGTGGATCTGGGCCTGGTGAACGAACATGGCGTGCAGATTGCCTATGCAGGGCCTTTCAAGCTGGGAAGGGCCGACTATTCCGATGCAAGGTGGTTCAAGGAGGCTCTCCAGAATCGGGTTTACATTTCCGATGTGTTCACAGGGCTGCGGGGTCTGCCCCACTTCATTGTGGCGGTCAAAAAGCGAGTGGGGGACGATCGTTACATACTGCGCAGCACCATTGATTTCGGCGCTTTCAACCGCCTGGTTGAAAACACCCGCATGGGCCAAACCGGCTTTGCCTTTGTCATCAACCGTGATGCAGCCCTACAGACCCATTCAAGGGAGGACCTCACCGAGCTTATCTCCATGCTGGGCCAGAAATTCTGGGGCCAGGAGCCTGAAACCCTTTCTCCCCCCCCCAGTCAGAATGAAGATGCATGGGCTTCCTTTTCCGTTGACAGGTCCATCACCGAAAGGCCTGTTCATCATTTCACCGGCAAAAACGCTGTTACCGGAAAGTCCGCAATTTTTGTAAGCACCTTCCTTAAAAACAACGACTGGGCACTTGTTTATGTGCAGGACAGGGCCGACGCCTTTGCAAGCCTTTACAAGGCACGCAATTTAAGCCTTCTGGTTCTGCTCATAGGTGGCATTGCCATTGTGATCATGGCCTCCATCCTGTCCAAGCGCATGAGCGACCGCATCCGGACCATGGACCTGGAAAAGCAGATGATGAATGAAAAGGTGATAGAGGCCGGAAAGCTGGCGTCCGTGGGGGAATTGGCAGCGGGAATAGCCCATGAGATAAACAACCCCGTGGCCATCATGGTGGAGGAATCAGGCTGGATTGGGGATCTGCTTGAAGAGGATGAGTTCAAGAAAACCGACAATCTGACAGAGATACAACGAGCATTGACGCAGATTCAGACCCAGGGGGCCCGGTGCAAGGCCATAACCCACAAGCTGCTCTCCTTTGCCCGGAAAACAGACCCCATGGAGCGGGATGTGGACATCAACAGCCTCATCATGGAGGTGGTTGAAATGTCCAGGCAGCAGGCCCGCTACGCCAATGTGAGAATCAACACCAATCTTTCCGACAACCTCTCCCATGTAACGGTTTCGCCTTCGGAAATGCAGCAGGTGCTGTTAAACCTTATCAACAACGCCCTGGATGCGATGGACAAAAAGGAGGGCGGCCTCTTGAGCATTTCCACCCGCATGGAAGAAGGCTTTGTGAAGGTGGATGTCTCTGACACCGGTTCAGGCATTCCGGATGCCAATCTCAAGCGCATTTTCGATCCGTTTTTCACCACCAAGCCGGTGGGCAAGGGTACGGGCCTGGGGCTTTCCATTGTTCATGGAATAATGGAGAAGATGAACGGCAAAATAACCGTCAACAGTGCAGTGGGTGTGGGTACGACTTTTCATCTTTATCTGCCTGTAACTCAAAAGGCGACAGATGAGAGGCCATAAGATAAGGCTGCCGGGGCAAAACGGTTCTTTGTCCCGGAATGGGGTTACAGTTCCGTAAGGAGAGTTGCAATGAACCATATCAAAATACTTTTGGTGGATGACGAAGAAGGTTTTGTGCAGACCATGCAAAAACGGCTGGCAAAAAGAAATCTGAATGCTGACGCGGCATATTCAGGAGGGGATGCAGTTGAAATGCTACAAAAATCACCTGTTGATGTGGTGATTCTGGATGTGAAGATGCCGGGTATGGACGGCATTGACACCCTGCGGGAGATAAAGAAACATCACCCGCTCACCGAGGTGATCATGCTCACGGGCCATGCCACGGTGCAGTCTGCCATTGAGGGCATGAAGCTGGGGGCCTTTGATTACCTGATGAAGCCCTGCGACCTGGAGGAGCTGGTTCAAAAAGTGAGGGATGCGTCGGGCAAGAAGGAAGCCCATGAGCAGAAAATCATCGAGGCAAGGGCCAGAAACATAGCCCTGCGCCGGGGCGACTGAAAACCGATATGGAAGATTCGGCCAGGCCCGAAGACATCATCCGCGTTCTTTTGGTGGATGATGAAGAGGGCTTTGTGGATGTGGTTAAAAAGCGCATGAACCGGAGAGGCATGGATGTCACCGCTGTCACTTCGGGAGGCGAAGCTGTTGCCGTGCTGCGGAAAAACGATTTCGACTGTGCTGTTGTGGATCTCAAGATGGAGGACATGGACGGCATAGATGTTTTAAAGATTTTCAAAAAAATGGTCCCGGAAATGCCGGTGCTCATACTCACCGGGCATGGCTCGGAAAAAGCCGCCCGCCAGGGGCTTACCCACGGGGCCTATGACTACCTGACCAAACCTTGTGAGCTTCCCGAGCTTTTGGAAAAAATTCGGGAGGCCGTGGCGCAGACGGCCCGGTAGCCGGAGCCGGTGCGGATTTCAACTTTTTGGCACTGGAGAGATTTCATGCTGTTCAAGAATAAATTCTTTTTGCTTTTTTTGGCCTTGCTGCTTGGGCTGGTGGTTTTCCTCATTCCACGGCCTGAAGGGAAACAGTTTGAAATAAAGGGGGACCCGACCCAGAAACTTGCCGCCGCTGTTGCGGACAAATTCACTGTTGTGGAGGAGGCGACCGAAAAAAAGGGATATGTCCTTGAGGTAAATGATTCCGCCCAGGTGGAAAAGCCCGGCATACTGCTTGCCAAAACCGTAAAAGAGATGGGCTTGAAGGAAAAGGTGAGCGTCAACTACATAGACGGCCTTTCCCCCAAGGGCAAACGCTTTCTGGTTATTCTGGCGGTTCTAATCTTCCTTTTTGTGCTCGAGCCCATACCCCTTGAGATAACAGCCATCTGCATAGGCGTTTCCCTGGCGGGGCTGGGCATTGTGGAGCTTCGGGACGCATGGGCTCCCTATATGCACCCGGTTGTCGTATTCATAATGTGCTGTCTCATCTTTGCCATTGCAATGCAAAAGGCGGGCATAACAAACCGCTTGGGCCGCTTTGTGGTGAAAAAGGCGGGCACATCGGTGGTGCGGTTCACCTTCTTCATCTCCATAGCCCTTGGATGGGCTTCGGGAGTGATGCACGATGCCGCAGCCGTGGCCGTTGGCCTTGTCACCATGATTCCCCTCATGAAGGCCGCCGGCATAAAGCCCTTGAGCAAGACCGGCGCCTTCATGACCCTTGCCCTGCCCTTTGCCTGCTCGGCGGGCGGCATGGGCACCCTGGTGGGGGGCGGGCGCAACATGGTGGCCGCAGCCTTTCTCTATGAGTTCACAGGCATTGAGCTCACCTTCTTTGACTGGATAAAGTTCGCCCTGCCCGCTGCCATTATCACCGTGCCTCTTTCGGTCTGCTGCGTATGGCTGGTTTTCAGGCCAGACCCGACAATCAAACTGCCTGCCTTTGACGAGGAGGCCGGCCCCTGGACCAGCCAGGAAAAATGGACGGCAGGCATCATCGGCATAACCTTTCTTTTCTGGCTCACAAAGGGCATCCACGGCCTGGATTACTCAATAACAGGCATGATAGGCGTCACGGCTCTGGTGCTGGCCAACATACTAAAGTGGGATGACATCCACGAGCATCTGGAGTGGGGCACCGCCCTTTTCATCTTCGGCGGAGGCATATCGCTGGGCCTGGGAATGGGCCATTCGGGAGCGGCAAGCTATTTTGCCAATCTTTTCTTCCCGCTTATTCAGGGCGGCGGATGGCTGGTGCTTTTTATCGGTGTCGGCTTTTTCGGCGCAATCGTCACAAACGCAATGGCCAATGTGGCTGCCGCAGCCCTTATTCTGCCCATCGTCATTCCCATGGCAATCCTTGAGGGCGTTGACCCGCGGGTGATGGCCCTGTGCCTGGGCATGGCGACTTCCTTTGCCATGCTTCTGGTCATAGGCTGCCCTCCAAACGCCATTGCTTACAGCTACCGCTACTTCAAGTCGTCCGACCTTACAAAGGCAGGGCTTTTGGCCACCCCGGTTCTTCTGGCCGCCCTTGTTCTTGTGGCAGGCGTGTGGTGGAAAATTCTGGGCCTGGTATAATACCGGTGTAATAAAGGCCTGACAGGAAGCGTTATGGACAATGAAAAAAAAATCTGTGTCCTGCTGGTGGATGACGAGGCGGACTTCCGCCGTCCCCTTGCCAAAAGGCTTGTCCACAGGGGCATGGAGGTTCTTGAGGCCGGCGGGGGCCAGGAGGCCCTATCCATTCTCAAGGATAGAGCCGTAACAGTCATTGTTCTTGATGTGAAAATGCCAGGCATGGACGGGATTGAAACCCTGGCAGCCATCCGGCAGGCAGATGCCCCGGTGGAGGTCATACTGCTCACCGGACATGCCGCAATGGAGGACGGGCTTGCGGGAATCAAGGCAGGAGCCTTTGATTACCTGACAAAGCCCGTCAACCTGGAGCATCTTGTCCAGAAAATTCGCCATGCGGCAGACAAGATAGCAGCCCAAGAGGCAAAGGTCAGGGAGCAGGAGTTCAGGGAGCGCATGGAGCAGCAGATGGCTGCCACCGAGCGTCTGGCAGCCCTTGGAACCCTGGCGGCAGGGGTGGCCCACGAAATAAACAACCCCCTGGCCATCATAGGCGAAGCCGCCGGCTTTGCCCTTATGCTCATGGAAAAGCCCCAGGCAAGGCAACTGCCGTTTTACGACAACCTGGTAAACGCCTTGAGCAAGATAGAGCAGAATGTCAAAAGGGGCCGCACCATAACCCACCAACTGTTGAGCTTTGCCAGGGGCGGAAACGATGCGGTTGTGCTCAAGGAAACAGACATTGTTGATATTATTAATGATGTCATGGCAATGGTGGGTCGGGAGGCAAAACAAAAGGATGTAACCCTTACGGTGGAAAGCAAGGCAACCAAGGTTTACGCCTGGACCAACCCGGACGGGGTGCGCCAGGTTTTCGTGAATCTGATAGCCAATGCCCTTGCCGCCAGTGAGCGGGGACAGACCATTGCCGTTGTAATTGAAGAAGGCGAGCAAATGATAAAAGTGGATGTCGCAGACACCGGATGCGGCATTGCCAGAGAAAATCTGGATAGGATTTTCGAGCCCTTTTTCACCACAAAGCCGCCGGGCTCCGGCACGGGCCTGGGGCTTTTCATGAGCCGTGGAATACTTGACCGCCTTGGTGGCAGCATTGAAGTCAAAAGCAAAATCGGCTGCGGCTCAACATTCACGGTTTTTATCCCCAAGGTAAGCAAAAATGCGGTTGTCCGCGAGCCGGACAAACATTGGCTGGAAGCAGCAAAAGAAATCGAAAGGAGCAATTCCCATGGTTCGGGTGCCCGTTAATGTGCTGGTTGTGGATGATGAAAAAGATTTCGTTGAAATGTTCTCCCTGCGCCTTTCCGAGCTTGGCGAAAGAGTGACCGGTGCCTACAGCGGCCAGGAAGCCCTGGAAGCCCTGAAAAAGGACGAATATATTGATGTCGTGATTCTGGACATAAAAATGCCGGGAATGGACGGCGTTGAAACCCTGCGGGAGATAAAAAGGCACCATCCCCTTGTGGAGGTGATAATGCTCACAGGGCATGGAACTGTTGACACCGCCGTAAAGGGCATGAAGCTAGGCGCCTTTGACTACCTCAACAAGCCTGCGGATTTCAAGGAAATGAAGGAAAAGTTAGAAGCAGCAAGGGACCGCAAGGCCCAGCACGAGGAGCGCATCCGCCAGGCAGAGGCCAGATCTCTTATGCGCCGCGGCGGCGAGCTTTATTAAAAAACCAGCTTAAAATCAAATTTTCACGGGGGGAGCGTTGAAAAAACCTCCCCCCGCGCATTTCCACCGATATTGGTATTGACTGCATTGACTACAGCGGCGGATAAGCTGCGTACAAATGCCGCCGTCACTTGTCCAGCCGGTTGAGTATCTCCCCCACATAATTTTTTATGGTGCCATCGGAAATTTCGTCCAGTTTCCGGGCAAGTTCGTCCAGCCTCTCGTTGAGCTCGGTGACGCTGTTTTTAAGCCCCCCTTCCTCCTGCCGGGGAATGGCCTGCTTCAACAGAGTTAATGCCTCTTCAATCTTTTCCCTTTGCCTTTCAAGAGCGGCAGATGCTGCGTCAAGGGCAGACGGCTGCTCCTGGAGCCTGTGCACCAGAAGCCTTCCGGAAGATGGCGCTAATGATGTCAGCTTGTCTGAACTGCCGACAGGGGCTGCATACGCCCCTGCTCCGGCGTGCTGTCCTGGGCCGGATATTTTTGCCCGGTACTCCTTGTCGCTTTTTTGTATATCCACCGAATGCCCGCCGACCAGGGCTGCGCCCGCCTCCTCAATTTTTTCAAGCCCGCCCAGAAGGGTCTGGCGCAGAATGTCCAGCGGCAAATCCCCCCGGGGAAAGCATACAATGTTCATGGCCGTGAGGGGGGTGCCCCCCATTGCATAGACATCCGAAAGGGCGTTGGCAGCAGCTATGCGCCCGAAGTCAAAGGGGTCATCCACAATGGGGGTGAAAAAATCCAGGGTCTGCACAAGGGCAAGCTCGTCCGTCAACCGGAAGACGCCCGCATCATCGGCAGTCTCCCCGCCCACAATCAGGTTTGGGTGGCGCTTTATGAACAGGCCCTGCATTATCTGGTCCAGATCCTCCGGACCCAATTTGGCCGCTCAACCGCTGGCCCGCACCGTCTGGGTGAGGCGCAGATTTTTTTGTTGGCTCTTGTCCATGCTTTTCCCTGGAAAAGCCATTTGGCTGTTCCCGAAGCCTCTGTCAATAACCCGTCCGACCTGCCGATCTTCTTTTCGGAGTCCTGAAACAGCTTACTTTGACTATGTATTCACACGCCTGTCGACCTGCATCTCCGACCCAAAAATGGACAGCTGTTTTGGTCTCAAATGCCCCCCATCGTCTCTCATCAAATCAATTTGCGCAAAATACCGGGCTATGTTGTGGGCAATGGCTCTGGCAAGCAGGGGTGGTACAGCATTGCCAATCTGTTGATATTGAGACAGATTTTTTTCCCAAGACATGGTGGTTCGTTTGCCCTTGAATATATAGCTGTCAGGAAAGGACTGTAAGCGGGCTCCCTCCCTTGCGGTAAAGTTTCTGTTAAGGTGGGGATGAATGAAATTGCTTTGGAACGATGCTGCTACTGTGGGAGCTGGTGCATCGCCGTGTACGCGCATATTGTTTTGTCCGTAAACCTTGCCGGACTTGATTTTTGGATTGCCGCGCTTGAGTGCGGAATGCTCATAAGGAACATCTGCAACACTTTGCCCGTGACGAATTATTTTGAAGCGCTCAATGAGTCTTTTGGTATGCCGCATGGCTACATGATTAAAAATACCGGAGGACCCTATCCTTGCCCATTTTTGGTAGGAATTTTGTGGGGTTGTTAAGTATTCCTGGTATTCATCACCTTTACCTGCTTCAATGGGAGGCAGATCCGAAATGGCCATGTCCACAGTTATGAACTTCCCCGGATTTGGTTCGGGCTGCGGAAACATTTCCATTGTTGCGTAAGGGTAACTTTTTTTAACGCCGATTATAAAGACGCGCTCTCGAAGTTGGGGTACACCGAAGTGAGCGGCGTTGATAGTTCTGTATGCAGCCTTGTATCCGGCCAAAGAACATTCCGACAAAATAACATCAATAACCGGCGTCCCTTTAAGTATCTGCATTGAGAGAAGCCCCGGAACATTTTCCATAATAAAAAATCTTGGCTGAAAATGTTTTATACACCTTATGAAATCCATAAAAAGGCTGTTGCGTGGATCCCGTGGATCCCTGTTGCCGCTCAAGGAAAAACCCTGGCATGGCGGGCCGCCTATGATGCCATCAATACTGCCCTTAAAACTTTTGGGCAGAAGCGCATCCCAGTCATAAATCTGCCGGATATCGCCACAAATAATCTTTGTTGAAGGGTGATTCTGGGCATAGGTGTCTGCCGCCCATTCATCTATTTCGCTGGCAGCCACAGGGGAAAACCCTGCCATGGAAAAACCAAGGCTCATGCCCCCGCACCCTGCAAACAGGTCAATAATATTCATTAACTGACTGCTCCACTAATTCCGTCCACCAAAATCATTAATGCGTTTTCAAGTCGCTCCTCGTTCAGCGGCTTGAAATAACTCCGCTTATTGATGGGGCGATCCACTTTTCGTTCGCCATCAAGCAGGGTTACGATATTCAGGTCAACATCCGGAAAATAGGACATCAATGTATGTGTTGATGAACTGCCCTTTGGCTGATGAGGGGTAGTTGCATAATCTCCACCAAGCTGGCTTTCCAACTGGAACAGGTAGCAGACAAGATTTGGAAATTTTGTTTTGAGCAGATGAAAATCCACCAAAATCCTTTTGAGCATGGCATTTTCAGTATATGCCTTACACTCAATTCCAACAACAAATTTATTCTTGATAAACAGGTGCTTATCTACAGAAAGCCCATAGTAGTAGCTTTTCATGTTGGCTAAAATATGATCCCTGATGGCTCGGTTCTTGATCCGGTCAACATAGCTCATTTGCATTGGGACCCGAATTTTTTTTGAATTAATGGTGAGGTCTTGGGGATTTCCTTTCAGCTCAACATCCCAGGCTACTCGCACAAGGGTTTCTGTAATGAACTCCTGCATTTTTCCCTTGGCGGCACGGACAAAGCCTCCATAGGCGCGGCTGTCATCCTGTACGGCCTTTGCAGCATCCGACTCCATAACCTCCATAAAATTATTATATTTTTCAATCAATTCCTTAAGTTTTTTCTTGCTTTGGATCTTCATTTTTCCCTACAGCCCTTTTCCCAAAATACATGGTGTAAACACTGTTGAAAAACAAGAACTGTCAACAAGTCCTCTGAAGCGTGTCCGGTTGGCTAATCCGTTTCTGACCAAATACTTATCGCCGTAATGTTCCAACTTTACACGCCCGACGCTTTGGGGTCAATGAAAAGCTGTTCTTCCTTATTCATTTCAATCGGCTTGACGCAGCAGACGGGATTTTATAATTATAATAATTTACCTTTGGTCTAACAGCCTTTGCCGCCAGCGCAACCGGAAAAGAGGGAAGATGAACAACCGCCTTGTATGGATGGATCTTGAGATGACGGGCCTTGACCCGGACAGGTCTGTCATCGTGGAAATAGCCACCCTTGTCACGGATTCCGAGCTCAATGTTTTGGGCCAGGGTCCCAATCTTGTAATCAGCCATCCTGAAAGCGTGCTTGAAAACATGGAGCCCTGGAGCAGGCGGCACCACGAGGCTTCAGGGCTTCTGGCCCGCATCCGCAGTTCAAGCGTTTCCACCCAGGATGCTCAAAAGGCCACCCTGGATTTTCTTTCCAGTCTTTGCAGGGCAAAGGTCTGTCCTCTTGCGGGCAACTCAGTGTGGCAGGACCGGCGCTTTCTTGTGCGCTATATGCCTGCCCTGAATGACTTTCTTCACTACAGGATTGTGGATGTCTCCACAGTAAAAGAGCTTGTCAGGCGCTGGTATCCGCATCTTCCTGCCTATGACAAGAAAAACCGGCACACTGCGCTTTCCGATATTCTGGAGTCTCTTGCCGAGCTTAAATACTACCGGGAAAAGGTTTTTTTTCCGGTCAACGCGGTGTAAAACGGCCCAACAGCGTTCATGCCCTTAAACAGGCCTTTGCACGAAAGGACAGCCCGCCATGACCCAGGGCCAGAAGAGTACGGAGCAAAAAAAAACCCAAACAGATGAAACCCCGCCTGTTTCAGGGGATAAGGGTCCTTGCTCCGATGAAAAACGGGATGTCCTGGAGCTGGAATATGAGGGCAGGCGGATTGTGATTGTGGGCACGGCCCATGTTTCCAGGCAGAGCACCGAGCTTGTAACAAAGGTCATCACCGAGGAAAAGCCCGACACCGTGTGCGTGGAGCTCTGCACCAGCCGCATGGCCACTCTCACGGACCCCCAGGCCT
>Ga0351965_1154_pt1 | contig 16009 bp, 10 predicted proteins | sample TotcelT113001K13_FD_206839 | JGI IMG/M metagenome (GOLD analysis project Ga0351965, IMG submission 206839) | Enriched cells from coal bed in the Powder River Basin, Montana, United States - Total cells T11 rep3 HSBNCT.T11.300.1.K13 ... | reverse complement strand
CGGGGTGGGTTCCAAAAGGACTGTTGAAATTACCTCTGTTTAATGTATTCATTTACGCTTATTATTGCCATTGCCCTCTTGAGCGGAAATATATTCCCTCAGGCTGTCGAGGTCATCGTCGCGCAAGCAGCTTGATTGAATCTCCCTGTCCAGGTTGGGAAAGGCCTGCAGGTATAATTTTACGGCCGTATCCCTGTTCCCCAGCGCGAAGAGCGCCTTGCTGACGCCCACGGCCGACTCCCAGTTATTTACGGCCATCCGGCTGGATTTATAAAACATGTCCAGGGCCTTCCGGTATTCGCGCTTATCATAATATACCTCGCCCAGGTTGCAGTATAACTGGTGCGTCACTTCCAGCCGGGGCGGCTCGGTCCTCGACATGTAAAACGTGACCGCCAGCGCCGCCATGATCAGCGCGAGCAGTCCGTATTTACGAGATTCCGGGCATGTCCCGGGCCTGGTTATTTCGAGAATCCTGTGAATTCCACCCGCGCCCAGCAAGATTAAAAATGGTACCATCGGCAGGCGGTAGCGTTCATCCACATAGAATATGAGCATGTTCAGCACGCTGAGCAGGATCATGATATAAATCAGAGCGTATTTCCGCCAGTCACGCGCGAGCAGCACGGCGCCGATGATTGCCAGCGGCAGGACAAGGTAGAAATGCGCCGCCGGAATACGCAAAGATTTGGTGAACTCCGCCCGTTCGAACCATAAGAAGTACATGTTGGTGTACTCGGTGCCGGAAAAGATGCGCTTGAGCTTGAGCGCTTCCAGGCGCAGGTATTCCGGGAAATTATCGCGGATATAAATCATGGCCTGCCGCATCCAGTAACTGGAAGCCCGGGCGCGGGTTAATTTCCGCCCCGCCTTCGCTTCGGCCGCCTTTTGCACGTCTTCTTTCTGGTGCTCGATGTCCGGAGAAATGCCTTCCATGCGGCAGTAGATGCCCTCGGACTTCGGGTTATTGCCCATGAAAAAATTTTCACCGCCGTTGGATGATACCAGCACCATGTCCGGCTCCACCGTGTAATTGCGCAGAGCCACCAGGCCCACCAGGACAATAACGGGCAGCATGAAAATTCCAAATTGTTTCAGCCCGCCCGCCGCGTTTTTCACGGTTATTGCCGCGTCCGCTCGCAGGAAAATCATCCAGATCAGAATCATTGGCAGCAGCAGCAGGGCGTGCGGCCGGGCGACTATCAGCAGGGCGCAGGCGCACCCGGCCAGGAGCCACTGGCGCGCCGGCCCGGCGTTCATCAGCAGGAATGCCAGCCATAAGAGCAGGAACATTCCCAGCGTGTCGGGTAAAACCTTCAGGGCGTAGAAATTCAACGCGCCGTAAAAGGCGCAAAGCAGTCCCGCCGCCAGGCCGATTTTATTATTGAAGAGATTGCTGCTTACCAGGAAAACCAGGAGGCAGGCCAGCGCCGTCATCAGCGCCTGGCTGACATATATGACCAGGTATGATTTGCCGAATATCGTCCACAGCAGCGCGATAAAATAAGGATAGAGCGGCGCCTGGTGGAAAACTTCATTGCCGAATATGTTGCCTGTGAAAATATCCGCGGCCCATTTATAATAAACCTTGGAATCGCAGATTAACCCCGAGTAAAAGGGCGAATGCAGGTAATAATCCGTCAGCAGGATTGCCTGGACCATCAGCGAAACGCAGAATACAACCGCTCCGGCAAGGAAGGCCGGGGTTTTTACGGTAAAGGGAAAGGTCAGCTTCATCGCTTAGCGTGCACGCCAGGACCGGCCGGCATTCGGCCGCCGCTCCTTGTTTTCCGCCAATTTATTTCGGCAGGGGATAGTTTATGATTGCGAAGCAGTTCATTTTTTCCGCCAGGGTTTGCGGAGTATAGGCCGAAACCTTTGCCCGCCATTCGATGGTTTTCTGCTCGCTTCCCAGGTTCAGTTCTTTATCCGTCAGGGCAAGAAGTGATTGGAAGCGTTTGAAATATACTGCTCCGCAGCATTTCTGCCCCTCGCCGCCGTCATGGCATTGGGCGGCCGAAAGGAGCTTGCCGTCGGGGCCAGGGAACACGCAAAACCAGGTTGCGTCGGCCATGGCCCAGCGTCCGTCTGCGTAAAATTCGGCTATGCAGTGGCCGGTCTTCTTGTCGGAATAAAATAGCTGGACGATACGCGCGGGGATGTTGTTGACCTGGCAGAGCCGGATGAAAACCCGTGCCTGTTCGTTGCACCAGCCGGCTTCGCTCTTGAGCAAAGCTTCATCATCCAAATTACGGTCGCCGGTAACTTTTTTACCGCATGGCGGCCCCTCCGGGTGCTTTACCCGGGAAGCGCCTTTCAGCAACAGCTGGGTAGCTTTTTCCGTTCCGGTGCGGCCGCCGGCGGTCACCTCGGCCGAGAGCTTTTCATACGAGGGCAGCAGGCCCTTGCGGTAATTCACCTTGAGAGGTGTGTAATCGGAGTAAAGATATTCAGCCGTTTCCTTGCGGTAGACTATGAACTGGTTGGCATGGTAGCGGTCAACCCCGCGCACGTTCATCGCCAGCGGCCCGGTTCGCTCCCGGTAGGGCGAGGGCAGGCCGTTCCGGCCGCGGAAAGGCAGGATGAATTCCGGGAGCGTTTCCTTGGCCCAGGCCGGGCAATCCGGCGGGTTATATTCCGGGGCGTTAAGATTGTCGTTGCTCATGCGCAGGTCTCCTTATAAGTTCAGCACTTTGTCAAGAAATCCATCCGGCACGGTCGCCGCGTAGACCTGGGCCGTGCCCGTAACGATCGAGTTGAAAATCACGTGCCGGTTGTCGGGCGTCATGTAGGCGTGGGCGTGGCTGTACTGGCACGCGCCCTGGCGGGTGTGAGTTTCGCACAGCGGCAGGTATCTGCCGGTGACAATGCTGCCGATATAAACGCGCCCGGTGGTATGGTCGTCAACGATGAAGAACTGGCAGTCATCGGATGCCGCAAGATGGTTGAACATCAGCCCTCTGGCGACTACCTTTGCCGCCGGTTCGCCCGGCGTGATGGAATAAAGCGCCGACGCCTCCTGTCCGGCTTCGGGCTCTTTCAGGGTCACGAATGAGCTGGATGAAACGTTGTAATGTCCCGCCGTGAAAAGCACCCGGCCGGTCTTGCAGGCCCAGCATTCGTGGCCGGTAATGCCCGGCGTGTGCGGGCGGCCGACTGGCAGCGGGGTCACTGTGCCCGATTCAACGTTAACCAGGCTGAGCGTGGCCCCGAGCGGGCCGGTCATGACCCGGCCGCCGTCGGGCAGTTTCCATTTTCCGCCGCGGTTGATCTGGACCAGGCTCAGCTTTCCGAAGGCCGGTTCAAACTGGAGGTGGGGGTTGAACATGTCTTCTATTTCGCAAAGCACGTTGACGCGGCCGTTTTCCAGATTCGCGCGTCCGATGGCGTAGATGTTGTCTTTGACCGGATAGGGGCCCATGATTAACCAGTGCTCGTCAGGGGAAACAGCGCCGCAGGGAGGCGGCTCGTCGTTGTAAAAATGGTACAATTCGCGGACCAGCAATGTCGTCAGGTCCAGGCGCATCAGGCAGGCCCGGATACCCTGTATGCCGGTGTAGTAGACCGCGTTGAGCGCCGAATTGGCGCCGATGGGATTACCCGTAACCGCCTTGCAAATCCTGAGTGATCTCAGGTCGCACACCCAGATTTCGCCCGGCTGGCCGAATGGCTTGCGCGCGATGGCGATGCGCGTGCCGTCGGCCGAGGCAAAGCGCTGCTCGCAGTAGATGTTGGTACTGGTAACCGGCTCGCTGGTCAGCTGTTCTATCTCAGCCCCGCTTTCACGGTCCACTCCGAACCGGATTGCCTCTGGAGTCCATTCAATGGAAGAAGCCATTCGCCTCCTTTATTGCCCGAAAATGTAAGCCGCGGGCCGTGGACAGTCAAGACTGTTTTTACGATAGGTTCTAGAGCAGTCGCTCCTTGTAGCCGACATCAATGATCCGATCGGCGGCCTTCGCGAGGTCGGAAGGTGAATGGTCAAGTGTGACCGAAAGCCTGATGCGCGCGGTGCCCTCAGGCACGGTCGGCGGCCGGATAGCCACGGCGATGATGCCATTTTCCCGTAGGCGTTCAGCCAGAGCGAGGGCCTTGGCGTTTTTGCCCACGATGAGCGGGATGATCTGGCTTGCTGACTGGCCGGTGTTAAAGCCGGCTTCCTTAAGCCTCCGGCGGAACGAGTCCGCGCGCTGCCGCAATTCCCGGCCAAGGTCGGGATTGGTTTCCAGAACGTCAAGAGCCCCGGCCGCCGCCCCGGCGATGGCTGGTGGCAGGGCGGTGGAATAAATGAAGCTCCGGGCGCGGTTGATGAACCAGTCGCGTAGCGGCGCCGAGCAGGCCACGAAACCGCCGTAAGCGCCCATGGCTTTACTCAGCGTTCCCATGGAAATATCAACCCGGTTTTCAAGCTGGAGCTCGCGCACCCTTCCGGCGCCGTTTAGTCCGAAGATACCCGTGGCATGTGCTTCGTCTACCAGCAACATGGCATTGCAGCGCGAGCAGACCTCGGCGATTTTTTCCAATGGCGCCAGGTCGCCGTCCATGCTGAAGACCGATTCGGTGATCACCAGCCGGCGCTGGGCCTCCTTTTCTTTGCCGAGCAGTTCTGCGAGGTGGTCCGGATCGTTGTGCTGGAAGCGTTTCAATTCCGTCCGGCTCAGGATTATGCCGTCAACCAGGCTGGCATGGGCGAGCTTGTCGGCAAAAACGGCATCGCTCCTGCCGACCAGCGCCGGGATGACGCCGAGGTTTGTCAGGTAGCCGCTTCCGAAAACCAGCGCGCCGGGATAGCCTTTAAACCCGGCGAGGCGCCGTTCCAGTTCCGCGTGGCAGGGCAGGTTGCCGGAGACAAGCCGCGACGAGACGGCGCTCGCACCATAGGCTTTGAGCGCGGCTATGCCCGCCGCGATAATGTGCCCGTTACGGGCAAAGCCGAGGTAGTCATTGCTCGAGAAATTGAGGGTTTCCTTCGCGCCCTCGCGGAATTTACCGCCGACGGACTGATGCTGCCGCAGGGACCTTTCGAGTCCCATCGCGCGCAGTTCATGGAGGCCTTTATCAATCCAATCTTGGGGCATCATTGTTTGTAGGCTTCCGGTAGGTAGGGCGGGCATTTTTTTGGAACAAATATTTTTTTAAAGCGCGCAAAGCGCTGAATTCCGTTTTCAAGCGGGATTTTCACCCATTCCGTGCCGATCAGCGGCATGGCGTAACGGATGAACTCGTCGGTTACGTCAATCCTGTTCGCGCTCAGCCATTCCCGGGGAAATGTCCGCTCGCTGTTGGCGACCTGCACCAGCGGGACCTTGTCGTAGCGGGCCGCGTACCCGCGCCCGGGCTCGCGCAGGATGGTCGCCATCCAGCCGCTGCCGTCTGCGGCGGCAATTTCCGCGGCTTTCCTGCCGACCTGGTAAGCTTCCCGGGAGTCGACGCTTGAGATAAAGAGGCTCGTGTCGCGCTGGTCGCATCCGGGAGACTGCCCGCGCGCGTAGCCGCGCGCCGCGAGGCTGCGAGCGTTCAGGTAATTAACAACAAGCTGCTGGGCGCTCGTTTTGCTCGCGTCGTATTCTATGTGTCCGAAGGCGTCGCGGGCGGCGCCCAAATCCCCGGCTTCGAATCCTTCGCACAGCGCCACGATGCAGCGCCCGCTGCGTTTAAGTTCATCGTTGACGTTATCCGCCAGCTGTTCCAGCGCCAGGCCCGATTCCGGCATGTAGATCTGGAGCGGCATTTCGCGGTTCGGGTCGGCCAGCCTGGCGGAGGCGGTGATGAAGCCGATCTTGCGCCCCATCATCTGGATGACAAGGACGGGATCGGAGGTGCAGGCTCCGGCGTTTTCCTCGTTCGCGTTTTGAATGCAGCAGGCCCAGTAGCGGGCGACCGAGCCGTAGCCGGGCGTGTGATCAATCATCTTGAATTCCCGGTCGCCGACGTCGTTGTCTATTGTTTTCGGGACCCCGGTGGCTACTAGGTCAAGGCCCTCTCTGGCCGCTTGTTTGCTGATCTTGTTGGCGGTATCCATGGAGTCGTTCCCGCCGATGTAGAAAAAGAATCTGATATCATGGGCCTTGAATACTTCGACCACCCGTTTGAAATCGCGCTCCTGCGTCTCCCTCAGCTTGTAACGGCAGGTTCCGATGGCGCCGGCGGCGGGGGTTGTTTCAAGGAGCCTGATCTCTTCGGGGTCCTGGGCGGAAATATCGAGGAGCTCTTCCTTGAGCACGCCCTCGATCCCGTGCCAGGCGCCGTATAATTTTCCGAACGTCGCAGGATCCGCGCGGCACGCGTCAATAACGCCGCGGAGCGAGTTGTTGATGACCGGCGATGGGCCGCCCGATTGCGCGATAATCACGTTTCTTGCCATGATTTTTTTTCTTCCACGCTGATAATGAAGCGTGTAACATGCCCAGTCAAGGTTGAATTATCTGCAGCTGCGCGGTCGAAAGCGGGGAAAAACGAAAAATATATTTTCAGCGGTGGCCGGTTTTGTTATCGGCGCATCCTGTGCCTTTGCCGGAACGCAGAGCAACATCCAGGCCTGCGCTTCGTCCGGACCGGCCCTGGCCGTCGTGGCCGGCGGCGCTTTGGATTACGTCATTGTCATGCCCGACGGCGATGATCCGCGCGAGCGCGTTGCCAAGGCGGCCGGGCTTCTCCAGTCCATGCTGGCCGAATCCACGGGCTGCAATCTTCCGGTCTGTAAGGAAGCCGAAGCGCCGACCGGCAAGCCGCGTATTTATCTTGGCAGAACGGCCGCGGCCGGGAAAGCGGGCCTGCCGCTGGATGGTTTGAAGGGATGGTCATTCTGCAAGCGGGTTGTCGGGAAAGATTTGTTCCTGGCCGGCCGGGACGAGTCCGCGAAAATCAAGGACAAGACCGAGAAAGAATTTCTCGGCACTTACAAGGCGGTGACTTCGTTCCTGGAAGACGAAGTCGGGGTCCGCTTTCTTCTCCCTGGAACAAACGGACTGTATGTTCCAAAGCATGCCGAGCTCAAAGTTGACGCCGGCTTGAATATTACCGCTTCTCCCGGGATTCCTTATTGCTACGGCCGTCTCTACGGCGACATTTCAATCGCCCACAACCACTTAGACATCCCTTTTTACAAGACCTACGGAGGGCATTCATACTACGATGCCGTGCCGGTGGAAAAGTACGCCCAAACTCATCCGGAGTATTTCGTCCTCAGCGGCGGAAAACGCGTTCCGGCGTTTGGTAAGGAGAATTACCAGCGCAACCACCTGTGCATCTCCAACCCGGAGGTGCAGGAGCTGATGCTGAAGGAGATGGAAATGCAGCTGGACCTTGGCTACGAATGGGTGCAGCTGGCCCAGACCGACGGCTACCGCCCCTGCGAATGCAGGAAGTGCAAAGCCATTGCCGGCGCCGACCGGGGCGAGGCGCTCTGGATCGTGCACCGCTCCCTGGCGGAGGAGATGAAGAAGCGCCGGTCCGGTAAAAAAATTGTCATCCTTTCTTATGGCCCGACCAGGCTGCCGCCAAAAACCTTTGATAAATTTCCGGATAACGTGGTAATCGAGATGTGCTCGTATGCGCCAGAGGATTTTGAAGGTTGGGAAAAGTATGGCGTTGAAAAAGTGGTTTATGTCTACAACTGGGGCACTTACCATCCCCTCGGATTCCTGCCGAAGCGCTCGCCCGCCTGGTGCGCCAAGCAGCTCAGGCTCTTTGCGGAGAACAACGTCCGGGGCATTTACAAGTGCGGTTTTGGCGACAGCATCGGCCTGGAAGGGCCTGTCTATTACGTTTACGGCAAGCTCCTCTTTGACCCCTCCGCCGATCCGCAGGCGCTGGCGGACGAATTTTACCGCGCCGCCTACGGCCGGGCAGCTTCATCCATGAAATATTTTTTTGACGCCCTCCATAAAAGGCTGGATAACCAGAACGGCGACAGCGTGATTGACCTCCTGCCGCAAAGCGCCGAGGACCACATCTGCCACTGCTTCCCGCCCGACCTGATCCTGATCATGGAGAACCACCTGAAAATCGCCTTTAAAAGAGATGCCGACCCGCGCGTGCAGGCCCGGCTCAGGCTGGTGCAGCGCGAGTTTCAATACCTGAAAAACCTCTCGGCCATTTTCGCATATTACCGGGCGTTCCGCACGGGCGGATCGTGGGAGGTGTTTGACCTGATGGCGGCCGAGATAAACAGCCGCAACGCCCTTATTGATTCTTGGTATGTTGAGGTAAAAAGGGACAATGGCTCAACTTGGAACATGAAAATGGAAGACGGCTTCAGTTTTTTTGGCGACGCGAAAAAAGATTACTTAAAATTGAACGGAAGGCTTCTTGACCGCCCGCCGATGACGTGGGACTTGAAAAAAATCAGGGAGACAAAAATCGTGCCGGCGCGGTAAAACAGCGCGGAAATTAATAATAACGGAGCAAAAAACAATGAATGCTGATGTAAAAGGATTGTTCAGCCTTGACGGGAAAAACGCGATGGTGACCGGCGGCAGCCAGAACTTTGGCCTTGAAATTTCCACCGGCATGCTTGAGGCCGGCGCGGAGCTGATCATCACCTCGCGTGACGCCGCCAAGGCGCAGAAAAGGGCGGGGGAGCTCTCCCGCAAATATTCAAGGCCGGTCCACGGCATGGGGATGAACCTGCTTGATGAGCAAAGCATCGTCAAATTGTTCGCGGATGTTAAGAAAAAATTCGGCCGGCTTGATATCCTGGTCAACAACGCTGGCGGCCATTCGCCGCTGGCGACCGGGTGGCTTGAAAAAGAAACGCTGGAGGCCTGGAGGGCTTTCGTTGAGATCAACATGACCGGCACTTTCCTCATGACCAGGGAATACGCGAAGCTGATGATGGCGCAGAAAAAAGGCTCCGTCATCAACATTGCCTCCATAGCGGCGCTGGTCGGACGCGACCGCAGCGTTTATCCAAAAGGCATGACGCCCCAGCCGGTGCCTTACGCCGCGGCCAAGGCGGGCATGATTGGCCTTACGCTTGATTCGGCCGCTTATCTCGGGCAGTTCGGCATACGCGTCAACGCCATTTCCCCGGGGGGATTTGAAAGAACCCAGCCGAAAGAATTTATCGCCGCCTATTCCGGGCGCACCATGCTCGGGAGGATGGGCAGGGAAGGCTTTGACCTGAAGGGCGCCGTTGTTTTTCTCTCGTCCGATGCCGCGGCATACGTCACCGGCCACAACCTTGTCGTGGACGGCGGCTTCACAAAGTTCAAATGAAGGATTAAACATGAACAATACAAAAATTCTGGTTGCCGGCTGCGGATCGATCGGCCTCAGGCATTTGAAAAATCTCAGCTTTAACCGGGAGTTGAAAATTGCCGCCCTCGACGTGAACGCCGCCGCGCAAGCGGCGGTCAGCGCGATCGATGACCGCATTGAATTTTTCAACGATTTCAATGCCGCCGCGTGCTGGAAGCCAGACCTGGTGATTGTTGCCACCCCGAATCACCTGCACATGAAAAACTGTTTATGGGCGTTTGAAGCCGGCGCCCATGTGCTCTGTGAAAAGCCGCTTGCCGTTTCCATGGACGAGGGCCGCGCGATCGTGGATGCCGCGAAAAAGGCGGGCAAAATCATCGGGGTCGGTTTCACCGAGCGTTTTCGCGAGGCCATCGAATTCATTATTGCCGAGGCCTGTTCCGGCCGGATGGGTAAATTAATCGGCGGCAGGGCCATGGTCGGCACTTACAACACCCTCCTGTGCGCGAAGGACCCGCGCCACCGCCTGGAAGCGTTCGGCTCGATAGTCCTGGATTACACCCATGAGCTTGACATACTCGCGGCGATTTTCGGCAGGGTGAAAAGGCTTGAATGTTTTTGCAATGACCTGGCTGAAAAGGAACTCAAGGCCAACCCATCCCTGGCCGCCGCCCTCGTTCAGTATGAAAAAGGCGAAATAGTCACCATCCATTTTGACTATGTCCAGCATCCGCAGCGCCGGAATTTTGAAATATACGGCGACAGGAAGACCCTGGTCTACGACTGGGGTGCGGATACCCTTGAAATTCATGACTTCGAAAAACGGGGGTTTGAAATACGCCGTTTCAACAATGTCCGGGATGAGCAGTTCGTCAGGGAGCACAACGATATCCTGCGCGCCATCAGGGAGCGCGGAGTTCCCCGCGTTTCCGGCGAAGACGGCCTGAAATCGCTGGAAGTATCCGGAAAAATGATTGAAAAATTAACCAGCCTTAAGTGCTGAAAAACCAGCTTGGAATGGAAACGGCATAATCCCCGCCCTCTTAAGTAAAAGATAAAACATGTATTTGGTTCATAGTGCTGTTTAATATCCAATAAATGTGTTAATATCATTTTTTTAAATATGGCCAGGGACGATAAAAAACAAGTTACAGAAGAATTGAGTGCGACCTTGACGCGCGCACGCATATCCGGGGACTTGCGCGCGCTGGGGCTTGCCGCGGGCGATATCGTCCTCGTGCACAGTTCGATGAAAGCGCTCGGCCGCGTGGAGGGCGGACCTGACGCCGTGATAGATGCTTTTTTGGATGTGCTGGGCCGATCCGGGACGCTGGTGTTTCCTTCCTTCCAGGCGGGGGGCGAGCATGAGCTGTTGCGCAACAACTGCGTGTTCGACGTGCGCTCCACGCCGACCGGCACGGGCCTGCTGCCGGAAACATTCCGGCGCCGTCCCGGCGTGACCCGGTCCTTGAGCCCGACGCATTGCATGGCCGTGTATGGAAAAAACGCGGTCGAGCTGATGGCCGGGCATGAATTGTGCGACGTCTCCGCCGGCCGGAATTCGCCTTTTGAAAAAATGATTTCAATCCATGCTAAAATCGTGCTGCTGGGGGTGACCCACGCCGCTGACACGACCCTGCATTTTATTGAAAACACCAGCGGCGCCCCGACCCTGTGCCGCGAGCTTTTCCAGCCTTCTGTTATTGATACAGAAGGCCGGACGATTGTCGTGCCGACCCACCCGCACATGCCGGGTCTGCGCCGGCGCTACGAGCGGGTGGAAGATGTTTTGATCCTGGCCGGAATCCAGAAAAACGGGATGGTCGGCCAGGCGCTCACGCGCGTCGTGGATGCCGCCGGCATGGCACAGGTCATCGGGGAAAAAATACGGCGCGATCCGCTTTATTTGATTGAAGTATTTACGCCGTCAAAAAGAAATAAGATTGGAGAGAAAAAATGAAAAAGAAAAACATTCCTTGTCTGATTTCCGGCACGAAAATGTGCTTTATTTTGTTCATGATATGCACGGGCCTGGCGTTTGGCGCGGCGGATCAAAAAGCCTTGCAAATTGCCGCCGGGGGAAAGTCGGACTACGTCATTGTCGTGCCGGACGATGTAGACCAGGCCAGGATCATGCCGGCCGCCAGCCTGCTGCAGACCAACATCCAGCAGTCCGCTAACGTGATTCTTCCGATAATCAAGGAATCGGAATTACAAAAGGGTGTTCCTGCCTTTTACCTTGGCAAGACCATCGCGGCCGGGAAGGCCGGCCTGCCGCTTGACAAAATCAAAGGATGGGGCTACCTGAACAAGGCGGTCGGGCGCGATATCTTCATCGTTGGCGATGACGCCAAGGATGAAATAAACGACAAGAGGGCGATCGAGCACTCCGGGACCCTGAAAGGCATGACGGCCTTTCTTGAATCCCAGTTCGGCGCGCGCTTCCTGATTCCGGGTGAATACGGCCGGCGCTTCCCGAAGTTCGACCCGCTGGTTGTGGAAGCCGGGCTGGACACCTTTTACGAGCCTTGCTTTGATTATGTGATCGGCCGGTCGCCGCGGACAGACAAGGTGCTCGCAGTCGCGCTCAACCTTTTCGGCAGCACGCCCATCCTGAAATCGTACGGCGGGCACTCTTACTACGACGCCGTTCCGGAAAAGGAATACAGCAAAACCCATCCGGAATATTTTGCGTCGCGCGGCGGGATAAGGACGCCTAAGGAAAACCACCTCTGCATATCAAATCCGGACGTGCAGGAATTGATGCTGAAGGAGATGGAGAACCAGCTGGACAAGGGGTATCAATGGGTTGAGCTGGCGCAAACCGACGGCTACCAGGCCTGCCAGTGCGACAAATGCGTTGCCATACATCCGGACGAGGCCGAGCGTCTCTGGATTATCCACCGCAAGCTGGCCGGGGAAATGAAAAAACGGCGCCCCGGCAAGAAAATAATGATCCTTTCATATTCCTTGACCGCGACTCCGCCGGTATCGTTCACGAATTTTCCGGACAACGTCGTGATTCAAATGTGCACCTACACGCCGGAAATATTTGAAAAGTGGGAGCCCTTTAACGTGGATAAAACCGTTTATATCTACAATTGGGGCGATTACAAGCTGCCGGGGCTCGGACCAAGCCGCACGCCGCGCTACGTGATTGACCAGGTCCGCCGCTTTCTGAAAAACAGGGTGCGCGGCATATATATTTGCGGCGGCTATGAGGCAACGGTCGGCTACGGACTCAACGGCCCCGCCCTCTATGCCTTCGGCAAGGCGCTTGAAAATCCTGATCGTGAGCCGAAAGACGTCCTGGAAGACTACGTCAATTCGCTGTTCGGCGAAGCGGCCGCTCCCATGAGGGCTTTTTACCGCGCCATGTATGACCGCCTGGATACATATTGCCTGTTTGACTGTCCGAACTTTCCGGCAGGAAAAATAGCCAGCTCGATGAAAACTCCCGAGGATTACTTCTGCCATTGTTTCCCGGCCAACGTATTGAACGACATGACGCTCAACCTCGCGCGCGCCATGGCCATGGCCAGGGATGAACGGGTTAAGGCCGCGCTGGCCATGGTGGAGCTGGAGTTCAATTACGTCAAGAACCTGGCGGACATTTTCCAGGTCTACCGCGCCTACCGTGTCCATCCGACCACCGGTTCGTTTGATATCCTTTCGCAGAAAATTGATGATCGCGCAAAGCTGCTGGATACCATGTTTACGCCCGACGGCAAATGCTCCCGGACATTGCCCGGCGGATTGCCTTTGTGCTTTTCCGCGCTCAAGCGCAAGGACGCCGAAATGAACGGCAGAACCATGGGGTTCCGTCCGCCGTTCAGCTGGGATTTCGCTAATTTGAAGGAAAAAGGAATTTTGCCCGGATCCGGTAAAACAAAACGGCTTGAGGTCGTAAAAGTCGCCGGCATCAAGCTGGACGGTGATTTTTACAAGGGAGTCTGGAAGGATATTCCGCCCCAGGAACTGTCCGAAATCGGCCTGGGCAAGGCGCAGAACGCGGCCCGCTTCAAGGCGGCCTGCGACGACAAGGCTTTTTACGTGGCAGTGGAATGCGAGTTTGACAGCGCCGGGTGGCTGGAGCGCCTCAAGCCCACGGGCAAAGACGGCAATGCCTGGGCGCAGGAATGCATCGAGCTCGTTATTGACCCATACGGCGAGCGCGAAAAACACTGCCAGATCGTGTTCAGCCCCGTGGAGAATTCAACCTTCGACGCCCGCCGCGGATACATAGATGACCCGGTCCATCCGCTCTTCGCAAAACCCGATGTATCCTGGAACGGGGAATGGGAATACGTGGCGCGGATCGACAAGGAGAAAAAGCGCTGGACAGCCGAAGCGCGCATTCCCTTCAAGACGCTGGAAGCTGAGGCTCCCGTGCCGGGCACTCTTTGGACAATGAACGTCGGCCGCGCGGAGTGGCCGGTCGACCACAGCGAGGGGGGACAGGGGCGGTATTCCACCTGGTCGCCCAACCTTGAAGGCCGCGATTTCCACGATCGGACAAGCTTCGGCGAAGCAGTTTTTAAATAAAACTTTTTCCGCTATTAATTGCATCATTCAGGAGGTATGAAGATGAAAACAAGCTCTTTCATTGCGTTCATTGTTTCCGCCATCTTATTCATCATGTCCTTGCCGCTCGGCGCGGCCGAATATTTTGTCAATAAGCAAGGCAGCGATGGCAACGACGGGCTTGGCCGCGACAAGGCATTCCTGACGATCCAGAAGGGGTTGAACGCCATTGCGCCCGGCGATACGCTCACCATAGGCCCCGGGGAATATTTTGAGACGGCCACCCGGAAAAACCTCGGACAAGCCGGCAGGGAGACGATACTCCGCGCGGAAATACGCGGGACCACGATGCTGCACGGCGACATCCCCGCGCCGGCTCCCCGGGCCGTTGACGGGTACAAGTATGTTTACGCCTTCACCCTGACCAACATGGTCCAATGCGTCAACGAGGTGGATACGCTGACCTTGTACAGTGTGATGCCGAGCGTCAACGAGCTGGAGTTCAATCCCGGGAGTTATTATTACGATGCAGGCGCGCAAACGGCATATTTCAGCACTTCGGACTGGCTCCCGCCGGATAAGCACCGATTGACCGTCTCCGTGATTGACAATGCCGGGTTGATCCTTTATGGCCCGACCAACGTTACCATTGACGGCATTGCCGCGACCGGGTTCAACAAGGATTGCCAGGAGGCAAAGGCGGGAGACCTCTACGGCAGCCGGTCGGGCATCGGGATTGACCGGGGCGCGGACAACGTCATCCGTCATTGCGTGACTTTCCTGAACGGGACCGGCATCGCGATTCAATCATCTAGGAACTGCCTGGTTGAACATTGCGTCAGCTACGGCAATTACTCCAAGTTCGGCTCGGTGAGCGGCAATATCTGCAACTGGAACACTCCGGATGAGGGCGGCATAATCCGGCACTGCAAGGCCTTTGCCAGCCACTTGAACGGAATTGATTTTTACGGGGACATCAAAGGAGTGTGCCGGCTTGAGGACAACATCACCTGGCAGAACATTTCCTGCGACATGAAAATCAAGGGCGGCGCGTGCCACAGGGGATTTATGGAGCGGTGCGTTGCTTCAGCATTCTTTATTCAGTACACCACGAATATATTTAATTCATTGTGCACGGTCCTGAAGTCTGAAAATCCCCAGGAAAACAACATTGTTTTTGCCGACACTCCTGGGTTGGTGCAAAATGACGAGTTTGCCGATCCGGATAACCTGGACTACCGGCTGCAGGGCACCTCGCGCTTCCGCGGTGCCGCGGGCGGTAAGGACAAGGGGCTTTATCCGTATAATCCAGATATTTTTTATGTCAAAACAAACGGCAACGATTCCGCCGACGGCCTTTCGGCCAGCAACGCCTGGCAGTCGCTTGACAGGGCTGTCGGCAAGTTGCGCGCTGGAGATACGCTCTACATTCTCTCCGGCGTTTATAACGGTGATTTGAAAATTGATGTCGACGGCAAACCGGCTAAACCAATTACCATCGCAGGCCGCGGCAATGACAGGATCGTGATAAACGGGGCGGTTGAAATAAAGAAAGCTGATCATATCACGTTTGAGCGGATGAATTTCATTGGGGGTGAATTAAATATCAACCGGGGGAACAATATCAAGGTGTCCAACTGCGGTTTCAACGTTTCCATTAAGGCGTCCGGCCTGGACGGATTCACGCTTGAAAATTGCGCCTTTGCCCGGGGCATTGAGCTTAAATCATGCAAGAACGTAATCGTGCGCGACAATATTTTCGATAATCAAAATGCCCCGGCGCTTACCATTGAGGATTCTGCTGAAGGCTATATTGCCTGGAACAGTTTCAGCAATCCGGAAAAATGCCGGTCAATCAAAGGCCAAACCACCGGGATTGATTCAGAACTGTATTCGCTGGTACGCCGGCCGGAATTCACCGATAAGGAGAAAGGCATCTTTACTTTACGCAATGACCATCTCTTCAATGGCTTCAGCAGTCTCGCGATGCCGCTGGGGCCGTATCGCCGCGTTCACGTGGCCAAAGGACTTAAGATCGTGGATCCTAAGGTTTTCGCGGTCAGCGCCACCACCGCCGACATTGAATGGCGCACCACCGGGGAGAGCACCACGGAGCTCATGTGGGGCGATACGCCCGCCTGTACCAATAAAAAAGAACTTCTATATTGGCCGGGCACATTTCACACCATGAGCCTGACCGGGCTCAGGCCCGGCAACAAGTATTATTTTAAGGCCGTGGGAACCATGCCCGGGTATGAAATCCACGGCAACCCGGAAGCCGAGG
>Ga0351965_1153_pt1 | contig 16076 bp, 15 predicted proteins | sample TotcelT113001K13_FD_206839 | JGI IMG/M metagenome (GOLD analysis project Ga0351965, IMG submission 206839) | Enriched cells from coal bed in the Powder River Basin, Montana, United States - Total cells T11 rep3 HSBNCT.T11.300.1.K13 ... | reverse complement strand
AATGGAAGCAACGGCGTTTAACCTTTCCATGGTCTGGTCCGACGATCCTGTCACCCCGGAACTCAGGAATAGCCCGTAAATATTCCGGTGCATCAGATAGTGCATGAAAGCACGCGCCGTTTCATCCGGGGAAAGCGAACAGCGCCGTATATTGCTGTCACGGCGCAGGGGGCAGTATTTGCAATCATTTGCGCAGGAATTAGATAACAGTGTTTTTAGCAGAATAGAGGTGCCGCCGTTGGGCATGGAAACGGGATAAAGCCATTTGCCGTCAGCGCCTCTATAACGGTGCTCCTGGTCTGTAGTTCCGCAGGCGCAGGCCAGGTCATACTGCGAGTCCGTCGACAGAATCTTCAATTTATCAAGCGTATCCATTAACAAATCCGGCAATGTATTGCCGGGGAGCGGGAGCTAATTCAATGTTGAATAAACAATCTCAAATACTTGACTCTGAGCCGACCTTACATATACCAGTAAATCGCCCAGTAGGTTACCGGCACATACTGGATGCCGCCGAAATTGGTCAGGTGCCCGGTGGTATCATTGCCCATGTAATAAAAATTCCAGTCGCAGTAATAGCGCGAATAAACGGCCATGTCGGAACAACCATCGCCGTCGAAATCACCCGGTACGGGACGGTAATAATAATTACCCCATTGATAATCATGGACAAGCCAGCCATTGACTGCTGACCAGACATACCAGTCGCCGTTAAGATAATCATACAGGCCGAAGTCAGTTACGTGGTCGCCGTCATAGTCACCCGGCGCGGGGATGTAGTTGCGATAGCTCCCGAACACCTCGCTGAAATCGCAGTAATCCCGGTCGCCGGTTTCCGTGTAATAAAGGAGCCACATTGCCTGTTCTTCCGAATAGACGACAACATCGGATTTGCCGCCGCCGTTATAATCGCCGGGTACGGGGATATATCCGTCGCCGCCGAATTTTTCACCGTAAGCCAGCCACGTCAGGGTAGAGGACTTGAAAATATACCATGCGCCTGAAGTAAAATTATAAAGTGCAAAATCGGTCTTGCCGTCGCCGTCATAGTCGCCCGGCGCGGGGATGCAATAATAGCCACCCCATTGAAACACGTCGGTCACTCCCGTGCCGGTGTAATAAACCATCCACCATGCCGTGTCACGGGAGTAAAGGACGACGTCCGACTTTCCATCGCCGTTGTAATCGCCCGGAACCGGCAAATAAGCGTTGCTGCCGAAGGTGGCGCCATCAGCGAGCCAGCCGGAAGACAGTGATGAATAAATATACCAGTTACCGTAAAAGTAATTAAACAGGGCGTAATCGCCTATATCATCGCCGTCAAAGTCATTGTTTAATGCCTGAATACGCAAGGAAGAGGTATAGATTGGCGCACCGCCGCTCATGCCGACCGCCGCCCACGCGGCCTCGACCGTGCCGACCCAGGACGCGTCCAGGTCCTGCGCTGCTGAGATCCAGGCGGAACGCGCGGCGGCGTAGTCGGTGTTGCGCGTGCAGTAGACCGTCAGGGCGCGATAGGCAACGCGCCGCGCGTTTTCAATCCCGAGGCCGGTGAAGTAGTAGCTGATGCCGTCATTGTCGCCGCTGCCGCCCTCACAAAGAAGATAAAAGAAGTGATTTTGGACGCCGCTGTTATAGTGGACTCCACCATTGTCGCTGCTGCCGTAATACCAGTAAGTGCCGTGATATTTACTCGGATTATTATAGCGCCGGGGATTGCGCATATCGCGTAATGCCGTGTCCCCGGAAGGATAAGTGCAATCTTCGCCCAGCAGCCAGTCGGCGCAACCGGCCACGCGGTCGGGATATGCATTGCGCCCGTCCGGCTGGGAGTAGAATTCGATGCATGCGCCGAAAATGTCAGAAAAAGATTCGTTCAAAGCACCTGATTCGTTTTGGTAAACGAGATTTACGGAGTATTCAGTGACGGCGTGCGTGAATTCATGTCCGCAGACATCGAGCACCGTGAGCTCGGCAAATTCGTTGCCGGGATAAAAATAAAATTGTCTTGAGCCCGGATCCCAGTAAGCGTTGTCCGTCCCGAGGCTAACATGAACGTTGGCGGTGGCTTTCGCGCCCGAGTTGTCGTAACTGTTGCGGTCATGGACTGAGGAATAGTAGGTTTGGATACAATTGAAATTATATGCGGCCGACATTTCCGATTGGCCCCAGGTGGTTGTCGACCAGTTTGCCGTGCCGTTACGGGCGACCCTGCTGTTCTGGAAATCGTATATTTCCCAATGTTTGCCTGTGTAACGCAGGTAATAATATCCGCCACTATTGTCTCCCGTGACGTTGGTGGATGCGCCGCCTTCGCCCGATAAAAGTGAACCGGTGATGGTGACGTCGGCTTTAGCGGAACTGATTTTCCGGATGTCATTAAAGCGGTTGATTACGGAGCAATCGTGCGCGCTAATCCAGTAACGCCAGTTGCCCGCTCCGGCCTTTTTGTCTTCATAGACAAGCGTCAGCTCATAAGCCAGGCCGGGTACGACATTTTCAGCGTAAACAACCAGCTCAACCGGGCCTTTTAAAATCCCTGCCGGTTTTCCGTTTGCGGCAAGATCCGCCCGAGCTGATACTATGGCGGCATTTACGTCGATACCCGCCTTGGTATTGATGTTAATATCCGGAATGTAGCGGCCGTTAACCTGGTAGGCAATTCCCGCTTTGTTGAAGTGCACGATGACTTCAGCGCCGATAACTCTCAAACCACCGTAAAGCTGGTCCAGGCGCACGTGCCTGTAACCCAGTTCATCCGTTTGGGTTCTTTTTGCGTAAAATTCCTTTGAGGCGTCGCGAAGGCGGTAGACCGCGGACAGGCGGTCCATGACAGCCACGGAATCGGCCGCAAGATTTCGGGCAGCGCCGGAACTGAGCTTGAGATTTTTACCACCGAGATTTTTCGCCGCCAGGTCCCTGCCGCGAATTGAGGCTGGCGCGCCTGTTTTTACATCCCATTCCACCTGAACGCCATCCAGCGATTTTACAGTTTCTTTCTGGACTTCAGTGGGCATCTCTTGAGGTTGGACTTTCAGGGCGGCGACCGCTGTTGTTTTTGCTGATCCTGACGACGGTTCGTCGGCCCTGAAGGCGAACAACATGCTTGCCGCGAAAACAGAGGCTAAACATAATGCAAGACGCGTCATAAAATTATTCTTTTTTCTCGATACGCACCGGATTTTGAACGATAAGTCTAAAAAAATATGATACCTTATATTTTACAAGAGTCAAAGGTATATAAGTATATCCGGCGAGGGCCTTGGACTAATAAATTGTGGCAGAATATGGAAAACCATACATGAATATAACACCATATTTGATTGAAGGTGAACCTGGCAGGCCGTAAAATTACGCCGGGTACGGTAAGCCTTGACCTTGCCGTAAAATAACGATATTTTGCAGTTATGAAACATGTATCTTTCAAACGGCCATGCTGGGATGATTATTTCATGAACATTGCCCGGGTTATTAAAACAAGGGGTAACTGCCTGCGCCGTCAGGTGGCGGCGGTAATTGTAAAAGACCGCCGTATAATTTCTACCGGCTATAACGGCACGCCAAGCGGCATCCGGAACTGCTACGAAGGGGGATGCCCGCGCTGCGCCAGCAAGGTGCGGTCCGGCAGGGATCTGGATCAATGCATATGCGCCCATGCCGAGGAAAACGCGATTATCCAGGCCGCGAATTACGGCGTGGCATTAAGGGGGGCCGTATTGTATTGTACCGACAGTCCCTGCCTGCTGTGCGCCAAGATGATCATCAGCGCCGGGATAAAAAGCGTGATATATGAAAAAGAATACCATTACGGTGCCCAGGTTAAAGCGCTTTTTAAAGAGGCCAAAGTAATTTGCAGGCAATTAGCGCGGAATACTAAGCACTGGAGAAATTAAAATCACGGCGCGGCGACATGTCTCTTGCCGTGCCTTAACAGGGTAATATCATGAAATTGCTGGTTACAGGCGGGGCGGGATTCATCGGGAGCAATTTTATCCATTTCATGCTTTCGCGCTATCCCGATGTGCAAATAGTCAATTTTGACGCGCTTACCTATGCCGGCAACCTTGAAAATCTGGCTGCGGTTGAAAAAGAAAAGCGCTATCGGTTTTTCAAGGGTGATGTTACTTCAAGCGATGACATCCGGTCGGCGTTCAAGTCGCTGGCATTTGACGCCGTTGTCCATTTTGCCGCTGAAAGTCACGTGGACCGCAGTCTCCATCTCGGCCCGGATAAGTTTATCCTGACCAATATCCTCGGAACTCAGCGGCTCCTGGACGCCTGCCGTGAATTTTCTGTCCCGCGCTTTCTGCATGTTTCAACTGATGAAGTTTACGGCTCCCTGGGGCGCGACGGGCGTTTTACTGAAAATACCCCGCTTCAGCCGAATAATCCTTACGCGGCCACAAAAGCCGCTTCGGACTTCATGGTCAGGGCCGCGATAAAATCACACGGGCTGAACGCCGTGATCACCAGATGCTCCAATAATTTCGGGCCATACCAGTTTCCCGAAAAGCTCATTCCGCTGATGATTGCCAACGCCATTGAGGATAAGCCCCTGCCGGTTTACGGCGACGGCATGCAGGTGCGCGACTGGATTTATGTCCGCGATCATTGCCGCGGCGTTGACACGGTTTTACGCCATGGCAAGCAGGGCGAAATATATAACATCGGCGGGGCGCACGATATTCCCAACCTGGAAGTGGTGCGCATGCTGTTGAAACTGCTGAAAAAGCCTGAATCGCTAATCCAATATGTCAATGACCGCCCCGGGCATGACCGGCGTTACGCCATGGACACTTCAAAAATCAAAAAAGAGCTCGGGTGGGAAGCTGAATATGATTTTGAAACAGCATTGCGGCAGACGGTTGAGTGGTATCTGGGCAACCGATCATGGTGGGAGCGGGTCAGGAGCGGCGCTTACCAGGATTATTACCGGAAAATGTACGGCTGAGTCCTGCTACAAATAAGCGTTTAACTTGGCCTTCAGGTCCTCCTTGCGCAAGGCCCCGACAATTTGTTCCTGAACTGCCCCTTTTTTGAGGACTAGCAAGGTCGGGATGGAACGGATATGAAATTTTTCCGCCAGGGCTTGATTTTCATCAACATTCACCTTGCCTATTTTTATTTTTCCGGCGAGTTCTCCGGCTAATTGCTCCAGGACCGGCGCGATCATCCGGCATGGTCCGCACCATTCGGCCCAGAAATCAACAAGAACCGGCTGGTCGGAATTCACGGCTTCGCTTTCCCAGTTTTTTTCATTCAAATGGATAATTTGATTATCGCTCATAATATGCCTCCTTGACTGTTTTGCAGTATTTAAAACAAACCCGAGGGTACCGGCAGAATAAGTTCCGGCCCGAATGCCTGCGTTGTCAGCAGATACACGAGCAACGCCAGGCAAACAACCGCCGCGCCGGCCAGGATAGAGAAAACGGGCATGACCTTGTCTTCCACGGGTTCCTGGACTGCAGGCTGTACCTCTTTTTGAACGATTGTCTCCGCCGCCGGTTTTGCTTCCGCCTGCCGCTGGACAGTAACGGTGCGTGGCGCGATAATATTGCGGTCAGTCCGCTTGATTTTGATTGTTTTACGCTGGGTTGCAGGAATATCAAGCGATGCCTGCGGCAGTTCGATTTTAGCCGTTTCTGACTTTTTGGCAGTTTGAATTTCGGCGACAACGGTCTGAACATCTTCCGGCTTGGTGGAGCCGACAATGGTTGAGGGCCGTTTCAAGCGGATTGTTTTCGGGCCGGGAGTTGGCTCGGTTGTCGAAATGGTTGAAATAGGGGTCGTTTTCGGCTTGATCCCGGTCGTTTGGGGACCGATATCCAGAATTATCCGTGAGGTTTCAGCTGCTGGCCTGGGCAGAACCGGTTTCTTGATCACGGTTGCAACAGTGCCGGCCTGGACAGGCGGGGGCTTGGTGTGCAGCACTTTTGCCACGGTTGGCGCCGTAGTGATGTCAGGCGGCTTAATGACGATCGGCGAGGTGGAAGGCCGCTTCAGGCGGATGGTCTGGGGAATCGGGGCCGTATGAGTTGGAATACCGGTTATCACGCCGGTTGATTTTTTTTCAGCGACCGGGATGGCCATGGAAGTCGTGGCCTTTTTTGGGGCGGGCTTGACGTTCATAGCCTCTTCAAGCGAAATCCGGGTCGTTTTTTTCAAGGCTTCAATTTCCGATTCGCTTGGATTCTGATCTGAAGGATTATCAGCCATATTGTTGCCTTATCCGGTTATCGGTTAACGATTTTTTAAACGGTGAACCGCGCCGCGGCTATATCATCATTATTTCTTTTTCTTTGCGTTCGAGAGTTTCATCCAGTTTTTTGATGTAATTATCAGTAAAATTCTGAATTTCTTTCAATCCTTTTTCTTTTTCATCCTCGGTGATCTGGCTTTCCTTGGCAAGCGCCTTGATTTTTTCATTGGCTTCCTGCCTGATGGCCCTGACTGAAACACGACCTTTTTCCGTCATCTGGCGGGCAACTTTGCCGATTTCGCGCCGGCGTTCCTCGCTTAATTCCGGGATCGGGACCCTGATAACCCGACCGTCGTTCAGAGGGGTAATCCCGAGATTGGCGGCAATGATCGCCTTTTCAATCGCGGGCAGGGCGGTCGGATCATAAGAGTTGATTACAATTAATCTTACGTCGGGGGTTGAGATATTGGCGATTTCCCTGAGGCGAACCGAGGAGCCGTAATAGGAAACCGAGAGATGTTCAACCATGCTTGCCGAAGCCTTGCCGGTGCGCAGCCCGTCAAATTGCTGATGGACGAATTTGAGCACTTTGTCCATCTGGTCATCGGTTTCCAGCAGTATGTCGTCTAACGATGCCATATGCCTGTCCTTTCGCAATATTCGCCGCTCGCGCCGCGCGGATCAGCTTGATATGAGCGTGCCGATCTTTTCACCGGCGAGCACGCGCTGGATATTGCCCTCTTTAAAGAAATCAAAGACGATTATCGGAATATTATTTTCCATGCACAGGGAGAACGCGGCTGAATCCATTATTTTCAAAGTGTCCACGATGGCCTTGTGGTATGAGATCTTGGCGTATTTTTTCGCCGATGAATCTTTCATCGGATCACGGTTATAAACACCGTCCACCTTGGTCGCCTTGAGCAGAATATCCGCGTTAATTTCGTTTGCCCGTAGGGCCGCGGCGCTGTCAGTGGTGAAATAGGGGTTGCCCGTGCCGCCCGCAAAAATAACCACTCGTCCTTTTTCCAGGTGCCGGATGGCGCGGCGCCTGATGAACGGTTCCGCGACCTGTTTCATTTCGATCGCCGTCTGCACCCGCGTGTCGACCCCGTTTTTTTCCAGGGCGTCCTGCAGCGCCAGGGCATTGATCACCGTTGCCAGCATTCCCATATAATCTCCGGTATTGCGGTCGATACCGTGGGCCTGGCCGGTGCCGCCCCTGAAAATATTCCCGCCGCCGATTACAACCGCCATCTGGGAACCCATGCTTCTTCCGGCTTTTATGCTTTTGGCCACCTGGCCGACGATATGCGGGTCAATGCTCTGGCCGGTGCGTTTATTTTGCATGGTCTCTCCGCTCAATTTCAGAAGGACCCGCCGGTATTTGCTTCTTGCGAACTTTTTAGTTGTCATACCCACCGTAAGCGCTTAATTACAAACAGTTGACTTTTCATTTAAAAAATATCAATTATTTTTTTTAGCGTCAAATTAAATAAATAATATTTTCAGCTTATCTAAACCGTTTAAATGTGCTACAGTATGTAAATTTAAAGGATACCATCATTACGGGAGAATGAATATGCGGGTTATCTATGTCCTGGTAATTGCCTTCTTAACCGGTTTTTTGCAGTCCGGCGCGGTCGAGGTAATTGTAAATCCCATTTTCCAGGCGTCGGAGCAGGGCGACATAAAACTGGTTAAAATGCTATTGGAGAAGGATCCCGGCCTTGTCAAGGCCAAGGGCAGCGCCGGTTATACGCCGTTGCACTGGGCCGCAGGGGCAGGGAAAACCAGCGTGGCGGAAACGCTTTTACAGCACGGGGCGTATGTTAACGCCCGGGATGATACCGGCGCCACGCCTATGCACCTGGCGGCTTTTAATGGTCATTTGAAAACCGTGGAAATGCTGATTGCCATGGGCGCGGATTTGAATGTTCGCAACGTGCGGCTGAGGATCCCTCTGCATAATGCCGCCGGCCGGGGATATGATGAAATAACCGCAAAACTGCTGCGCGCCAAATCAGATGTTAGCGCGCGCGACAGCATGGGCATGACCCCCCTGCATGTTGCCGCCATTTACGGGCATTGCAAGGTGATTGAATTGCTCGCTAAAAATGGCGCCGGATTGAACGAGCGTGACAACGCCGGAAATCCGGCAATCACGCTCGCTGTTCAATTCGAACAATACGATGTTGTTAAAATGCTGCTGCGCATGAACGCGGCGCACAGCATCAAGAACGACCTTGGCCTGACTCCTTTACATCTTGCCGCCAGGAAGGGGCAGCTTAAAACTGTCGAGCTGCTTTTGGACAGCGGTGCCCTTGTTTCCCCGGTTGATAACCACGGGCAGACACCGCTGCAGTGGGCTGAACTGAAAGGTCACGGGGAAGTGGCTGCAATGCTCAGGGAGAGAAAGAAGAACGATAACTCCAAGCCTCAAATCCCAAACCCCAAATAAATTACATTTACCGAACTTCCAATGGCTTAAACATTTTTGTCAGCATGTTGACCTTTGGATAATTTGATATTGGCGCTTTGTCAGTGGAGTTTGTAAATTCAAATGCCTGTAAGGTTTAAAGATTATTATGAAACGTTTGGCATTGCGCGCAGCTCTACCCACGATGAAATCCGGAAAACCTATCGCAAGCTGGCGCGCAAATATCATCCGGATGTGAACAAGAGTCCGGAGGCCGAAGGCAAGTTCAAGGACATTGCCGAGGCCTATGAAGTGCTCGGCGACCCTCAGAAACGTAAAAGATACGATGAATACGGCGTGAACTACCATTCGGGCGACGAGTTTCACCCGCCGCCCGGGGCGGAAGAGGCTTATCAGTTTTACGGCCAGCCATCAGCTTCCGGTTTTAACAGCGATGATCTCGGCGGCTTCAGTGACTTTTTTGAAACCCTATTCGGCGGCCGGGGCGGCATGGGGCAGTCATTCCGGCACGCCAACTTTGCCGACTCGGCGAGGCACGCGCGCGGCCAGGATCATGAGGCCGGTATTACGATCAGTCTCGAGGAAGCCTTTCATGGATGCAGAAAGTCAATTTCATTGCAGACCGCCAGGCTTGACGAGCAGGGTCGGGTTCAGCGCCAGACCAAGAGTTACAATGTCCGGATTCCGCCGGGCACGCTTGACGGCATGAAAATCAGGCTGGCCGGGCAGGGAGGCTCCGGATATACCGGTGGTTCAGCCGGTGATTTATATTTACATGTTTCCATCGCGCCTCACCACGTGTTCAAGTGGAGCGGCAGGAACCTTGAAATAAACGTGCCGATTACGCCCTGGGAAGCTTTGCTGGGCGCGAAAATAACCGTACCCACTATGCAAGGAAAGGCGTCTTTAACCGTTGGGTCGGGAACCCAGTCCGGGCAGAAATTCCGCCTGAGCGGGAAAGGGTTTCCCGCTCGCAATCCCGGCGATTTGATTGTTACGGTTCAAATCGCCGTCCCGCGTTCGGTTTCGGCCAGCGAGCGTAAAATCTATGAGGAATTGGCGAAACATTCTTCATTCAAACCGAGGGGATAGGTTGTTATAATGTATAATAATGTCAATAAGGTAGGGACGGTCAGCCTGTCCGTCCGTGATTACGGAAGGACGGCGCAACAGGCTGTTGCGCCCTACCATAGAAAAAATAGTTGCCGCCCGCTTCGGATCAGAAGGCCTTAACCATGAGCCTGAAGGCAAAATATTCATCAAATGCCCAATTCAGCGAACAGCCCGATGATATGTGCTTTAATGGCTTGACACCGGACGAGCTGGCTTTCCTTGCCGGAACGACATTGGATATAGTCCGGGAACTGGTTGCCGTGGATTTAATAAATCCACGCGAACATTCAAAAACGATTTGTTTCGATGTGGAAACCGTGCAGACTGTCCGGAGAATTCTCCGTTTGCAGCGCCATCTCCAGATAAGCCTTGATTCAATGGCGCTTGTATTTGACCTGCTGGACAGAATTGACGCGCTGGAAGCGCGGATCAGAAACATGGAAAAGTAATTTAACCGCCCGCTTCGCTTGAGGCGCGGAGCACGCGGAGACCGAAAATATTTATGGTTCTGTTTTTTTTATTTAAAAATTATTTTAACTCTGTGACCTCTGCGTCTCTGCGGTAAAAAATCTCAATTCTACTAGAACAATCTCTATGAAACCGACTTTTATTATCCTCGGTGCGCGGGGCACGATGCCAGTGGCAGGCGGGGAATTTTTGAGATATGGCGGCCACACAACCTGCTTTTGTCTTAATACAGGCGGAGGAAAGATTATAATTGATGCCGGGACGGGGATTGCCCTGCTTGAAGAGCGCAAGGATGAGGAGTCACGGCCGGCGACTCTTTTGTTTACTCATTTTCATCTCGATCACGTCATGGGTCTGCCTTTTTTCAGGCGGCTATACAACCAGGATTCATCCTTGCGCGTTATGGCCGCTCCCGCCCGCAGGGACAGGTGGCGTTCCGCCGTTAGAAATTTAATCCGTCCGCCGTATTGGCCGGTCCATTGGGATGATTTGCCCTGCGCGATTGAAATGCGGGATTTGCCGCAGGAGACAAGCTCGATACTTTTATACGGGGTTCGTGTTGCCTGGTGCGCTGTTTCGCATCCCCAGGGCTGCCTGGCCTATCGCCTTGATACTTCAGCGGGATCCGTCGCCGTGGTGACCGACCATGAACACGGAGATATTATACGTGAAAAAAAATTGCGGCAATTATGCGCTGGGTGCGATCATTTGATTTACGACGCCCAGTATTTGCCCGGTGAAATGAAAGCGCATCGCGGCTGGGGGCACAGCAGCTGGGAAAAGGGCGTTGCGCTGGCGCGTTCGGCTCATGCGGGAGAATTGATACTAACCCATCATGATTATACACGAAATGACGACGGGATCGATCTGCTGGTTAAAAAAGCCCGTTGCCTGTTCAAACAAACCAGGGCGGCGCGCGATAAAATGGTTTTGTTCTGACCGGTAACAAGGGAATATTAAAGCCATACCACGGATTTCACGGATGGCACGGATATACTCAGGCCTCCCTCGAAGGCTGGGGCGACTATCAGTATCAGTGTTATCCGTGGTAAAAATACTGATTTCTTCCCCGCTTGACATTCGGCCGGCATTGTTGTTGATTGTTGTCCGACTGGACAATTGTTTCGCAGAATATTGAAAGGTACCCTGACATGAATAAGGATTCCTACGCGTTTTTAAAAAATCTCATGCTTCAGCCTTCGCCTTCCGGCTTTGAAGTTCCGGCCCAGAAAATAATCAGGCAGCGCATGAAATTGTTCGCCGAACGGGTCTCGACCGACGTGCACGGGAACGTCATCGGCGTGCTGAACGAGAAGGCCGCGATGAAAGTCATGCTGGCGGGACACGTGGACGAGATCGGCCTGATGATCACGCATGTTGACGACAAGGGTTTTCTGTATTTCGCGATGATAGGCGGCCTTGATCCGGCCACTTTGGTCTGCCAGCGGGTGGATATCCTTGCCTCGAAAGGGACGGTGCGCGGAGTTATCGGCCGCAAGGCCGTGCACTTGATGGACGCGGCCGAGCGCGGCCGGGAATTGAAGCTGGATGACCTGTGGATTGATATCGGGGCCAAGGACAAGAAAGACGCCATGAAAGCGGTGGCGGTGGGTGATCCGATCGTGATCGTGCCGGACTTTTTTGAACTGCGCAACCGGCTCGTTTCATCGCGTGCTTTTGACGACCGGGTGGGGGCGTGGGTCGTAACCGAAGTCATGGGAGCGCTGGCAAAGAAAAAGCTGAGTGTGGGCGTGTATTCAGTCTCGACCGTCCAGGAAGAGATCGGCCTGAGGGGGGCGATAACAAGTTCCTACAACATCAAACCGACCGCCGGGATTGCCGTGGATGTCGGCTTTACCTCGGATTACCCGGCGGGCATGCCGAAAAGGACCGGCGATATATCCCTCGGCAAAGGGCCGATTCTTCACGTCGGCGCCAACATCAACCCGGTGCTTGGTAAAATGCTGTGCAATACTGCCAGGAAAAAAGGTATCAAATACCAGATGCAGGCCGAGCCGCGGGCGACGGGGACTGACGCGAACGCCATGCAGCTGGCGCGGGGCGGCAGCGCCGCGGCGCTGGTCAGCATCCCGAACCGCTACATGCATTCCCCGGTGGAAGTGGTCTCGCTCGGCGATCTGGAAACGACGGTCTCTTTGATTGCCGAAACCATCCTGGCAATGTCAGGGAAAGAAAGCTTTATCCCGGGCTGATTAATTATTTCATCCCGTGCTCTTTTTTCCACTGCTCGCGCTGGATATAGTCAACGGCGTGATACTTGTTCATCCCGTACGGGAAATCATGGGGCTTGTAGTTTTTCAGCCACTGGTGATGTAAGCCGTACGACAAAGGATGCTGCTCGAAGATCCAGGGACAGTCCTCAACCACGATCCCGGCCATTTGCATGTAAAGCGCCGTGCGCTCGGGAGTATCCGCCATGACCCTTACCTTTTCGTAAAGCGCGTCAAATGATTTGTTGGCGTAATTGCAGTGGTTCGGGCCGGGCGAGCTGTTCGGCCCGTAAAAAAGCTGCAGGAAATTTTCAGCGTCCGGGTAATCGGCAACCCAGCCCAGGCGGAACAACTGCGCCTGGCGGCGCTCCAGGCGCGAGAGAAAAGTCGGCCAGTTATTGTAAACCGGCACTATCTGGATCCCGATCTTGTCCATGAAAGATGAAAAAAGCTCGACCGAAGCCCTGACCTCGGGATCGTTGGGATTGCCGATGTCCAAGTTAAGCTTCAAGCGTCGGCCCGTCTTCGGGTCCTTGCCTCCGGGGTATCCGGCCCGGGCAAGCAGTTCCCTGGCGTGATTGAGATCAAAGGGATATGGTGAATCCTGCTTTTCAAAACCGGCAATGCCCGGCGGAATGGGGCCGGAAGCGCGGATTACGCGGTTGTTGTAGAAATGGACGTAATGCTCAGTGTCAAACGCGCAGGCCATGGCCTGGCGCAGCAACAGGTTGCCTCCGACCACCGGGTCATCCATGTTAAACCCGATGTAATAAGTTTCCATCACGGGAGTGCTGAACATCTTTATCCCCATCCCGGCCAGGTCATTTTTAAGCGCCTTGTCGGAAGTGATCACCGCGTCCCAGTTGTCGCGCGAAATGCCCGATGATTCCGTTTGTCCTTTCAGGAACATGAACCAGAGAGTCGTTGAGTCGCCGACAACGTATTGCACAATCCGGTCAATGAACGGAAGGGGCTTGCCGGCGCCTGCCAGCAGTGCTACGCCCAGCGTTGCAGGCGGGTCAGCGAGCATTCCATCCTTTTTATCATTTTCACCGCAGTCGACGGGGTAGGGTTCAACGCGGTCGGTTTCTTTCCACTTCGGGTTGCGATTGTATTCGATCCGGTAGTTTCTGACCCATGATTTGAGGGTATAAGGGCCGGTGCCGACCGGGTGGTTGACGAAATCACGGCCGTAATATTCAACCGCCTCGCGCGGCACGGCAAAGGCGTAATGCATGGTCAGGATCCAGAGCAGCTGCGGGTAAGGCTGTTTCAGCCGGATGCGCAGCGTGCTGCGGTCAACGGCGGTAATGCCTTCAACCGCTTTTGTGTAATCGGTCGCCTGTTCGCCGGCGGATTCAGCGCGGAACTCGTCGAGCCCGGCAATGCGGTTATTGAAAGCCCAGAAGCCGGTTGAGCCGGTCTTGATGTCGGCCACGCGCTTTATCGCGAACACAAAATCATCAGCGGTCAGCTCGCGGCCTTTGCCGCCGTAGGCGGTAAAGCACGGATCATCCTGGAAAAAAACACCCTTTTTTATCTTGAAGGTATAGACCAGGCCGTTTTCCGAGATATCGGGCATTGCCTCGCACAGGCATGGTTCGACCCGGTACGGCCGCGCGAGATATGAGTATTGCAGCAGGCCCTCGTAAATCCGGCTTATGGCCAGGGCCGAGGCCACGTCGCCTGCCATGACAGGATCAAATCCGCGGATCCGCTCGGCCACCCCGTAAAGCGTGTTCGGGTTTTCTGCGCTGTTTATGTCGGCGGCAGGGGCGTTAATGTTGAATGAGGCAAAAAAAGCGGAAAGAAAAATAAAAACACAACAAAATTTGCAAGGAATTTTCAGTTGATTGTCATTCCGAGCGCAGAGAGGAATCTCAGAATTATTCATGAAGCCGGAGATCCTTCGCTTTGCTCAGGATGACACGTCATTTTAATTATGCATTTATTGATTTTTGCAATGGACATGCACTCAAGGAGCAACCGGCAATTGCGACGCCGGTGTTTGGGGTTGAGTTTCCGGCGCGGGCAAAACGGGCGCCATGGGCATGGAGGCCGGGGCGGGGGAAAACGGCTGTTCCACGGGAGGCCTGGGCCGCTCCTCAAGGATGGATTTCGGCGACACGTTGGAATAAATATTGGCAAGGACCACGGTGTTAATTATGAATATGGTGCCGAGCCACATGGTGGCCTTGACGAGCACGTTGCTGGCGCGGGCCCCGAAAAGCGATTCGCCCATTTCAGCGCCGAAGGCCAGGCCAAGTCCTTCGCCTTTCGCCCTTTGCAGGAGAATCATGACAATCAGCAGGAAGCTGCAAATGATTTCAACGGCAATCAGCAGTATTTTCAAAATTAACATGGTTTATCCGGGTAATATTGTTTTATGAAATCGCGGCGTTGACGATTGCGACAAACGATTCGGCGTCAAGCGAGGCGCCGCCGATGAGCCCGCCGTCAATATCCGGCTGATGGAATAGCTCGGCGGCATTATTCGCCTTGACGCTGCCCCCGTAAAGAATGCGGAGTGAGGAGGCGGTTTTTGCGTCGGTTTGATCCTGGACCAGCTGACGGATCAGCCGGTGAACATCCTGGGCCTGTTGCGGGGTCGCGGTCATGCCGGTGCCGATCGCCCATATTGGTTCATAGGCCAGGATCATGTTGCCGAAAGAGGCGGCATCAAGGTCTTTCAAGCTGTTCTGGCACTGTAACCTGATTACTTCCTCGGTTTTATTGGATTTGCGCTGGTCGAGCGTTTCGCCGATACAGACAATCGGGCGCAGGTTGCTCGCGAGGGCTGTCCTGACCTTGCGGTTGACGATTTCATCGGTTTCGCCGAAAAGTGTCCTGCGCTCGCTGTGTCCCAGGATGACATAATGGCAGTATAAATCACGCAGCATGGCGGACGAGACCTCCCCGGTAAACGCCCCGGATTTTTCCCAATGCATGTTCTGGGCGCCGAGCACAATGTTTGTCCCGGAAATGACCGAGCCCGCCATGGCCAAGGCGGTAAAAGGCGGGCAGATGACTACGTCAACGCCCTTGGCGTTTGCCAGGAGGCGCGTTAAAACCTTGCACAGGGCGGCCGCCTCGGCCGCCGTGTTGTTCATCTTCCAGTTTCCGGCGACCAGCGGTTTGCGCATTGATGATGCCATTTTATCTGTCATGTCTTATTGCCCAGGTTATCAAATGTGAATTAATGCTATTTATCGCTTAAGGCCTTGATGCCGGGCAGTTCCTTGCCTTCCAGGAATTCAAGGCTGGCGCCGCCGCCGGTGCTGATGTGGCTCATCTTGTCGGCAAGGCCGCTTTTGTTAACGGCGCTGACGCTGTCGCCCCCGCCGATGACGCTGACGCAGGAGCGGTTGGCGGCGATTGCCCTGGCGACGGCCACGGTCCCATCCTCAAATGGCGCCATTTCGAAACAGCCCATCGGCCCGTTCCATACAATTGTCCTGGCGGTGGCGATTTCCGCGGCGAATAGTTTAGCCGTCTTCGGACCGATATCAAGCGCCATCCAGCCTTCATCGATGCCTTTATCGCCCACCACCTTCGTGTTCGCGTCGGCGCTGAAAGCGTCCGCGGTTATATTGTCCACCGGCAGGATGAGCTTGACTTTGTT
>Ga0351965_1149_pt1 | contig 16891 bp, 9 predicted proteins | sample TotcelT113001K13_FD_206839 | JGI IMG/M metagenome (GOLD analysis project Ga0351965, IMG submission 206839) | Enriched cells from coal bed in the Powder River Basin, Montana, United States - Total cells T11 rep3 HSBNCT.T11.300.1.K13 ... | reverse complement strand
TAAAGGCGCCGGGACATGGGTGCAATTGCCGCGGAGCGGGATGCATTCGCCCGCCACACACGTGAATGCCGGTTGCATTAAGGTTGATCCATTGAATTCCAACATGATTTATCTCACAACTGACAAGGGGGTTGGCGGGTCGACAAATGCCGGTGCAAGCGTGGTTGAGCTGAACAATGGATTGCTTGCATTTCAGATCAACGATATTGATGCCCTCGATTCAAAGACGGTGGCCTGGATAGGATCAAAGGCCGGTATGCGGCGCGCGACGGATTTCAACACGGCTTCGCCGGTCTGGACTGACGGGGATTTCCCGGATGCCATTGTTTATGCCTGCACGATCGATAAGTCGGACTCAAGCGGCATGACCGGATACGCCGGGAGCTGTCGCCTGTATCGAACCACCACTGGGGGCGGCACCAATGCTTCTGCCTGGACGCAGGTTTGGCGGTGGGAAGATTACCTGAGCGACGGCGAAATCAGGTCGGTCAAGGCCGATGGTAATTTTGTTGCCCTGGGTTATTTCAGCTATGCCCAGAGTAATCCAAGCGGTGCTGTTTATGTAAGTTCAACCGCCGGCACGAGTTGGACTCCGGCCATTACCAATGTAAATGTCAATGACATGCTCATGAGAGATGAAGGCGGCACGGGCGTCATATTCGTGGCCGTTTCAAAAAGCATGGCGACTGAACGTGGCGGCATTTATCGTATAGCAGCATCAACCGTGGCGCTGGATATGACCAATGAAGTCAATATACGGAAAATAGCGGAAGATTCAGACGGTGGACTATATGCTTCCGGAACCATACCGGATGTCTCAAACCCAGGAAGACATCAGGTTGTTGTGTACTATCGTACTGACAGCGTGTCAGGTTGGGACCAGGTGACAACGAACGGATTGCCGGGAGACCAGTGGGAAGGAGAAGTCCTTGGCCGCGGGCTTGGCCCGGTTATAACTGTTGGCAAGGACAGCGCCTCAAATGATGTGCCCGTTCTGGCCCTTGTGCGCACAATCTATTATCTGCCATATGGCGGCAGCAGCTGGGTAACCGTGACCAATTATCCAAACGGAACCCAGATAAAAACTCTGTTCTACGACGAGCTGATGGTCGGCACGACCATCGGCCTCTACGGGCAGGGGCTTAACGCCGTGCCCGCGGATAATGGGGCCGCTTTTGTGCCGCTTGCGGCCGACTTCGACGGCGATGCCAAGGCCGACCCGGCATTGTTCAATACGAACGGCAACTGGAAGATAAAACTATCAACCGCCAATTATACCATGACTCCTCTGACCGGTTTCCTCGGCGACAGCGGCGCGACGGCCCTTGCTGCCGACTTTGACGGCGACCGGCTGGCCGACCCTGCGGTGTATTACGCCGCATTGGAACTTTGGGCGGTCAAACTGTCATCTATCAACTATGCGGCGCCGACCGTTATCACGTCGTTCGGTGGGAGCGGGTGGCAGGCAGTTGCCGGGGATTTTGACGGGGACCGCCTGGCGGACCCGGCCTTGTACAACACGAACGGGACGTGGAAGGTCAAGCTGTCAACGGCCGGCTATGCGTCTTTTACCCGGGAGGCGCTGCTGGGATTTGCGGGCTGGACGGCGATCGCGGCTGACTTTGACGGGGACGGGAAGGCTGATCCGACAATTTATCAGGCATCCAGCGGGTCGTGGATCGTACTGCTGTCGAAGGCCAATTACGCGTTTGCCATACTTGATCCTAACTTCCTTGGCAGCACAGGCTTTACGGGCATGGCGGCCGATTTCGATGCGGATGGATATGCCGATCCGACCGTGGCGGAAGTTTCAACCGGCAACTGGAAAATCAAGCTTTCCAGCGGAAATTACAGTCTGCTTGACCTGCCGGGTTTTCTGGGGGAATAAATAAATCATTAATATTTACAGTTAATGTGTGGCATAGTTCATTCGTCATTTTGATGAAATGTTGGGGGAGGTGTGTCTTGAAATGTTCTGGAATGATATTGCTGGCAGTTGGGTTGTGTTGTGGATTGAGTGCGCGGGCGGGATATAACGAGGATTACAACTCCATGTTTGGCGCGGGAGTAGGGGCGTCCGTCGTTCGGCAGTCCGAAGACCTCGGCGTTCACTGGGCGCGCCTTGCCGTGGACGTGACTCCGAACTATGTCACCAATATGACCCCGGCTTTCTTACTGTTTGATATGACCTTGACTAATTTCCAGGCCCATGGCGTAGTGGCGTACGGCAACATCAACCCGGCGTGCAATGCTTCCAGTAACTGGCCGACCCCTGCCCAGTTCGCTGTAATAGTCTCCAACATGGTGGAACGGTATGACGGCGATGGCGTGAGCGACATGCCGGGGCTACTGTACCCGATCCGGGTCTGGGAACTTGTCAACGAATTCTCCAGCATGGCTCCGACCAACCAGTATCCGCTGCTGGGCCAGTCCAACTTCATCGCGATGATCATTTCGGGACGGCAGGCAATCAAGGCCGCGTATCCCGACGCGGTTTTCGCCCTGGATCCCTTCAACACGGATGACACGCAGGCGCTATTCCAGCAGATGAATCCCACCAACGTGGACCTGGTGGCCTTTCACAGCTATTCTCCGATTGATGCGCCCAACGTTACGAACAATCCGGGTTATCTGGGGAACTTGGCAGACTTGATGCAAACCTTGAACCTTACCAACCAGCCGGTATGGGCCACGGAATACGCCTTTTACGATCATCTCGGGGCCACCCGGACCAACATGGTGGGCACCCAGGCAGACAACGCCCGCTGGTTTGTCCAGACCACCGTCTGGGCCTTCGGTTCGGATCTGCTCCAGAAAATAATTTATACCGAGATCGAGCCGCCGCAGGATCCTTCCGCCTTCCTGCAGTGGATGGCGCTGACCGATACGAACGGGGTACCGCGCCAGATTTATTACGCCTTCAAGAAACTGGCTTCCCTGATCGACAATTACTCTTCCGAACAATCTTTGTCCCTTGGCACCAATATCTATGGATTCCAGTTCGACGTGAATTCGACCAACGTCTATGTGCTGTGGAGCAAAGGCGGGACCGGGACGCATACGAACGTGGCCTTGACCGGGTTAGCTGGCACAAACGCGACGGTGATCGTGTCGGTTCCCGACATTAACGGGACATTCCAGAGTTATTCGGCGGCCATCAGCAGCGGGCAGGTTGTGTTCGATGCTTTGTCGGAAATACCAATCTACGTTATTGTAAACCCCGAGTTGCCAGCACAGGTGTCATCGGGGGTTGTCAGCTCTGACTTCGACGGGGACGCCAAAGCCGACCCGGCCTTGTTCAACACCAACGGTAACTGGAAAATAAAGCTTTCCAGCGGCGGGTATTCTCTGCTGACTCTTGCCGGTTTCCTCGGCGATGCCGGCGCGGCTCCCGTGGCGGCCGACTTTGACGGCGACCGGCTGGCCGACCCAGCGGTTTATTATGATTCCCTTGAACTCTGGGCAGTCAAGCTTTCATCGCTCAACTACGCGGCGCCGACCGTTATCACATCGTTCGGCGGGAGCGGGTGGCAGGCGCTTGCAGGTGATTTTGACGGTGACCGGCTGGCGGACCCGGCCTTGTACAACACAAACGGCACATGGAAGGTAAAGTTGTCAACCGCGGGTTATGTAACGGTCATTAGTGAGGGGCTGCTGGGATTTGCGGGCTGGACGGCGATCGCGGCCGACTTTGACGGGGACGGAAAGGTTGACCCGGCGATCTACAGGGCCGGCGATGGATCCTGGATCGTACTGATGTCAAGGGCTAATTACGCAATAGCCATACTTGATCCTAACTTCCTTGGCAGCACGGGCTACACGGGTATGGCGGCTGATTTCGATGCGGATGGATATGCCGATCCGACCGTGGCGGATGTTTCCACAGGTAACTGGAAGGTCAAGCTTTCCAGCGGAAATTACAGTCTGCTTGACCTCCAGAATTTCCTTGGGGAACAGGAATAATATTTGGAATGCATTAAACGCCCGTTATAAGTATTATTCAGTTAGTAGCTTGCGCATCCAGACTACCGGTTCCTAACGGGCTATAGAAAAAACTTGTATTCAAACTGCTCAATAGTATATTAAAAAAAATGTTTTGGATTTATTGTCCAAATGTAGGTATTTTTTTTAACGTGACACCCATAATCGAGGAGGTCCCATGCAAGCGCGGTTCATGAAGCACGGATATCGTAAAATGGTAAATATAGTTGCCGGCGGAATAGTAATGTTATGGTCGGTTTCAGCGTTTGCGGAGGCAAACTGGACGCAATGGCCGATGGCCGGTTCTCCCAGTAACGTGCATCACGACGCCACCTATGACAGCGCCAACCAGCGCATTGTTCTTTGCGGCCGTGCTGACGGTGGTTTTGGTCCCACTGCCCAGGCGATGTGCTATTTCTTTTCAATGTCCGGTGGATGGGAGGCTGGTCCTTCCATAGCCTCGCCTGTTGGCAACGATATCGAACTGGCCTACGATTCCGCCAGAAACGTAACAGTTCTTTATACCGTTACAAACAATACAGTTCCCATGGTATTTGAACTGGCTGATAACGCCTGGACTCAACGCGCATTGACCACAAACCTGGTTGCCTGTCCGGATGGCGCCCTTATGCGTTATGATCCTCTTCACCGTAAGACTGTTTTGGTGGGGTGTACGAATGCCATGCCGAGCGCGACGGCCAGTTCGCAAACATGGATTTGGGACGGCACCAACTGGACGCGGGTTGCCGGCTCTCCTCCCGGCGCCGCAGGGGGCAGCATGACATTCGACATAGCCCGCGGCGTCATGGTGCTGTTGCCCTATTATGCCACGAATACATGGACGTTTGACGGCATGACATGGACGCCTCATTCTACGGCGCATGTTCCTACTGCGTCCGTCTGGGTAGCCAAGATGGCCTATGACCCTGTCAACGAAATGGCCATTGAATTCGGCGGCGAGAAGGCTCCTGCCACATATCCTACCAATACCTGGGCATGGAACGGTTCGGATTGGCAAATGCTGACCATCCCGACTTGTCCTCCCGGCACGATTGACATGGCCATGTTGTGGTTCCCACCGATTAACGCGATTGTCATGCACGGAGGGTGGGGGCCAGGCGACAGTTGGGCCTGGCGCAATTCAGTCTGGATATACTCCAATGCGCCGTCTATCACCTCCCCCCAGAACGTGGTCGCCAGCGATGGCGCTTATCAAGACAAGGTGGCCGTTACATGGGATTCAGTCGCAGGAGCCACGGGTTACCGTGTGTATCGCGGCGATACCAGTAATTCCGCCCAGGCCAGCATCGTCGGCCTGGCCTCAACCACTACTTATGACGACACCACCGTGGTTGTAGACACGCCCTATTATTACTGGGTGAAAGCGACTAACGGTTCCGGACCGAGCGCTTTCAGTTCCCCGGATATCGGGTGGAGCTCCAGCTCAAATGTTCCGCCTGTTGTTGTTGCCTCCGCAAGCGTATGCGCCGACTTTGACGGTGACCGGCTGGCTGACCCGGCGGTGTTCAATACAAACGGCAACTGGAAGATCAAGCTTTCCAGCGGCGGGTATTCGCTGCTGACCCTTACCGGTTTCCTCGGCGACAGCGGCGCGACAGCATTGGCGGCCGACTTTGACGGTGACCGGCTGGCCGACCCGGCCGTGTATTACGACACCCTGGAGTTGTGGGCAGTCAAGCTTTCATCGCTCAACTACGCGGCGCCGACCGTTATCACATCGTTCGGCGGGAGCGGCTTGCAGGCGGTGGCCGGTGATTTTGACGGCGACCGTCTGGCCGATCCGGCATTGTATAACACGAACGGCACATGGAAGATTAAATTGTCAACCGCGGGTTATGCTGCGATAACCAGCGAGAATCTGTTGGGATTTGCGGGATGGACGGCGATAGCGGCTGATTTTGACGGGGACGGAAAGGTTGACCCGGCGATCTACAGGGCCGGCGATGGATCCTGGATCGTACTGATGTCAAGGGCTAATTACGCAATAGCCATACTTGATCCTAACTTCCTTGGCAGCACGGGCTACACGGGTATGGCGGCTGATTTCGATGCGGATGGATATGCCGATCCGACCGTGGCGGAAGTTTCAACCGGCAACTGGAAAATCAAGCTTTCCAGCGGAAATTACAGCCTGGTTGAACTTCCTGCGTTCTTGGGAGAATAGACCCATGGGAGGCGGAGTGGTTGTTGCTACAGAGGCTAAATTGACTGTTTAGGCCCTGCTGGAGCCATTTTCCCGGCATAGGCCGATGATGGAAAAAGTCATTGGCAGGGGGTATCAAAAATAATTGATTTTTTTGCTTGCATTATTTTTCTATTTGTTTAGATTCTACCATGTTTGCCGTTAGTTCGTAGTGAGGAGTGCGTTTGCAGATTGCCAGACAAGGAAAAAAATGTCTGTTACAATCGTTATCCCGAATAGGTCAGGGATGCTCACATGCTGATTAGCCGGCGATCGAAGAGGAGTAATTATGGCAGTTAAATTGTATGTTGGTAATCTGTCTTTTAACACCACGGAAGGGGATCTTCAAGAGTACTTTTCCAAAGTGGGAACAGTCGCTTCCTGCACTGTGATCATGGACAAATATACCAATAAGTCTCGCGGCTTCGCCTTTGTTGAAATGGGAAGCCAGGATGAAGCCAACAAGGCTATTGCTGAGTATAACGGCAAGGATTTTCAGGGCCGCGCCTTGAAAGTTAATGAAGCCAAGCCGCGCGAAGACAAACCCCGCAATTTTTCGGATAGACCGAGAGGCAGAGACCGGCAATAATCAGAAAATCAGCGTGATTTGAATAGATATCAGAACAGGCTTCCCGCCGCAAGGTCAGGGAAGCCTGTTTTTTTTTGTCATCCGGAGCTGAAAAGACTTTACCATGCCTGAACTTCCCGAAGTGCAGACAATAGTCGACGAACTGCGTTCCTCGGGCTTCGTCGGCCTGAAAATCACCGGCTGTGACGTGCGCTGGCCTCCGATTGTCAGGGGACGTTCCGTCCCCAGTTTTAAAAAGTTGATCTTGGGAAAATACATCCGCGGCATATCCCGCCGCGGAAAATATATAGTTATCAGGCTTTCCCGGCGCTATTATTTGCTTGTTCACCTCCGGATGAGCGGTCAATTTTCGCTTGTCAGGGCCGGGCTGAAAAGGGATTCGCACCAGCACATTATTCTCTGCTTGGGCGGCCGGCGCGAGCTGCGCTACCGCGATACCCGCAAGTTCGGGCGCTGGCAATTAACGACCGATCCTTCGGAAATACTTGGCGCTCTCGGCCCGGAGCCATTGGGGAAGTCATTCAGCCCTGGTTCGCTCTATTTGATGCTGTGCGCCCGACGCCGGCAGTTAAAACCATTGCTTTTGGACCAGCGGATGATTGCCGGGATTGGGAATATCTATGCCGATGAAGCTTTATGGGTGGCGCGTCTTCATCCACGCCGGCTTTCCGGTTCATTGAAGGAAAGCGAATCGCAGGCTTTGTTCAAGGCCATCAGGTGTGTCTTGCGCCGTGGCATACGCAACAAGGGCACCTCCATGGGTAATGGCGCCGGGAACTACAGGCGTTTGGATGAGAAGCGCGGTCGTAACCAGGATTGCCTGATGATCGTGCGGGAAAGAGGCTCAGTCTGCCCTGTCTGCCGAGCCGTGATTACCCGGACGCTGGTCGGCCAGCGGGCCACTTATTTCTGCCCGAAATGCCAGAAGTTGCGGGCCAGGAAGTCAGAGCCACAGAGGTCAGAGTCTCAGAAAACAGGAAACTAATTTTTTGTTTCTGAAGTTTTAATCTCTGACTTCTGATCTCTGGCTTCCATCTTCTTCTGTTTGTTTTTCCTCGGCAGGAATTCAAAGCCGACCTTGCCTTCCCTGATGACCAGGAAAGCTTTAAAAGGCCGGCCCTTTTTAGATATGAAGGCGGTAAAGAGATCGGTTTTGCCGGTTTCAAGGAGTTTCTTCATCTGGCTCCGGTCGATCGGCTGCTGCAATATTATGCCTCCTGAGCGAAAAGTGCAGGTGGGCGATTTGCCGAATGATTTTTCGCAGGCGTACCCGGCCCCGGCTTCCATCACGTTTGCCCCGCAAAGCGGGCATTTTCCAAGCGGCTCCTTCGGCTTGCCATCCGCGTCAGTGGCGCGCAGGTCTTCCTCGGATGCTACCCCGAAATCAAATTCAACTTTGTTCTCGGCGTTCAGCTTAATAATCGCGGAAAATGAACGGCCCTTGTGGCTGTGAAATCCGAGGAGAGGGCCGACCTTGCGGGCGGAAAGGAGAGTATCCATTTCGCTTGCTTCGAATTGGCGCCCGGCAAGGTTTTTCCATATAAAATAATCGCAGGCCGTGCATTGAAAACGGCTGTACTGTTCGTGGATTTCGCCACCGCATTTCGGACAGCGTGACTGGATGGGGCCGAAATCTCCGGGAATCGAATCATGCTCCGAGTTTTTTACTTTTTCGATAATTTTACCGGTCATGGATGAAATCTCGCGCATGAATTCCGGGCGGTCCAGTCGCCGCTGTTCCATTTGCTTCAATTTAAATTCCCAGTCCCCGGTCATTTCGGGGGAATACAGCTCGCTGATTTGCAGGCCGTGCAGCAGCGCGCTCAGGGAAAAAGCCTTTGCGGTTGGCTTCAGCTCGCGCGCGTTCCGGACAATGTATTTTTCATAGATCAGGCCTTCAATGATGGAAGCCCTGGTGGCCGGCGTGCCGAGCCCTTTTTCGCTCATGGCCTCGCGCAATTCCTCGTCTTCGACAAGCTTCCCGGCCCCTTCCATGGCTGAAAGCAAAGTGGCTTCCGTAAAGCGGGCGGGCGGCTTTGTCTGCTGGCTTACAATCTGCAAGTCGACGGCTTGGGCCGTTTCTCCGGCCTTGACAGGCGTTAAATCATGATGCTCGTCGCCGCCGCCCTCCTTGCCGTAAACGGCCAGCCAGCCCGGCTTGACCATGACCTTGCCCTCGGTTTTAAATGTTTCTTCCCGGACCGTCGTGATGCGCGTTGTTACCGTGAATTCGGCCGGCGGGTAGAAGACGGCCAGGAACCTTTTTGTGACCATGTCATAAATCTTCGCTTCTTCGGGGCTCAGGGCTTTCGGCAGGATGTTCGTGGGAATGATGGCGAAGTGGTCCGAAATCTTGGCGTTGTTGAAAACCCGCTTGTTGGGCCGGACCAGGCCGTTCTGGAGTATATGACTTGAGAAAGAGGAGTATTGTTCAACGGCGCCCAGGGCTGATATGTTTTTTTTTGCCACTTCAACGTAATCTTCCGGGAGGGCGCGCGCGTCGGTGCGCGGATATGTCAGGGCCTTGTGGTGTTCATAAAGACGCTGCGCGATCTGGAGCGTGCGCCTGGCGTAAAAACCGAAGCGGCTGTTGGCTTCACGCTGCAGGCTCGTCAGGTCATAGAGAAGCGGCGCGATCTGGCTGGTGGGCTTGCTTTCCTCGGCTACGGTTCCGGGCTGATTGAGGCATTTCGCGAGGATGCCCTTCGCGGTTTCTTCGTTCCAGAGGCGTTCCGGCTTCAAGTCTTCGCTTTTGTCTTCCTTCGGGAAGCCGGCGTCAAACCATTTGCCGGGATACCTACCGGCGCTGACCTCGAAGGCAGCCTCGATTTCCCAGTATTTTTTCGGCTCAAATTTTTTTATTTTTTCCTCGCGGTCGACCACGATCATCAGGGTGGGGGTCTGAACCCGACCAACCGTTGTCAGGAAAAAACCGCCGTGTTTTGAATTAAAGGAGGTCACCGCGCGCGTGCCGTTGATGCCGATCAGCCAGTCTGATTCGGACCGGCACATCGCGGCGTCGGCCAGCGGCCGCATTTCATCGTCGGTGCGCAGGGCGTTGAATCCATCCTTGATGCTGGCCGGGGTCATGGATTGGAGCCAGAGGCGGCGGATGGGCTTTTTGCTGTTGGCGTATTGGATGATGTAACGGAAAATGAGTTCGCCTTCCCGGCCGGCGTCGCAGGCGTTGATGAGCGCATCCACGTCCTTGCGGTTGAGCAGGCGGACAAGCGGGCGCAGGCGCGCTTCGCTTTTTGGAATGGGCCTTAACGCGAAGGAGGGCGGTATCACCGGCAGGTTGGCAATATTCCATTTGCCACGCTTGGGCTCCACGCCTTCGGGTGGATGGATCTCCAGCAGGTGCCCGCTGGCCGCCGCCAGGACATACCGGTCGTTCTCAAAATATCCTTCCTTTTTCCGGAACCCTCCCAGGGCGCGGGCGATGTCGTTTGCCACAGATGGCTTTTCCGCGATAATCAGTGTTTTGCCCATAAAATGAAAATCTGACGGTAAATAGGAAACAGAATTCGAACAATTGATTTGTGGAGAAAAACATTCTGACTACTGACTACTGACTAATGTATCTTGTTGTTCCAGCCGGCTTTCCCCTTCAACGGACTGGACAAAATAGCGCGGCCGGGCGCGCACGTCAACATAGGTGCGGCCGATGTATTCCCCGAGAAAACCCATTGCGGTGAACTGCCCGCCGATGAAAATGAAAAGGATGGCGAACAGGGTAAAGACTCCCTTAGCGGCCCACTCGGGGCCCCAAATCACCCGCAGGATCAGTATCATGATTCCAAGCCCGACTCCCATCAGGGCGACAATCACGCCCACGAAGCTGAGGATGCGCAGGGGCAGGGTGGTAATGCTGGTCAGCAGGTCAAATTGAAGGTTAACCAGCTTCCAGAGGCTGTATTTTGATCCGCCCGCGTGGCGTTCCACGTGCTTGACTTCAATCTCGGCCGTTTTGCGCGCGAAGCTGTTGGCGAGGACCGGGATGAATGTACTGCGTTCCTGGCACTTCAGCATGGCCTGGACAACAGTCCGGCGGTAAGCGCGCAGCATGCAGCCGTAATCGTGCATCACGATGCCGGTCACGGATGCCGTCATTTTATTGACCAGGATTGAAGAAAAACGCCGGAACAGGCTGTCATGCCGCGGGGTGCGGATCGAGCCGACGACATCGTACCCCTCGTTTATCTTGCTCACCAGGCGTGGAATTTCTTCCGGGGGATTCTGGAGGTCGGCGTCCAAAGTGACGATAATCCCGCCTTTTACCTGCGCAAGACCGGCCATGACAGCCGCGTGCTGTCCGTAGTTGCGGTTCAGCAGTATTCCGACTATCTCGCCCTTGTATTCTTTCGCCGCTTCGGTGATGGCCGCGTCGGATCCATCGCGGCTGCCGTCATCCACCAGTATAATCTCAAAAGGGCAGTTCAGGGCCCTGCAGGCGGACAGGGTGCGGCCGATCAGGTCTTTCAGATTGGAAGATTCGTTATAAACGGGAATAACAACCGAAACAGTTGATGAATTGTCAGCCATAAAGTCAGACACTATATTGATTATCAAACCATGTCAATAATTCCTGACCAGGTTCTTTTAAGGATTATTTTTTAACAAGCACTTCTTTGACCGCGGCGATTACGTCGTCAATATCTTCAGCGTGCATATCGGGGAAAAGCGGCAGCGAGCAGATCCTGTCGGAATTCCATTCGGTGGCCGGTAAAAGTCCGCGTTCAAATCCCATGTTTTCACGGTAAAATTTCTGAAGGTGCACGGCGCGGAAATGCAGGCCGGTGCCGATGTTCAGGCGTTTCAGGGACTCCATGAAATCATCGCGCCCGATCGACAAGCGGTCTATGTCAAGGCGGACAATAAAAAGGTGCCAGGCGTGGCGCATCGGCCAGGGCGGATCCTTGAGCGGAATCAGCTCGGGAATGTTTTTCAATTTATCGCGGTAAAGCCCGGCCAGCTCGGACCTCTTTTGAATGAATTCATCCAGGCGCGCCAGCTGGGTCCGCCCGAGCGCCGCGGCTATATCTGTCAGATTGTACTTGTAGCCCGGTTCAACCACCTCGGCCTGCGGCGAGCGCCCCTGCATCTTGCGGTCGAAGGCGTCTACCCCGAGCCCGTGGAATTTAAGGCGCCGGATCTTTTCGGTCAGCGCGTGGTCGTCTGAGGAAAACAGGCCGCCTTCGCCGGTGGTGATGTTTTTTATCGGGTGAAATGAAAAAATGGCCGTTCCGGAAGAGCCGATTCGTTTGCCATTGTATTCGGTGCCAATGGCATGGGCGGCATCTTCAACCAGCGCAATTTTATATTTTTGAGCAATTTGCCGCAGCGCATTAAGGTCAACGGGGGCCCCGGCGAAGTGCACGGGCACTATCACCTTGGTGCGGTCGGTTATCGCCTCTTCAACCAGCTCCGGCACGGTCATCATGGTGTCGCGGTCAATATCCACAAAGACCGGCTTGGCGCCGCTGAGCACGATCAGGTTCGCGGTGGAAACCCATGTCATGGCCGGCGTGATCACTTCGTCGCTCGGGCCGACGTTCAGGGCCTTTAACGCAATATGCATGCCGCCCGTGGCCGATGCCAGGGCGATTGAAGCGGGGGCGCCGGTGTATTTCGAGAATTCCTCCTCGAATTTAAAGGCGTTTTGCCCCGTGGTAATCCAGCCGGAACGCAGAACTTCGTTGACGGCTTTAATGTCCCGCTCGTCAATGCTTGGTTTGGAAAACGGCAAGAAGGTCGCGCGCATAATATCCCGCATTCTGTAAACGTATTTTCCTTGTTTCCCGGCCTCTGAATACTGACATCTGACTACTGGCTTACCTGTCCCCCGTAGCCCTGGCGAACGGGAAGGCCTTCTTTCTCCTGGCTTCTGCCTTTGTTTTCCCAATCCGGCGCCGACAACACCCGCAACAGGCGCCTTTTTCCCATTCGGCCCTCAAAAATAACCTGATTGTCCTCAACTGGCAAGCCAATAGGCGCATCATTTTTTTGCAGCGTTACGGCTCCATTGAAAGCGTCATTCCTGCCCGCCAGGATGCTTTCCAGTGTTGCGCGGTCGGGTATGGGCGGAATCTTTATCCCGCAATAATAATAGAAACCGGCCACAGTCGTTTCATCCAGGTTCCATCCGCCGATTCTTATTCCGGGGCATTTGTCAATTGCGCGGGCTGCCGTCCTGAAGGCGTTGCCGTAGCTTTTATGCGCGTCAACAAGCGGGCAGTAAATTACCAGCAAGGTTGAGTAGAGCATCATGGTCGCGATTAAAAAACGCCGCAGGAACGGCGTCCGGGAATCTAAAACAACAAGCAGGGCGATGAATATTATCGCCGAAGCTGTAACCTGGGGCCACCCGAATGAAACAGGGGCAATTTGAATCAACTCGGGAGCGAGAAAAGGCGTTACAACGCCGAATAACGTGCCGGCAAACAACAGAATCAGCCATAGCCGGAAAATCGTCCTGTCCAGGGCGGTCAATTGTTCTTTTAAAAAGCCGGCGCACAGCAGGGCGCAGGCCGGCAAAAGCACGCCGAGATAAATCTCGCGCTTTGTCGCCGATATGGAAAAAAGCAGGAATGTTCCGATGATCCAGAAAGCCAGCAGCAGCATGCCGTCCGGCAGCGTTTCCCTGCGGTATATTTTTTTAAACAGTTTGACCAGCGCGACAATAAACGGCGCGATCCAGGGCAGGATATAGACGGGCAATACGGCAAGATAATAATGCCATGGTGAAATATGGCCCAGGTTGGTTGCCTGCCCGCTGAATCGGCCGAAATGATTCGTCCACCACCATTCGCGGAATAAATCCGGCCCGCCTTGCCTGGCAAAAGCAATAATCCAAATCGCCGAAATCGATACGGCAACAATTAAACCCAGGGCATGATAACCAATTGTAGCGTACAGGAATTTTAAAGACACGGCGGGGCCTGAGGCCCATGCCCTACCAACCGAATTTCCTGATTCAGATAATGGTAAGGCGGCGGCCCCGCGCAACGCTGGGCAAGTGTCCCTGTTTACCACGCCAGAGGCGTGGCTGCGCCGTCCTGTTTTGTTAATCCATGGAATAAAAAGTCCCAGCCAGGCTATAAAAATAATCAGAGGCCCAATCATGCCCTTCGTAAGAAAAGCGCATGCCGCTAAAATTCCGGCCAGCGCCAGATATGGAAGGCGGTTTAATTCATAGGCCTGTGCAAAAGCCCATATTGAAGCGATAATGAAAAACATGAGGGCGTTGTCGACGAGGAGCCAGTGGGTAACATGGACGAATCCGGACATCGTGGCGAGGATTCCCGAGGCAATAAGCGCTTGCCGGCGGTCGAGATATATTTTCCCGAGCAGGTAGGTGAAGAGTAATGTTCCCAGCCCGAAAGAGGCTGATACCAGCCGCAATGCTGGCGTATTTCCGATGATATTGCCAAATACCATGAGGAAAAAAGAAGCTATTATGTAAAAGAGGGGTGGCTTTTCAACAAAAGGCGTACCCGCCAGTTCTGGTATGACCAGGTTGCCGGAGCGGCTCATGCCCAGCGAAATGGCGGCCTCGCGCGGCTCATCCGGCGTCCAGAGATCGTGGTTGGCGATCCCGGCAAGCGAAACCGTGATAATCAGGGCGACAAGCAACCCGGGCGCAATCGCAGCGGGTAATTTATTTATATCATTGTCCTGACTGGTTGAGTTCATTCTTCCGGTCCCGGTTTACACTGGCATTACAACTGGCTGTCTTGAAAAGGTCTGTTTTTTGGCGGCTACGATATCATACTGCCCGGCGGTTGGCCATGCTTTGTTTTTCCTGATTTCTTTTGTATTCAGTTTGAAAATATTGACTTATATTGCTCAAAAAGGCAGGATTTGCAGAAACCATGACAAATAATAATTCCGGCAAAATATTTCTGCTGTCAGCCGTTATCATAATTATCGCGGCCTGGTTCATCATCCTTTTCTACCGCGGTTTTAATGATCCGGATGAAGGGCGCTATTCCGAGATTCCCAGGGAAATGGTCGCCTCCGGCAACTGGATGGAAATGCGGATGCTCGGCTTCCGCTATTACGAAAAGCCGCCGATGGCGTACTGGCTCGTGGCCCCGGCCATAAAAATCTTCGGGGCTTACGACTGGGCGGTGCGTGTCCCGCTGTTTTTTTCCGGCTTGATTGGCCTGGCTGTTTTGTGGGTGCTGGCGATTAAAAAAATGGGGAGAATGCACGGGTCGGCCGCCATCATGGTCATGGCTTCCTCAATCGGGTATTTCGCCGGGAACGGACTGCTTTTAACGGACTCGTTTTTGCTCACGTTTTTCACTGCCACATGCGCTTTTCTTTTCCTGGCGTTTGATGATCAGCCGTCGCCCGGAAGGCACATGTACCTGATGTTCGCCGCCGTTTCGGCGGCTTTGGGATTTTTAACTAAAGGCGCGGTGGCCGTTGTCCTGCCGGCGATGATTGTTTTCATCTGGTTATTGTGGGAGAGGCGTTTGAGAACCTTGTTCAGGCCTTCAACCGCAGTTGCCGGGTTACTGCTGGCATTGTTGCTTGCGCCGGTGATATGGGCCATTGAACGATATAATCCCGGGTTTGTCAGGCATTTTATATTCGAGGAGCATATCGCCCGTTTCGTCGGGACAAGGAGCGCCCAGCTTCACCCCGAACCCTTCTGGTTTTTTCTCATGGTTCTACCGCTATTGCTGTTGCCGTGGAGTTTGTTCCTTTTGCGGGCGGGGCGGACAATCTGGAAACAAAGGGTGCTGGGATCTGATTCGTTTTCCAGGTTTCTGTTTGTCTGGGCTGCCGTGGTCATTTGTTTTTTTTCAGCCAGTACCGGCAAATTAATGTCCTATATCCTGCCCGCGATTCCTCCCCTTGGCCTTCTCCTTGGGCGGTGGGGCGTCAGCGAGCCGGTGGAAGAGGGCGGGGAAATCTGGGACCGTCGCCTGTGGCGGATTGGCGTTGCCGGGTTGTTTATCATGGCCGCGGTAATTCCCCTGCTCTGGATAACGGCTTACTTTCGTTTAATGCCGGATAAAGTTTATCCCATCAGCGGCGTGAGCGTGGCTGCCTTAATCCCGGTGCTTGTGGTTGCATTGTTCGCGCTGCGGCAAAAACCCGCCATTAATTTCAATGGCTTAATGTTTCTAAATTCGGGTGTTTTAATTTCATGCGCCCTGCTGCTTTCGCCGCTGGCCGGCAAGGATTTTAACGTCTTGCTGCATATCAATTCCTCATATGTTTATAAAAGCCTCGCCCGTGAGCTAAAGCCGGATGATACCATCGTCGTCTTCTGGTCCTACCGGCCCGCGCTGCCTTTCTATACCCGGAAAATGTATGTTCCCTTCCAGGAAGACAATGAGCTCTCCGAAGGGATGAAAATGGAGCCGGAACGTCACGCCAGCCTGGATAACGCCGGTGAGCTGGACGTTCTTTTACGCCAGGCCCGGGGCCGCGTGTTCGCCCTCGTTGAACCGCAGGATTTGAAATCAAAATTTCTGGCCTTGAATATCAACTTTAAGGAAACCAGCCTGCCGCGTGATCCGGACACAATCGTGTATGAGATGATGTGTCCGCCCGGCAGGTAGCCGGCTGTTGTTTCTTGGGCATTTTCAATTAAAATCTTTGGAGGAATCATGCGCCATAATGATGTTCACGTCCATTGTTTTAAATATTGTGATGCTGCCGTTTCTGCCGCTGCCTTCCTGAACGCGATGGACAAGAACGGAATAGAGCGCGCGGCTGTTCTATCGGAATATGGCAACAACCTTGAGGAACAGAAGGTCAATATTATCCGCACCGGTAAATTCATCGCCGAGGCGCCCGACCGTCTGTACGGCCTGGCCTGGGTCGAGCCCCGCCATAAGACGCCCCTTGGCGTTCTGGACTGTGCGGTGGAAAAATACCGTTACCGCGGGTTCAAGATGATCCCGAACCGCTGGTATCCATATGAGGATCGGATCCTGAAGTATTGCGAAAGGATGGCGGAATTGAAAGCACCCTGCCTGTTTCATTCCGGCATCCTTTATTTTAAAACAATTTCTTCGCGCTTCTGTCGCCCCGCGTATTACGAGGCGCTTTTGGAAGTGCCCCGATTCCGCTTCGCGTTGGCCCATATTTCGTGG
>Ga0351965_1146_pt1 | contig 17064 bp, 10 predicted proteins | sample TotcelT113001K13_FD_206839 | JGI IMG/M metagenome (GOLD analysis project Ga0351965, IMG submission 206839) | Enriched cells from coal bed in the Powder River Basin, Montana, United States - Total cells T11 rep3 HSBNCT.T11.300.1.K13 ... | reverse complement strand
GCTCAGCCAGGCCGTGTCGCCCAGGGCAATGCAGACCTGTTCGGCCTGGTGGGGAACGTCCTGGACAGAATGCAGGTTTTTAATCAGCTTGGCCTTGTAGTCGTCGCCCACGCCGTCGGCCACGGCTTTGACCACGCCCTTGGTTTCCGCCAGTATTTTTTCTGCCCAGGCGAGCTCCTTTGGCGAAACCTTCCGGGCCGGAATTTCGTAGCGTGCGGCGGCGCTGCGCAGAGGAACGTTTTCATCGACCTTGATGGAGTTGACTGTTTGCGCGACCGCCCCGGCCAGGGCGCCGGCCACGCGGTCCATTCCGCTCCAATCCCGGTCCCGCAGGCCGTCAATATCCATCGTGCCCTGGGCGCCGTTGACGAAGATGGCGGTGCCGCCGAGCTGTTTTTCGAGGATGGATTCCGCGAGCCCGGGATACTCGGCGCTGAGGAGGTAATTGTCACCGGACATCACGTTCGGGTGGCCGGCGTGGTTGAAGAGGATAGCAATGGGCTTTTTATCCCCGTCCGCGGCAACCGCATTTAGCACGCCCACTTCCGGGTCTATTTCGCCGAGTGGTCTGACGATTTCTTCGGGCTTGTAAGGTTCCCAGTTCATGATCACGCGTCCGTCCTTTGCCAGGAGCCGGCGATAATGGCTGATGGTTTTTTCAACGCCCGAGGCGCATCCAAGAAGGGCGGGCTGCATATTACGGATGGCTTGGTAGACGGTTTCGCCGATCAGCTTGACAAAGTCCTTGATGTATTCTTCTTCCCGGGGATTCATGTAGCCGGCCGTGGCCGGACCGGAATGGGTATGGGTGGCGGCCAGGATGACGCGGTCGGGCGCAACGCCGGTCAGCGCTGACAGGTGCGCGTAAATTTCCTCGTAGAGGGGGCGCCGGATGCCGCAGACATCCACTGAAACGAAAACAAAGATATCCTCCCTGGGCTTGTCGCCGGTCGCCAGCGCCAATGCCTTGGCATAGAGGCGATGTTTGATGCCGGTGGACTTGTGGCTGCGAAGCATGCCATCCATCCAGACCGGCCCTGGGGGGGTGATGTCGATCCTTGCGGCTCCTGCTTTCATTGGGAGAGATAAATTGCATGACGTCGACGATTTGTCAAGGACGCAATCAGGAGATTAATTCAACGAGATTTTGATCTATATCGGCGGTTACCCACCCCGTCCCGACCCTCCAGAGGTCGTGACACCCCTTCACTCTGAAGCTTCGGAACGAGTCCAAGGAGGGGATCGTAAGCGTTTATATTCCAACATCCTCAGTTCCCCTCCATTGGAGGGGTGGTCCCGATGCGTCGCGCGATCGGGAGCGGGGTGGGTCTGATGAAATTTAACACCAATTTGTTTTATACCGTGCGGCCAGAAGGCGCCGGGGGATTTGTTGCCGTTTTCAGGTGGAACGAAAAAGTTGAGCCTTTGCCCGGGGAGCTTTCCAGCTCGATGGCCGTGTCATGGATATGGGCTATTTCTTTGGCGATGGCCAGCCCCAAACCGTTGCCGATTTCATTAACTTCAACAGCTTTGTTAGTCCGGAAATATTCGTCAAAAATTCGACTTTGGAATTTTTCGTCAATGCCGATGCCATGATCAGTGACCGATATCCTGATCGAATGGTCAGGCTCGTTTTTTACGGCGATGGCCACGGTTGCCTTGCGCGGCGAATAATAAATGGCGTTTTCCAGCAGGTTGGAAAGCAAAATGAGAATTTGGTTCCTGTTGCACCGCACGTTGGTGTTTACCGGTGCCGGGAAGTCAATTTTAATTTCCCGCGCAGCGGCCAGTCCGGCCAGGTGGTTGACCGCCGAAGCAATGATGCCGTCAAGCGGGCACGCCTCGAATTTAACGTTTGCCCTGACAAGCGATTTCAAGTTTGCCAGCTCCAGCATGTCCTTGATGGCCTCGGTCAGCAGGGCGCATCGTTCCCGTATTTTTTTAATGATATCCAGCGTCATCGGCGGAATTTTGCCGGCGTAACCATCCAGGATCAAATCGGCATAAGCCTGGATGGCGGCGAAGGGCGCCTTCAGCTGGTGGGTGGCGTTCATCAGGTATTTTGTTTTCTCGTTGTTGATCTGGAGCAGTTTTTCGTTTAATTTTTCATGCTCGATAATTTTCTTTTCAAGCTCCGTGTTGGCTTTTTCAAGTTCCATGGTCCTTTCCAGGACCCGGCGTTCGAGGATGAGGTTATTGTCTTCCAGACGGTCGGAAATGTCCTGCTGGATGTCAAGCAGGTGGAAAATAATCCGGGCGTCTTCCGATCCGATAACCCGCGTGTTGGCCTGCTTCTGCGAGCTGATCTGGGCGAATATTTCATTGCGCCCGGTTACTTCAAAAATCAAATCAACTTCCTTGTCCCGGCAGATTTCCGCCATCTGCGCGTGGCATTGGATGGCGTGCTGGCGGGCGAGGATCATGCCCGTGGCGGAAGGATTGACGTCGCAGACGTGTTTGACGACAACGCCCGTCATTTTCAGGAGCATTTCCAGGATTGCGGTCCCGCCTTTGCCGGCGCCGATGATCGCGATAACTTCCGTTTTCATTATGATCTCAGGCGGTTATTTTACTTGGGATCAAAAACCGAGCTAAAAAAAAGACTATCATAAAACGGTAAAAATGCTATATTGTTTATAAAAAGAAACGTTTACAGGTGGGTAAATCAATGAAAAAAATATATATTATTGATGACGACCGCAACATCGTTGAAGCCATGACCATTGTCCTGAAGGCTAACGGCTATAAGGTCGCGTTCCAGTATAACGAGGAAAATGTCGTTGAGAATATCCTGGTCCAGAAGCCCGACCTGGTGATTCTGGACGTTATATTCCCGCAGAATCCCAGCGCCGGCTTTGAAATCGCCCGGCAGATCAGGGGGCACAAGGCAACCGCTTCAATCCCGATCATCATGCTCTCGGCGATCAACGAGAAGGGAGTCTACGCCGGCACATTTTCAAATAACGACCGTGATGAAGCTTGGCTGCCGGTTGACCAGTTCCTTGAAAAACCGATCAAAAACGATCAGCTTTTGCAGAAAATCAAGACCATGCTTGAAGGGAAAAAAGCCGGTTCTTGAAAATAAACTCGCGCCGCGGCCTGAATCCAGCAGAATTTTACGGTCTTTTTTTACCGCGTCGGTTTTTTTACGTTATTCAGTGCCTGATCCATGAGATACAGCAATAAAAGAATGAATGTTTAACCACGGATGGCAGGATCCCGACTCTCTGGGAGGTCGGGACTGATGTGGAATGTTTTAACAATGTCATTCGAACTCCTTATATCCGTGAAATCCGTGTAATCAGTGGTTGATTTTTTGGGTTGTGGGCACAGCCCGCGTTAGACAAGGTAGAATAGCATGAAAATACTTGCCACAGGCGGGGCCGGTTATATCGGCAGTCATACCTGCTTTGAACTCCTCCAGGACGGGCACGAGGTGGCGGTTGTTGACAACCTGCAGAACAGCAAATATGAGGCCATCCGGCGCGTACAGGAAATAACGGGACGCCAGATTTCATTCCATCAGGCTGACCTGCGGGATAAAACCGCCCTTGAAAATATTTTCAGCCGGGAGAGGATTGATGCCGTCATTCATTTCGCCGGCCTGAAAGCCGTTGGCGAATCAACCCGGATGCCGCTGGAATATTACCAGAACAATATCACCGGCACGCTGGCCTTGTGTGAGGTTATGCGGCAAGCCGGGGTAAAAACAATTGTGTTCAGTTCTTCGGCCACGGTCTACGGCAACCCGCAGACCGTTCCGATCAGGGAGGATTTCCCGGTGTCGGCGGCCAATCCCTACGGAAGAACCAAGCTCATGATAGAGGAGATTCTCGGTGATTTATACGCTTCCGATCCATCATGGAACGTAGCGATCCTGCGCTACTTTAATCCGGTCGGTGCCCATAAAAGCGGCCGGATCGGCGAGGATCCCCGCGGCATTCCCAACAACCTTTTCCCTTACATAGCGCAGGTGGCGATCGGACGGCTGAAGGAACTTTCGGTTTACGGCAATGATTACCCGACCCAGGATGGCACCGGCGTGCGCGACTATATTCACGTGGTTGATCTTGCGGCCGGCCACCTGAAGGCGCTTGAAAAAATCAATGGTAAAACCGGGCTTTCGGTCTATAACCTCGGCACGGGGCGCGGTTACAGCGTGCTCGAGGCTGTGGCCGCCTTTGCAAAAGCTTCCGGAAAAAAAATACTTTACCGGATTACGGACCGCCGTCCGGGCGATATCCCGGCCTGTTACGCCGATCCCGCCAAGGCCAACCGCGAATTGAACTGGAAAGCGACCAAGGGTATTGACGAAATGTGCGCCGATGTCTGGCGCTGGCAGACCGCGAATCCGGACGGTTACGTGGAAAAAACATGAGTATTCCTGCCGACATACTTGCGCACCGCGAGCTCCTGGCCAACCTGGTCATGCGCAACCTCAAGAGCCGCTACAAGGATTCGGTCCTGGGGTTCCTCTGGAGCATTTTGACGCCGCTTTTCATGGCGCTCATCTACATGGTTTTCCTGCGGATCCTGGCCCGCGGCGTCCCGATGACGGAAATCCTGATCGGCGTGTTTGCCTGGCAATTCATGGTGCAATGCGTCTTCAATGGCCTGACGTGCATAACCGACAACGGCAACCTGATCAAGAAAGTCAGTTTCCCGCGCGTTATTCTTCCGCTGGCGACCACCATTTCCAACCTGATCAATTTCCTGCTTACGCTGGTTGTCCAGTTTCCGCTGGTGGCGGTCCTGCTCGGCCTGCACGGCCAACATATCAACCTCGCCGCCCTGGCTGTCCCGGCGGTGATTTTCGTTCACTTTTTTTTCTGTTTTGGAATAGTGCTGTTCCTTTCATGTTCAAACGTTTATTTCCGCGACCTTGAACACCTGGTCAATGTTCTGGTCACGGCCTTCTTTTTCATAACGCCGGTCATGTATTCTTACGCCATGGTTGAGCAGATTGCCGTGGCCTATAATCTTCCGGTCCTGGCCCAGGTTTACATGGCCAACCCGATGGCGGTCATCATCAGCGCCTATCGCGCGCTGATCCTGCCGGACGCGGTTTTTCCGCTGGGCATGGGGACTTATGCCGGCGCTGCGATAGCGCTCGTGTTCGTTTTCCCGGCATACCGTCTTTTTAAGAAGTTACAGAGCAATTTTTCGGATATGTTTTGATGCAGTAGTCAGGAGACAGAATTCAGTAGTCAGAATGTTTTCTTAATACTGACTACTGGCTACTGACTTCTGAATTCTCGGAAAGAAAATGAACGCCATTGAAACAAGAAATTTGAGCAAATCATACCGTTTGCAGGGATCGGAGCCGCCGACCATGTTCGGCAAGCTGAACCGGGTATTCCGGCGCGAAAAACCGAAACTGCTCTGGGCCCTGAGCGACGTCTCTTTTGATGTCCGCCAGGGGGAAACGATCGGGGTGATCGGCCCGAACGGTTCCGGCAAGAGTTCCCTCCTCAGCCTGATCGCCGGCACGACCGCGCCGACCTCGGGCACCGTGACCGCCAACGGGCGGATATCGTCGCTGCTTGAGCTGGGGGCCGGCTTCCATTCCGAGCTGACCGGCCGCGAAAATATTTTCCTGAACGGCGCCATTCTCGGCATCCCGAAGGCCATCCTGCGGGAACGTTTTGACAGCATCGTTGATTTTGCCGGCATCCGCGAGTTCCTGGATATGCCCGTCAAGTTTTATTCCAGCGGCATGTACGTCCGGCTCGGCTTCGCCATCGCGGTTGAAATGGACCCAAATATCCTGCTGATTGACGAAGTGCTGGCCGTGGGCGACACGGCTTTCCAGATCAAGTGCCTGGCGCGCATCCGCGATTTCCAGCGGCGCGGCAAGACGCTGGTCCTTGTTTCGCACGCGCTCCAGACCGTCGAGGAATTCTGCGACCGCGTTTTCCTGATACACAAGGGCAAGCTGGTCGCCGAGGGCCGGCCGGCGGAGGTTATCTTCAAGTACCTTAAGTCTTACATGGGCGAGGGCGGCGGCCTGCACGCGGTGGAATACGGCAACCGCGATATTGAAATCACGGACGTCAAGTTTATCAATCCCTCAGGCGGTGAAACCGGGACGTTCACAACCGGGGAGGCTTTTACGGCGGAGGTTAGTTATAACGCGCGCGTCCGCGTGGACCGCCCGGTTTTCGGCTTCGCCGTCAAGACCGGCAACGGTTTCTACGTGTTCGGGTCGAACACGCAGATTGCCGGTTACAAGCTTGATTCCATCGAGGGGCAGGGGGTGATCCGGCTTAAAATCAATCCGTTGACCCTGATGCAAGGCAATTTTTTTCTGTCGCTTTCAGTTCATTCCTGGGATCACTCTGTCCAGTATCACCGCCAGGAAGACTGGTATCCGTTCGTGGTGAAGAACCCCACCCGGGAGCCGGGTATTTTCCGTTTGAATTCGGAATGGGATCTGGTTAGTAAAGATTAAAAAACATTCAACGTCCAACATCCAACCTTCAATTTCGCATAAAAGTTGGGATTTAGTGTTGAAAGTTGAACGTTCAAAGTTTCCGGCTTGAACCAGTCTTTTCAAAGGAGGTTAAAATGGCATTGCTATCCCAGATAAAAAACCGTTATTCGGTCAGGTCCTACGAGCGCAAGCCGGTTGAAAAGGAAAAACTGCTCACGGTGCTTGAGGCCGCCCGGCTGGCGCCTTCGGCCAAAAATTTCCAGGAATGGCGTTTTATCGCCGTGCAGGACGAAAAAACACGGCAGAAGCTCATGGCCGCGGCCAACAACCAGGGATTTGTCGGGGAGGCTCCGGTGGTGATTGCCTGCTGCGCGACCAACACGGAATATGTAATGCGCTGCGGGCAGTTGTGTTATCCGATTGACCTGGCGATTGCCATTGACCACATGACGCTCCAGGCGGTTGAGGAGGGACTGGGGACCTGCTGGATTGGTTCATTCTACGAGGACCAGGTTAAATCAATCCTCGGCGTCCCGAAAGACATAAGGGTGGTTGGATTGCTCACCCTCGGGTATCCCGGGGACCGTATCAGGCCGAAAAACCGCCTGCCCTTGGAGCAGATCGTCAGCTTTGATAAATGGCAGTTTGGCTGATCTTTCTACCGCATGCCATTGATGATCGCATGCGGTTCAGCGCCGTTGATGGTTTTAATCTGCCCATAGGACATGTCATTGATCTTGATCCGCGGATACGTCGCCGGAATGGGCGTAGAACTGCCTGCCCATCCGCCTGCAGTGCCTGAAGCAGCCAGGGAATGTTGCAGGCCTACAGTCCCCATCTTCAGATTTCCTGACCTCGTGTGGGTTTTAAAGGGTTTTTCTGATGAAGGCCGGAAAATGATTTGGCACTTTTCTCTCGATTTCATGGAGGGCGATGGGCCCCCATCGCCGCGTCTCCGGCGGTCGAGGCCGCCTGCCCTCCATATAATGTGCCATGTTATTTTCCTCCAGGATCAGGAAGTCTGATCTTCACGGATTCATTCCACCATTGGTTGATACTCCGGACCGCCGAAAGTCTCCGTAATGACAGAATAGCCGCTGGCCGAAAACATAATCATCCATTGGCCAGCCGCAGGCTGATAAATTGCCGGATCAGACAACCCATCGCCGTCATAATCGCCGATTACCGGCACATATCCGGGCCCGCCGAATGAAATCCTTGCCTCGCTGTATCCGGCGCTTGAGAGTAAAGCAATCCATATTCCCGTTGTCTGTTCATACAAGACCGGATCGGTCAATTGGTCGCCGTCAAAATCAGCCGCATACATGCTTCTGCCCGGACCTCCAAACGTCGCGCTTACAGAAGAATATTCATTTCCGGAAAACATCACCGTAACCAGGCCTTCTGATTCCGAATAAACCGTCGGATCGGCCAGTCCATCGCCGTCAAAATCGGCCGAAACAAAATAGTAACCAGGTCCGCCTGCCAAACATGACGCTCTTATGTCAAAAGCGCCGCCATTTGATAGTATGGCGGATAAAACGCCGTCCGTTTCATTATAGACTCCTCCATCGGTCAACCCATCGCCGTCAAAATCGGCCGCAGCCGGACCAGCGCCATTACCTCCAAAAACCACCAGGATAACGGGGCTATAAACCATGCTTGACAACATCGCCAGCCATATGCCGGAATCCGGGCAATATGCGACCGGATCAGCCAGCCGGTCGCCGTCGTAATCGCCGGTTACTCCCTGATTTTGTTCGGCGCTAAGGACAAATGTTTGTCGGCCAAGCGCAGAACATAAGACGTCCAAAGTGCCTGACTGTGAATTGAAGAGCGCCAAGTCAGACAGGCTATCGCCGTCATAATCATTAATGGCCGGCAATGATGTTGTGGCCGTGTTCAAGGACCTGTGTCCGGTGTCATGGCCGTAATCAATGCTCGATGTGAACCCGTTAAAGGCTTTGATCTTGTACTTATAATACACCCCGGATTTTGTCTGGTAATCGTTAAAACAGATTCCATTTGTTCTTGCGAGCAGTTCAAGGTTTCCGCTGGAAGAATTAATCCCCGGGATTGTTTCGCGCCACACTTCATACCAGCCTGCATTGGCCACGGGAGTCCATGTTACATGGACATGATAAGGATACTGCGCATCACTTGCGTCAACCCCGGAAGGATTGTCAAGGCGCGTCCAGCCAGCAGCGGATGCGCTGAAATCCCCATCGCGGTAGGTGGTTTTGGCCTTAATCCAGTAGAAATAGTATGCTCCTCTTGAGATGGCAAAATCATCGTAACTTATTGTTGAAGAATCACCGATCTTGACTGCTGATGCGCATATGTCTTCAGTATTTCGCCATACTTCGTAACGCGTGGCGGAAGCGACCGCCTGCCATGAAATCCTTATTCGGTCGGAATAGCCATTGCTTGCCTGAACACCAGTTGGGCTTGTTAAGTTGGCGATTGTACCGCAGTAGCCGGAACCCGGCAGGCTGAACCCGCTTGGCCCTGAAGCGGTAACGGCCTGGATCCAGTAGTAGTATAAAACATCTGGAACAAGGGCAGTATCCAGGAAGTATGTAACAGCGGAGGTTCCGAGCAATGATGCCGTTTGTGAATTGCTGGTCGTGCCGCGCCATATCTGATAGCTTATTGCAGACGATATTGTGTCCCAATATACCATCACTTTGTCCTGGTAACTCCCACTGCTGGCAGATGGAGCAGCGATGAATATTGTCAGGACACCGTTCGCGGCTCCCTCATAGATATTATCAACCACAACGCCGGTCACCACATAAGTTCCTACGTTTGTCGGCGCCCAGCTGTTCCCGTCATATGTAACGCTTACCGTTAAGCCGGCTGGCACAGTCGTTGCCGAAACAGACCGCGCGCTTCCGTTATACGTTTGCATTAAGTTGTGCAATGTGACCAGCGCCATTGGCTTGGCCACAGTGAATGTATTAGTGACGGCAGGTGCGGCATTATAGTTCATATTGCCCGACTGGTCCGCCGTCACGCTCACCGAACCCGAATTCGTGAATGTCAGGTTTGTCAGACCGGAAATCACGCCCGGTCCTGATAACACAGTAAAGTTCGTCACACTCAACCCGGAACTCGCCTGCGCCCGCAATCCGACCGTGCTGATCGTTGTTTGATCGCCGGGATTCGGGAAGTTGGTGATTGTCTGATCTGCTTTGTTCACGGTCAGCGTCCCATTTACCGAACCCTGGTAGATGAAGACATCGTTCACCACGCCGGTTACCGCGTATGTCCCGGCGTTTGTCGGCGCCCAGCTGTTGCCGTTATAGGTTATGTTCACCGTCAGACCTTCCGGCACAGTTGTCGCCGTTACAACACGCGCTGAGCCATTGTAGGTTTGGTTCAAGCCGCTTAGCGTTACCACCGTCGTTGTTATAACAATGCTGACGTTGTACGCCGGGGTTATATTTTTGAAGTGGACCCAGCCGACATTCTCTCCCCAGGCATAGCCGTTAAATGAACCGGTGTTGGTGCTGATGGTTACCTGGCTGTATGTATTTGAAAAATTGATCCAGCCGCAGGTCTCGCTCCATGCATAGCCGGAAAGTTTGCCGGCGGCGTCCATGTTGACGCCATAGTTGGTGGCGGCAGTGTTTGCGTATGGGTATAGACCGTTGGTCACGCCCATTTTGACCCAGCCGATGTTCTCCGCCCAGGCATAGCCGGAAAGGTAGCCGGCCGCTCCGTTCTTTACAACGGTTACATTAGTATGGGTCGGACGCCAGTTCTGCCAGCCGCTGTTCTCCGACCAGTCGAACTTGTTGGACACGTCAATGGTGCCCTGGGCAAAAGAAGCGCCCGCGGTAAAAACCGCAAACAGAATCAGACCGATTCCATATGTTCGCGCTGGATATGAGTGTTTATTTTTCATTTTACCGCATGCCGTTGATAACCAACCATGGTTCTGCGCCGTTTATGGATTTAATCTGTTCAAGGAATACCCCATTGATCTTCCTGATCAGGCTGAAAACAGTTGTGTGAACGTTATAATTATTCGTCAGGGATGTATTTTTGAAGTGAACCCAGCCGACGTTCTCTCCCCATGCGTAGCCGGCGAACGAACCGGTGTTGGTGCTGATGGTTACCTGGCTGTATGTATTTGAAAAATTGATCCAGCCGCAGGTCTCGCTCCAGGCATAGCCGGAAAGTTTACCGGCGGCGTCCATGTTGACGCCATAGTTGGTGGCGGCAGTGTTTGCGTATGGATATAGACCGTTGGTCACGCCCATTTTGACCCAGCCGATGTTCTCAGCCCAGGCATAGCCGGAAAGGTAGCCGGCCGCGCCGTTATTTACAACGGTTACATTAGTATGGGTCGGACGCCAGTTCTGCCAGCCGCTGTTCTCCGACCAGATAAACTTGCTGATCACGTAAATGTTGCCATCGGCAAACGTAACACCCGCGGTAAAAGCCATAAGCAGAATCAGGCCTATTCCACATATTCGTGCTGAATATGAGTTCTTGTTTTTCATTTATTCACTCTGAAACTCTCCTCGTCCTGACTCGGAACAGATCGAAACGAGTCACGCATCCAGTGTATCTTCATCACACTTTAAGGCGTGATTCAATCTCCTCCGCCGCGGACGGGCCAGACGTAATACGCAGTAACCTTAGTATTAGGGTACACGGTGCCGTTGTACAGGTTCACGTCCCACGCTTTTGTCGCCGGTTCATCCTTGAACGTAGTACTCGTCCAATAGGTCGACATCTGCACTTCATTGAAGGGATGTCCGGACGGTAGCGCGGGGGAGGCGCGTCCCCAGTCAATCAGGCTATGCAGTTCGCGCACATTCGGCAGTCTCCAGTCGTTGTAGCCGCCATAATTGGTGCCGTTGACCGGGCCCGCGCTATTGGTAATGACATCGAACGCCTGGTTCCATGTACATGTCCCCTTAACGGTTGACCAAGTGGCGTTAAATATCGCGCCGGTTGCGAGATTCGCGTTACGCGCCCACATCAAGCTGGTCAGATTATCCACCACGCAGTTGGTTCGGTCATCTGGATGAACAAAATTGTTTGTACTCTGAACCGTGAACCGATTCGTGAGCCACGCCACGCCAATCCGGTTCGTCCCATCATCACCGACCGCATACGTATCTATCTGCCCCGTCATCGGCACCGGCACCCGGTTGGTCACCAGCGTCATAATGTCATCAAGCGTGTGCATGGTCCCGTTAGTCGGACCGCCGTTCGGCTCGGTAAACGCGCCCGTCCGCTTGGTCACCACGTTACTCCGCATGTTCAGCTTGTTGTAAATGTGCTCCAGCGTGTACATTGCGCTGACCGAGCTCGTAGGCGCGGCCGGAGAATCCAGGCTCCCGCCACGCGCGGAGGTTACCATGCCTACAAAAGCCAACATCATAATCATTTCGATCCATCTATTGTTGTTCATATTGTACCATCTCCTTTTTCTATTATAATTTCAAACTCTCATCAGGGAAAACGGATATTGAATTCGAACGATGACCAGTCTAAATCTATTTCGTTGTTATAGCGAACTTCGTAGATATCAGGATTGGGAGCTGGAACCGGTGAGAGTTCCGCAATCACGAAGGAATAGAATTCGCCGGACCCCTTCCGGGTGGCCAAGGCAAGCCGGACAACACAGCCGAGTGTCGCTTTCACCGCAACATGGAGAGGAATCCAAGGTGTTGCCGTCCCGGGCCAGATATAATCCGACCGCGGTGGCGGTTCGGAAACCAGCCCTTTTTGGCTCACATACCCTAATCGCTCCGGCATGCGCCCCTGCTCACGACAAATTTGCAGTTCAATTACGTTCTCATATATATCATACATCAGAGAAGGTTCATAACGACTCGGCTCGTTGGGAAGACTCACGCGCAGGAACCATTCCTTCCAGGCGGGTGGCTGGAAACGAAAACGGCACAGAGTATCAATCCATTTCCGGTGCTTCTGTTCTTCTTTCGGGAACGACGGATATGGCCGCGTGAAACGTCGGAGGGCTTTTACCCAAGCCGTGGAAGAACGGGACAGCAACCATCCAGCCAGTCCGTATCCCTCCAACCGGGCTTGGCACGGCATTTGCGATGCAATGGCATCATAGGATGTCGTTTCCTCGTTGCACTTTAGAGCATAACAAAAACGTCCCGGCTTGAGCCCCAGTTTCCGCCATTCAACGTCCGCTTCCACGGCGCGTTCCTGATCGGAAAAATTAGTGACCATCAGGAGAAGATCGCCGCGCGAGGTTGCAAGAAGGGATGCGGCCGTGTCGTCGGAATCAGTCCGAAAAATATCCTTCGTGCTTTGCATGGTGTACGCCTTGAGGTTGGTTTGTCCATCCAGTATTTCCCAGAGCCGCCACAACGGACGCGCAAAGCGGATAACCGAAGGCGCTTGGGGGTGGTCAAGCGAACTGCGCGGGAACTGCGTTCCGAGATGGAGAAACGGAAACTGAAAGGTTGACGCCAAGAAGGGAACCATCTTTTTTGTGCGATAGGTCGGAAAGGCAGCTGTCCAGAGAGACGAGGGACAAACGGAGAGACCGGCAAGATAGGCATGCGTCTCGCGGCTCTTGGTAAAAGCGCCTTTTTCCGCTTCTCCACCCAGGAAAGCATCCACGGTCGTATGCCCGATGGCGGAGAAAAATGGACCGCTATGACTGATATAAATGCCTTCCGGTCCCAAACGTTCGCGGAGCCTACGGGACATCGTATAATGTTCATAGAAATGTATCCGACCGCCCGGAGCATATTCCTCGACGCCGAAATAACACAGGGGTGATCCATAATCCATATACAGACCGTCCCAGTTCTTTCTGAGAAAAGGAAGCATATAGCCGGCGAGGTCATCTCTGATGTTATCTTCATTGCCACGGACATAGAGCGCAACGCGCATCTTGTGCCGGTGGCAGAGCCGGATAAAATCCTTCAATTTATTCATATCCTCGGGCAGCTCGCCGTTTCTTATGTCAAAACGCCAGTTTTCGTGAAGGATAAAAAGATTCGCGCCCTGGGCGGCAACTTGCTTAATAACCTCGGCGTCGGGAAACCGCTTATAGTTGTCAAAGTGATGAAACACACGGAACGGCGGATGCTTTCTCTCCACCGGGAAACGGCGCAAACACCATCCCCAGGTATTTCTCCATTGATACGGCTGGTTCGGCACCACGCCAGCCCATTCACGGTCAGCCTGTTTCAAAACGCGCGGACGGGTCTCAAAATTCCAGCGAATCGTGGCCCGGCCGCATTTCCAGGCCACCTCGGTTTCGGTATTTGCCGGATCCAGCGTGAGCGCGTTCCAGGATTCCACGAAAAACTCCAGGTGATGATCCCGCCGTTCACCCTTGCCGAAATCAAAAGACACAAATGGAAGAATCATCGGTAGACGCCGATTGTCGCTTGGGGTGAGATTTCGCTCAAAGCGTGTCATCCAATCCTGCATGACCTGCCCTTCCGCATGCTTTTGAAACTTCCATAGCGCCCAGCGGACGTTTTCCTCACCGTCCGGACGGAAGGCGGGGGAAAGAATAAAATCGGTGATTGTCCCCGGGGTTACTGTGTCCGTATAAAAAAAACTCTTTATGAACACGGCACCGTCGGCGTGAAATTTATAGCACAAACCAAGCCGGAATCCGCCCAGCCGTTTGCCCTTTTCATCCTGCCAACCGATGTTCTCGATCCAGACTTTAATATCTTCATCGCCCTCAAGGACATGCGGGCGAAACTTGTCAAGGACAGGGCGGATGATTGAACGGTGGTTTCGCGTGGCGTGGAGCCAGGGCTGATTTTCAAGAACAATCGGGTCCGTCCGCCCCGTAAATCCAATCCGGCGCGGGAATCCGGCCGTGGCGAGTGATAGTTCGCAGAAATACAGGTTATTAGTAATATGCAGGCTGTCCTTTGTCAACCGCGCCCGAAGCGCCAAAGGTTTCATTTTTGTCATATCATTTCCGTGTCGCTTCATGGTGTTTGTTCTTTCTCCTGAATTCGCTGGTTACGGTATGAAACAAAGTTTTCCAGCATGTCAGCGGCTGAAAGAGGGATAGAGTCGCCGCAGAGAATGATCATTCCCTTGCCGTAAGGCCTGGCCAGCAGATAAGGAAAAGATTCTTTTTCATTGAGCGGAGCGGTAGCCAGAATCGTCCATACCGTGGGATCTTCCGGCACGAAACCGTAAGCCGGAGTAATTCCGTGTTTCAGCCTGGGGAGCAGATTATTCGGCTTATTGCTCCAATCACCGGGAGCGATGAATCGGCTGCGACGTCCGGTCAACGCGATTTCGGCGGTTACGGTTACCACTTTCACCTTGAAAGAAGGATCATTGAAATATCGTTCCAGCGGAAAGGGCCCGTGGGAAACAAAGACGGCCAAAGCGCCGTTTTTCACCGCCGGCTCCAAATATTCTTCCCAGTAATCAGCCGGAACCTCGTTCGGCCCATTGGGATGACGGAACCAGAAAACGTCGCACTTGTCATGGAGAGCAAGCAGCTTCTCTTCTGTGGTGACCAGGTTGATTTTCCAGCCGGCCCGGATAAAATCCTGGTTCAAAGCGGCATCCTTTTTGCTTTCCTGCTCCGGATCGCCGGACCACCAGAGTATGGCCCGGTCGGTTCGGGAAGCAGCATTGAAGAATAGCAGAGCTGTTTCCCGGGCCGGGAAAACATCTTGGGCAAAATCATTGCGGCCGCCGTTGTGACGCAGGAACCGCGCCTGCCAGTTTTCGTTGGGATTGGGCGTTTGACCGAGGACGGCGAACGGGATCATCATATCCGTTGACCACCGGTCCGTTCCAATCTTGTTATTGAACTGCCATTCCGGATTCCACTGGTCTTCCCTGACGCCGACGGAAGAATACCGGTAATCTTGTATCGCCCCATTGGGATTGACCGCAAAATGCCAGGTTTCGCCGCTGAGACCGCTGGCAAGCTCGAGTTCCACGCTGTCATCGTCAATCACTTTGCCATCCCGGCTTTCGGCTACAGCTCTTAAATCTTTAATCTGCGGGTCATAACAGACCCACCGGACCAGCAGGGCATTTGTGGTCCAGGCAATCCGCGCTTCCGTGCGATAGCTTTGGGTCTCCGTGGTCGAGCCGGCAAATTCGGGAACCCGGCAGGAGGATTGGGCAAAGTCCTCCGCCCGCGCCAGCAGGGGCAGGTTCAGCCTGGGCAAGTCGGTTTTTACCAGATACAGGTCCTGCCACTGTTTGAACAGGACTTTCTCCCGTTCAACGGCGGCGGCGGCCCGGTCGCGTGCCGCTTGATCTTGTATTTTTGTTAATGCCTGGTCGGCGGCAGCAAAGGCGGTAGCAACCTCCTTCCGCAGGTTACTGGTAAAAAAATACGAGACAACATTCAAGGCGTTGCCGATAATATAAGTATGGATCGGCATGGCCGTCCAGGCGCGATCCATGCACATGTAGTAGTCAAACATCGGACTGGCCGCCTTGCCGAAAGCGGTCTGGCACCAGTCGCGCAGAATATCCGTCATCGGCTGATCCGGTTCCCAAAGCAAGCGGGCATAAAGATAGGTTGGCAGGCGATTCTGAACGTTGTAAACATATTCTTCCGGACCGGTTTTCGGTTCAAGACGAACTTCAGGCATCATGGAGACATGACCGAGTTTTTTGCCGGTTTTAATGGCATCGTCAATCAAGTTCAGGATTGGAATAAAGCGGACGTTTTGATGAAAAAAATCAAATTCGTATGCGGCATTGCCGATCGGTAAACCGGTCGCTTTCCATTCCAGCATCTCGGCCATCACGGCTGCGTTGTGTTTGCAGTCCGGTTGCCTGTATGGATGTACGCAGCAGCGGTCGCACGAGGCGTATTCAATAAATTCACTGTTGCGCACCTGGCGCTTAGGCACTTTTCTGTAGCCCTGATAGGCAATGGTGGCAAATTTCAAGTTTGGAAACTCTTTTTTTAGGGTGTCGGTCAAACGGTTGTAAAACTCAAACCAAGCCGTGGAAACATCTATTTTAGCGCATTCCTTGCAACGGCAATAGTCTTGATTGTCGGCCAGATAAAGGCTGACAATGTCCAGAGGACGTTGCCGGATATATTCGGCCAGTTTCTCGGCGACTATTCTGTCAACGTTGGGATTGCTTAAACAGATGTTTCCTGCACAGCGTTTGCCGTTGACTTCCGCGAAGTATTCCGGGTGCTGAGCAAAGAAATTTTTTGGAACACGAACGTTGTGCGTGGACCACATAGAGTGGAATCCCATACTCTTGTCCTTGGCGACATCTATGTTATAATCTCCACCGTGACGGTGGATATTGATGAAATTGCGGGCCATCCACTCCCGGAAAATACCGTAGTCGCGCCGATCACCGCAAAGATGGAACCCGCGATAGGGAATGGCGGGTTTATGATTGAATTTGAGTTCGGGCAGTTCCCAGCTTGTTCTGGCCGGGATGAATTCGCCGCCTTGCCCCGGCCAAAGCCAACGCACCCCGAGTTCGCGCTGCAGAAAACTGTAGACGGCATAGAGCGCGCCCCGCGGCTGATTTCCGGCCAGGTAGAGCCTGCCGCCCAGGGTGTAGACGGCGACTTCCTCAACTTTGCCGGTAGTAAGCTTCAAGGTCGCGGCCTGTTCCTGCACTTCCGGATTATCAAGACTGCCGACGAT
>Ga0351965_1143_pt1 | contig 17364 bp, 12 predicted proteins | sample TotcelT113001K13_FD_206839 | JGI IMG/M metagenome (GOLD analysis project Ga0351965, IMG submission 206839) | Enriched cells from coal bed in the Powder River Basin, Montana, United States - Total cells T11 rep3 HSBNCT.T11.300.1.K13 ... | reverse complement strand
AACCTTGCCATAAAAGCACCGGCAAGGCAGAACGCAAACAGGATGCAAAAGAAGGCCATCACGCTTTTGGGCCGGTCAAAGGTAAGTTTTGCTATGTCGTAAAGCCGTCTGTCCACCCAGGCCTGCACCTTGGATGCGCTTCCCCTGCGCCAGGGCTTGGGCTTTGGAATGAAGCTCAGGAAAACCGGTACAAGTGTCATTGCCATGAAAAGGGCCACCGCCACGCCAAAGCCCAACAGCAGCCCGCCTTGCCTGAACAGGGGCACAGGCACAAGCGTCATGGCCACAAAGCCGCAAAATGTGGTTATGGAGGTGAAGGCGCAGGCAACGCCCACCTCCTGGCCCATGCGCTCTATGGCCTCTTTTTTTGACACGCCCCTGCCGCATTCAATGAGATATGCGCTGCAAAGGTGTATAACATCGCCAAAGCAGATTATGAGTATGATGCCCGGTACGGACGAGGTGAATATGTTGAGCCTGTCAAAAAGCATAACCGCAAGGCCCATTGTCCAGATAACGGCCATGCCCGTTATTATCATGGTTATAATAACGGGCCAGAACCTGCGGAACATGAGGAAAACCATTGCAAAAAGCAAAACCGCGGTGATGGGCAAAATTGATTTTAGGCTGAAAAGAGCCTCCTTGGAGCTTGCCGCCATGATTGCGCTCAAGCCTCCCTGGTAAAGCTCTTCAGCCCTGAAACCCTCCTGCACAAAGGCTCCCAGGATTTCCTCTATGACCTTGTGGCTTTCCTCCCAGGCGTCCCTGGACGAGCCTGTTTCCACCAGCACCACCGCAGAATTTCCGCTTCTGGAAAGCAGCCAGTCGCTTGTCATGGCATCGGCGTTTATTGCCTCAAGGTAACGGGATTTTTCGGAAGGCTTATTGAGGAAGAGATTTTCATAGCTTTCGATGAGAAGAAACTCGTCATCCCCTGCAATGTTCTGCGCTGTCAGAAAGCTTTGCACCTGGTCTATGCGGGGATTTTTTTCAAGCCTTCTCTGGGCTGCGGAGAGGCGGGCGATATTTTCCGGGGCCGTCAAATCCGGGCGCGAAACGCCCACCAGAACAACAAAGTCGCTGGAAAAAAGATCATTGTAATCCAGATACCGTTCGTAGTCCGGATTGTTGGCAAAGAAAAGCTCGCCGATGGAGGTGGAAAGGGACGCCCTGGCAAAGAACACCCCGAAAAAAACGGTTGCTGCGGCAAAAGCGGCAATAACCAGCAGCCGGTAGCGGATGACAAAGCGGATATAGTAAATCATGGCCGCAAAAGCCTATGATATGCAAAGTGGTTTGGGAATACTGCCTTACAAAGCTCTCACACTTCAACAATGACAGGCAAAATTATAGGGCGGCGCTGTATGACGAAACTGAAATACTGCCTCAAGGCCTGGCTCACATCCTTTTTGAGCTTGGCCATGCGGCCGGGGTCATTGGGGTTCATCTCCTCCACCAGGTCAAGAATAACACACTGGGCATCCTGGAGCAGATGGCCTTTTTCGATTTCAAACACAAAGCCCTTGCTGGTAAGCTCCGGGCCGTGCATAACAACGCCGGTGTCCGCATCTATTATCATGGTCACTATCACCATGCCGTGCTCGGAAAGGGCCCGGCGCTCCCGCAGCACGGAGCGGCCCACATCCCCCACGCCTTTTCCGTCCACCAGGGTTCTGCCCGTGTCCATGCTGTCCAAAATAGCCCCGCCGTCCGGCGAAAAGCATACCACATCGCCGTTTTCTGCAAGCAGCACCTGCTCTTTGCTCATGCCCATGCTCCTGGCAAGGCGGGCGTGGTGCATCAGATGCCGGTATTCACCGTGTATGGGGATGAAGTAGCGGGGCCGCACAAGCTGCATCATGAGCTTCAACTCCTCGCGGAAGGCATGACCCGAAACATGAATCTGGGAGATTTTTTCGTAAATGACCTCCGCGCCCAGGCGATAGAGCCTGTTGATGATGCTGGCAATGGCCTTTTCGTTTCCGGGTATGAACTTGCTGGAGAGAATGACGGTGTCATCCTTCTGGATTTTCAACTGCTTGTGGGTGCGCGTGGCAATGCGGGCCAGAGCGCTCATGGGCTCACCCTGGCTTCCGGTGGTCACTATGACGATCTGGTTGTCAGGATAATCGTCCAGTTCCGCAAGAGGGACCTCCAGGCCTTCGGGCAGGTTCAGCAGCCCCATTTCCGTTGCGATTCTGACGCTTATTTCAATGCTGCGGCCATTGAAAATTATTTTCCTGCCTGTTTTTTTGGCTATTGATATTATCTGGGCGATTCGCGGTATGTTGCTTGCAAAAACAGCAACAAGAATACGGCCGGGGCTGTTGGCAGCTATGTCGGCCAGGGTTCTGCCTATCTCCTGCTCGCTTACGGTGTATCCCTCTTTTTCCGCATTGGTGGAATCCGAAAGCAGGGCAAGCACGCCCTGGGCCCCCAACTGGGCGAAGCGGGCCGTATCCGTTGCCGCAAAAGGCTCGGCCCCGTGGCTGATCTTAAAATCGCCTGTGTGAACGATAAGCCCGGCGGGAGTTTTTATGGCAAGGCCCACGCCGTCTGCAACCGAGTGGCAGACCTGGATGAACTCCACATCAAATGGGCCTATGTTCACGGACTGGCCCGCCTTCACCTCCACAAGCTTTGATTTGGCGAGAAGCTCGCGCTCTTCGAGTTTGTGGCGCACAAGGCCAAGGGTAAACGGCGTGGCGTAGATGGGCACATTGACCTCTTTTAAAAGGTATGGCACCGCACCTATGTGGTCCTCGTGGCTGTGGGTGAGGATAATGGCTTTAACCTTTTCATGGTGGGCCTTTATGTATTCAAAGTCCGGAATGACAATGTCAACGCCAAGCATGTAGTCTTCGGGGAACATGAGGCCGCAATCCACAATCATTATGGTGTCCCGGGTTTCAAAGACCATCATGTTAAGCCCTATTTCGCCAAGGCCCCCAAGAGGGATGACCCTTACCGGGCATCTTTTTTCATCTGGTGTTTCGGCAATTATGGACATGGCTTCAAATAATCCTTACGCAGCGGGTGAAGACGGCTTTTTAAGCGATTATGCCAAGCTTTATGAGCAGATGATCCAGAAATCTTACAATGTAAATCGCTTGGGCATCGTTGGCGTACTCCATGCACTGGCATCGCATTCTTTTGAGCGAGCGCACCAGAAGCTCGCAGGAAACCTTTTCAGGCTCCAGATCAAGGGCAAAGACAAAGGGGCCGCACTCTTCGTGGGCCTTCTGGGTCTGGGTCAGCAAATCTTCCGGCAGGGGTATCCAGTAAAGGCCATCCACGGCGCAGGGGCCGTAATGGGCGTCCATGTGCTCCCTTAACCTTTTGGCATCAGCCGGATGCAGGGCATCCACAACAAATTGTTTCATAAAAACCTTTGAGTCTTTAAAGCCGGTTGTTTTTTAAAAGGCCCGGACCTCTCCGCAGGCAAGGGCCATGCTGCAACACAAGGGGCAATCATGTTTGCAAGGGAAAAACAACGGAATTCAGATTGACGCCCGGAGGAGCCTCACTTGTTGACGGGTTACAAAAATCCGCCAACAGGCCGGGGCGCAACTCCACCCGGCCCGGATTATCCATCATAATTCTTTAACACAGCAGACCCCCTACATCAAGCAGAGAACCCATGCGGATATACAGAGCCTTGGTCAGGGCCCCAAAACCCGCAAGCCGGGGCTTCCGGATCAGGCAAGGGAATTTATAGGGTGTTCGCTTTTTTCATTTCCTTCGGCCACAGGCGCACAGGGCGGCTCCAGGGAGCCGTGGGCAAGGCGCACGAGTTCTGAAGCGAGGGAGTGAACAGTTGGTACATGACTTAAACTTCAGAACGAAGTTCAACGCCGCCGCCCTTTTTCCCCAACCCCCCACATACAGGGCGGGTCCAGGGAAACGAGGGCAAGGCTTGCGGGGCGAGCCGGGACGAAGGTGTACTCATAAGTACATCGAGACCCGGCGATGCCCCGCGTAACGCAGCCCTCGTTTTCCTGGACCCGCCCCTCTATTAGCTAGAGTGGTGGGTCCTCATATACCACGCCACCTGACGCAGAATGGTATCCAGGTCGTTTTTGGGGGCAAACCCTATTGCTGCATGGATTTTGGAGATGTCTGGAACCCTGCGCTGCATGTCCTCAAAGCCCTGGGGAAAGGCCTGTTCATAGCTTATGAAATGAATTTCCGATTTTGAATCTGTTATGCGGATGATTCTTTTTGCCAGATCCGCCATGCTTATTTCCTCAATGCCGCCCACATTGTAAAGCTCGCCGTTTGTGTTGGGGCTTGCCATGAGGCCCATGAGGGCTTCCACAACATCAGCAACATGGGTGAAGGTGCGGGTCTGTGCGCCATCGCCGTAAACCGTGAGGGGTTTGCCGGAGAGGGCCTGGGCCGTGAGGCGGGGGATTACCATGCCGTAGGCCCCTGTCTGGCGGGGGCCTACTGTGTTGAAAAGGCGGGCGATGATGACATCAAGGCTGGAAACGCGGTGGTAGGCAAGGGCCGTGAATTCATCCATGAGCTTGCTGGCCGCATAGCTCCACCTAAACTTTGAGGACGGGCCGTAAATGATGTTGTCGGTTTCCGTGAGAGGTGCGTGGAGGTGCTTGCCGTAAACTTCGGACGAGGAGGCGATGAGCACCCTTTTTTTGAACTTGGCGCAAAGCTCCAGAACCATTTCCGTGCCCTGGATGTTTATGCGGATGCTGTGCAGGGGGTTGTCCAGAATGTACTGCACGCCAACGGCCGCGGCCAGATGATAGACCGCATCGCAGGTGCCCACAAGCTCCATCATGATTTCCCGGTTCAAAATGGTGTCCCGGTGGAAAAAGAAGCGTTGCGACAGGGCGGGGTCATCCTGCAAGTGGAGAATGTTTTTTGTGGACCCGGTGGAGAGGTCGTCTATGACATAGACCTCGTGGCCTGCTGCAAGGCAGGCTTCGGCCAGATGTGAGCCGATAAAGCCCGCGCCACCGGTTACAAGTATCCGCATGAGAAGCTTCCTTTTATAAAGCTGCCAGGGGATTTGCCGGAAGCAAAAAGGCAATTGTGGTCGGGATGACTGGATTTGAACCAGCGACCTCACGGTCCCGAACCGTGCGCTCTACCAGGCTGAGCCACATCCCGACACAATTCGCCCCTGCGCCTGTTTGGCAAAAGCGCAGCAAACAAGATTGGCACAATAAAGTCATCCGCCCTGCCTGTCAACGCCTTTTTGGCAAAAAGCAGCCTTGCATCATCTGCCTTATGGCAGGTATGATTACAAAAAGCGGGGGAAGTGGCAAGCTTGAATATGAATGGCAAAACCTTATGCTGTGCCGACTTGGCGGCAGCGTGAATGTCGCCCGAAATAAAATCTGATGCCGCACTCTGCGGCGATAAGGGGTATCCCATGAGCCTTTGTGCTGCGCACCATGCTTTGGCAGACAAGTTTCTTTTCCGGGGGAGCTATCCCCAGGTTCCGGTGAGTGAGGCCCTGCTTGCGCTCATGGAGTTTGCCTTTTCCGAGGAGGAGGCCCGCATTTTGACGGCCCTTTCCTTCACGCCGCTTCCGGCCCGCGTCATTGCCCGCAGGCTGAAGATGCCTGTCGGACTTGTGCGGCCCATTCTGGATTCTTTGGCAGACAGGCTTTTTATCGCCCGCATGAAGGTTGGGAAGATAAGCCTTTACAATTTTATGCTGCTCATTCCCGGCATTTTCGAGCTTCAGATGCTGCGCAGCAAAAACCCAGGGGCGGATATGGCCTGGTTCACGCGATTTGCAGAGCTTTTCAGCCGCGCCTACGAGAATTTTGTGGCCTGGGGCGAGCCAAAGACCCGCGGCAAGGACATGCGCTTCGGGCGAATCATTCCTGTGGAAAAGTCGCTGGAGAGCGTTTCAGGAATAATGCCGCTGGCAACAGACCGTTTTTCGGAATTTGTGGATCGCAGCAAGAGCTTTTGCCTTGCCAATGTGTGCGCCTGCCGCCAGGAAAAGACCCTGCTGGGCGAGGGCTGCGGCAGGGGCATGGAGGTGTGCGGCGGCATGGGCCTGCTGGCGGATTTTGCAGTGGCAAAGGGCCTTGCCCGCCGGGTGGACAGGCAGGAGTTTATGGAAGCCAAGCAGCGTGCAGCAGAGTTGGGCCTTGTCAACATGGTGGACAACCTGCTTGACCCCCTGCAAGTCTGCTCCTGTTGCACCTGCTGCTGCGCGGGCCTGCGGGTCATCAAGCAGTACAATATTCCAACGCTCATTGCCCGAAGCCACTTTCTGCCGGAAATTGACGAATCTTTGTGCATAGGCTGCGGCAAATGCGCCAAGGTCTGCCCCATGGAGGCATTGAGCCTTGGGCCGGACAAAAAAATGCAGATTGACCACACAAGGTGCTTTGGCTGCGGGCTTTGCGTTTTAAAGTGCGAAAAGCAAAAGGCCATAAACCTTGTGGAGCGCGATGGCCACAAGGGGCCTGCGCCGGATGTGACCACCTATTTTTCGGAAAGGGTGCGGGAAATGCAGGAAAAGGAGCACTCCCCATTGACAGGCCTGGGCCTGGACGCCGCCCGCTTTCTCATAAACAAGGCGGGGCTAGGCATAAGCGGCCCCAACCAAAGGGATTTGACACGGTTTTTTGAAGATTGAGCCTGAAAAGGATGCCCCTGAAAAAGGATGACAGGACAGGGGAAAAGCCAGTCCCGGCAGGGGAAAAGCTATCCCCCGACAAGGCGGCCTTGCGAAAGCCGCCCTGCCGGGGTTGGTATGTTTGAGAATTTAAGTTTTTTGGCTTCAAGCGGGTTTATTTCTTAGCCACTATGACAAAAAGTTCATCATCAACATCCTTTAGATAATCAAGATGACCACCCAGGTCGGTGCCATCAAGAACAGCCTGCTTGGCGTTAAAAATTGCCACATCGTAACCCTTGATAATAAGTTTTTGTTGCAAAACATTTGCGTCATCCGAATTGTTTTTTATTGTAACCCTAATTGTTTCAGGCATTGTCTTTTCCTCCCTTTGGCTGTTTATTGCTGCGTGTCTTGTTTCACTTTTTGGAAAGCTCTAAATATGCTTCATGCAAAGGTGTTATGGCCGGATCCAGTGGGTCATTAAGAACGGTTGATAGGCTATCGGATGTTTTCTGATCCGATAGCTGTTTTTTGACAGTATCTGTGATTTTGGTCGGCGCAATTGTTGCGGCCTTATCAAGAAGTTTCTTGAGAGTTTCCGGGTTTATTGAGCCAGATCCATCCGAGACATAGGCCACGATTTGGCCAATGTAATCCTGTTCCTTTTTGATTTCATCTTTTGCCAAAGAGATATACTTTGCAGTTGAAGCATCAATCTCGCCCTCATTATTTTTGGCAAACAACATTGTTGCCCCATCTTGAACAACAGCCAAGTCACCAACAGCCAGCCGCTGATAAACACCTGATTTGGAAAAACCGGTATAATTCAGCTCCATTAAAACATTTGCCGAATCTTTTGCCCCGCCCCTATATGCAGGGGTGCCATCTGTCTGCGTAACAATTTCCTTGGTATCGTTTGAAGGAGTTTTAGTTGTTGTGGTTGATCCTTTGGCAGTAGCTGCATTGGTTGGCACATAAGCCAATTCCGCCCTTTTATACCCAAGAACGGCGTTTGGATTTTGCGTCATGGTATCTTGAGACAGTTCCACACCGATGGTGGTTCCGGTTGCCGCGATTATGTAACCGCTTTTTGCTGTGCAGCCGCAAAACAAAAAGCATATACCTAATCCAATAAGGACAACTGCCCTGGCCGCAAACCTTAACCTGCTGGAAGATTGACTGTTAGTCTTCATGCTTCCCTCCACTCATGAATGGATTTGTCTGTAGTATAAGCGGGCCAAACGGCCGCTGGAAAATTTCCACCAAAACATTGTCTGCGGTTTCCGGTATGGCTGTGACATAAGAACTGGCATAACCCAACGCAAACTTAAGCCCCGGCTGATTTGATATTTGCAGCCCTAATGAGTTGGATTTTGTGGCAAGAATTCCGTTTTCTGTTCTGGTATCAGGGCAGGTTACAATGCCAATTCCAACTATCAGATGATGTATAGAGCCTTTCCCATCACTTATTTTGATGCCTGAACACCCGCAAAACAAAAGTGCAAGATAAATAAACAGCATTATAATTATACCTTTTTTGGGCATAATCAGCTCGCTTTCAGTATGTTTTAAAGAATGAAAAAAATCTGCTATTTAATTTTATATGATTTTAAATTTAAATATCTATGCTTATTATATTGTGATAAAAATACATTTGGAATTGAATTGCTGATGCTCAAAGCAATTCGACAAACTTAACTGTCTTAAATCAATACGCATGATCTCCCTTAAAAACAAAAAACCCCTATGCCAGCCCAACAACCTTAACCGATGTGCCTGCAAGACAAGCAACGGCAAAAAAGCCAACCTTTTCGCGGGTGCCACTGACAACCCGGGTGGTGAAGGGTAGGTGGCCGGGGTGGCCCGGGGAAATTGTTACCCGGGCGCGGAGCGCAATAGGTTCTGGAAACATTCCCAGGTTTGCTGCGGATAGCTTATTGAATTTTATGTGAAAACCTATTGTCCTTCGGACCCCGGCAACGAGTTGCCGGGGCCACCCATGCTTGAGCTGCCTGTGGCACCCGGGAACAATAACACTACTGCTACGCCTCCCGATAAAGTTGCCAGAAAAGCTGTAGGCCTGACGGGGTTAAAATTCTTTTTATTTTTTATCTTATGGTTCACAGATATCAGAAAAAAAAGGGGTTGTCAAGTACCATGTCAACGCCTTGGACAAGGGGTTGTGCATGAATGGTTATTTGCGTAATATCAAAAAGATATGCCTTTTAAAAAACGCAGGCCAAACAAGCAGCGAAAAATAATTTACACGGGCAGGGGCTAGGGTGGACAGATGGGCCTGGATTTCCCGACAACCCAACAAAAGCCGAAAACAAAAATTTTGACTACGAAAAACACGAACCACACGAAAAAAACAAAAACAGCAAAAAACAACCAGAACCCGTCATTCCGGCCTATTGAAGTTGTCGAAGGCTTTGCCGCTGTTCTGCCGGAATCCATGCGCAGTCTTGTTTAAGGCAAGGGCCTGTTGCAGTAGAGGCACGGCCCTATTTCAATAATGTTAACAACCCAATTTTATGCTGGATTCCCGCATACGCGGGAATGATGGCCCGGGGGCCTGGCTTCCACTTTGCTACGGGAATGAGGGCCGGGGTTTTCCGACAGCCCAAAAAAAGTCGAAAACAACAATTTTGACCACGAAAAGCACGAACCATACGAAAAAAACCAAGGCAGCCCCAAAGAAACTCGGCTCCGTCATTGAAGGCAGCAGGGCGCTATGGAAATCCATGCCAATGTCAGCCGGAATCCGTGAGCGGGGCGACTATCTATAATGGGCCCATTCTCGGCCGCCGTCCGCTATCCCGAATAATTCATGAAAAATTTTGCCTATAAGAAAATATAAAATATTTACAGATAGATAAGTGCATTTTTGAAGCTTGGTCGAAAATACAGTCTGCTTTGATGCAAAAGTTGTTTAAATGGTAAAATTTTTCACCCTGCGGGCGAGAAAAGATTTGCGCACTGGCTGCGTTATCGGGGACTCGACATACTTTCAGTATGTCGAAAGCCCCTCTATCCTTGCCAGTACATAAATCAAGCTCGTGAATTATCCGGGCTAACAGGCCTCAACCATCCGCCGTGGCCTTATTGCAGAACTTGACGCACACAACTTTTCTTGCTTTGATATAAAAAAGCTTTACAATATAAAAAGGTAAAATTTTCAGGAAGGCGCAGGAGGTGTGTGTCCTATGCTCACCGGTTAGCGTAGAAATGCTTTTTTGGCTCAACTGCATTTCCTGATGCCCTATCATTCGGGTTCGGAGGTGTTTTTGCCATGAACATGGATTTTATTCTTCTGGAGCTTGCCGTACCCCTCTACCAGATAGGCCTTCTGCTGTTTGCCTCCACCCTGGCGCTTCTTTTCGGCCGCATCCGCTTGGCGCTTATTGTCAACTACCTGTTCACGCTTTACTGGGGCTATGTCCTGAACCGCGAGATTTTCGTGGGCCAGGGCCTTGAGGGCCTGAACCTCTTTGCCGTGGCATATTTTGGCTTTGGCATAGTCATTGTCCTTATGGCGGTATTGGGATTTTTTGCCTCATCACACCATTAGCCCTTATAATTCACGAGCTTGATTTATGTACTGGCAAGGATAGAGGGGCTTTAGGCATGCTGAAAGTATGTCGAGGCCTAAAATAGCGCAGCCGGTGCGCAAATCTTTTCTCGCCCGCAGGGTGAAAAAAATGCCTGGCAGCTTCAGCACAATAAAACGAATGGGCAATATCTTTTTCAAAGGGCGGCTGGTCAGGGCTTTTCCGTTTTGGCAGGCGGCATATTTTCAGTACCGTCACGGCATTATCCGGCTGAATCGCCACCTGTAGCGGATTATTCTTTAAGGCCTTACTGCTTTATCTCCTGGGGCAGAACCCTGGGCAGCCTTATGGAGAAGCGCGAGCCCCTTCCGGGATGGGAATCCACACTTATTGAGCCGCCGTGCTGCTCCACAATTTTTTTTGAGATGAAAAGGCCAAAACCTGTCCCTTTTTTGCCCTTTGTGGAAAAAAAGAGCGTGAAAAGCCGGGCCATTGTGTCCATGTCCATGCCTGTGCCGTTGTCGGAGACAACAAACACGATAAAGCCCTTTTCCTCCTTGACCGCAAGGCTTACCCTGGGCTCCTTTTTGGTGTCCTTGAGGCAGGCGTCAATTGCGTTGTCTATTATGTTTATCAGTGCGGAATGGAGAAGGCCAGGATCCATCTCCGCTCTACCCACGACCGGGTCCATGTTCCATTCAAAACGGATGCCGGTATCCTTTATCTTCCTTTCAACAACGCTTGCCAGATCCTTCACAAAGCCTGCAACATCAACGGCCTCCAATTCCAGGCTCCTTTTTTTGGCATAGAGCAGAATGTCCAGAACCAGCCTGCGGATTTTGTCCGCCACTCCCTTTATCACATCCAAATTCTGGTCCACCTCACCGGCATTGCCTTCCTTGATGGCGCATTCCAGCATGTAAAGGCCGCCGTCAAGGCCCGTCAAAAGCCCTTTTATGCTGTGGGATATGGAGCCTATCATCATGCCAAGCTGTGAGAGATGATCCTGCAATTCAAGCTTTTCCTGCAAAAGCCTTTCCAGGTTCTGGGTGTATTCTTTAAGCATCTGCCGGGTGAGTATGCGCTCCCTGGCGCGGTTTAAGGCCACTTCCAGGGCTTCAATGCGTATGGGTTTGGTGATGAAGTCTGTGGCCTGGCTTTTTAAGCTCTTTATGGCAAGATCCATGTCCCCGTGGCCGGTTATCATTATGACTTCCGCCTCCGGGTTCATGCGCTTTATGCGGTTTAAAAGCTCAATGCCGTCCATTGCAGGCATCTTGATATCCGCAATGGTTATGGGGGTTGGAATGCGGCTGTAAATCTCAAGGGCCTTTTCGCCGTTTTCTGCGGTCAGGACTTCATGGCCGGCATCCAGGAGAAAAATCTCCAGGGTTTCACGGATGTCCGCCTCGTCATCCACTATTAAAATGGGGCCTTCTTTCATGGATATTCCTTCCGGGGTATCCGGATTGTGAAAACCGCCCCTTTTCCGGGCCTGGATTGCACCGAGATATCCCCCTTGCAGTCTTTGATTATGCCGTAACTGATGGAAAGGCCCAGCCCCGACCCCCTGCCCACCTCCTTGGTAGTGAAAAAGGGCTCGAAGATCTTTTCGGCAATGTGCTCGGGTATGCCCGGCCCGGTGTCGGCAACCTTTATGGTCACGAACTTTTTGTCCTTCGAGGTGCTTATGCTTATGCAGTCCCCATTTTTGTCGGGCCTGCCGTCCTCCCACTTGCTTTCAATGGCGTCCCGCGCATTCAACACAAGGTTTATGAACACCTGCTCAAGGCGGTCGGGGTCCGCCTCCACAGGGGGCATATCCCTTTCAAGGTCCCATTTGACATCAATGCCCCGCACTTTGAGCTGCTGGCTGAACATTTCCGCAGCCTTGGCCCAAACCTCATTCACATTCACCTGGGCAAGCTGAAGGTCGCTCATTCTGCCGAACTGTCGCATGTGGGTGATTATCTTGGTGGCCCGGTCCACATTGGAGTCTATTTTTGAAAGCAGGCGGGACATGGTTTGGCTGTCAACAGGTTCGTTGCGCTCGATTTTGCGGGCCAGAAAGCTGCTGCCAGTCTTGATTACTGAAAGGGGCTGATTAAGCTCATGGGCAACCCCTGTTGCCATTTGGCCGACTGTAGCCATTTTCCCTGCCTGAATAAGCTGCCTTTCAGCCTCAAGCTTTCTTGTTATGTCATTGGCGATTACAAGAAGGGCCTTTCTGCCGCCGTATTCCGATGGTGTTACTGAAAGCTCCGCAAAAATGGTGCTGTTGTCCTTTTTGGATTGACGCACCTTTTCCCACAGGGGTTTTGTGGGCAGGGCCGGGGCGCTCACCTGCCTGTCATTGACAAAAAGCTCCATGAAGTTTTGATTGATGACATCTTTTTTTTCATGGCCGTAAACAGCCGTTACGCTCTGGTTGCAGTCCAGAATGGTAAGATCCGCCCTGTCCAGAACAAATACGGGGTTGGGGATGTTGTTGAATATCTCGCGGTAGCTTTTTTCGGAAAAGGAAAGCTTTTTTTCCAGAACCTTCTGCTGGGTTATGTCCAGGTTCATTTCCATTGCTGCAACTATGCGGCCTGAAGCATCCCGCACAGGGGCGGCCTTTGCTATCCAGTGGGTTACGCTGCCATCGGGCCTTAATGCGGCTTCTTCGGTTATATGGGTATGCCCGTCCTCAAAGGCCTTTTCCACCGGGCAGTTCTCGCATTTTTCATTGCGGCCCTTGTAGGCGTGAAAACAGTAGTCCCCCGGCTGGGGGTGGAACTTTTCCGCAAATTCCTGATTGTAGCGGATGAGCCGGAAATCCCGTGCCTGCACGGTGATGAGGCAGGGCACCTGCTCAAAGAGATACTGGTACTCATCCCGCTGGCGGTTGGCCTCCTTTTGCTTTTGCACGGTTTTCTCGCCCATGCGGCTTATGGCTCGCGCAAGCTCCTCAAGGGGGCCTTTGATAGCCCCGTCAACAGGCTTGGCCGGGCGGCCCTGGGCCATTTGCTCCAGCCATTCCATGAGGTATCCGGCAGGGTGCAGTATGTGGCGGGAAAAAAACAGTTGGAAAACACCTGCCATCACAAATACAGCAACAACCCAACAGGCTGTGACAGCCCAAAGGGGAAAGGCACCCGGCCCGGCGACGGCAGGGCCTTGGCTCAAATATAAAAGGGCCTGCCACCCAATGGCCGCTCCTGCTGCCAGGATTATTCCGGCTGCAAACCCTGCCTTTAAAGCCAGGGGCCAGCCTTTATTTTGCAGCCCTGTTTGCAAGGCAATAACCTTTTTGATGTTAGCCCCTTTGGGGCGGTTTCATGCTGCATCCGCCTTGTTTGCCTGCTGCGTTATAAGGGGCGAGCGCAGTTTTTCCATAAAACCCGGAGCAATACCCAGGTTCAAATCCAGGCCCAAATCCTTTTCCGGCAGGCCAAGGGCCATCCCCAGAAGCTGGGGGAGATAAAGTATGCTTATGGAAAGGTCTTTGCCCCTTTGTCTGGAGATTTTTTTCTGGTGGGCCTCAAGATTCATCTGGCACATGGGGCAGACGGTTACAATCACATCCGCGCCTTTGGCGTCATCCAAAATCTCCCCCACAAGGGCAAGGCCAACCTCCTTTTTTGTGGTCATGTGGGATGCCCCGCAGCACATGGCACTCATGCTCCAGGGATGCACCTTTGCGCCGGTGGCCTGTATGAGAGGCTCCATGCAGGAGGGCGCTTCAGGATCATCGAAAACCGGATATGGCCGCAAGCACTGGCACCCGTAGTAGGGGGCCACCACAAGCCCTGCCAGGGAGCGTTGAAGCCTTGTAACAACAGCATCCGCGCCAAAATCCAGGCACAGCACATCCAAAAGATGGCGCACCTGTGTTGAGCCGGAAACAGCAAGACCCTCCTCCTCAAGGGTCTGGTTTATCTGCCTGCGGGTTGCCGGGTCGTGGCGCACCTTGTCCCAGGCCCGCCTCATGTTCAAATAGCAGGCGCTGCACGGGACCAGTATGTCCTGGCCGGGCGCAGCCTTTTCTGCAATGGCAAGGTTTCGGGCGGGCAGCGCAAGCGAAAGAAGGCGGCTACAAGACTCGGCAGCCGTTGCCCCGCAGCAGTTCCAGTCGGGCAGCTCCTCAATCTCGCCTCCCAATGCTGCCAGAAGCGCTGTTGTGGCAAGGCTGTATTCCCTGGCCGTGCCCTCCAGTGAGCAGCCCGGATAATAAAAGTATTTCATGGGTTGTTCTCCAGTTGCATAACCTTGTTGAAAAGTGATTCCAGGGGCCTTTTTCCCCTTGTGGGAAAGGGTGCGCCAACCTTGCCTTTAAGCATGAGTTGAATGCCCAGGGGTGCAAATTGCAGGGGCAGAAGCGGGTTTTTCATGGACAGAAAATAAAGGGTCATCATCTCCCCTTCCCGCACCCTGCCGTGGCGGCGAACGCTGTCCAGAAAGCTTTTGTAGAAGCGGGTGCTTGCCTTGTACGGAGCGCGGCCCTCGCGAAAGGCCATCTGCTTCAATGCACTCATGGCATCGGTAAGGGGCAGGCCGCGGGGGCAGCGCAGGGTGCAGGAGTAGCACGATGAGCACAAGATGAAGGTCCTTGTCTCAAAAATTGCCTCCTTTTCCCCCCTTAAAACCATGCGCCACAGGGTTCTTGGGGTGACATCCATTGCAAAGGCATTGGGGCAGGAGCCTGAACAGGTGCCGCATTGTATGCAGGCGGCAAGCATCTTCTGCACACCTTCAAGCTCGTGGTATTTGTCCGGTGCAACAAATGGCCGCTCTTTTGGTATCATTTATGGCTTCCTTTTCCGGCAGCAAAAATTCAGGCAAAGGCCGCATCAATGGTTTCGAGCATCTGCTCCCTTAAAAAACCCTCCAGCACCGAGGCTCCGTTGGGGCAGGCCGTCACGCACGAGCCGCAGCCCTGGCACAGGGCAGGGTTGACCAGGATTTTTTCGTTTTCCCTGTCCAGAGTGCGGGCGCCATAGGGGCAGGCCTCAATGCATCGCTCGCACAGGCTGCAAAGGCTTGGCCGCACAGAGGCGCTTATCCTGGCCCCGGCAATGCCCGCCTTTGAGAGAACGGCAAGGGCCCTTGACGCCGCAGCCCTGGCCGAGGCGATTGACTCGGCAATGTTTCTTGGGCCAAGCACTGCTCCGCAGGCAAAAAATCCGCTGGTGGCCGATTCCACGGGCTGCCACTTGAATTGGGCTTCCTTAAAAAATCCATGCTCGTCAATTTGTATTCCCAGGCCTGCTGCAAGGTCTTCCGGCAGCTCCGGCACAAGGCCTGCAGCCAAAATCACCCTGTCTGCGCTTATGCAAAGGGGCCTTTGAAGGATTGGGTCAAAGGCGGTCACAAAAAGGCCTTCATCCTTCTTTTCCACCGAAGGCGGGCGGTCTTTTTTATAGGGGATAAAAATTACGCCCATTCTCCGGGCCTGGGTGTAGTATGACTCCATCTGGCCATAGGCCATCATGTCCCGGTAAAGGACGAAAACAGCGGTGGAAGGGTTTTGCCCCTTTATATACAGAGCCTGTTTGAGGGTGGTGGCGCAGCAGACCCGCGCACAGTAGTTTCGGTTTTCACTGCGGCAACCCGCGCATTGGATGAAAACAATTGATTCCAGGCTTGAAGCCTCCTGGCAGTTTTGGGCAAGGGCTATCTCCCATTCCTTCTGGGTCATCACCGATTCGGAAAGACCATAGCCAAAGCCCTCCACAGGCGCTTCATTGCCGCCCGTAGCCAGAATGCAGACCCCGTGGGCAATTGTGTACCCGCCGTCCTTGTCCTCAACTGAACTTTCAAAGCAGCCGAGGCTCCCTGTTGTGCCCAGAACACCTGCCTGGGTATGCAGGGTTATAAGCGGATGCTTTTCCAGCCTGCCAAGGGTCTCTTCCAGCAGGGGCGCGGTTTCAAGGCCTTCTATGGTGCGCTTTATCCAGGAAAGGTTGCCGCCGGGCTTTTGGCCCTTTTCCACAAGGTCCACCTCAAAGCCGTGGTCTGCAATTGCAAGGGCGGCTGTCATACCTGCAATTCCCCCGCCGATCACAAGCGCCCGTTGAGTGACCGGTATTGAAGGCAGGGGATGGGGCCGGGCCCTTTTAAGCCGGGCAATGCTGCCAAGCAGGGTGCTCAAAACCTCTGATGAGCCTGAAAACCGGCACTTTTCGCCTTGCTGCTCATCCCTGTTTGCCGGGGTGAAGGTGTCTGTAACCTCCACGCAGGCCCGGTTTACCCCCAGGGCGCGGGCAAGCTCCAACACCCGGCTTTCGTGCAGATGGGGAAGGCAGGCCCCCACCAACAGGCGGTTGGCCCCGGACTTTTTAACAACTTCAGCAAACTCATTGTAACCTTCTCTTGTGCAAAGCCGCTCAAAGGCCCGCACCCCTTTTACGCAGGGCTGGTATTTGAGCTTTTGGGCAAGGGCCTTTTCATCTGCAACCCTGCCAAGTTTGTTGCCGCAGGTGCAAAGAGCGACAAAAACCGAAGGAGGCGCACGCAGAAGCTCCGGGTCCGGCTCAATTGCCTTTGCAACAGGGGCAAGGCCCCCGCCTGCCCCATGAAGCGCAAGGGATGCCCCTTGGGCTGCCGCACTCGCGCAGATGAGGGATTCATTTATATCCTTTAAGCCTGTAAAGGAGCCGCCCACAAAAATTCCCGGCCTGTCTGTCTCGCAGCAGGAAAAGGGCAGGGTTTTTATGAAGCCAAATTCGTTTACAGGCAGTTCAAGCATATCGGCAAGCTCCTGCGATCCCTTTGCAGGGCGCTGGCCAACAGCAAGCACCACCATGTCAAAGCTCTCCTCCTGCATGGAGCCGTCTTCCGGGGAAGGATAGCGCAGGATGCAGTCGTTGTTCTGGCCTGCAATAACCGAATGAACCCGGCTTTTTACAAAGCGCACGCCGTACTGCTCGCGGGCCTCCTGGCAATAGCTTTCAAGGGGTTTTTGGTAGGCACGCATATCCATGTAAAAAATGGCGGCCTCCACCTGGCCGTTGGACTGCTCAACAGCAAGCCTTGCCTCCTTTACGGCAAAGGCGCAGCAGGCGCTTGAGCAGAAATCGGCATTCAGGCCAATGTCGCGGGAGCCGACACATTGAATAAAGGCCACTTTCTGCACGGGCTTTAAATTGTCGGGCCGCAGAAGCTTACCCTCAAAGGGGCCGCAGGAGCTTAACATCCGCTCGAACTCAAGGCTTGTGACCACAT
>Ga0351965_1140_pt1 | contig 17427 bp, 15 predicted proteins | sample TotcelT113001K13_FD_206839 | JGI IMG/M metagenome (GOLD analysis project Ga0351965, IMG submission 206839) | Enriched cells from coal bed in the Powder River Basin, Montana, United States - Total cells T11 rep3 HSBNCT.T11.300.1.K13 ... | reverse complement strand
ATGGCGAGCAGTGCCCGGGCGCGAGCTTGAACCACAGGGAAAAGCTGGAGATTGCCCAGCAGCTGGCGCGTCTTAACGTGGACGTGATAGAAGCCGGCTTTCCGATAGCTTCGCCCGATGATTTCCGCGCCGTCAAGGCTATTGCCGAAACGGTAAAAGGGCCGCGGATCGCCGGCCTGGCGCGGTGCCTGAACAAGGATATTGAACGCTGCGCCGAGGCGGTTGCGCCGGCCGGGAAGCGCGGCCGCGTCCATGTTTTCCTGGCCACGTCCCCGATTCACCGGAGGTTCAAGCTCAAGAAGGACAAAAGCGAAATCCTGAAACAGGCGACCTCTGCCATCGCCTACGCGCGCAAGCTGTGCGCGGATGTTGAATTCAGCCCGGAAGACGCCACGCGGACCGAGCCCGATTTCCTGGCGGAAGTCACGCGCGCGGCCATAGACGCCGGCGCGGCCACGGTCAATATCCCCGACACGGTCGGATACGCCGTACCGCACGAGTTCGGCGCGCTGATCGCTTCTCTCTTTGACAACGTTCCGAATATTTCCGGGGCGGTCATCAACGTTCACTGCCACAATGACCTGGGGCTGGCGGTCGCCAATTCGCTCTCCGCCCTGAAAAACGGCGCGCGCGGCGTGGAGTGCACCATCAACGGTATCGGCGAACGCGCCGGCAACTGCGCGCTGGAGGAAATCGTAATGTCCCTGCTTACCAGGACAGATTCGTTCAACCTGGAAACGGGGATCAACACGCGCGAATTGTGCCGCGCCAGCCGGCTGGTCAGCCGGCTGACCGGGATGATCGTGCAGCGTAACAAGGCGATCGTCGGCGCGAACGCCTTCGCCCATGAAGCCGGCATACACCAGGACGGAATCTTAAAGGAAAGGACCACCTACGAAATCATGCGCCCGCAGGACGTGGGCATTGACGGTTCCGAGCTGATCCTGGGCAAGCATTCCGGCCGGCATGCCTTCCGCGAACGGCTGGTCCGGATGGGCTTCAAGCTGAGCGCGCCCGAGCTGGAACGGGCCTATGAACGATTCATCGAGCTGGCGGATAAAAAGAAAGCCATTTATGACGATGACCTGGTTGCCATAGCCCGGGATGAAATGGAGGAAGCCGGCGGACTTTATGTGCTTGATTACCTGCACGTCAGCACCGGCACCAAAACCGTCCCGACCGCCACCGTCCGTTTAAAAAAGGGCGACGAAATAATCCAGGACGCGGCCTGTGGCGACGGGCCCGTTGACGCGGCCCTCAAGACGATAGACCGCATCGCGGGAGTGAAGGGAAAGCTAGTTGATTATTCCATCCAGGCGGTAACAATCGGCAAGGATGCCCAGGGCGAAGTGAGCCTGAGGGTCGCGTTCGGTAACGATATTGTCAGCGGGAAGGCCGCCAGCACCGATATCGTCCAGGCCAGCGCCGCGGCATACCTGGGATGCGTCAATCGGCATCTGATGAGCCGTGGTTCAGCAAAGCAGGTCACGTAACGGAGTATGGGCGTTTCGGTGTGTGGGAGTAAAGAGAATGGGGAGGTTCGCAAAAAGTTTCAGGGATTTGGACGTATATCAGCGGGCGTTGGAATTAGTCGTTGATATTAATTCGTTTTGCGATGATTTGCCGTCTAAAGAGAAATATGCCCTTGCCGACCAAATGCGACGGGCATCACGGTCAGTATGTTCCAACATTACGGAAGCCTGGCGGAAAAGACGGTATAAAGCGGCGTTTATTTCAAAAATGAGCGACGCCGAAACAGAAGCCGGCGAAATGCAATGCTGGCTGGATGTGGCGCTGAAGCTTGCATATATGTCAAAGGAACTTCACAAGGAGTTTGACGGAAAATATGAACATCTTATGGCCCAGATAATTACAATGATCAGGAATGCCGATCAATGGTGCGCTCTTGCACCTTCATGCCGAACCGCCTCAACACCGATACGCCGATACACCAATACTCCGATACGCTGATACATGAACATAACCCCTTCCACTAAACTCTACGCCGTCCTCGGCCACCCGATCGCGCATTCCCTTTCGCCGCGCATGCAAAATGCCGCTATTCGGAAACTCGGGCTTGACGCGCTCTATCTTGCTTTTGATGTCTATCCCGCACGGCTCTTGAGTACACTCAAGATTATGGGCGAAATGGGATTTGCCGGGGTCAATCTCACGGTCCCGCTCAAGGAAGTTGCTTTCCGCGGAATGCATGATATTGACCCGGCCGCCAGGCGGCTCGGGTCGGTCAATACCGTTAATTTCACCCCCGGCGGGATGAAAGGATTCAGCACCGACGGCATTGGATTTATATCGGCGCTGAAAAAAGTCTTTGGCTGCACGCCCAAGGGGCTTTCCATATGCCTGCTCGGCTGCGGCGGGGCGGGACGGGCGGTCGGCCTGGCCTGCGCGGGCGCGGGCGCGGAAAAAATATTCCTTGTCGACAATGAAATGCCGCGGGCCAAAAGACTGATGACGGGGATAACGTCCGCAAACCGCAGGACCGAAGTTGAAATTGTGGCGCCCGGGCGGAGCGCGAGGAACAGGGCGGCGCGCGCTTCCAGGCTGGTAATCCAGGCGACTCCCGTCGGCATGCACCGGAACGACCGGCCCTTGCTTGACGCCGACGCTTTTGACGGCAGGGCGATGCTTTATGACCTGGTATACATGTTTCCTCAAACCGCCTTGATGAAAGTTGCCGGGAAAAAGGGATGCCGGACCGCCAATGGGCTTGACATGCTTGCCTTCCAGGGGGCGGCTTCGCTCTCCATCTGGACCGGCCGGAAGGCGCCGGTTGAAGTTATGCTCAGGGAACTGAAGCGGGCGGTCTACGGCAAAAGATAAATTCTTTTTGTTTCTTTCACCCGGTGACCGTGTCCGCGGAGATGGTATCCGCGTTTTATTATCAAGCAGAGAAAAATCATGAAGGAAATGACATCAAAAGAAAGATTCGCGAGGATGTACGCACACCGTGAAGCCGATCGTATCCCGGTGATCGACAGCCCGTGGAGTTCGACCATTGAAAGATGGCGGAAGGAAGGCCTGCCCGCGGACGTGAATTATGCTGATTACTTCGGGCTGGATAAAGTTGAATATATCCATATCGACAATTCGCCCCGTTTTGAAGCCAAAATCCTGGAGGAAACGGAGGAATATGTAATCAAAACTACCGGGTGGGGCGTGACGCTCAAGAACTGGAAACATGCGGCCTCAACGCCGGAGTTTTTAGATTTCACGATCGTGGACCGGAAGAGCTGGGAAAAAGCCAGGGCCAGGATGACGCCTTCGAGGGACCGTGTTGACTGGAAGGACCTGGAAGAGAACTATCCGCTGTGGATTAAAAACGGTCATTGGATCAAGGCCTGTCTCTGGTTCGGATTTGATATTACTCATTCCTGGGTTGTCGGCACCGAGCGCCTGCTTTACGCCCTGGTCGAGGATCCGGAATGGTGCCGCGACATGTTTTCACATGAGCTTGAAACGCAGCTGGCGATCCTGGACATGGTCTGGGAGGCGGGATACCGATTTGATTGCATCCACTGGCCGGACGACATGGGGTACAAGGGTACCCAGTTTTTTTCGCTGGATATGTACCGCGACCTCGTCAAGCCGTTTCACAAGCGGGCCATCGATTGGGCCCATGCCAGGGGCGTCAAGGCCCATCTCCATTCCTGCGGCGACGTCAATCCTTTCGTGCCGGAACTCATAAGCATCGGGCTCGACGCTTTGAATCCGCTTGAAGTCAAGGCCGGAATGAATCCGGTTCATCTCAAGAAGACATATGGGCGTGACCTTGTTCTCCACGGCGGAATAAACGCGGTGCTGTGGGATCATCCCGACCGGATACGCGCCGAGATGGAGAGCGTTCTCCCGGTCATGAAAGAAAATGGCGGATATATTTTCTCCTCCGACCATTCCGTCCCGTCGAGCGTGAGCCTTGAGGATTTCAGGCGGATAGTATCCCTGGCAAAGAAGCTCGGGTCATATTGAGTTCTTGCCAGGCGGGCTGGATTCATTTAGCATGAATTATTTGAAGATATAATTGTATACGCCGGCGGTGCACGACAGCCGGGAAGCAACGTGAAATGGTCATCGCGATGTTCAATATTGATTTATTGCGTTCATTCTTTGACATTCCTTGTTCTTTCATTATCTCAAACCAATTGACCGCCTGGCATTGCGCGGCGGCCTGGGTGCCTGATAACCTTGCCGGTCAAATATTTTTCAGCGTTTTTGCCTTTATCCTCGGCTTGTGCCTCGGCAGTTTCGCGAATGTCTGCATTTACCGCCTGCCGATGGCGCGCTCCATCGTTTGGCCGCGTTCGCACTGCCCGCATTGCGATCATTTAATCGCCTGGTATGACAATATCCCGCTGCTGAGCATTATTTTGCTGGGCGGTAAATGCCGTTCCTGCAAGGGCGCCATTTCAAAACGGTATTTTTTGATTGAGCTTCTGACCGGAATTTTGTTCCTGGCTGTTTTCCTGCGCTACGGGCTTGATGCCCGGACTGCCGTTTACTGGATGGTAGTGACAGGACTGGTAATCGGCACTTTTGTGGATTTTGACTACATGATTATTCCCGACCAGATCACCATCGGGGGAATTTTCGCCGGCTTAATTTGCAGCGTTGTTTTCCCGTCCCTGCACGGGGCTGATTCGCTTTTTGCTGGATTTCGGGCCTCCTTTATCGGTATGCTGGCGGGCGGAATGAGTCTCTGGCTTGTGGGCGAACTGGGCCGCCTGGCTTTCAGGAAGGAAGCCATGGGCATGGGAGACGTCAAGCTGCTCGCGGCCCTGGGGGCTTTCCTGGGATGGCAGGCGATTGTGTTTACCATAATGTTTGCTTCCCTGGCCGGCGCAATCGCCGGCGTGGCCATGGTTTTGACAGGCAATAAGAGCATGGGCAGTAAAATTCCTTTCGGGCCGTATCTTGCCTTAGCGGCTTTGGTATGGATGCTGGGCGGTCACGATTGGTGGATGACCTACCTGCAGTGGCTGCACTCCCTGTCGTTTTACGCCGGATAATGCAATTGATCTAACGCGGGCGTTACCCACAACCCAAAAATTTACCACTGATTGCACTGATTTCACGGATGTTTAAAACTTGCGTATAATCCAATTTTATCAGTGTTATTAGTGTCATCCGTGGTAAGATTCTTATTTATCTTTGTGGTTTCTTATGTTAAAGGTACTAAAGGTGAGTTTAACCGGTTTTCGCAATGAATGATAAAAATATAATTTTAGCCGGATTCATGGGCTCCGGTAAAACAACGGTCGGCAAGATCCTTGCCATGCGGCTCAAGAAAAAATTCGTTGACATGGACGATATCCTTGAAGAAAGGGCGGGCAAGGCCATCAGCCTTATTTTTTCGGAGGATGGCGAGCCGCATTTCCGGAACATGGAACGCAAGCTGGTCCAGGAGCTTGCCTCAGGGCGGAACCAGGTCATTGCCGCCGGGGGCGGAATCGTCCTGAACCCGGATAACATCGCCGATTTCAGCCGGTCGGGCAGGGTAATCTGCCTACTGGCATCCGAGGATGAGATTTTACGCCGTGTTTCCTCCTCGTCCGCCCGGCCTCTCCTTGAAAAGGGTGATAAACTCGATCGTATTAAAAAACTGATGGAACAGCGCCGTCCGCTCTATGAGTCAATTCATGACCGCGTGAACACCACCGGCCTCCGACCTGAAGAAGTGGTGGAAGTGATCATGTTGATGTTGATGGAGTAAAGCGGGTAGAATTTATAGCTCATACTGCTCACGGCGGGTTATTTGGTCATGTTTTTATGACTCATTTACCCGTTTTATAGCTCATTATATGGCTCATCCATGAGCAGTCATATGATCAACTGACAGCCTCGTAGAAGGCTGATTTCCGGTCCCCGACCTGCCGGATCATTCCATTGGCAACCATGTCCGAAAGCAGGCGTTGGGTCGTGGCGCGTGAAATGCCCAGTTGAATGGCCACGTCACTGTTCTTAATCCTGCCCCGCACCTTGATCATCTCAATCACCTGGTCCTGCCGCCGGCTCAGAACGGCGGGCTCCATGGACTGGCCCCGTGATTCCCAAGCGTACTTCGAGGCTTTCGACCCGAAAAAGATGGCCAGCACCTGCAAACAGACGGAAGTCAGGTTGTTGGGCATGACGTACTCCGGCCTGAAACTGTAAATGATATAGGCCGCCAGGAAGAATAACAGCCAGAGATAGACGAAAATGGACCCTTTCCGGGCCGGCTCCGGCGCGCCGATCCAGCGCCGTATTTCCTTGTCCGCCGCATACGCGCCAAGAAGGGCGATATAGACGGGCAGGATGCCGTCCGGCAGATCGAATGCCCGCTTGAGAACGAAATCAGCGATCATGAGGCCGAGATAACCGGTGGTGTAAATTGAAAGCAGGGGAAATAAGACCGACACCTCATTGAATGGCGGCCGTTCTTCGCTCCTGCGGCACGGCAAAGCGTCGCTCATCTGTCCGGTGGAATCTGGCGACGCGACGACGGCTGGCGCCTGTTCGGCAGGCGGTGTCTCTTTATTCTCATTGTTCATTTTGTTTTGTTCATTCTGTATTCTGACATTATTCTATTTCCTCTTCATGACTTTCAAGAGGTTTCGAATATTTTGGCAGTTTCTTCTGCTCGGACTTCAGCCGGCGTTCGACCTTTTTAACGTCTTCCGCAGGCGGCAGCGCTTCAGGGACTATGCCTCGATTAACAAGCAATTTACGGACGTCTTGATTGTTTTTTACATGTTCGCTTGTAATGCCGGTTTCTGTGCGCAGTTCGCGTTGCTTGACGTTAAAATTGGTGATCTCGTTGGCAAAATCCTTCGCTTTGATCGTGATGGTTGGAAGGAAGTCGGCCAAAGGTCGTCCTTTGGTGATACGGAGCCTATTCTTCATATCCTGAGTGGTTCTTCCGCCAAAGAGCGCCACATCGCCCCTGCTTCGGATACGGGCAAAACTTTCATTATCCCGCAGGCGATCGAAAATGATGCCGGAAAGTTCCTTTTCGGATCGAGAAAGATGTTTCCTGGCGCTGACACGTTCGGCCTCGGCCAGTCGTTTTTCGATGATTTCCTGCTTTCGGGTCTGAACGGCAAAGTATGTCTGGGCAAAGGCGATTTGATCCTTGGTTGGGTCGCCGTTCTGGGCGATGAGATAGCAGGCATACCGCGTCAGCGCAATATCGTCAATTTCGCGCTTGGCGCCCGATCCAAGGTCCACCATTTTCCTGACACCAAGAAAATGGTCCTTGGGGTCATATCCAGCCGTCTGGCAAGAGGTTATGGCCTTGTCTACAACCTTGGCAAAATTTTCCCACTTGGCATAACCCAATAACATCTGCAGATCGCGGGCGCACCAAAATTCCGTGCCTGTCTGGGGGTTTTGCTGAACCATGTCCTCGAAACTGGCGTGTAATTGGACGACGATTTTTTTGTCCATTAGTTCCTCACGGCTTTACGCGGTCAGCATTATTTTGACCGGATAATCTTATACCATTTTCTTTGCGGAAATTCAACGGCATGTTTTTGAGGCGGGATTTGTTGAAATCCAAAATGCCGTGCATATCAATCTGTTATAAGTTCGGATGTGAGCCTGCTGCTAATGAAAGTGCGACCCTAATTTCTTCATTATTTTTATTGTTCGGTACGTTCGTCTGGTCCCGTAATCATCTTGCCCAAGTACGATTGAAAGACAGGGTTGAGATGATATCCCATTGTTTGAGTTTGCCTAAGAACTCGCCACCTTTCAGACTCCGAAAATCCGGAGTCTACGGCTGTCCAGCCTCGTGGGAATCCGAGATCCTCTTCCGCGTCTTCTATCGATTTCCCGATGCGGTGGAAGTTATCTTCGGTGTAGTACCACCTGTCATCTAACTGATATCGAAAGTTTTCAAATGCGTTGTATACTAAGCCAAGCAGGGTAGTGAAATATGTTCTGCAGATAGAGAGAACGTCTTCGTCTGGCACGTTTTGAACGTCGGGGATTGGTATGAAGTAGTATTGCATAATACGCTTACCGTCATTGTCCGTCGCTATTGATCCTGCCCGGACGACAGTGTCTCCGATGTGAATCGAAGCAACGCGGTAGGCATTGAAAAATTGTGCAAGCTTATCGTTTTTCAATATATCTTGTTTTGTTGCGTACCATTCCTTGAAATTATCAATATTTCCCATAACAGACTGCATGGAAAACGTGATACTGCGACATGCCGATGCGAAAGAATCCGTAAAGCATTGAACAGCAAAGAAGTTCGATCCAGATTTGGCAATTTGCTCCAGAAAGAAAAGCGCTTGCAATGCTTTGTATTCAATAATGCTTATAGATTGAGCCATAGTTACTAAATATGTGAAGCGGCCAGAAGTTCTTCTAATGTGCAGGAACGCGAACCAAGAGTTCCTTGAGTGAACTTCTGATGAGTGTCGACTTTACCTAGCTTTTTCTTGGTTACGGGTGCGATAAAAGCCAGATAAGGCTTACCCAGAAGAAGCAACATTACCTCCTGCTGGCGGTGTCCTCTTATTAGCCTAAAGGCTGTTTTGGGATCTTCGATTGTTTTTATCGTTTTAAGGAATTTCAATATATGTTTTTTTGGCACAACCTGGATCTCTTTGATTCTTGATACATAAGAAATCCCTTCGCCAATTGGAACCAGATTGCTGCCGCTGAGTCTATCCGCGGTCCGTCTTGTAAAGTAAGGGGCAAAATAGAGATTGTTTTGTGCGGAACGCAGAAATTTAGGGTCAGATGCATAAATGCCATATCGGAAATAAAGCCTAACAGACGACTCACTGCTTAGCTCGCGCAGATAAACTTCTGGCCTTTCATTTGTTGTCATTTGATTTTCCTCCAGGTGGTTTAACATATCTTCCGCAATTGCGGCTGCAACTCTTTCATTTTTAAACGATACCTTTTTTCGAATAATCTTGCGGCAAATTTTCGCAACTTGATCCCAAGTGCAAAAATAAGGTTTTTTATTAAGCTTTTGGGCCAGTTTTCTGAAGTCTTCACCCAGACTTTGAGCCGTTTTTGAACCGACATCAATAATTACCAATTTCGGGCGGCGTTTGTGTATTGCTTGGACCGTGCGGACGTATCGCAATAATTGTCGTGGGTTTTGACGAATTCCAACCTTACCTTCTAAAATAATCGGATGCCTACCGTCTTTTACTATAATATCATAACGATCTCCTCCCTCTGTCTCCTCAACGTGAACGGAGCTGGCGTTGCCTGTTTTTTCGAGGAATAATGGCAAGAATTCTTCCGGAAATCGTGATACTAAATATGCCAAAGTGGCTGTCAGGCGAGTCTCGCGGATAGACCCCAGACATGAAAGAAATGATTCTACAGGTTGACCAGCACGCATTAAAGGTATCTTCATTGTTTCAGTTTATTATTTTTCAGACGAATTCTTTCCAAGGGCTTATCCACCTATAATGCATTCATCACTTCGATTATATTTTGCGAAGTATGCCATATATTCAGCTCCTAATGCTCAACATATAATAGTTTTGGAATGAATATTATATCCCAATGTAAATACTCATATTCACCAACTTGCGCTCTCTTCCACAAGGTGGATTTCGTCGGCGGTGAGGCCGTAAAGATCATAGACCAGACGGTCAATTTGGCGGTCAAGGCCGGTGCATTTGGCCTCGTAATAATTTTTGTCCTTATCAGTCTTTGCGCTTGCCAATTCTTTCTTTGCCTCCAGCATGGCCTCAACCTTTACAACGATTTCGTCGTGCTTCTGCTTGTCGGCGGGGTCGGAGAAGTTTATACGGCGAATCGGTAACCGCGCTAACTGATTTGTACGCAGTTTAGTAAAAGCACCCTTAGTAAGTTCTAGTGCTACCTTCTTAACGAAATAGGTCGCGATAGATGAATTCAGCATAGCAAGCAAGTAATGTAGCGAAAGTATCTCGGTGGGTGACTTTGGATAAATGGCATAAAGAGAACTGAGGAAATAGCGATTCTCTAAATCAATGGTGGCGGTGATTCTGTTTCCAGTTTCCCGAATCGCAATCTTGGGTGTTTCGTAGAAAGATTTATTTGCCCAATTGCGTGCCAGCCATGCCCCGTACCTGATAAAAATATCCTTCTCCTTAGTGAAATATCGTTCAATAGACTTACCACGCAATGATGGTTTCCAATTCTGACCCGGGCTATGTTTGGAATTTTGTACATACTTATCATCGTTTCCGGTCTTGATGCATTGTCTGATGAAATAGATTTCACCTATCGGTTGTCCATTAGACGAGAGTTTGCTCAACAAGCCAGACGCTTGTGGATCAAAGAAAATATCAAAAACGAAGTTCGTATTTGCGCCAAGTTTATTTTGTTGGATTTCATAGTCGTAAGCTTGATGGAGAGCATCTTGCGATATAACCTGTTTTCGTACTTTGACCGTGGCGTCTAGTTTTCGTTCGCGCGACAGAATAATGATACATGTATGAATTGTAGGGGCATCGAAAACGTCAAACCCGAAATTTGTAATCTCTTCCATCGAGCAGTTGTTGAGTATGTAACGACGAAGGCTGCGAGCGTACAAGTTGCTTAGAAGTGGGCTTGGCACAATGTAACCAACCAATCCGCGATCTCCACTGAGTTTAGTTGCACGTTCAATGAATAACTGAAATGTATCAAAACGTCCTTCCATTGCTGTAAAATGTTGTTCAAAGTAAGACTTCTGGATTAGATCAGTTACCATTCCATACGGCGGATTGCCGACTATAGCATCAAAGCCGCCTCCTTTCATGATTTCAGGATAAGCGTCCTCAAAGTTCATTGGATTGAGTTTCTTTTCTTCGTCGCCGGCGAAAAGCTTGCCTTCAAGAATATCCGTGCCGATGAGCGAGTTGCCGCAAACAATATTATTGGTAAGCGTAGGCAATAATGCCTGGCGCTCAAAATCCAGCAGATACTGATGGGCGCTGGCCGTGGTTTCTTCGGCCAAAAGTTTAAGGTAGAGCGAGAGTTGGCAAACCTCAACCGCCTGGGCGTCTATGTCCACCCCGTAAATATTGTTGAGCAATATGTCGCGTTTCTTTCCGAGCGAGAGATAAAGTTTTCCGTCGCGCTCGATGCAATCGCCCTTTTTTGCCTTTTTCGGGTTGGCATTGTAATAGTTGCCGTGATACTGGAGCAGGAGATCATAAACACCAAGCAGGAACGAGCCGCTCCCGCAGGCAATGTCGGCAAAGCGCATTTTGGCAATCTGCTCCGGCGTCTTCCCGGTAATGAGTTTGCCCACCGTGTTTTCAACGATGTAGCGGACAATATACTCGGGCGTGTAATACACGCCGCCGGCCTTGCGGACCTCGGGTTTATCCTCAATGTGGACGCGCTTGTCGGTGGCCACAATCACTTTGCCGAGGAAGCGTTCATAAATTGAGCCGAGGATATGGATGGGGATGGAGTTGAAATCATAGGGTGAGTTGGCGCGGGAGATTTCTTTGACAATCTTCGAAAAGTCATCTTTGTCCACGCGAAAGTTGGGAGCGTCGAGAAGGTTGTGGCGTTTGAAAACAATGCCGTTATAGATGCCGTCCAGGCGGCGGCAGGCGGAATTGAAATCATGCCAGACGTCCCCGTTCTTGCCGAATTTGTCAATGATCTGCTGGGGTTCAATGAGCTTATCTTCAAGGAAGCGCATGAAGACCAGGCGGTCAAGGACGCGCTGGGCAAGTTCAGTGAGCGTTTCGCTGTCCAGTTTTGGATTGCCAGCCTTGAATGTCTTGGCAAGCGCGACGCGGAATTCGTCAAGTTCTTCCAGCAATGATTCATCCACGGGCTTATAGCCGCTTGGCAACAGCCCGCGCTGGCGGGCTTTGCCGCGCGGTTTTGGGAGTGATTCAGCGAATTTGGTCAGACTGCCGCCGGTAACGGCTTCGCGGGAGAAAAGCCAATAGATGCGGGCGAATTTGTCGCGATCGGCATAGTCGGAATAGGTGAACTTTTCAATAGAGCGGGACAGGGCCGAATCAATATCCGGCTTATGGCGGCAATCAATGACGTGGAACTGCTCAAAGTCGGTCAGGACACAGACCGGGCAATTGGCGTTGTAGCCGTAGCGGATGGTCTGGAAATAGAAGTCCGGGTTCTCAATATTTCTTGACGGTTTCTTGGCTTCAACCAGGAAATTGGCGTCGCGGTAATTTGGTTTTAGGAAGAATGCATAGTCAACAGTGCGGGTTTCCACGCCCCGTTCCACCTTTACTTCCTGGGCGTAGGGATCAATCTGTTCGTCGTGATTGACGTCCCAGCCGAGCGAGGCAAAAAACTTGTCAATGAAGTCCTTGCGGACTTCGGCCTCCTGGTAGGCCGCGGAAAGATAGCGGTTTTCGTTGGTCCGGAAAATCGTGGACAGCAATTTTACTTTGACGAATGCTTTGTCAAACAACGTGTCGTTCATGTTGGACAGTATATCAGCGGTGGACCTGAAAGCAAAACGAAATATAATAGGCTCGTTTTTTTGCGGCACGTTCCTTGATATTGGTCCGGATCGTTGTTATCTTAATGACCGTGAAACTCGAAGAATATATCCGGGAGCGGGCGTTCGGACTTGGCTTCGGCGCGGTCGGTTTTGCGGAGGTATCCCCAAGCCGGTCAACTGAAGCTTTCCGGGAATGGCTGGCAAATAAATACTGCGCCGGCATGCATTACCTTGAAAGGCATGCCGCCCTGCGTTCGGATCCGCGCAACCTTGCGCCGCAGGCCAGGAGCATGATCGTGGTCGGGGCGCGATATCCTTTTGAACAAACCGGCTGCGCGATATCTAATTTTGCCCGGGGCGCCGACTATCACCCGGTTTTAAAGGAAAAATTGGCGCAACTGGCCGGATCCATTGCCGGAAAATGCGGCGCTGAAAACATCGGCCCGATCTGCGTGGATTCAGATCCTCTTCCAGAACGGGAATGGGCGGTCCGGGCCGGGATCGGCTGGATCGGCAGGCAGGGTAGCGTGGTCAGCCCGGAAATGGGATGCTGTTTCTTCCTGGGAGAATTGCTGCTTAATATCAAGGTTGAACACAGTCCGGAAATTACTAACCAGTGCGGGGATTGCGATCTTTGCCTGAAAGCCTGCCCGACCGGCGTCATCATGCCGGAAAACCAGCTGGACGCGCGCCGGTGTGTTTCCTACCTGACGATTGAGCACCGGGGCGAAATCAATCCTGAAATATCTGCCGCTTTCGGAAATACGGTTTTCGGGTGCGACCGGTGCACCTCGGTCTGCCCGTGGAACCGGCGCGGGAATGCGCCGATCATGCCGGAATTCAATATCGCCACGGGGGCGGTGTTCTCGCTTGAGAAACTTAGCGCGCTCGATAATATCGGTTTTAAAAAACAATTCCAGAAAACGCCGGTTGAGCGCATGAGTTTTGAACGTTTTTCGAGAAATGTCGGAATAGCTATACGGAATACGAAAAAATGATTTTTTTTGACGCCCATTGCCACTTGCATGACGAGCAGTACAAGGACTGCCTCCCGCTTGTAATTGCCCGGGCGCGCGCGGCCGGAGTGGAGCGCATGGTTTGCTGCGGCTGTGACGAGAGCAACTGGGAAACCGTGCGGAAACTGGCGGGAGAGCATGAAGGAGTGTTGCCTTCTTTCGGCCTGTATCCGCTGGATGTCCCGAAAAGGTCGCCAGGTTGGCTTGAGAAGTTGAAATCATTTTTGATTTCTATCCCGTCCGGGGTGGGGGAAATCGGGCTGGATAATTCCATGGAAGGCGTCAATGACCGTGAGCAGGAGGAAGTGTTCGTGGCCCAGTTGCGCCTGGCGCACGAAATGGGGCGCCCGGTGACGATTCATTGCCGGAAGGCCTTTGGGCGGTTATTGGAAATCTTGAAACTGGAAGGCGGCGTCAGGCATGGCGGCATAATGCATACCTGGTCGGGTTCTCCTGAATTGGTCCGCCCGTTCGAGGACCTGGGTTTGAGCATTTCATTCAGCGGCGCCATAACCCGGGAAGGAAACAAGCGCGGTCATAAATCAATAAAAGTCGTTACACGCGAACGCCTGCTGATTGAGACCGACAGCCCCGGGTTAATGCCGGTCGGGGCCGCCGGGGAGTATAATGAGCCGGCCAACCTGCCGATTATCGCCCGCGCGGCGGCTGTACTGCTTGGCGAGACGGTTGAAAAGGTGGCGGAATTGACGTTTAATAACACGAAAAGTTTGTTTAATTTTAGAAAATAAAAATCTGCGACCTCCTGCCCGACGTTTGGGCAAGAGGATTGGGCGGGTAGGCTATCTCTGGCATGACATTGCAGTTCTTGCCGCCAAAAGTGACGGCTCGAACCGCCGCTACAATGGCGTTTGCTGTAGGGGCCGTTCTAGAGAACGGCACAATGAATCTGTTCTTCGGGCGTTATTGTAAAAAAAATCATGACAAGCCGTTTCATCAGGACTGAACAATTGATCGGCAAGGAAGCGCTCGCGAAGCTCAAGGGCGCCCGGGTGGCCGTCTTCGGGCTGGGCGCGGTCGGGTCTTATGCCGTTGAAGCGCTGGCGCGCGCCGGTATCGGCTTCCTGCGCCTGGTGGACTGCGACGTCGTCCGGCCGAGCAATATTAACCGGCAGATCTTCGCCCTCGAATCGACTTTAAACAGACCGAAGGCCGAAGTGGCCGCCGAAAGGGTTTTGGATATCAACCCGGCGTGCAAGGTTGAAGCCATGCATGAGTTCGCCGGTAAAAGCACGATTTCCAAGCTGTTGGAAAAACCGCTGGATGCCGTGATTGATGCGATTGACAGCGTCTCACCCAAGGTTGAATTAATTGCGGCCGCAGTTCACTCCGGCATACAGGTTGTTTCCAGCATGGGGGCCGCCACGCGCATGGATCCGGCCGCAGTCCGGCTGGGGGACATATCCGAAACCGATGTCTGCCCGCTGGCGAGGTATGTACGTAAGCGACTGCGCCGCAGAGGTATAACCACCGGATTCCGTTGCGTATTTTCAATTGAAGATCCTTTCAATGAAGCTCCCTGCGGCAAGCCGCAGGGCATCAGTGGCGCAAGCCAAGCGGAATTCCGCCGAAGCTTGGGTCAACCCGCCTTCGCTCAACTGAGCTACGGCGAGGTTCGCCCCGCCATTCATTCCCGTGGCATCCACCTGCGCACGGATTCGGCGCGATTGGAGCCACGGTCTATTCTGGCGAAGGCGAATAAAACAGAGGCGGTTGAAGAGGATGACCAGTCATTCCGGCAGGGACGGCTGCGCCGGCCGATCGGCAGCTTCTCCTATATGACCGGAATCTTCGGCCTGCTGGCGGCTTATGAGGTGATTAAAATTATCATTCCTGTCCAGAGGAAGGCCCATGGACGAAAGGAGAGCAAATAAATGAGCAGATTGGACTGGTTCAATGAAGCGCGCTACGGCATGTTTATCCATTGGGGAGCTTATTCCGTCGGTGGACGCGGAGAATGGATCGCCAACCGCGAGCGCATCCCGCGCGACGAATATATCCGGCTTTATGTGAATAAATGGAAGGCCGAAAAATACGATCCGCGGGCATGGGCGCAGCTTGCTTTGGACGCCGGCATGAAATACGTGGTCCTGACCACCCGCCACCACGACGGGTTCGCGCTGTGGGATTCCAAGGTGTCTGATTTTACCGCCGCTAAAATGGGACCGAAGCGCGACCTGCTCCTTCCGTTTGTCGAGGCTTTTCGCGCCGCCGGATTGCGGATCGGTTTTTATTATTCTCCGTCCGCCTGGTACCATCCGGACTATCCCGGCGCTTATTACCGCGACTGGCCGGGTAAAAACGACTGGCGCGACGATGAGGCGCGCCGCCGGTTCATAGAGTATTACCGGGCGCAGGTCAGGGAGCTTTTGACCGGCTACGGCATGGTTGATATCCTCTGGTGGGACGGGGTCGCCCCGGATGACCTGCGCTTGCCGGAGATTAACGATGAGGCGCGCCGGCTGCAGCCCGACATCCTTGTCAACAGCAGGCTTGGCGAACCATGCGACTACTATAATTGCGAGCAGGCGATCCGCCCGGCCGACGATGGAAAATCATGGGAAGCGTGCATGACGCTCAACGGCAGCTGGGGATATCATGCCGGCGATGATGGCTGGAAATCGCCCGCGCAGGTCATTGAAATGCTGGTGATGACGGCCCAGGGAGCAGGCAATCTTCTGCTCAACATTGGGCCGCGCGCCGACGGCACTGTCCCCGGGCGTTCGGCTGAGATTTTGCGCGAAGTAGGATCATGGCTGCGGCGTAACGGTGAATTCCTGCCGAATTCCGGGCGCTGCCCGTTCAGCTGGACATGTTCTTCATTCCTGACCGTGAAGGGCAACCGGGTCTATGTTCATTTTGTCCAGGACCCGCGCGGCGAGTTCTGCCTGGCTGAAATCCATAATAAGGTCTTACGGGCATGGATCCTGGGAAATGGCCGCCCGGTTGATTTTAAGCAGGAAAAAGACCGCCTGTTCCTGCTCAACCTGCCTGACCCGCTCCCGGAGAAGCCGCTGACGACGATCGCCATCGAGGTTGAAGGAAATCCGGAACCGGTCGTCAAGCAGACGACGGCGTTTTTTGTGCCGGGGTAGGCGGGTTGGTTGTTTATATGCAATCGTCATCCCGTTTTATGTGATGAATTAAGCAAAAGAGTTATAAATTGCATTTTCATGCGGAAAGCCGATAATAATCGCTTTTAACTGAATAAGATGAAAGGTCAAAGCTATGGCTCAAAGCGATATGCGGTTTGCGTCCAAGGGAGGCAAGATATCATTCAGTACGAACACGGGATTTTCGCTTGAGAATGGATTGTGCGCCGTTCATACAACGCGCGGTGAATTGCGCCCTTTGCCGCAACGAGCGGTTAACAGGGGCGTGCGGCTTGAACTTAATGTGCGCCGCCTGTCAGGCTCATCCATTGAGTTCTGGCAATCGCTGCGCAACCTGCGGCCTGAAATGCTGAATATATCCGCGATAAGGATGTTTGACGGCGTGCTGCGCCTGGCCGGGGCCGGATGGCGCGTGGCGCACGGCGAGCTGTTCCAGAAAGAGAGTTACTTTGACAATTATAGTTTTTTCACCGGGGGTCTGCTCGCGCCGATCCCGGGAACGGAGGGGGAATTCGGGATGTCTGAAAATTTCCCGTTCCCGGGGATCATTTTCACGCACCCGGAGCGCGGCACGGTGCTTATGGGGGTTCTCAGCCAGGAGCGCTGCAAGCCATCATGGAAAATCAGCGGGCGCGGCGCCAGCATCCGCTTGACCGCCGAGGAACGTTTTACCGGGGTGCCGTATATCCGCGCCGGGGAAGGGCGCGAACTGACGACCGAGCGCTGGGTCATGCTTTTCACTCCCGGCGGGCTCGAGGACGCCGTTGATGAATATTACGCCCTGCTGCGCAGGCGCATCCGTTTTTACGGCGCCGATTCAATTCTGCGCAGCGCCGTGATGTGGGGA
>Ga0351965_1131_pt1 | contig 18331 bp, 13 predicted proteins | sample TotcelT113001K13_FD_206839 | JGI IMG/M metagenome (GOLD analysis project Ga0351965, IMG submission 206839) | Enriched cells from coal bed in the Powder River Basin, Montana, United States - Total cells T11 rep3 HSBNCT.T11.300.1.K13 ... | reverse complement strand
GTTTTGAATTAACTTATTGATTTTGATCCAATATATAAGGCGGCGTTTAATGCGAATTAATCCCGTGATATTCCGTAATCTGAAAAAAATATTTATTTTGATCATCGGCGGAACTGTTCTGCTTTTCGGGATAATTTTAATTTTCCTGCCCGGGCCTTCTTTTATCGTGATTCCGGCCGGCCTGGCGATCCTGGCGATTGAATTTTCCTGGGCACGTTCCCTGTTAAAACGCGCCCGCAGCGTTGCCAATTCCAGAATATTTTCATTCCGGCCCTGGCAGTCAAAAAAAAATGAGGATCAGCCGCGCGGTTGAATTATGGCGCCTTTTCAGGCGCACATTGTAAAGCTGCCATGGTACATGGTAAATAAAGCTTGATTAGTATGCCGGGATAAATATATTTTTTTAACCATTCAGCTGGATAGGCTGTAGGTAATTAGACTGCAGGTCAGACAAGCGTTGCGACATGGAGCCCCGCCTGCTGTTTAGCGTTGCGGGAAGGTTGTTGCAGACGGTTGGGATATTGCGGATGCTCGTGTGTTATATAATCTTGAATCTGGCTACTAACATCCTTCAACCTACAGTCTAAATAACCTGCGTTAGAGTAAAACAATGCATTCAGATCCTGTCATAGAAGGTTATAAAATCATCTCCAAAATCGGGGAAGGGGCGACCTCGGTTGTCTGGAAAGCCCATCAACTTTCCCTGGACCGCCCGGTGGTCATCAAGGTGCTTTCCGACAAGCTTTCCCAGGAACCTGAGGACGTAAAAATGTTTGTGTCGGAAGCGCAAACCACCGCCAGGCTCCGGCATAACGGCATTGTCCAGGTCTATGATTTCGGACAGACAAAAAACGACGGGCGTTATTTCCTGGTAATGGAATTTGTGGCCGGATACACGGTCGGTGAATGGGTGCGGAGGCGCGGGCGGCTGAAAGAGGCGGATGCCATAGTCATTGCTTATCATGTAAGCGAAGCGTTGCAATACGCCTGGGAACAGGCGCACGTGATTCATTGCGATATCAAGCCCGACAACCTGATGGTGGACGCCGACGGGACAATCAAGGTCATGGACCTCGGCCTGGCGCACATCGTTTTTACCCAGGGCGCTGCTCCCGGCGGCCCTGACAAGGACATGGTCATGGGCACCCCGAATTACATGTCGCCCGAACAGGCCGAAGGAACCGGCAACCTTGATTGCCGGACCGACATTTACGGACTCGGCATGTCACTCTATCACATCCTGACCGGGGTTTTGCCCTACGGCACCGGCGACATGCTCGTGATCCTTGACAAACAGGTCAAAACCCCCCTGGAAAGTCCCCAGGTGATCAACCCGGAACTGTCCGCGGATATCACCAGCATGATTTTGAAAATGACGGCCAAAAACAAGGCCGATCGTTTTCAGACCTGGTCGGAAGTGCTGGCGGCCAATTCATTCCTGTTGCACCAGAAGCGCGCAGTTTCCGGGCCCGCGAAAAATGAAGAAGGCCGACATGGCGACGCGCACGCCGGTCAGGATAAAACCAAACATTCAAGCGATGACGACGATCCGTTCAAGGAATGTCCTTTCTGCGCAGAACCGATTCGCAAAAAAGCAATTTTCTGCCGGTATTGCGGGAAATACGTCAACAAGGCATCGGTGAAACTGCGTATGAAACCGGTTCCCGTTGCGAAGCATCCGGGTATGGTGCCGGCCGCAGCATCCGAGCCGGCTGCGGCAGCCGCGCCGGCCCCGGCTTACGTTCCCAGAAAACGGCGTTCTCAATGGGGCGGCAACGTCCGGATGGCGCTTTCATTGATCCTGATCTGTTTCCTGGCGTATTACTGGTACAACCGCGTAAGATACGAGCGCGACATCCTCACGCCGTGGAAAAAGGTTTTTATGCGCCAGGTTGTTGAGCCGCTGAAAGCCAAAACCTACCAGATGGAAAAACAGATCAAAGAGCGCCTGGAAGATCACCTGGAGGGTTCCGAATCGGACACCCGGGAACAGGGCTCAACCGCTGAGTGAAGCACCCCGCGGCAAGCCGCGGGGCATCTTTGCGGAATTGCGCCGACTCGCCGCTGCGAAGCGCTCTGGCGAAGCTGGGAGCCAACCCGCCTTCGCTCCATCGAGCTACGGCGCGGTTCGCCCCGCCATCTTGACTCGCCATAGCTCCTTTGGAGCAACGGCGGTTCATCCCCGTGGCATCCGCCTGCGCACGGATTCGGCGCGACTGGAGCCACGGGGTATTCTGGCGAAGGCGAATAGAAAAGATTTCCCGCGGCCCGTCGGCGCGATGCCGAACCAGTCGGCCAGAGACCGGGCAACATCGTAAAATCCATTCCGGATGCCGAGCGTCCTGCCCGGAGTTCCCGGCCGGTAGACCAGCAGCGGCACGTATTCACGGGTATGGTCCGTTCCCCTGAAGGTGGGATCGTTGCCGTGGTCGGCGGTAATTACCAGGATGGAATCATGACCTAACCCGGTTATGAATGTTTCAAGGAATTGATCGGTCTTTTCAAGCGCCGCGGCATAGCCCCTTGCGTCCCGGCGATGCCCGTAAAGCATGTCAAAGTCAATCAGGTTGGCAAAAATCAGGCCTTGCGCGTGCTCGCGCACCAGCTCGCTTAATTTTGACTGCGACCCGGCATTGCCGGTGGTATGAAAAGAGCGGGTAATGCCGCGCCGGTCATATATGTCTTCAATCTTGCCGACGGCCGTAACCGGGATGCCCGCCCCGGTCAGATGGTCCAGGATGGTTTGCTCCGGCAATGGAAAGGAATAATCGCGGCGGTTCGCGGTGCGCTGGAAATTTCCCGGTTTTCCGGCATATGGCCGGGCGATGATTCTGCCTATTCTGTACGGATTACCAAGCCGGCGCGCTATTTCACAGCCGTGATATAGCTCGGCCAGCGGGATCTTGTCTTCGTGCGCCGCTATTTGGAAAACCGAATCGGAGCTGGTATAGACTATCCACGCGCCCGTTTCCATCTGGCGCCGGCCAAGTTCCTCTATGATCACCGTGCCGCTGGCGGCCCTGTTGCCGATGACTTTCCGGCCGGTTTCGGATTCAAACGCCCCGATCAGTTCCGGCGGAAAAGAAGGATACTGCCCCGGGAACAGACTGAACCCCTCCTTCAGTTCAAGGCCGGCCATTTCCCAATGCCCGGTGGTCGTGTCCTTTCCCCTGGATACTTCCCGCATCGCGCCGTATGAGGCGATCGGGCGTTCGGCAGGCAATACTCCTTTAATGGATAAACCCGGGGTTACCAGGGCCGGTATGTTGCCCAGTCCCATTTTTTGCAGGCACGGCAGACGCAATCCTCCGGCCGCTTCGGCGGTATGGACAAGCGTGTTGGCGCCGGCGTCGCCATAATCAGCCGCGTCCGGCGCCGCGCCGATGCCGACCGAATCCAAAATAAGCAATATCGCCTGCTTCATTTAATTAGGTGTCAGGAAGTGGCGTCCCAGAGCGGCTTCCCGAGAAACTGTGAAAGAGTGACGGCATCCTCGCGCAGCTTCTGCAGGTTGCCGTGATCGGCAACGTTGATCCGCTGGCCGTCGTCCAGGACCAGGTTCAATTCATAACTGTAATAGGTGCTATTTTTTTTCCCTCTGCAAAGCTCGGATATGATTTGAAGCGCGTGTATCCGGCTGAACTCGGCATAGGACTTGAGCGCGGCCTTGCCGGTCGCGACGGCCGGAGCCCCGTGGCCTTTCCAGAAACAGCCGCGCATTCTGTCAAAGACCACCGGGATCGTTTCAAAGTAAAGCATCACCCCGCCGACGGCGGCAAAGATCGCGCCTAATACCAGCGGTATGATTGTATCGGCGTTCAACCCCAATGTGCCTTTTGAAATATTAGAATAAGTTATGCCGATCATCGGTACCAGGCCACCAAGCAGAAATACGGAATAGAATAATACCGCTTGCGCGGTCGCGCGGAATTCAAGCCGGTAGACGCTGGTCTTGACAAGTTTATAGTCGCGAAAATTAGCCCCTCCCCTTTTTAAGGGAGTCCAGGCCGTAGTGGTCGCGAGCGGGTCCCCGTATCTGGCCGGGTCAAAAGGAACGGGCGCGCTGTTCAGGGTCTGCAATTTCCGGACAAATTTTGTGAACATGCTTTCCTCCTTGTTTTTTGATCTACATGCAAAAGTCTTCTTCTGTTATCTTCGGCCCCACCCCCGCTCTCGCCTGCGCGAAGCGCTTCGGCGGAGCCTGGTCGCGTACCCCTCCTCGCCTCGGCGCAGCCTTCCGCCTTCGCGGCGCGGCAAAGCACCGCTACGGCGCGACGACGGTCGGCGGAGCCGGGAAGGCCGGGGTGGGTCCCGGACCGACTTCTGCATTTGATTCTTTCATGAAATTACCAGAAAAAATAATAAATACTATCTTTGAGACGCTGAATTCCGTAACTGCCCGCAGGCGGCGTTGATATTGCCGCCCTTCGATGCCCGGATCGTGGCGTTGATCCGCGCCCGGTCGAGCGTATCCACGAACATCCTGCCCGCCTCGGCCGAAGGAGCGCGCCCCTCATACTCGGCCACGCTGGAAAGCATGATCAGGTTGACCCGGCAATGGACATGCGCGATCAGGCGCGCCAGGCGGCGGGCGTGTTCCGGCGAGTCATTGACTCCCCTGATCAGGGTATATTCAAAGGTTATTATCCTCCCGGTCTGTTCCGCGTATTGCCGGCAGGCCGCCAGCAAATCAGTCAGCGGATATATTTTGTTGACCGGCATCAGCCTGGAGCGGAGGGCATCGTCGGGCGCGTGGAGCGAAACGGAGAGTTCAACCTGCAGTTTTTCACCGGCCAGCCGTTCAATGCCGGGAATAATGCCGCAGGTACTGATGGTAATCTTGCGGGCGCCGACGCTCAGGCCCTCGACATCGTTGATGATCCTGACGGCCGCGATGGTGTTATCGTAATTATCAAACGGCTCGCCCATCCCCATGAAAACCACGTGGCCCGGGGCGCCGCCCAGGTTGCGCGCCGCGAAGACAACCTCGCCGACAATTTCTCCGGCTCCCAGGTTGCGCCGGAACCCGCCCTGTCCGCTCGCGCAGAAGGCGCACTTGTATTTGCATCCGGCCTGGCTTGAAACGCACAGGGTCGTCCTGCCCTTCGCCGGGATGAATACCATTTCAACGTGTTCCCCGTCGTCAAGCCGGAGCAGGACCTTGGCGGTTGAGCCGGGGCCGCTTTCGTCCTGCCGCTGCACGGCCTGGAGGGGCGCGATCGCAAACCGTTCTTCCAGTTGAACGCGCAGCGGCTCCGGAATGTTTTTCATGGCGCGGTAACTTTCGGCGTAATGGTGATAAAGCCACCGCCAGATCTGCCGGGCGCGATAGGGCGGCTGGCCGAGCGCGGCGCATTCTTCCGTGAGCTGCGCGCGGCTCAGTCCGTGAATCAAAGTTTTGTGCCTGCGATCCATCTTGTCCTGTATCTTCAGCCGCTTATGACGCCGGGCAGAACTGCAGATACTCTATATTCTTGTATGAGCTGACTCAAGGATGAAGCAGTGGTCACGGTTTCCGGCAATTCTTGCGGGCATTCGGGTTGCTGGCTTGGTTCCGACAATACCCCCTGTTCTGCATCCAAATTGACCAAACTGTCAATGCGTTAAAACACATCAGTAAGACGAAGATTCAAATCGGATGATCATCGCGCCAGGGTTTTTTCTGGCGCGAGGTGGACGCGGTGCGCATTTCGGTGTCCGCGCATGCGGACTTCTAAATAGGGCGATAAGTTTGCCGGATATGCCGGCGCGCGGCGTGACCTTCCTTCGCCCACCGGAGCGGGCTACGCGAAGGCGGGAGCGCTGTCCCGACTCCATGAGGTCGGGACGCGCGAGCACCGCAAACCGGCAGATGCTGCAAAATCGTCGCCCTGTTTAGAAAGAAATGCGTACCGCATTCGCTGATTCATTACCGAATAAAATATACATGGAACTCAATCCAGCTTCTTCCGGAAACTGGCCACGGCCACGCCGAGGATAACGACCCCCCAGGCCAGCAGGGCCAGCGCCTGGGGCAAAAGCTCGGCCCAGCCCTGCCCTTTCAGGTAAATGCCGCGGACGGCGAGGATATAATATTTGAGCGGAATCAGCACGGTCAGCTCCTGCATCAGCTCCGGCATGTTTTCAACCGGGAAGGCAAAGCCGGAAAGAAGCACGAATGGCATCATCACGAAAAACGCGGCGAGCAGCATCGCCTGTTGCTGAGTCTTTACCAGGGTGGAAATGAAGAGTCCTATCCCGAGGGTTGACAGCAGGAACAGGCCGGAAAGCGCGAACAGCGACACGATGCTGCCGCGCATGTGGATCTGGAAAACAAAACGGATGACCAGGACGGCAAAGACCAGTTCGATGAACCCGATCAGCACGAAGGGCAGCAGCTTGCCGGCGATTATTTCACCCGGCCGCAGGGGCGTGACGATCAGCTGCTCCATCGTGCCGTTTTCGCGCTCCTTGACCAGCGCCATGCTGGTGACCAGCATGGTTGTCACCAGCAGCAGCAGCGCCATGATCGCCGGCACCATGTAAACGCGCGACACCAGCCCGGGATTATACCAGGCCCGGCTCTCGATGTTCACGGCCGGCGGGGCAAAACGCCCGGGCCCGGACTGGCCTTTAGCTGCAATGGCGGCGGCATATAGCCGGACCGCCTTCTGCAGGTAGTTGAGGCCCTGGACGCCGAAATTGCTGTCGGACCCGTCCACCAGCACCTGCACCGGAACCGGCTGCCGCTTCAGCATGTTCGCGCCGAATTGCGGCGGAATGACCAGGACCAGGCCGGCTTTTCCCGAGGCGAGCAGGTTGCCGTCGTTACCGGCCGGGCCCGGCGCGCAAAAAACATTAAAATACCCGGAAGCGCCCAGCATACGGCAAAGCTCGCGGCTGTGCCATGAATGGTCGTTATCCCGCACCGCCAGTTTGATTTCGCGGATATCGGTCGTGGCCGCGAACCCCATGACCAGGAGCTGGATGACCGGCGCCACGATCAGCAGGCGCACCAGGTTGCGGTCGCGCCGGATCTGGGAGAGCTCCTTGGCAACCATGCATTTTATTCTCTGCAATTCCATTGCTTTGTATCTATCGGATTAATTTCATTACGGTCTCAAGCCAAACCGGTCCTTATTGTCATTCCCGCGGCCTACTCCGCCGTAGCAAAGCCTTTGGCTGCGAAGGAAGTTCATGGGAATGACAGCAATCAGTAATCCGTGATATCCGTGGTGATATTTTTGTTTTTCATAGCGGTTTCACATGTATCAGGTACCATCCCTCCCCATTTTCCGCGCCGCCAGCAGGTTGAAAACCACTCCCAGAAAAACCATGGCCGCCAGCTGCGGCCAGATCATCATAAGCGATGCGTCTTTCAGGATAATGCTCCGCATGACGGAAACAAAATAACGCGGCAAGACAATGAGCGAAATGCCCTGGATCGCCGCGGGCATGCTGGCCAGCGGGAATATCAGCCCGGAAAGGATGATGGAAGGCAACAGCGTGGTAATTATGGCAAGCTGAAAGGCCTCCTGCTGGGAATTCGTGGCGGTTGAAATCAGCAGCCCCATCCCGAGCGCGGCAAAAAGAAAAATCAATATGGACAGCGCCATCAAAAGCGGCGAGCCGCGCACGGCCACCCCGAACACAAGCCAGCCGATACCGAGAACAGTCAGGGTGGTGACCAGGCAGATCAGCAGATAGGGAAATATTTTTCCGAAAATCAGCTCCTCGGGACGGACGGCGGACACGTTGATCTGTTCAATGGTTTCCCTCTCTTTTTCCCGGACTATGGAAAGCGAGGTGGCGATAACGGCCGAGAGCATGAGCAGCATGCCCATCAGGCCCGGAATCAGGAAATGGGCGCTCTGCAGTTCGGGGTTGAACCAGATGCGCGGCTCAAGCCGCAAGGGAGAATGTTCGCCCCTGGCCGGCGCGCGGTCATAAAGTTGAAGCGTTATTCTTTCCGCGAGGGCGTCAAGATACCCGATGGCGACGTTGGCGGCCGTCGCGTCGGAGCCGTCAATCAAAGCCTGCACGGGCGCTTCCCGGTTGCGCGAGATCCGCTTTTCAAAATCAACCGGAATAACAAGTACCACGCGCGCTTTCCCGCGTTTCAGCCAGCCGTCAATTTCAGCGCGGGCGGACAGCGTGCCGGCGCGGTCAAAATACGGATTCTGGAAAAGGCTGTCCAGCAGAAAGCGGCTGGCCTGCGTCCGGTCCTCGTCCAGGACGGCCACCCGGATATGCCTGACGTCAAACGACAGCGCGTAGCCGTAAAGCAGGAGCAGGAAAGCGGGAACGGCTATGAGCATCGCCAGCGAAAGCGGATCGCGGCTGATCTGGAGAATTTCCTTTTTAATAATGGCCCAGAGACGAATCATGATTGCGTTCCTCGCGGTTCGTGAAACGTATCCCGCATGAGTTTTACATTATTTCCAACGGCATTATGTTTTCGGGCCGGCGCGCGCCGCCAGCCGGATAAACACGTCTTCAAGACGCGGGGCGATCGCGCGCACTTTGAGCGGGACCAGGCCGCGTTCGCGCATGGCCAGCTCCAGGGTTTCGGCCCGGAACATGCCCCGCCGGCAGAAGACATGGAGACTCCGGCCGAAATAAGACACGTCCAGCACGCCATCAATCCGCATTATTTTCTCCCGCGCTTCTTTGAGCGCGGAAACGGTCAGTTCAAAAAGGTCTTCCGGCACTGCCGTTTGTTTCAATTCCGCCGGAGGGCCCATGGCTATCAACTTGCCCGCTGAAATGAACGCGAGCCGGTCGCAAAGTTCGGCCTCGTCCAGGAAATGGGTGGTGACCAGTATGGTGATCCGCCGCGACGCCATTTCGCGGATGATATCCCAGAACATGCGGCGCGAAATGGGGTCTATGCCGCTTGTGGGTTCATCCAGGAACAGCACCGGCGGTTCGTGCAGGATGGCGCAGCCGAGCGCCAGGCGCTGCTGGAACGCCCCGGAAAGGGTCCCGGTGACCGAATTTTCAAAACCCGATAATCCGCCGAATTCGATTACCGCCGCGGTTCTCCGCCGCAGGCGTTCGCCCGCCAGGCCGTAGACCCCGCCGAAGAACCTGATATTTTCTACAACCGTCAAGTCCCGGTACAGGCTGAATTTTTGCGACATGTACCCGATCCCGGCGCGCACCCCCTCCGGGTCGCGCTCGACATCCAGTCCGCCAACCAGCGCCCTGCCCTCCGTCGGCTCCAGCAGGCCGCAAAGCATGCGGATGGTGGTGGACTTGCCCGCGCCGTTGGGCCCGAGGAAACCGAACACTTCGCCGCCCCGGATCGAAAAAGCGACGTGATCAACAGCCGTGAATTTCCCGAATTTTTTCGTCAGGCCGTCAACTTCAACGACCGATCCGGTTGTTGGCTTGGTTGGCATATATATAAATGTTCAGGGTTTAGGGTTTAGGGTCATCCTGCTGCGACACACCGAAGGCATGGTCAAGCTCGGCCCGGGCTAAAGCCACATCAGCGGCCGCGGACACCAGGTCAAATCCGGCGTCCGTCAGGCGTGACCGGGCGTCAAGAACATCCGAGTGGCGCGCGAGCCCGTTTTGCCAGAGATCGGTGGCTGATTTCAAATCGAGCTTGGCGCTTTCTTCCGCGCGCCGCGCGACGTTCACCCTGGTCAGTGCGTTTCCAAGATTGATCAGGGCCTGGCGCACCTCGTACACAACCTGTTCGTGCAACTCGGCAAGCTGGTAGCCGGCGCGGTTGGCGCGCGCGCGCGCCTCGCTGACCTTGCCTCGCGTCAAGCCCCAGTCCAGCAGGTTCCAGGTTAAGCCGACTCCGATAAAGGCGTCAAATTGCCACACATCCTCGGGAGGCACATTGAGCTGGTTGGGCCGCCCGACCTCGCCGCGGAGATTGGCGTTCAGCTGCGGAAAGTAGTTCGCGTTCTGGATCTGGATGTTTTTACGCTCGGCGTTGAGCATGAATTTCCGGGCCTGGATATCGGGGCGGTTGGTCAGCGCGCCGTCGATCAATTCCTGCTCGCCGGGAGCCGGATCGAGGCCGTCGTTTTCGGGACGCGATGGCGTGGCATCAGCCGCCAGCGGCTTGCCCGTTAATTTTTCAAGGACGGCGCGGCACAGGCTCGTATAGCGCGAGGCTTCCTCCAGGCGCAGGCGGGTCTGGTCCAGCCGGACGGAAGTGGAAAGCTGGTCGTTCTCGGTGACCAGCCCGGCCGAGCGCATATTGCGCATGTCGCGGTCATGCTCTTCCATCCAGGCAACGGCCGCGCGATAAGATTCGGCCGCGTAAAACGCTTTCGACCACGACCAGTAGGCGATCAGGGCCTGGTAAATAGCGTCGACGCGGCTTGCGGAAAGCGAGGAATTGGCCGCAAGGCGCTGTTCATCGGCCATCGACCGGCGCCCTGAAATCTGGCCGCCGGTGAAAAGCGGCTGGGACAGGGTAACGCCACCGCCGTAGCGCTCGGGTATGGCCGGAATGGTGAAAGCCGGAAAATTATTTTCTTTCAACCCCTCGTAGTGGGCGGCGCGGCCATCCATGTCAAGGGAGGGAAACAAGGCGGCATCGGCCTGTTTCTTGACCGCCTCGGCGGCGGTCAAATCTTCCCTGGCTATTTTCATATTGTAATTGTGCTGGAGCACATCTGCGACGACTTGGTCCGGACTTATTTCCGCGCCCGGACTTTGCCCGGCAATCAAGGCGCAAACCATGCAAAAGGAAACAATTGTATTATTGTTAATCATGGCTGTTTTCCTTGGAATTGATTTTGTTCCACAAGCGCCACAAAGGCGTCCTCCAGCGAAGGTTCGCTGACGGACATTGTTGCGTTGCGGATATTTGCCTGCCGCAAAAGGTCCACCGTCTCGCCGGCTGCACGGTCGCCTCCGTCGGTCCAAAGGCGGAGCCGGTCGCCGTATAATACCAGCTTGGTGGCCGGTAATTGCGCGCGCAACAGGCGATAGGCGGCGGTGATATCGTCGCACTGCAGGTCATAAACGGCGCCCGGCATGGCTTTTTTTATCTCATCCGGCGCGGCAAGCATGATAAGCCGGCCGCGGTGTATCAGGCCCACGCGGTGGCAACGATCGGCCTCGTCAAGGTAGGGCGTGGTCATGAAAACCGTAATGCCCTGGTCAAGAATGGCGCTGAGGATGCTCCACAGTTCCCCGCGGGAAACTGGATCCACGCCGGTGCTGGGTTCATCCAGGAAAAGTATCCTCGGCGTGTGGATCAACGTGCAGGCCAGGGCCAGTTTTTTCTTCATCCCGCCGGAAAGCGCTTCCGCCAGGCGGCCGCGGAAAGGCGTCAGCCGCGTGAATTCAAGAAGCTCTTCGCGCCTCCCGGCATATTTTTTGACGCCATGGATCCGGGCAAAAAATTCAAGGTTTTCGTCAACGGTCAGGTCGCCGTAAAGGGTAAAGTTCTGTGAAAGGTAGCCGATTTGACTCTTGATCAGTTGCTTCTCCCTCTCAAGGTCAAAGCCGGCTACCCATCCCCGCCCGGATGTCGCATTGAGCAGGCCGCAAAGCATGCGGATCGTGGTTGACTTGCCCGCGCCATCCGGGCCGACAAGGCCGAACATCTCGCCCCGTTCCACGGCAAGATTTAAACCGTTGACGGCGTTTACGGGGCCGAACGATTTTGTCAGATCCTTCGTTAAAACAGCCGAATTATTGCCCGCTGTGTTCATTCTTTTTCTTAACCAATGAATTATTTTACCACGGATCACGCGGATGATGAACAATAGTCCATTATTCTCATCTCATTGCTCATGTTCTCGTGAATCATATATTCCATATCCGTGCTATCAGTGAAATCCGTGGTGAGTAATTGCTTTATTTCTCTGTTAAAAAACCGTCCGCCGGCAGGCCGGGCTTGAAGATCCCCTCCTTGTTGGCGAGGGTAATCTTGACGCGATAAACCAGCTTGGCGCGCTCATCGGGGGTCTGGACGTTGCGCGGTGTAAATTCGGCGATCGGCGAAATATAGGTTACTTCGCCCTCGAAAAAATCAGGGTGCCCGTCAATTTTCACCCGCGCCTTTTGACCGAGCTTTACGCCGCCCAATGCGGTCTCGGGCACGTAGACCGAAAGCCAGACCTCGTCTAGGCGGGAGACGGTGACAAGCGGGGCGCCGACCGGCACAAATTCGCCTTCCTCGTGCACGCGGGTCGTGACCACGCCGTTGACCGAAGAGGTTATCACGCAGTCCGCCACTGATTTTTCCGCCATGGCCAGCCGGGACTCGGCCTGGGCCACCTGTGTTTCCGCCAGCCGGATTTCCTCCTCGCGCGTGCCTTTTTCAAACTTGCTGAAATTCTGCTCGGCCGCGGCCAGGGCGGCCTTGGTGCGATCGGCCTGCGCCCGGGCGTCATCCATCTGCTTTTGCGTGGCGGTTCCGTTCTGGAAAATCGCGCCGATGCGGCGCAGGTCGGAGGCGGCCGCCTCGGCCATGGCCTGCGCTTCAATCACCTGTTCGCGCGCGCGCTCAATATCCTCCTTCCGGCTGCCGGCTTTGAGCAAATCCAGCTGGGCGGCGGCCACGGCAACGCCAGCCCTGGCTTCGTTGCGTTTCAGCTCGTAATCCGTGGCATCAAGCCGCGCCACCAGGTCTCCCGCCCGCACGGCGTCGCCTTCCTGCGGAGTCAAAACGGTTATGCGCCCGGTGACCTGCGGTGCAATATCCACCTGGGTGCACTCTATCGTGCCCGAGCCGTCGGGTTTCAGCCCTGTGAAATCACATCCCGCCAGCAGCAGAACAACCAGGCCCGCTGATAATATTATTTTATTCGCCTTCGCCAGAATACCCCGTGGCTTGCCACGGGGATGAATGGCGAGGCGAACCTCGCCGTAGCTCGGTAGAGCGAAGGCGGGTTGACCCAAGCTTCGGTGGAATTTCGCTTGGCTTGCGCCACTGATGTCCCGCGGCTTGCCGCGGGGAGCTTCATTTGTCATGATAGTTCTCCTCCTGGGTGTTATCTTTTTGTCGGGCAGGTGTTTTTGCCGGCGGCGTCAGGCCGGACAAAATCACTTCAATAATCTGCTGCTTGCGTTCCGGGAAGGATGGCAGGCCGCGGTAGATTTGTTTTTTTGCAAGCCTTATGGCTATTTCCTCCGCCTGGATATTGAAGATGCACATCCCGAGCAGGTTCCACCAGAGCGATAGCGGCGAAAAAGGCCTGAAATCGCCGCGCGCGATGCCATCCTGAAGAACCTGCAGGGGCAGTACTTCCTTGCGCTTGAGAACTTCCATGATGGCGTCCGCCAGCAGGTCGACATGCAGGTTGAACAGCTGCATCACCAGCCTCATGCGGTCCCGGCGATTTTCGTAATAATCGAAAATGCCGTTGACAAGGAAGGTGATCCTCGCGCGCGCGTTTTCAAAGGGCCGGTTCTGTCCGGCAAGGGCCGACAGAAAGTCATTGAAGACCATGCGGATTACTGCTTCAAACAATTTCTGCTTGTTTTCGAAATAGTAATAGATGAGGGCGCTGTTGACGCCGGCCTTATGCCCGACCAGGCGAATGGTGGCGCCGTCAGGGCCTTTATCTGCGAAAACGCCGATGGCAGCCTCTAAAATGGCGTTTTTCTGATTTGAATCATGCCTGCCCATAATCTTCCTTTCTATTTAATCAATTGATTTAATCATATGATTAACATGAAGTCAATAATATTTTCAGTAATAATGATTCCGGAATAAAACGATGTGGTCAAAACAACGTAAATACAGGGAAATTAACAGTCATGGGCGTGTCGCCACGATTCTTACTGCTCGCCATGTTTCTTCAACTCCTGCTCCATTTTCCGCAGCAACTCAGTTTGCAAACGTGATTCGCAGCGCGTGTATTCCCGGTTTTTCAGAAAATGTTCCGCATCGCTGATGATAACCTCCGCGGCAGCTTTACCGCCAAAATTTATTTTACATCGTTGCAAGTTGTTCTTCCATGTGCCAACCAGTTTTTCTATACGCTCCTTCTGCGCATCCGGAATTTCCTGGGAAAAGTCACTGATTGTTACGGGCGATGGGCACTGGAAGACCAGCACCTCGTGTCCCTGCAGTTCGCGGCTGAACCGGCCATCGAGATTCACCGTATCGCCGGTGACAGCGTTCACGGCTGACTTGTTCCGCCCGCCAATTCCGAAAGATACCTTAACGGGATAGAACGCCTTATTCACAACGTAAAACCAGTTGTCGTGGAAGCGCACCACCGCCGGGTCACCCGGCACTTTATTAAACTTTACGGCAGGGATGGACAGGTACGCCTGATGAAACTTCTGATACAAGTCCATGGCACCGTTCTCCGGGCTTCCCCAGAAACCATGGTCGATAAACATTGGATCTATTTCACCAAGCACCCATGCCAGGTTCTCCAGCAGGTAGACATTGTCCGGTTGGGGCGTGCTATAGGTGCCGAGCTGCATGTTGTTTATGATATAGGTTCCAACGGGCCACCAGAAACATTTGATGCGCGTCAGCGAGATGTCCGGGTAAATTTCAAGATTCGCATGCTGCTGGACCAGAACAGCCGGCCGCCGGCAGCCGTTGAAAAGCGCCGCTAATTCCGGCGAAGAATTGTAATACTGTTCGTCCTGCGCGTATTCCGGGTTGACCCGGCTCAGGTTCGGGGCAATCTCCGGCAGGAACACCAGCCCATCTATCCTCTCCAGCATTTCGAGATCAAGCCCGCGGCCGCGATATATATCACGCAACGTGGTAACGGCGCGCCCCCGCGCAAGCTCCGCGGCCAACTGGTTGTCCATGCCCAGCATGCACCGCGCAATGAGCCTCCTGCCGCTTGCGCCTTTATTCAACGTATCAACCAGTACTTTATAAAAGTCGCGCATCTTTTCGCAACGCCAGGTAAGCCATTTTTCCCAGCAGTTTTCTTTCAGGTATTTGTAGCGTTTGGAAAAACGCTGCGGGTCGTTACGCTGAACTGGAATGCTGACCTTGTTCTCCTGCTCAAACAGTCCGGTCGTATAGTCTCCGTAGCCGTATTCCTCGGACTGGAAGCTTATGTCCAGCGGCGACACGATGTTGATGCCGGCAAAGGAATTGTATTTTCCGAATTTTTTGGCGTAGGCCGCTATGACCTTCCGGTAGGCTCCCTGCACAGCCGGGCATAATGGATCAAGAAACGGTTCACCCGCGTGCAGCGCAATCGTGTCGCGGTTTGAAAACAGCTCAACCGCTTTTTCGCCGCGCGCCATCGCTTCCTCCAGATTTTTCGCCAGTCCATCCACGCCCAGCAAAGGATCAAGAGCGCCATCGCCGGTCCGCATCGTCCTGTGGTTCAGTTCGACAAAAAAAGGCACTCCCTCCCGGTCGAACACCGTCGCAAATACGTCCGCCCAACCCGGCAGCCGGCCGGCCCGCGAAATAAGCGACGACGCAGGCAGCAGATAATTCATGCTTCCCGAGTTATCGCCATAGTAATCAAAGAGCAGCATCGACCAGCAGGTTTTCCCGCTGTGTCGCAGGTACTGCAGCGCCCGCTCCGCCTTGATCCGCCAGAAGGCCAAATCCACCTCCCGCCCATATGTTTCCGGCCGGTTGAACCAGTTGCCGGCCAGCATGGTCGGGTCTTCCTCCCAGATGCCGAATTCCCGCTGCGGGAGAGTCCCGGGGAGGCTGACCTGCAGGCGCGGTAACGGGCCCTGAAGCTCGTGCAGCCTGATTTTATAAGCGGCCGGCCCCGTGCTGTCGCCGCGCGGGCAGAAGGCGGAAAAAACCGCCATGAAGTTTTCGCGGTCAGGCCAGAAAAGCAGTTTCTTGCTCTGCTTGCGGAAGGTAAGCGGGTGGTTGCCGCCAGTCAGGATGCCGATGGTGTCCAGGCAGCCTGAGCCGTCGACGCGGTCATAGGCAAACTGGAATACCGAAACGGAAAAAATGCGGCTTTTATCATCCGGGTACTCAACTTCCAGATAATGCGGCCTGCCGGTCGCCCCTTTGCGAATGCAGAAGCGATAAGCGAAACCAGCGTTGGTTTCCCGCAAAGCGGTTTCACGGTATTTTCCTTCCGGCGATTCCACTATCCGGCAGTGTCCATCGTCGCGGTATCTGCCGGCATCGTCAACCGCCGCGCAGTCGATTTCTTCAACCAGCCTGGTAGCGGCCTTTCCATCCGCCGACAAGGGCATGGCCGCCGTGGTAGATTCTGGCGGCAGTGCCGTCGTTTCATAGGTGCGCTGGACAATTCCATCCGAAAACACCATTTGAAAGTCAATCGCTTCTGGCGGCGTGAAGGAAAACTGCTCCCAGGCGGACCGGCCGGGCGCGAGGTCTACCCGGAACTTGCGGCCATAAAGGCTGTTGCGGCTTTCCTTGGGATAAACCGAGAGGGTAAACTCCTTTTTGACTTCCCTGGCGCCGGTATTGACAAAGCGCACGCGGTAGATATTTTCACGGCCGGCTATCCCAGCGTAATCCACCAGCACCGGCGTGACAGGATTGTATTCCGAATATATTTGGCAAACCTCGGCTTCCGTGAGCGCCGTGTCGAAAATTTTCACCTCGTCCAGGACGCCATCCAGCCCGAGCCGGTCCCACGTTTCGCTGCCCAGGAGGATTTTTTCCCCAGCCTGGCCGGGGGCCGCGTAGGGCGCGCTGTAAACGCGCCGGCCGTTCAGGAACAAGTTCTGGCGCGCATCCGCGCCGCTCCAGGTGAGCGCCAGGTGCATCCAGTCGCCCGCAAACATCTGGTTGAGGACAAACCCCTTTTCGGTCGCGGAGGCAATTTCCAAAGCGCCCCATCCGAAAAACAAATGGTATGATTTCCGCGGCGGTTCCGGCGCGATCGCGCGATCCGGCCAGCCCCCGACGCCTTCCGGCGTTCTCTCCAGCCTGGCCCAGAGGGACACGCTTCCGCTATCCGGCCGCAGGTTCTTATCCGCAAGGTAGGTAAGCCGCGAATTGTTGCCAAGCAGGACGCCCTGGCCGCGCAAGCCAGGCACGAATTGCACCCCGTTCGTTTCCACGGGCACCTTGCCGCCCGGCGCCCGGTCGGCCTCGCAAGAGCGGTCGAACGAAAGATACATGGTTTCTTCCGCCCGGAGACACGGCAAGGCAACAGCCGCCAGCATGGACAGCAGCGCCGCAATGTTTCGGGGGCCGGGAATGAAGCCTGAATATGCCTTCACGGCTGTATATATTGCCAGCCGGCTTGTGTTATCTCAACGAAAATCATCCAGCCCGCTTGGCCATCCTTAAAAGGACGGGATTTAATGGATTAGTTAACAACAGATTATTTTGATCTACTCCCGCGGAGGGGCGTCCGCCTCGGCGGACAGGGCGGGTTGCCCAAGAGTATTGACAGCATCCCTTCGATCACTTCAAGTTTAAATAACTTGACATTACAGCATTATTTTAAGTAAGGGTCAGGTCTACACACTACACATTAGCATCAAGCGCTTGGATAAAGAACTTAAAGCGGGTGAACTATTCATCCCTTTTTCCCAGCGTTTCATCGCCATGCTAACCGCATTGTAATCCATTCCGCCCAGCCGTTCGCCTATCTGCCGCAGGGTCAGACCGCATGCTTTGCGCCCCGCCCATATTACCAGCGGCTTAATCCTGGAGCCGCGCCGCCTTATATGCTCCTCCAATTTTTCCCCCGTAAGCTTTTCCGCCGCCTTAACCATATCATCATATGCCACTCGCAACCTTAATTCCTTACCCCCGGAGATTTCCCGCGACTTCTCCCTGCCAATCGCATATATCTTGCGCCTGAACGCCTCGGTCCCCAGCGCAAAATTGTCACGCAAACGCTCCAGCGCTCCTCCTTCCACACCTTCACTCAGCCGCTTCTGTACCAGCCGCCGGTACTTCCTTTCCCCGCCAGCACGTTTAAGAAGCTCACTGGACGTCAGCCATTTTGGCGACCTTTCATATCCGGCATAAGCCCGGTATGAGCTCCAGCGATATTGGCGCAATTTCAACAACCGTTCCCGAACCTCTTTCGCCGTTGGCGGTCGGTTTCTCCCCGTCCGCGCCGCCTTCCGATCTCTTTTGCTTAAACGGTATTTTTCCAGCCGCAACGGGTTCATATGCACATACACGCTCAATTCATATCCCCACCGGCTATCCTCGACCACCACGCTGCGAAAGCGACCTTGGAATAACGGACCTATCCGCCCGTGACGGCGATTATGCCACATGCTGTAACTTGTCTGCAGCCACTGCATCGCGCGGCTCAGGTTAGCTTCCTGCGCCTCGACTATGACATGGTAATGGTTATCCAGCATGGCGTAAGCATGAATGCGCATACAAAACCGCAACGACATCTCGGCCAACAATGCCAGCCAATGCAGCCGGTCGCTGTCGTCCAGGAATATATTCTGCCGGTTGATACCA